>Ga0299913_10003826_pt1 | contig 12461 bp, 13 predicted proteins | sample RVTome_9_FD_201360 | JGI IMG/M metagenome (GOLD analysis project Ga0299913, IMG submission 201360) | Soil microbial communities from uranium-contaminated site in the Upper Colorado River Basin, Wyoming, United States - RVT155D38 (version 2) ... | reverse complement strand
CCGATGCTCCACAGCTGTCCATCGGCACGGCCAGGTTCGGCGACTTCGGCCGCATCCTGATGGCCATCGGTACGGTGCTGGCGACCTTCTCGTCCATGACGGTGGTGTATGCCTCGATGCCCCGTATCCTCTACGGGATCAGCCGCAACGGTCATTTCTTCGGGCCGTTATCGAAGCCCTTCGGGAGCGTCCACCCTCGCTTCCGCACCCCGTGGGTGGCGTCCATCGTAACGGCCGTGGTCTATGTCATCGTGGCCATCAGCTACGGCGCGGTGGTCGAGCAGATCTTCACGGCCGCCTATGTCTGGATCCTGCTCTACGCCGTTTACCACGTCCTGGTGGTGGCGAGCCGGTATGTCAACCCCAATGTCACCCGACCCTTCAAACTGCCCCTCATCGTCCCGATCGTCGGATTCTTGTTCACCATGTACTTGTGGTGGGCCGCCTTCAAAGATCCCCTTGATCCGGCCGACCCGGCCAGCGTGACCGGGCACGGCTTCTTCGGACCCCGAGGACTATGGATCATCGGCGGTTCGCTGGTGGCTGCCATCATCTCCTACGCGTTGCGTGGCACGGCCGGCGTGGCGGACCACCTGGAGGAAGAGGTCCACCAGGAGGTATGACATCTGACGCCGAGAACCAGCGGCGGCGGAGTCGATGGGGCCTGCGGTCCCGGGCCCGGCGGCTCTACGGCTCTCGGCGTGAGCGCCTCCTCGTCGTTCCCCGCCAGGCGCTGGAAAGACGGTTCACGGCCGCCCGGGTCACATCTGACGACGACAACCGCTGGCTGCGGGTAGGCCTTGATCCGACATCGATCCTGGAAGTCGGATTCACCGGGAACTTCCGAATGTTCGGAGCTCTGATCGACACCCAATGGACTGCTCGGACCGGAATCATCGATTCCGCTGCCTCCCGTTATGACTACCGCTTCGACAAGAAAGCCTTTCGCTCCAGTTCCGGCGGCAACGAAGCCACGGCCATCCAGTTGTCAGATGCGACCACCCGGCGCCTGGCGGGGGGCAGCGAACTGAAGCGGTTGACTGTGCGTGACACCGACGGCGGGCGAATGGTGGAAGTCGTCCCCTTGGCGGGGACGATCACAGCCGTCTATTTCCCCCCCATGCCGCCTTATACCGTCCCGCTGAAGGCAACCGAGGCCGACGACCACATCTCGTTGCTGCTCCACATTCTCCGTCTCTGACCGCCCCGAGGGCTCTAACCCAAGGGCGTGTATACTGAATTCAGTCGTCTCAGGAAGTTGGACACCGTGTGTGGAATCGCCGGGCGTATCGCCGGTCCCGATGGTCAGGTGGGAGCCGATCTGGTCGAGTTGATGCAAGCCCAACGTCATCGCGGTAGCGATTCGACCGGCTTCGGCATCTATGGCCCCCCTCGTCAGCGCGGCTACGTGGTGCGGATGGTTGGTGGCGACCGGTCGGTCGTGGAGTCTTCAGTGGAGCGCTTCGCAGTGGCTTCGCGAGCCGGGGGAGCAGACCTCATCGAAGACCCGACTTGGGACGACCTGAACCAGCCTCATGTGTCGGTGCGGGCGGTGGTGGACGACCCCGCCCGTCCCTTCGCCGACTGGCTGTCCGCTGTCGATCATCTTCCGGGTCTGGAAATTCAGTCGGTGGGCCGGTCACTCGAGATCATCAAGGACCTGGGTAACGCGTACTCGGTGGCGGAGGCTCACGGGGTGCGTGAGCTGGCTGGCACCCACGGTCTCGCCAATGCCCGCATGGCCACGGAATCGTTGGTGTCCCCGACCGCTTCGCATCCCTTCTGGGCGCGGCCGTTTCCGGATGTTGCCATCGTCCACAATGGCCAGCTCACCAACTACTACCTCCTCAAGGAGCGCCTGATCCGAGCGGGATACGACTTCAAGACCGAGAACGACTCGGAGTTGATCGCGGTCTGGGTAGCCGACCAGATGGCCCAAGGAATGACGCTGGAGGGTGCCTTGGAGCTCTCCAAGTCCGCCCTCGACGGGGTGTTCACCTACATCCTCGCCACCGCCGATCAGCTCGTCTTCGCCAAGGACCGCTGGGCGATCAAGCCGCTGGCGGTGGTCGAGGAGAGCGACGGGGGGCTGGCGCTGGCCACCGAAGAACAGGCCCTGCGGCGCCTGTTCGTCGACGAGGTCGAAGTTCTCAACTACGACGGTCCCAGGCAATCCCGTCTGTGGCCGGTTGCCGGAGTGGCGGTCCCGGCGTGAGTGACAGATTCGAGATCGAGGCCGCGGACCGCCCGCTGCGCCAAGTCAACTCCGACATCAGGGCGGCCGTGGCCGACGGCCACAAGGTGGTCGTTCGCCGACCCCTCTCCCGGCACAACCTCGGGGTAGGCCTCCCGGCCGGAGCCGACGTTGTCTTCGACGGCTCGGTGGGGTATTACTGCGGGGGTCTCAACGACGGTGCCACGATCGGCATCACCCGCAATGCCGGGTGGGGGATTGGTGAAGCCATGGCGACGGGCCACATCACGGTAGACGGCTACTGCGGCATGAGCCTGGGAGCGTCCATGCGCGGCGGCCTCGTCCATGTCCGTGGCGACTCTGGACCTCGCTGTGGGGTCGCGATGAAGGGCGGCGACATCGTCGTCGAAGGCACCGTAGGTTACCTGACCGGCTTCATGTCTCATGCCGGTCGCATCGTTTCGCTGGGCGGGGCGGACGACGCCTGCGGCGACTCCTTGTGGGGTGGTGAAGTATGGGTGGCCGGTCCCATCGCCTCGCTCGGCGTCGATGCCGAGGTCGTCGAACCGCGGCAGGACGAGGTGACAGGGATCACCGAATTGCTGGCCCGGGTTGGGGTCGACGGCTCATTCGACTGGAAGAAGATCGTGTCCGCCCAGCGGCTGTGGCACTTCGAGAGTAGGGACGCGACCGCGTGGCTGATGATCTGAGCAACGGCTACTCCTACCCGTTCCCGATGCCATCCGAGGAGGCCGTGGCCTACTCCGACCACGCCGTGCCTGGCCGCCCCGCCGGCGTGCCCTCCTCCTACGCTCGGGGCGACTCCGTGCGTTGGACCCCCGAGTCGCTGGCCGAGGTCCACGCCCTTTCCCGCCTCGGTCGGTATCAGATTCGCGGGTTCGGGACGTTCAATGACTCCTTCCCCACGATGGACGACCTTGTCTTCGTTCCCGCATCGATGACCCGCCTGCCCCTCGAGGGCTACCGCGAATCATGCGACACCGAGACCGTCCTCGGCGACCGGCCCGGTCTGGTGTCGGAGCCTCTCCGTCTCAAGATCCCCATCTACATCGCCTCCATGTCGTTCGGGGCCCTGTCGGCCTCGGCCAAGGCGGCCCTGGGCTACGGGGCGTCCAAAGTTGGGACGTTCACCTGCACCGGCGAGGGAGGGATGCTCGAAGACGAACGGGAGGCATCACAGAAATTGGTCTACCAGATGACCCCGTCTCGATACATGCTCGATCTCGATCATCTGCGCATGGCTGACGGGATCGAGATCGTCGTGGGTCAGGGTGCGAAGCCGGGTACCGGGGGGGTCTTGCTGGGCATGAAGGTCTCCGAGCGGGTAGCCAGGATGCGGTCGTTGCCGGTCGGTGTCGACCAGCGTTCCACCGTGCGTCATCCCGACTTCCTCGGGGCCGACGACCTCCAAGTCAAGATCGAGGAGCTGCGCGAGGCCACCGGCTACCGGGTGCCCATATTCGTGAAGATGGGCGCCACCCGACCTCGTTTCGACGTAGCGGTGGCCGCCAAGGCGGGGGCCGATGTCATCGTCGTCGACGGCGCCGAGGGCGGCACGGGTGCTTCGCCTGAGCTGCTGTTGGATCACACGGGCATTCCGACCATGTCGGCGATCCGCCCCGCCCGCGAGGCGCTGGAGGACTGTGGCATGGCCGACGACGTCAAGCTCGTGGTGTCGGGCGGTATCCGCTCGGGCGTGGATGCCGCCAAGGCGCTGGCGCTGGGCGCCGATGCGGTCATGATCGGCACCGCCGGCCTGATCTCCCTCGGCTGCAACTCCCCCCGCTACCTGGAGGACTACGAAGCGCTCGGGACGGCGCCCGGCCAGTGCCACCATTGTCATACCGGGCGTTGTCCGGTAGGCATCACCACCCAGGACCCCGAACTCGAAAAGCGCATGGATGTTGCGGCCGGGGCCGAGCGGGTCGCCCGCTTCCTGACCGCCATGACAATGGAGATCACCCTGTTGGCCAAGTCGTGTGGCAAGTCCTCGGTCCACAACCTCGAGGTGGAGGACCTGCGCGCACTCAGCCTCGAGGCGTCCGCCTTCACCGGGGTGAAACTGGCCGGTATCGACCGTCCGTTCAGCTTCTGAGGCGGTAAGTAGGAGCCGACCAGTGACGGACCATTAGGACAGTGTTGAACAATTCGTTCCAGCCATCGACGTCAGTTCTCTTACCAGGGACGTTGCCGAGCTGCAGCTCGGGCTTCCGCTGTTATTCAACACCGTCCTAGGGGGCGTCGGGAGCCGAGGCCCGGTTTGGCTCGTTCAACCTTTGTGGCGTAGCCGGCTCACCCAGCGAGGGAGGGCGAGTTCTACCTGCAGCCTTCTCCGGGGGGCATCCTTCGCGGGAGGCGGGGAGGCCGGTGCGGGGGCCGGGGGCGGGGACTCGTCGATCTCCCCGAGACGGTGACGCATGTCTCGGATCCGTTCCTTGAGGAACTCGTTCTCGGTCTCGGCCCGGGCCATCCGCTCGCGCGCATCCGCCAACTGCTGGCCGGCCTCGTGGATGTTGCCGAGTTGACCGAGAAGCCGGTTCCACTGGTCGATGGGTACGAGGACCGAGTCGGCGGACTGTTGGGAGGGTGGCGGAGACTGACGAGCAGGCTGACGGGCGCCGAACTCGACTCGGTGAAAATCGCTGGGCATGATCCCCAGTCTCACACACCCGAGCGGTCACGGACGGAATCTGCCGCCGCCCGCAGTCGAGCCAGTTCATCCGGTGCCAGGTCGAGCTCGACAACCTCGATGACCCCCCGTCGCCCCAGGAGGCACGGGACGCCCACCACGACGCCCTCGATCCCGTACTCGCCATCGAGGAGCACCGACACCGGAATCGGCCCGGCCGTGGCGCCGCGAATTCCGTCGAGTACCTCGATGATGGCGTGAGCCGGGGCGATGGTGGCCGACCCGGTTCGCCGCAAAGCCACTACGGCTGCGCCGCCGTTGATGGTCTCGGTCACCGCGCGGTCGATGGCGACCCGATCTAGGACCGTTGCGAGCGGCCGGCCGGAGATGGTGGCGGTGCTGGTGATCGGCACCATTTCCTTCCCGTGGCTGCCAAGGGTGAAAGCAATCACGTCCGCCGGCGTCACCCCGGCGGCGGCGGCCAGTTGGTGTCGGAAGCGGGACGAGTCGAGGGTGCCGGCCATGCCCAGCACCCGTTGGCGGTGAAATCCGGTTGCCACCTGGGCGGCGAGCGTCATCTCATCGAGAGGGTTGGTCACCACCACGACGACGGCGTCTGGGGCGTGGGCCGCGACCTGCTCGGCGATGGCGCGGACGACACGGCCGTTCACGTCGGTCAGGTCGCGGCGGCTCATCCCGGCGCCCCGGGGCCGACCGGCTGTGATGACCACGACATCGGCGCCCGCGACCATCTCCAGGCCCGTCCCGCCGATGACCTTTGTGGGGGACCGGGTGATGCCGGAGGCGTGCATCAGGTCGAGGGCCACGGATTCGGCCAGCCCCGGCACCAGGTCGATGAGAGCGACCTCGGCTGCTATGTCCGCTGTGGCCGCCAAATGGGCGGTGTTGGCCCCGACCCCGCCAGCACCAACCACGGCGACTCGATCAAGGCGCCTGGGTGTGAGCCCGCGGGGGGCGTGGGGTGCGACCCAGCCGGGGTGGCGCCGGTAAAGGAGGCGTCGGGCCGCCGTCGGCCCGTTTGTCGCTGCCGGAGCGGGCTGTTCGAGGGGCCCGATCCTCAGCTCCACTCCCAGACGCTCGGCCGCTTCCCTGGCCGAGACGGTGATGACGGCGGCTGGGTCCACGGCCAGTGTGCGGGCGCCTCCCTGCCAGGCGGAGACGACGTCCTCTTCGCCGACGACGCCCGAAATCACTCCGCCCGACCCTCCACGGCCTCGAGGGCAGCCACGGCTGCCGCCATCGCCGTTTCCACTTCGGCCTCGCTGCCGCTCATGAAGAATCGGCCGTACCGGCCAACGGCCCTCACCTCGACGACGCCGATCGAGCCCGCCTTCTCCGCCTCGTTGGCGGCGATCGAAGCGTAGGCCGCCGGAGAGCATTCGATGATCCCCAGCGTCTGGCCGGGGACCACCAGGGAGCCTTTACGCCACTTGTTGAGGAGTTGTGCCTGATAGGGCTCGACGGACGTGATGACCTGGGTCGATTCCACCGTCGGTTTGAGACGGTCCGTGATGGCTAAGCCGAGATGGGCGAGGACGGCGTCGCGGGCCGCCGAGATCTCGGAGTTGAGGGGGGAGCGGAGGATGAAGAAGCCGAACTCGCGTTCAACGATCTGGCTGGTCGCTTCAATGGTGGCGGCCTTGAGGGCCACGTCGACGACCCTGAAGACCTCGTTTCCGGGCGACAGTTCGCCAACCAGGACAGTGTCGCCGGCCAGAGGGATGGATCCCTGCACGGTGGCGCCGTTGTAGGCCGCGAACTGGGGCTGGAGTCGGTCGATCTGGATCAGGGCCCTTACGGTCACGTGGCTCATGTTCACCCTCCGTAGACGTCGTAGATGCTGCGCCAGGGCCGGGATTCGTAGGCGACTCGCTTGATATTGATTAGATGGAGGGCTGTGACGTTGTCCGACACGATCGAGCCTGATCCTGTTCCGGTCCCCAGCATGAAGCTGGGCTCGAGATCGGCCGAATAGCCCATTCCGGCGATCAAGGAGGGTTGGTTCACGAGAACCCGGTTGGCGGGGAGGCGGGCGAAGGTCGAGACGACGTCGGGATCGTTGGCGTGCACCGACAGGGTGTGGCCGATCCCGCCGAAGCGGAGCACCTGCTCGCAGACCTGGTAGCCCTCGGAGTCGTCGACCACTTCGTACCACGCGAGGACCGGATCGAGCTTCTCGGCCGACAACGGGCGGTGGCGGCCGACCTCGGTCTCGACCGACAACAGAACTCGGGTGCGGGGGGGGACAGCGAACCCGGCCAGATCGGCCAAGCGCCCTGCCGACTTGCCCACCGCATCTGGGCGAGTTGCCCCGCGGGCGTCGAAGAGCACGGCCCCGAGCCGATCCGCCTCCGATACGGTGCAGAAGTAGCCGCCAGCGGTGCGGACCTCAGCCCGCAACTGCTCGGCGATCGCCCGGTCCACCACGACGGCCTGTTCGGCCACACAGGCGGTGCCGTAGTCGAACGCCTTGGAGGTGAGAATCTGGTCGGCCACCTCGGGCAGGTCGTGGCGCTTCGACTGGTGGACATAGACCGGGACGTTGCCCGGGCCCACCGCCAGGGTGGGCTTGCCCGACGAGTATGCGGCTCGCACCATGGGAGCGCCGCCCGTCGCCATGATCACCGAAGTACGCCGATGGCGCATGAGCTCGGCGGTGCCTTCAAGAGTCACCTCGGAGAGGCACTGGATGAGGTCGTCGGGCGCGCCGAGCTCCGCCGCCGCCGCAGCCATCACGGTTGTTGTCTCCACCCCGCACTGGACCGCCCGCGGATGGGGCGCACACACGATGGCGTTGCCGGCCTTCACCGCCGAGAGGATCTTGAAGATCACCGTCGAGGTGGGGTTGGTGATCGGGATGAGGGCGGCGACGACCCCCATGGGTTCCCCGATCGCCATCATCTTGGTCACGGGGTCCTGCCACAGGACACCCAGGGTCTTGACCTCGCCGAGCCACTCGGCAACCCCCAGGCTGTTGAAGAGGTTCTTGATCCGCTTGTCCTCGGCGTTGCCGTAGCCGGTCTCGTCGGCCGCCAATCTGCCGAGCCGGGCCGCCTCGACCTCGACCGCCCGGGCCATGGCGTCGACGATCGAGTCGACGCGCTCGGGGGCGAACGAGCGGAATGTCTGTTGGGCTCGATAGGCGCTCTCGGCGGCCCGCCGCGCCTGGTCGATGCTCCTCAGGTCAGCGTCCATCGGTGGTCCCCCCGGTCACGCCCACGGCGCGCCGGACATCGTCGGGCTCGGCGCCTGCGAAGCCGATGCTCTCGAGTCGCCGCCCAGCCGAAGCCAGGTCAGCCCCGAGCATCGTCGACACGACCTGGATCAGAGCATCCGTGGCCGGGACCAGAACGGAGGCAAGCCTGGCGGCACTCGTCAGCGGCACCAGAGATCCGAGAACCCCCTGGCGGATGGCGGCCGTCGCCGCGGCGGGGGAGGGGACCGGTCGGCTCTCAGCGGGCGCATCGCCGCCGGCGATCTGGTCGATCCACTGCTCGGTGTCAGGCAGATCGCGCACGCCGTAGTAGGCGGCCACCCGGCGCCGCTCCTCGGCTAGGGCCGAGACCATCTCGACGACCCGCGGCGTGATGAGCCGACGGAAAACGTCGGCTGTGAGCGGAACTGCACCCGGGAGGAGACCGGCGTCGCTATTACCGGCGGAAGGGCCCCCTATCACCAGGGCCGGCACCTCGACGAGACCGGTCCCATCGGCGAAGGATGAGTGGAGGATCGTGGATTTACTCGACAGATCGGGAAAGGCAGCTTGGAGCCAGTCGAGAATCGTCGTGCGGTGGGCGGGTCGGGATGCCGCCGCCAGGATGGGTCGGCGCCGGAGGTGGAGTGCTCCGTCGGCTTCCTCTACCGAGAACGGCGCCCGCGACATTTCGACCATCACGGAGGCGTCGGTTCGACCTCCGGCCCTCAGCCACCAGTCGACCTCCAGGCCACCGAACGTCTGGGCCGGGCACACCACCAGAGCCTGGTGCGCTTCGACATAGGGAGCGAGAACCATGCCGTAGGTGCGGAGCTTGAAAACGGGGCCGGTGACGAAGATCACATCGGCGGCGGCGACGGCAGCGTCCAGCACCGAGGTGACAACGATGCCGCCTTCACCAGTTCGAAAGGTTCCGACTGGCCCGTCGCCCCGCAGGGTCAGCGAACCCGACTCCAAGGCGGCGAGCTCGTCGCCGTAGACCGTGAACAGCGTCACATCCGGCGTCCCTTCGGCCAGCAGCCAGGCCGCCAGGGCGCGTCCTGTTGTCCCGGCGCCTAGCACTGTCACCCGCCCGGGGGTGCCCGGCGTCGAGGCCGGCTCCGCCGGCCGTCCAAGGGCGGCGACCACATCGCTGAAGTCGGTCGTCATCGCGGGTCAGATCCCAGCGGCGTCAGTCGCCGGCCTGGGGCAGGAGTGCCTCCAACTCGACCGAGGGGCGGGGGATCACATGGACGGCGATTACTTCGCCGATCTTGTTGGCGGCGACGGCTCCGGCGTCGGTGGCCGCCTTGACCGCTCCGACCTCGCCCCGCACATACACGGCGACCAAGCCGCCGCCGACTTTCTCCTGACCCATCAGGGTCACATTGGCTGCCTTCGCCATGGCGTCGGCAGCCTCGATGGCGGCAACGACGCCTCGTGTCTCGATCATTCCAAGGGCGATTTGTTCTGGCATGGGGATGGGCTCTCCTTTCGAGCTCAGTCTGTTGTTGTGATCTCGTCGATGATGGCCACGGCCGTGGCATCGGTAGCGGATCCTCGGGTCGTCGCGGTCTGACGGGCGGCGGATCCCGAGGCGACGAGCACGAGATCGCCCGTCCCCGCTCCGACGGCGTCGACCACGATTTGGTGGGTTGTGACCACTGTGCCCGACGCGTCGACCAGATTCACCAGCAGCAGCTTATGGCCACTCAGGCTGGGATCCTTGACCGTACCGGTGACCATGCCTACCACGCGACCGAGTTGCATCAGAAGTTTCCCAGGTAACGGTCGACCTCGACCGGGGTGACCTGGGCCGACACGAAGGCGATCTCCCTTTCCGCCTGCTGCAGCCACAGACCGAGCAGGTCTGAGCCGAGGAGGTCGTCCAGCCATTCAGACTGGCGGGCGGCCGTGACAGCCGTTGGAAGGTCCATGGGGAGCGGTGTGGCGTCCTCGTTGGCGTACCCGTCTCCGAGTTCTGGGTCCCCGGGGTCGATGTCACCAACAATGCCGTCGAGACCCGCGGCTATCTGGCTGGCGATGAGCAGGTAGGGATTCGTATCGGCGGAGCCATCACGCTGCTCGATCCTGGTGGAATTCTCGGTTCCTTCCAGCACCCGGAGGGCGATCGTCCGATTGTCGTAGCCCCAGGTGTCGTTGATCGGGCAGAAGGAGTAGGACTGGCGTCGCCGGTAGGCGTTGGGGGTCGAGGCCGCGCAGATCGCCGATTCACCAATATGGCTGCGCATGCCGCCCAGGTACGCCCGGCCCAGGGCTGACAGCTTTCCGCCGTCGGCAAAGGCGTTCTGTCTGTCTTTCCACAACGAGTGGTGGACGTGGAAGCCGTTGCCGGAGAAGTCGAAGAACGGCTTTGCCATGAAGGTGGCCCGATAGCCGTGGGCGATGGCGAGTTGTTTGACCATGCCCCGGAAGGCGACGACGCGATCGGCGGTGTCGAGGGCCTCCCCATACCGAATGTTGACCTCGACCTGGCCGGGGGCGTATTCGGGGTTGGACTGCTCGATGGGGATCCCGGCCGCCGTGAGATCGTTGCGAATCGGGCCGAGAACGTGCTCCAGCTCCATTGCTCGTTCCAACCCGTACACCTGGATGCCGTTGTCGCGAGGTTGGAGGCTCTCTGGATCGAGGAGGTAGAACTCGAGCTCGGCGCCGATCATGACCTCGTAACCCAGGTCACGGGCCCGCTTACACACCCGGTCGAGGACGTTGCGGGGGTCGATCGGGACCGGCTTGCCCTCCTCTGTCTGGGCCGCCCCGAAGATGAAGACGGCGCCCGGATCCCAGTTCATCGGATGCACCGTCCCGGTGAGCGGCCGCACCCTGATGTCGGGATATCCGCTCGCCATGTTGGCGTAGGGCGTGTCCCAGATGTCGCAGGTCATGTCGAGAGCGAACATGGCGTTGGAGAGCAGCATGCCGTCCTCGGCGATGACGGGCCAATGGGCGGCGGGGATGCGCTTTCCCCTCAACAGCCCGTTCAGGTCCCCCAGTCCCATGACCACGGTGTGGGTTCCTGTGGGAAGCTGCGTCATTGCCTCGTTCTCCTGCTGCTCCTGGAAGGTTGCCGAACCATACCTACGGTGAATACAGTATTCAATTGTGAGGATCCGCTCATCGCAGCATTTCGCGGTAGTGGGAGCCGGTGTTGTCGGTGTGATGACGGCTCTCGAATTGCAGCGGGCCGGTCATCGGGTGACCCTCTACGACGGCTGGGAACCGGGGCACGCCCGGGCGGCCTCATCGGGGACTCATCGGATAATCCGCTCTGCTCACGGGAGCGATGAGCTCTATACCCGCTGGGCACGGGAGTCTCGCTTGCGGTGGCTGGAGCTGGGACAAGCATGGGACGTCGAACTCTATCGGGAAACGGGCGCCCTCATCCTGGCAGAAGAGGGTCGATCGGCGTGGGAGGAGGCGTCTATTCCGACCTTGGGTGCGGTGGGCGCTCCGGTTCTGCGCTTGTCGGCGGCCGAATTGGCGACACGATGGCCCCACATCGATTTCCAGCGGGTGGCGTTCGGCCTCTACGAACCCGAAGCCGGGTTCGTCTGGGCACGACGGGCGGTTGTGACCGGATTCAAACGCTTCCTGGGTGCCGGGGGGGAGTTCGTGCGCGCTCGACCGCAGACCACCCCCGATGAGCGACTGGTTGTGGAGGGGTCGCCTCTGGTCGCAGACCGAGTGGTCGTGGCCACCGGTTCCTGGATGGGTGCCATGTTTCGGGCCACGTTGGGCCGGATGCTGCGGGTGGTGCGTCAGGACGTGATCTTCACGTCGCCGCCCGAGGCCAGCCTGGTCTACGACGCCCCCAACCACCCGGTGTGGATCGACCACGGTTACCCGGGGTACGGCATCCCCGCCGTCGAGGGCCATGGATTCAAGGCGGTGATCGCCTGGCACGAGTCCGACATCGACCTCGACTCCGACGACCGGGTAGTGGATAGGACGACCCTGGCTCGGTCCCGCCAATACCTGGCGCATCGATTTCCCGAACTGGTCGGTCAGCCCATCATGGACCAAAAGGTATGTCACATCGTCATGACGCCCGACAGCCATTTCCTTTTCGACGTCCACCCCGAACACGACGACATCGTGTTCGCCGGCGGGGGTTCGGGGGGAATCTTCAAGCATGGTCCGGTAGTGGGTGAGTATGTGGCCGGAATCGCCCAAGGGCTGTGGGGCCCCGACCCTCGCTTCACCCTCACCGACCGAACATCACTCTCTGTGGAGACCTCCCCCACGGGCCGGTGAGCCGTCCGGGCGAGGCGGAAGCCAACCGTTTCTTATGAACGAAACAGGCCGTTCTACGGCCTGTTTCGTTCATAAGAATGGCCCGACGGGGCGAGCGCCCGAGGTTAGGAGCTGATGGGCACCCAGTT
>Ga0299913_10003825_pt1 | contig 12461 bp, 11 predicted proteins | sample RVTome_9_FD_201360 | JGI IMG/M metagenome (GOLD analysis project Ga0299913, IMG submission 201360) | Soil microbial communities from uranium-contaminated site in the Upper Colorado River Basin, Wyoming, United States - RVT155D38 (version 2) ... | reverse complement strand
ATCAAGTTCGGCGCGCTGGCACTTCCGGTAGCGATTCTCTTTCCGATGACTCTGGCCTACCTCTTGGTGAGCAAAGCTCTCCGCGCGAGGGAGACTTTTCGGGCTCTCTTCTTCATGCCCTCGATCATTCCCTTCGTTGCCGCGGTTCTCATCTTCGGCGGCATCATGAATGGGCAGATCGGCTGGGTGAACAAGATGCTGGCCGTCGTCGGCATCGATGGCCCTTCATGGTTTCTCGACGAGTTCTGGGTCTACCCCTCCCTCGTATTCATCGGACTCTGGGGAGTGGGCAACGCCATGATCATCTTCATCGCCTCGATGAACTCGGTGCCGTCCTCGCTATACGACGCAGCCAAGATCGACGGCGCCTCTGAGTGGCAGGTGTTTCGCCACGTCACCTTCCCGATCATCACACCGATCATCTTCTACAACCTCGTCATCGCCCTGATCGGGATCTTCAACTACTTCCTGGTGCCATTCGTCCTCAACAACGGAAGCGGCGACCCCAACGGCCAGACACTGTTCTACGCCCTCTACTTCTTCCGACAGGGTTTTCAGTTCTTCAACATGGGCTACGCGGCCACCCTCGCCTGGGCACTCTTCGTCGTGGCCGTGGTCGTCACCGGGCTCCTGTTCTGGTCGGCCCGGTACTGGGTCCACTACGAGTACGAGGGGGGATGAGATGACAGCCGTCGTCGAGAAGCCCCAAGTAAGGGAGGAGCTCGTCGAGAAGCCGCCTCGCCGGCACCGTAAGCTGTTCGATGGCTGGCTCGTCACCGGTTTTACCGGTTTTGCCCTGTTCATCTTTCTGCTCCCTCTCGGCTACATGGTGGTCACGTCGCTCAAGTCGGAGCAGATGATCACGAACCTGCAAGCGCCCATCCTCCCCAAGTCGCCGGCGAGCTTCGAGTACGAGGGGGAGTTGCTCGACATATACGCGGTACCAATGCCCGACGGCTCGGTCCGTGAGCTCGCGCTCTACCAACCGCGTCGCGATGTCTCCCAGTTCATCGACCCGGCCGACCCCGATGCTGGTCTCGTCCCGTGGGAGGGGAACTGGCGTCAGCTCGAGCCCGCCTATCAACTCGACCCGCAATGGGACAACTATTCACGGGCTTGGGATCTCATGGACTTCCCGATCCTGCTGCGCAACACGCTGGTCATCGCAGGGTTGGGCACGTTGGGAGCCGTGGCGTCGTCGATCCTCGTGGCCTACGGGCTGGCCCGCTTCAGGGTGCCGCTCGGGCGGTCGATCATGGTCGTCCTCATCGCCACGATCGTGTTGCCCAAGTTCACGATGCTGGTCCCCACTTACGCGTTGTTCGTGGAGATCGGCTGGGTCGGCACCTGGTTGCCCCTGATCGTTCCTCACTTCTTTGCCAACGCGTTCAATGTGTTCCTTCTGCGTCAGTACTTCCTGACGGTCCCGAAGGAACTCGACGAGGCCGCCACTATCGACGGCGCAGGGCCACTCCGGACACTCTGGTCTGTGATCCTCCCGCAGATGAAACCCGCGATAGTGGCGGTCTCGCTGTTCCATTTCTATTTTGCATGGAACGACTTCTTCGAGCCCATGATCTATTTGTCCACCCGACCCGACCTCCAACCGATCTCTGTGGGCTTGCGCACTTTCAACACGCTTTACGACAGCCAGCCAAACCTGATTCAATCGGGCTCGATGCTCGCCTTGATCATCCCGGTTGTCGTTTTCCTGTTCGCACAGAGGGTGTTCCTCCAGGGGATCGACCTCTCCGGAGTCCAGAAGTAGGAGAAGATGACAACCCAGGAACTATCGAAACACTCTCTTCGCTCGTCCGACTTTCCAAGTGATTTCATGTGGGGCGTGGCCACGGCCGCCTATCAGGTTGAGGGAGGTTGGGACCAGGACGGCAGGGGCCCTTCCATCTGGGACACGTTCTCACACATCCCGGGTAAGACGCGCAATGGGGAGACCGGCGACGACGCGGTCGACCACTACTTCCGTTTCAAGGAGGATGTTGCGTTGATGGCGGAGATCGGCGTAAACGCCTACCGGTTCTCGCTCTCCTGGTCCCGGTTGATCCCCGACGGGTCGGGCGAGATCAACCCCCAGGGCCTCGCCTTCTACCGCAATCTCTGCTCCGAGCTCGTGGATGCCGGGATAAGACCTCTGGCGACCTTGTATCACTGGGATCTTCCCCAGACGCTGCAGGACCGCGGTGGGTGGCTCAACGAGGGATCGGTGGAATGGTTCGCCCGCTATGCGACGGTGGCCAAAGAGAAGCTCGGCGACCTGGTTCAGGTCTGGTCGACACTCAACGAACCGTGGTGCAGCTCGTTTCTCGGGCACAGCGCCGGTGAGCACGCCCCCGGGATGACTGATCCGGGGTCTGCCTTCGTCGCGGCCCACCATTTGATGCTCGCCCACCACGCCGCCATCCGGGCCCAACGCGAGACCCAACCCCAAGTCGACGACCGGCTTGGGATTGTCCTGAACTTGATACCGGCATGGCCCGAGACCGACCACGAGGCTGATCGGCTCGCGGCCAGGGGAGTCGACGCCATCCAGAACCGTTTGTTTCTCGAGGCCGTGTTCGACGGGTCGTATCCGGATGAGATCCTCGACTATCACGAGCGATACGGCGTACAGGATCGCATCGATCTCGCCCGGCTGTCCGACTCGGTCGAGCCGATCGACTACCTGGGAGTGAATTACTACAACATCAACCACATACGACACGTCCCGGGAGCGGACCCGATGCCGGCGTGGCCGGGGCCGGCAGAGGCCGGCTTCGCCACACCCCCCGGGGAGCTGACCGAGATGGGTTGGGGGGTGGAGCCGGAAGGGCTGACGTGGATGCTCGAGCGTGTCGCTCGGGAGCACCCGGACACTCCAATTGTGATCATGGAGAACGGAGCCGCCTATCCCGACGAGGTTGGTGGCGACGGTGCTGTCGAAGACCCGAAGCGGATCACCTATCTCCGCGAGCACATCGCCGCCATCCATCAGGCACGCGAGAGAGGGGTACCGGTGGAGGGCTATTTCGTCTGGTCGCTCCTGGACAACTTCGAGTGGGCCCGCGGCTACTCGAAGTTGTTCGGGATAGTCCACGTCGACCGTTCGACGATGAAGAGGACTGTCAAGGCGAGCGGCCTCTGGTATCGCGACTTCCTCGCCAGCTGACCCCCAAACCGCGAACCCAGGGTTCACGGCGTCGCTCAGCGACGCTCACAACCCTGGGTTCGCGATATCGCCCCTAACCTCGCCGGGTGTCCGACACCCTCCGACTCGGCCCGCACGACCTGCCCCTTGGCGGCGTTACCCACGTGATGGGGGTCATCAACATCTCGCCCGAGTCGAAGAACTCACACACCGTCGCCCGCACCATCGACGAGGCCCTGCTCATGGCAGACCGCTATCGAACCTGGGGAGCGGCCATGGTCGATGTCGGGGGGCAGTCGAGCCATATCGAAAACGACACGATCCCCGCCGCGGATGAAATCTCCAGGGTCGTGCCCGCGATCGAGGCGTTGCGTGCCGAAGGTCACATCGTCTCGGTCGACACCTGGAAACCCGAGGTAGCCGAGGCCGCCATCGGTGCCGGCGCCGTCATCGTCAATGACACGGGCGGGCTGGCCAACGCCGACATGAGAGAGGTCGTGGCCAGGTGGGACGTCGCTGCTGTCGCGGTCTACGTCGAGGGGACCAATCCACACGACGTCGGCGAAGTCGAGATCAGGGAGGACAAGGCGGAGCACACGGCCGATGGTTTCCGCCGTCTTCTCCTGGAGCTGGCCGGGGTGGGCGTCGAGAACGTCATCATCGACCCGGGGATAGCCCTCAACTATCGAGGCGACTATCAGGCCTACTCCCGCCTGCAGCTGCAGGTGATATCAGACTCGGAGCACCTTCGGGCGCTGGGCAAGCCGGTCCTGATTCCGATCCCCAGGAAGCGGGACGGGCATCGGCTGGCTGTCTACACCGGGCTGGCTCTCGAACACGAGGCCGACATCATCAGGGCACACGACGTCGCCATGGCCTGCGATCTGGTGGACCTTTTTGGTCGTACCTCTCCGCTACGTTGATGCCATGACGTTGATGGTGGTCGCCGGCCCCTCGAGCCCGGGCCCTGGAGAGCGCGAGCAGATGCTCGAGCTGGCGGCAAAACACCTCGTCACCCAGGGTGTCGCCCGTGATCAGGTGGTGCGGATCGATGTACCTGGACGTGGAGCCGGTGAGGAGGGAGACGGCAGCCTGCGAGCCGAGCTGGAACCGATGATTCCCCTCTTGCAGTCGGGCTCGCTCTTCGGAGAAGCCCAGGGCCTCGAGCTCATCGACGCACAGAACCTGCAGAAGGCCGAATTGGAGACACTCATCGGACTCCTCGGTGGGGCAGACCTGTCAACCATCGAGGTGGTGCTCATCTACGGAGGATCCGTCCCGAAAGCCGTGAAAGACCTCGGTGGCCAGTCGGTCCCTGTGAAGAAGATGTGGGAGCGGCAAGCCGGCCAATGGCTGGATGCCGAGATAAGGGAACGGGGCCTAGACCTCGACAAATCGGTCGGGCAGGCGTTGATCCAGCGTTTCGGGAGCGACACGGCGAGTCTCGGACAGGCGCTCGATCAACTGGCGGAGACTCCCGGCAAGATCACCGCCGAGATGGTGCTCGATCGGTTCAAGAACCGTCCCGACGAGCCCACATGGAACATCACGGATGCCATTTCGAAGGGGGATGTCGCCACAGCCTTGCGACGTCTCTCCGACTTCCTGGTCCACGGTCATCCACTTGTCTACCTGGCGGCTCTGGAGACCGACCTGAAGAAGAAGTCTCTTGCCGCTGCCGCACCGGATCAGGAGACCCTCAGGTCATGGGTCGGTGGCTCTGACCGTCAGGTGGGCCGGCTTTGGTCACAGCGGGGGAGAGTGCGGGAGTCGTCTCTCCGACGGGCCCAGGATGCATTGGTGAGGGCGGATCGTGTCGTCAAGACCCAGCCGGAAGAGGTTCACCGGGTCACACTGGAGCGTCTGACGGTGGCCTTCTGTCGGTGGTACGGATGAGCGGACGTTTGCCTGTGCACCAGATCTCGGAGACCGGTGCCTGTCGTTATAGCAACGCTAGGAATTGAGCGAGGCGGCCAGACGCGACTTCCTACGGGCGGCGGCCTTCGTGTGAAGCACGCCTTTGCTCGCTGCCGTGTCGATCTTCTTCTGGGCAGCTCGGAAGAGGTCGTCGGTCGGCTCACCTGCCGCAGCGGCCTGCTCGACCTTCTTCATGCTGGTTTTGAGGTCGCTCATGATCCGCTTGTTGCGCTGACGGCGGGTTTCGTTCTGCCGGTTGCGCTTCTTCTGTGATTTGATGTTGGCCATATCGGAACGTGTGAAACTCAACTGGTGGTAGGGGATCCGGAGGGCCGAACCGGGTCGGTCTCCGACTGTGGGCAAGAGTAGCAGTGCCGGCGGTCAAGGTACAATGCCACCATCCACGCACTCACATGACCGATCAAGCGCGCATTCGCAACTTCTCCATCATCGCCCACATCGACCACGGGAAATCGACCCTGGCCGATCGTCTGTTGGAGCTGACCGGAGCTGTCACGGCGCGGGAGATGCGGGAGCAGTTGCTCGACTCCATGGATCTCGAGCGGGAACGGGGGATCACGATCAAGGCGCAGACGGTTCGTCTCGAGTACACGGCCTCCGACGGCCAGGACTACGTGCTCAACCTGATCGACACCCCCGGGCACGTCGACTTCTCGTACGAAGTCAGCCGTTCGCTGGCCGCATGCGAAGGCGCCCTTCTCCTCGTCGACGCCGTCCAAGGAGTTCAAGCGCAGACACTGGCCAACTCCTATCTGGCGATCGACGCCGGGCTCGAGGTCATCCCGGCCATCAACAAGATCGATCTCCCCGCGGCCAATCCAGACGAGGCAGCCGAGGAGGTGAACGGGATCATTGGCGGGTCACCCAACGACATCCTCCGAATCTCGGCCAAGACGGGCGAGGGCATAGCCCAGCTGCTCGAGACTTTGGTGAAGGAGGTGCCCGCTCCGACCGGTGATCCAAATGCGCCACTCCGAGCCCTCGTCTTCGACAGCTACTTCGATGCCTACAGGGGCGTGGTCTGTTACGTGCGAATCATCGACGGCAGGCTGGATTCGGGTGAGGAGTTGCGCTTCATGGCGACCAACGAGGTCCACGAGGCCGACGAGATCGGTTTCCTGAGACCAAAGGCCCAACCGGTCGCCTCGATGGGTCCCGGCGAGGTGGGATACTTGATCACCGGCGTGAAGGAGATCGACCGAATCAAGGTCGGGGAGACCGTCACCAGCGCGACGAGGCCCGCGTCCGACCCCTTGCCCGGCTATGACGAGCCCAAGCCAATGGTTTTCTCGGGTCTGTTTCCCACCGATGGTGACGACTTCGAGAAGTTGCGCGAGGCATTGGAGAAGCTGCGGTTGAACGATGCTTCCCTGGCTTGGGAGCCTGAGACCTCCAAGGCCCTCGGTTTTGGCTTTCGGTGCGGATTTCTCGGTCTGCTGCACATGGAGATCGTCAGGGAGCGTCTCGAGCGCGAATACGACCTCGACCTCGTGGCAACGGCGCCGTCTGTCGCATATCGGGTCACGTTGATCGATGGCGAAGTACGCGAGCTCCGCTCGCCGCAGGACCTCCCCGAGCCAAACGATCGGCAGTCGATAGCGGAGCCCTACGTGAAAGCGATGATCCTCGCTCCGAGCGAGTACGTCGGTCCGATCATGGAGCTGGCCACGGCCCGGAGGGCGACCGTCGGCAACATGAACTATCTGAGCCCCGAGCGAGTCGAGCTCGACTTCGAGGTACCTCTCGCAGAGATAGTCTTCGACTTCTTCGACCTGCTCAAGTCTCGGACCAAGGGGTATGCCTCGCTCGACTACGAGCCGGCGGGCTACCGGAGGGCCGACCTGGTCAAAGTCGACATACTCCTCAACGGTCTCCCGGTGGATGCGTTCTCTGCCATCGTCCATCGTGACAACGCCCAGGAGTACGGGAAGAAGATGACCGCCCGTCTCCGGGAGTTGATTCCCCGCCAGTTGTTCGACGTTCCGATCCAGGCCGCGATCGGCGGTCGGATCATCAGCCGGGAGACGGTTAGAGCCAAGCGGAAGGACGTCACCGCCAAGTGCTACGGCGGAGACATCAGCCGCAAGAAGAAGCTCCTCCAACGTCAGAAGGAGGGCAAGAAGAGGATGAAGATGGTGGGATCGGTCGAGGTCCCCCAGGAGGCCTTCGTCGCCGCGCTGAAGGTCGACGACGAGCTATGAGGCCGTCGGACGCAGACGGGTTCGCCGAGAGCGCGGCAGCCTATGTCCACATCCCGTTCTGTTCCTCGGTTTGCCCCTATTGCGACTTCGCGGTGGTTGCAGGGCGGGACGACATAGCCGCCCGCTACGTCGCCGCCGTCAGGGCCGAGATCGCCACCTCGGAGCGGTGGCGAGCCCTCGACGCCGTCTACTTCGGTGGCGGGACCCCCAGTCATGTCGATCCGAGATTGCTCGAGTCGATCCTCGAGGCGCTCGATGGACGCCACGGGATCGCCGCTCGAGCTGAGATCAGCCTGGAGGCCAACCCCGAGGACTTCGTCGCAGATCTTGCACGCGATCTCAGGTCGGCGGGGTTCAATCGGATTTCGTTCGGGGCGCAGAGTTTCGACACCGGTGTCCTGTCGAGTCTTGGTCGTAGACACGGACCCGAGGACATCGCGGCATCGGTCGCCGCCACCCGGACCGCGGGGTTCGACGACGTGTCGGTGGATCTCATATACGGGACGCCCGGAGAGACCGACCACTCATGGGAGCGATCGCTTCGGTTTGCCGTGGATCAGGACATCACCCACATGTCTTGCTATGCATTGACGGTGGAGCGAGGAACACCCCTGGGGCGGGCCGTAGCCGCCGGCGCGCCCGGTCCCGACCCGGATGTGCAAGCGGACCGCTATGACCTCGCCAATCGTGTCCTGGAGTCGGCCGGCTTGGAGCGTTATGAGGTGTCGAACTGGAGCCGGCGAGGCTATGAATGCCGGTACAACATGGTGGTCTGGGCGCAGGGCGAATACGAGGCTTACGGCAACGGGGCCCATGGCTTTCGGGAAGGCGTGCGCTTCCGCAATCATCGCCGTCTCGACGCCTACGTCGACCGTATCGAGGCCGGGGTGTCCCCTCGGGCGGGTGAGGATGAAGTGAGTGGGTGGGACGCAGAGCTCGACCGACTCTTCGTGGGTCTCCGGAGGAGCGCAGGCGTGCTCACAGGCCCTGGCACCGACGCCCTTCTTGCCTCCGAAGACGGGAAGTCGCTCGTCGAAGCGGGTGTATTGAGCATGGTCGACGAACGTCTCACCGTCCGCAAGCCACTGTTCACCGATGCCGTTCATCGTTCGGTTCTGGACCTGACCCCCCTATCGTCTTGACCTATGGCGATGCTCGAAGACCGTCGTTCTGAGGTGTTGCGTGCTCTCGTAGAGGAGCACATCAAGACCGGCGAGCCTGTTAGCTCGCGCGCCATCCTCGAGCGCTCGAAGCTGGCCGTCTCTGCAGCCACGGTCCGGAACGACCTCGCCACTCTGGAGCAGGAAGGGCTCGTCCTGCAACCTCACACTTCGGCCGGCAGAGTCCCGACTGTTGCCGGCTACCGGTACTACGTCGACCATCTGGGGCCGAGCCGTCTCCGTCAGGCGGCCCAGGAAAAGGTGACCAACTTGTTCGGAGACGTTCATCTCGAACTGTCCAAATTGCTGAGGGCGACCTCCGACCTTTTGGTCGAGATCACCGATTTGCCTTCCGTGGTGGTGGCGCCAGGCATCGCGCGTGAGAACGTTCGTGCCGTCCACACGGTCCAAATCTCCAACGATCAGGTGCTCGTGGTGGTTGTCACCGAGGGGGGTCAGGTCGTCCAGCAGAGGGGCAGGGTCCGGGTCCCGGTCACGCCGCTCGAAATCGAGGAGGCCCAGCAACTGATCACCGACGCCGTGATCGGCCGCGAGCTGGGGGCACCACCTTCGTTGAGCGACGACTTTCGCGAAGGCCTGTCCAACCCGGTGGAAGAGACTGTTCTCACCATCACCGACTGTCTTCATCTCGCCGCGACCGGGGGCTCGGAGATGTTCCTCGGCGGTACCCAGCGGATGGCGCAGGTGTGGCAGGACCTGTCGACCGTGCAGCGAATCCTCGAGATCATGGAGCGGGAGGCCGAAGTGATGAGCCTGATGGCGGCTGCCCCCGAGACGTCGATACAGATCGGCGATGACCTCGACCTGGCCGTGGTCTCCAAGTCCTACGAGAGTAGGGGAGAGGGCGGCGGCTCTGTGGGGGTGATCGGCCCGATGCGCATGAACTACAAGCGGGTCATCTCGGCAGTGGAAGAAGTCACCCGCGAACTGGAAGAGCAGATCGGCACCAGGTCGGACTGAGATGGCAAAGGATTACTACCAGATTCTCGGTGTCGAACGGTCAGCGACCACCGAGCAGATAAAGAAAGCGTTCCGCAAGGTTGCCCGGGGAACCCATCCCGACGCCAATCCCCACGATCCGACTGCCGAAGCTCGCTTCAAGGAAGCAGCCGAGGCTTACGAGGTGCTCTCCGACCCGGCAAGACGTCAGCGCTACGACCGAGGGGACACGATCGATCTCACCGACCTGTTCTCCGGGATGGGGGGTCTCGACGACCTCATTCGCTCGGTGTTTGGCGACTCGGGTCTCTTCGGGGGTCGGCCCTACCGTCCCCCACGCGGTCGTGACATCCTCGTGCGGGCCACGGTCACCTTGGAGGAGGCCGCCTTCGGCACGGAGGTCGACGTCGAGTATTCCGCTTTGTCGAACTGTGAGACGTGCGAGGGGACCGGATCCAGCCCGGGAACACATCCTGTGACGTGCCCGGACTGTGGCGGCGGAGGCCAAGTTCGGATGGCGCAACGGTCCGTGTTCGGGACGATGATGTCCGTGACCACATGCCCCACCTGCAACGGCGAGGGCTCACTCATCGCCGATCCGTGCCCGGATTGCGCGGGCTCCGGAGCGACCCCGAACAAGATAAAGGTCAACGTCGAGGTGCCACCCGGAGTGAGCCGCGGAACCCGGCTTCGTCTATCGGGACGGGGAGAGTCCGGCGGTCGCGCCGGCCAGGCCGGAGACCTGTTCGTCGAGATCGACGTCGAGGTGGACGAACGTTTCGAGCGTCGCGACACCGATCTCGTGCATTCACTCAGTGTGAGCGTCCCGGAGGCCACACTCGGAGCCAGGATCGAAGTACCCACCATCGACGGCGAGCCGGAGAGTCTCGAGATCCCGCCCGGCACCCAACCAGGGGCCGTATTCACGTTCTCCGGGAGGGGGATGCCATTCCTGGGACGACGACGCCGGGGCGATATGCACGTCGTCGTGGACGTGACCATCCCGGAGGTTCTGACATCCGAAGAAGAGGAGCTGGTCAGAAAGTGGGCCGAGTTGAGGGGTGAATCGGCTGGTCGACGCGCCACGACGAGGTGAAGCACGTCCCCCACGTGGTTGTGGGCGCTCCCTGGGAGGGTCCTAGCCTGAATCTCTCGGTGGTGCAGGCGCGACACCTGAGCAAGGTCCTCCGCATGTCGCGAGGTGACAAGGTCACCTACACCGATGGCTTGGGCACTGTCGGCAAAGGCGTGCTCGGCCAGCATGTCATCGAGCGCGGCGATGAAGAGCAGGTGGGGAGGGCGACTCGGCTCTCGGTGGTGACAGCTCCGCCTGCCAACAAGGACCGGCAGCGGTTCCTCGTCGAGAAGCTGGCAGAGTTGGGTGTGGAGCGTCTCATGTGGCTCGACACCCGTCACGGCAAGAACCGGGTCGCCAGCGAGTTCAAGATCTTCTCCTGGGTTCTCGCCGCTACCGAGCAGTCGCGTGGAGCATGGCTGATGGAGGTCGTCCCCGATCTGGTTACGCTCGACGACTTGGAGCCCGGCTGGGTGGTCTGTGAGCGGGGAGGAGAGCGGTCTACGCCCGACACGGATACGGTTGTGATCGGTCCGGAGGGAGGTTTTGCCGACAACGAGCTACCCGAAGACGCCCTGCGTTGGGATCTGGGCCCGACCCTCCTCCGTGTCGAGACCGCGGCTATCGCGGCAGTGGCGAAACTGGCGGCAAGATAGTGCAATCGCCACCGCCGCCGGATAGGATGACGAAGGCGAAACGGGAGCGGATACCTTTGGTCGAAGACTTTAACTACGCGCTTGGGCAAAGGCTGAGAGCCGCGCGTCGTCACCGGGGATGGTCCCTGGGAGACGTTGAGTCGCAGACTGAGGGCGAATTCAAGGCCTCGGTAGTAGGCGCCTACGAGCGAGGGGAGAGGGCCATCTCTGTGCAGAGATTCGCACGTCTCTCCGAGATCTACGGGACACCTGCATCCGAGCTATTGCCGACGGGGGGCGAGCCCGATCTGATCATCGATCTCGACGCGTTGGCGCACGAAGAAGGTGATGTCGTCGAGCGCTATCTGGCTGCAATTCAGATGCTGCGCAAGAAGCCTGGCAGCGACGAGGTCAGGGAGTCGGACCGAGCGGTAATCGGATCTCTGCTGCAATCGGTGAGGGCAACTGGGGCCGATTGAGCCCCAGGTCAATCCCTCTTTGTGGCTCTAGGGCGAATCGTTTGTAGAATGGACACATCACCCGCCTGAACAAGGCGTTCTACCTGTGTCCCCAGACCCCATCGAATCGCGGCTACGCGTACCCAGTCATCACCTGCTTCTCGACCTCATCGGAGAGTCGGATCGTCACTTGCGACAGGTCGAGGACCTCATCCCAGAGGTACGTTTCGTCGCGCGTGGAGACGAGGTGGTCTTGACAGGCTCGCCGACCGATGTGGAGAGGGCCCGGACCGTGCTCGACGAGATGCTGATCCTGGTCCAAGAGGGACAGAAGCTCGACGACCGGCGGGTGACCGAAGTCGTGAAGATGGTCACCGAAGAGGTCCCCAGCCCGTCAGGAGTGCTCAGCGACGGGATTCCCGTCGGACGCGGCCGCATGGTACGACCCAAGACACACGGCCAGCAGCGGTACATGGAGGCGATCAGGGAGAACACGCTCACCTTCGGCATAGGCCCAGCAGGCACCGGGAAGACATACCTGGCCATGGCGGCCGCCGTCGACAGTCTCATCAATGGCTCGGTGCGCCGAATCATTCTCACACGGCCCGCGGTAGAGGCGGGGGAACGTCTCGGGTTCCTCCCCGGCGACCTGACCGCGAAGGTCGACCCCTATCTGCGACCCCTCTACGACGCCCTCTGGGACATGCTCGGCCCGGAGGAGACCGCATCCCTCATCGATCGGGGAACTATCGAGATAGCTCCGCTCGCTTATATGCGAGGAAGGACTCTCAATGATGCCTGCGTCATCCTCGATGAGGCCCAGAACACAACGCCTGAGCAAATGAAGATGTTTCTCACCCGACTCGGGTTCAATTCAAAGATGATCATCACG
>Ga0299913_10003824_pt1 | contig 12461 bp, 13 predicted proteins | sample RVTome_9_FD_201360 | JGI IMG/M metagenome (GOLD analysis project Ga0299913, IMG submission 201360) | Soil microbial communities from uranium-contaminated site in the Upper Colorado River Basin, Wyoming, United States - RVT155D38 (version 2) ... | reverse complement strand
TGGATGCGTTCGATCGACCGGAGACCCTCATGAAGCTGTGGCCACGGTTGTTGTCTGGCTACTCCCTCGATGCAGTTGGTCGGCCAGAGAAGAGCGTGGACGACGGAGCCGTCGCTGCGTTCCTCTCGAGGGCCGCAGGTGCGGAAACCACTTCGCACGAGGGCCTCGGCGTGGGCATGGATGTCGTGCTCACCGGGCCGGATGTCGTGGGCAACGCCCTCACCTGGGAAGACGGTGTCGTGCACCTCGCGCTGTTCGCTCGCAGCACTCCGGACGATTCGACCCGTCAGGCCTATCGCGCCCGGCGGATCGAACGTCCGAGCCGCCGTGCAGATCGGCACGGCGGTCCGGGTCCCGTCGTTCACTAGAACGATGGAGTTCCTCGTGGCGGGGGTGATCGCCGGCGTCCTGCTGGCGCTCGCCCTCGCCCGGGTGATCTGGGTCGTCATCAGTCAAGCGGTCGACAACCTGCTGGCGTGGGCGGTCTACACCTTTGGCAATGACGAAGCGGTCAAGCAGCAGAAGGAGGCCGATGACAGAAGAGACCCGTAGGCCCATCCGCATCTCCCTGTCAATGCTGTACGAGGCTCCAGAACTCTCCCGTCAAACCGATCGAAGCGAAGACTGCCTCGGCCTCCTCGGGCGTCTTTCGCTTCCAGTCCGGATCGGCCCGGTCGGCGTACCAGACGCGCGCCAAGTCCCACTGCTGGGGCACGGAAAGGCTCATGCCGCGCGGGAGGTCTCGCTCCGTTCGCCACCGTTCAACGTGTTCTTCCGACCGGAAGAGGAGCATGTGCGCTCAGTTGAATCCGATGTCGTCCCACCACTTCCGGGCGGGAACGGTGTAATGGACGATGTGGTCGGACGCCAGCAGGTCACCGTCTCGGACCTCGACGCGTAGCGGATCGCCGCAGTCGGGACAGTACGAGTCGACGGCCCCGTCTACCCCGAGCATCACGAGGATGCCGAGGCCATCCCAGATGCAGTTGCCCCAGAATTCCCTTCCCGCCGCTCTCACCGTGTATGGGGTCGGGAGCGCCGAGAACGGGTTCGCCATCCAGATGTAAGGCGTGCCCGGAGCAAGCACGAGGACGTGCGCCTCGTGGAGACGCTGGAGGGAAGCCTCGATCCGTGCAGGTGTCTCGCCTATCTCCTTCGACAACTCGGCGGCCACCGGCGCGCGACCGCCGTCGACGAACAAGCGGTAGACGGCCGCGCGGACGTCCCGGTCCAGGTCGGTGTCGTTCATCGGAGGCGATTATGCCGGAGGGGCGGAACTCCCTGCGGTGCGGCAGGACTAAGGTCGCGAGGTGCCGGACTACCCCACCCTCTCCTTTGATTCGCAGGACGACTGGGCCGCGTGGCTCGAGAGGGAGCACTCCTCCTCCGACGGGCTTTGGGTCAAGATCGCCAAGAAGGACTCCGGCATCCCTTCGGTGACTTACGCCGAGGCGGTCGAAGAAGCCCTCTGCTACGGATGGATCGACGGTCAGATGAAGGGGCTCGACGACGCCTTCTTCGTTCAGAAGTTCACTCCTCGACGGGCCCGCAGCAAGTGGTCCAAGATCAACATCGGCAAGGTCGAGGCTCTGATCGCTGCCGGCAAGATGCAGCCGGCCGGGCTCGCCGAGATCGAACGAGCAAAGGCCGACGGGCGTTGGGATGCCGCTTACGACAGCCCACGCACCGCGACGGTGCCTCCGGATCTCGAACAGGCCCTTGATGCCAAGCCCGCAGCCAGAGAGCTGTTCGACAAACTGACGAAGTCCCAGCGGTTCTCGATCCTTTATGCGGTCCAGGACGCCAAGCGTCCTGAGACCCGCGCGCGGCGGATCGCTAAGTTCGTGGACATGCTGGCGCGCGGTGAGAAGCCGGGTTGAGAGGCGACGGAACCTCCCGCTATCGAGCCCCCTCTACGACTCGCACGAAGGCGCCCGCCTGCATCGGCCTCTTACTCATCGTTGGTTTCGGCCTAGCCGGTTGTGATCGCGGATCGGAGACTGTCCTCCCCGCTCCGCCTGCGGGAGAAGCCCTTTCTTACGTCGCTCTGGGTGATTCGTATCCGGCGGGCGGAGGGCCGGTCTCGGGGGAAAGTTTCGTCGACCACTACGAGGATCTGATCGAGCAAAATTCCGGCATCGAGGTCGAGGTCACGGACCTGGCGGTGAACGGGGCAACTACCGAGGATCTGCTGGCCGCGATCTCGAGCCCACAGCAGCGAGCTGGCCTCACGGGCGCTCAGGTCATCACCATCACGATCGGAGGCAACGACTTCCTCCAGACGGCCAGAACGTGCACGGAGCCAGCATGCTTCGAGGGGGTTCTAGTTGAGATCGAGGATCGCTTGAACGTGATCGCCGCCCGAGTGCGCGACGCTGCCCCCGACGCGCTGATCCTCATGACGAACTACCCGGACGTGATGGCCGGCAGCGCCGCGGCCCTGGCGTTCCTAGGGTTCGGCTCGGCCGAGGTAGCCCGCGATATCTCGATGCGCAGTAACGAGATGATCTGCGCGGTGGCCGATCGTCATGGGATGCGGTGTGTCGACGTCTACGGAGCCTTCAATGGGGCCGATGGTGAGGCTTCCGCAAGGGACAAGGGCTTGTTGGCCAACGACATCATCCATCCCTCGGAAGAAGGTCACCGGCTGATCGCGCAACTCCTGTGCGATATCGCGTGCAGCTAGCCGATACGAGCGGATACTCGATCGTGCACGCTCAGCACGAAGGCGGGTCTTACTTGCCGGTGAAGCGCAGGATCTCGAGGCCTCGACGGTAGTCGTGGACGTAAACGATGTCGTCGCTGATCCACTCGGCCGACGAGGTGTGGCCGGCGATCGGCTGGAAGTAACCGACCTCCTCGATCTTGCCCTTGCTAGACACCTCGAGGAAGCGCGTGCCCCAGTCGTAGTGCCCGATCGCAACGATGCCGCCGTTCTTCCAGTCGGGGTGCGGATCGAACCAGTGCCCGCAGTAAAGCGTGTGGCCTGGGGCATTGCCATCGGCATAAGCGCCGCGGCCCGCAACGCGCCACTCAGAAAGCTTGCGGAACGTGGCCCCCGGACGCGGTCCCTTCTTGACAGCGACCCGCGCGTCGAAGGTGGCCAGCGCGTGCACGTCGTCCTGCGCGCAATCACCGCCTGCATTGCCGGAGCCTTGGGGAGCGACCTCGGCGCTCATCAGCAGGAGCGAGTCCTTGCCGTTGCGCGGCCAGATCGCGGAGTGGTAACCGAGGGAGTGGAACTCCGGCGTGAACGCGGACAGCTGCTTCGGCTTCGCGGGGTTGCGCATGTCGAGATAGAACGAGGGCTGGCCCGCGCCGATCAGCAAGCCGGGGGCGACCTCTTCGAAGTCGTGCATGTAGTTGGCGCCCTCGACGTGGTCCTTCCAGTTGCCGATCTCTTTCGGCTCGCTCGGGTCACGGAGGTCGAGGATGTAACCGGTGCGACCGATCGCGTACTTGCAGTTGAGGAGACACGTCCAGGTGTGATCTGAAAGTCCGATCGACCCAACCACGGTGGGAGAAGTCTCGTCGCTGACGTCGACCACCACCAGTGCGGTAGGTGACCCACCGGCTGTGTAGGCGTTGACGAGCATGATCTTGCCGTTCGTGTCCGGGTCCTCCTGCGCCAGCGCGGCCCCCGTACCGATCTGCGCGGCGGGCAACTCGCCGACCAACTGCGGTGCGGCGGGGTCGGAGGTGTCGTAGATGAAGAGACCACGAGGGTCGGTCAGGTAATAGAACTTGCCCACCAGCTTGCCGCCCGAGGTCCCGACATGGCTTGGGTTGATGGTGACCCACTCGACGTTCGAGCTCGAGAATCCGGTCTCGGACGCAGGCTGCAAGGGTTCCGCCGCGGCGAGCGGGGCGGCCATCAAGACGACCGCTAGACCAGCGGCAACTAAAGCGATGCGGTTACGGCGCAAGTTCGATCCACCTCCTGGAGGGATATCTACCTGGGAGATTCGACGTCACGGGGGCCACACCTGCCGCCACCCCCTGGGTGCGCCCCAACCCCGGGGTAGCGGATCGCCTGACGTTGCGCCTAGGCCTCCATCAATTCGAGGAGCTTGCGGGCGGTGTTGCAGTTGCGGATCGTCATCTTCTTGTACAGCGGGCTCCTGGCCATCTGCATCTGGCCGCTGCGCGTGACCCCCTTGCGATCGACGCGCCAGAGCAGCGCTCCCGCCACGTACTTCACCTCCTCGATCTCGGGCTTGATGGCCAGCTCCTTGACGACTGAAGCGCGCGCGACGTCGTCCCACAGGAACATCACGTCGCATCTCATCGTGGCGTCGTTCACCCATGACTTGGGGAGCGCCTTCATGACCGTCCTCATGGATCTCAGGTCGCGGACCAAGACCGCGATCTTGAAGCCGAACTTGTGGGCGATGGCCTTCTCGAGCAGCCCGGCCAGCCGGGCCCGGCTGCGATCGGAGCTCGAGAAGATGACGTTGCCCGAGTTGATGTAGGTCCGCACCGAGGTCATCCCGGCGTCTTCGAAGACGACCTTCAGCTGCTTCATGTCGACCTTGTTCTTGCCGCCGACGTTGATACCGCGCAGCAGTGCCACGTAGACCACGGCGAGATCCTAGGACCCGCCCCGCTTCGTACGTATTTCGACGTATTTATCCGAAACCCGAAGTCGTCGAAGGTATCTCTGGGAGCGGAGGCGCAGATATGGATTATTTGGGGCACCGGATCAGGACGAGCACGGGGATCCGTAGCGCTTATTCCATCGCTTTCCTAACGGGAGGCGTCCTGCTGATCCCCCTCTACCTGTGGGTCGGGGGTGGGCTCGCCGAGACCCTGATGTACGACGGGATCGTCTTCGCCTCGGCGGTCGCCGTCGCCGCCGGCACCTACTTGAACAGACCGGAGCGCAAGGCGCCCTGGGTCCTGTTCTCGATCGCGATGTTCAGCTTCCTGACCGGCGTGATCATCGCCGGCTTCGAGGATTCGGGGTCTGACGCCACCGCGGGAAGCGCCGGATTCTCGGACCTCTTCTCCCTCTTCGGTTACGTCCTCCTGATCACGGCCCTCGTGATCCTCGTGCGGTCACGCACGAAGCGGCGTGACCAGACCGGGTTGGTCGATGCCCTGATCGTGGTCACTGCGGCAGCCACCCTCACATGGGTCTTTCTGCTTGCGCCCATCGCCACCGGTGAGAACGTCGACATGACCAGCAAGATCATCGCAGCGGTATATCCAGCGATGAACCTCACCCTTCTTACGATGTTGTTGCGACTCGCATTCTCCGCGGGGCCCAAGCCCGCCTCGTACTGGATCTTGATGATGGCTGTACTTAGCAGCCTCGCGGCGAGCCAATGGCATCTCATCGCCCTGCTCTCCGATACCTATCAGCCTGGCCATGCGCTGGAGACCGGGTGGCTCCTCGCGTACATCGGAGCCGGCGGCGCAGCGCTACACCCGTCGATGCGGCGGTTGGCCGAGCCCGCGACGCAAACCGAGGAGAGACTCTCCAGGGCGCGCATCATCATGTTCGGGGTCGTGGCGCTCCTGGGACCGCTGGCCTTGGTGATCCAGAAGATCCGCGGCGAGATCTTGCATCCCACCCCGGTGATCGTGGGGACCATGGTGCTGTTCTTCCTGATCCTGATCCGGGTTTGGGGCCTACTTTCCCATCTCCATCGCAGCGAGCAACGCTTCAGGTCGATGGTGCAGAACTCGTCGGACGGCACCGCCATCACGGACCCCCACGGACGGATCATCTATGTGACGGACGCGGTCGAGCGGATCCTCGGTCACTCAGCCGACGACCTCATCGGACGGATCGGTTTCGATCTCCTGGACGAGCGCGATGTCTCCGTGACGGAACAAGCCCTTGCCACCGTTCTCTCGGCCCCCAAAGAGGATGTCGTGATCGAGGCGCGAGCCAAGACCAACCAAGGCACGAAGAAATGGCTCGAGTGCCACTTCATGAATCTCATGGACGATCCCGCGGTCGAAGGGATCGTATGCAACTTCCGCGACATCAGCGAGCGGAAGGCGAGGGAACAAGAGGTCCTTGCCGCACAGGACAGCTACCGCAACCTGTTCGACAACGCTCTTGAAGGTATGTACGAGAGCACCGGCGGTGGCCGCTTCATCAGAGCCAACACGGCGGTCGCACGCATCCTCGGCTACGACTCTGTCGAGGAGGTACTCGCGATCGATGATCTCCGGATCCACTGGGCAGACCCCCAACAACGAGCGGCCTTCCTGGATGCGCTGATCCAGCACGGCACGGTGTCGGACTTCGAGTTCCAGGCGAGACGCAAAGACGGTACGGAGATATGGGCGTCGATCACCGCCAACGCCTCGTCCAACCTGCCGGGTGGAGAGATGAGGATCCAGGGCATGGTCAAAGACATAACTGCGCGCAAGGAGGCCGAGGAAGCCAACGAGATGTTGCGTCAGGCCCAGAAGATGGAGGCGGTCGGCAAGCTCGCGGGTGGGGTCGCGCACGACTTCAACAACCTGCTGAGCGTCATCATCAACTACGCAAGGTTCGCCCTCGAGGAGCTCGACGAGGGCTCGGAGGTGCACGGAGACATCCAGGAGGTGCACGCAGCGGGAGAGCGTGGTGCTCGCCTCGTCCGTCAACTGCTCGCTTTCTCACGCAAGGACGAGATCACGCTCGAGCCTCTGGACGTCTTCGGCGTCGTGACCTACCTGAACGGCCTCCTCGTTCGAACCATCGGTGAGGACATCGAGTTGAACATCGTGGGCGAACCGGGTTTCACGACACTGGCCGACCGCGGACAGCTCGAACAAGTGGTGATGAATCTCGTCGTCAACGCCAGAGACGCCATGCCGCAGGGAGGACAGATCACGATCACAGCGGGATCGGAGTGGCTCGATGAGATGAGAGCCGATCGGGTCGGCATCACCCCCGGGGAATACGTGACCCTTTCCGTGCGGGATACGGGGTCGGGGATGACGGAGGAAGTCGCATCGCGCGCCTTCGAACCGTTCTTCACGACCAAACAGGAAGACAAGGGGACGGGGCTCGGATTGTCATCGGTCTACGGGATCATCGAACAGATCAAAGGACGGATCACCTTGGAAACGGCACCGGGGGCCGGCACCTGCTTCATGATCTATCTCCCGGTGGCCCGCGATGCCGTTGCCGCGTCCGATGTCCGGCCCCTGACCAGTGAAACGAGGTCAGGAGCCGGGGGGTCCATCCTCGTCTGCGAAGACGAAGGACCCGTGCGAGAGATGGTGCGGCGGATCCTCGAGCGGGGCGGCTTCAAGGTGCTGTGTGCGGAGTCACCGCTGGAAGCGATCGAGATGATCGAGCGGAATCCCGAGCACCCGCCACGCCTGTTGCTCACGGATGTCGTGATGCCCGGCATGTCGGGGGCCGAGCTGGCAGAGATCATCAAGAAGAACCAACCCGATGTGCGCATCGCCTTCATGTCCGGTTACGCGGACGAGGTGCTCGGCAACCAGGGCGTGACCGCACTGGGCCCCAACTTCCTACCGAAGCCATTCACCGAGGAAGAGCTCCTCGAGCTCGTAAACACCCTCACGGCCCCGGCCGGCCCTTGAGCGCTCAGTCCCGCGCGAGGCGTGATGCTAGGAATTCCGGGAGATAGCCCGAGGTAGCGCGAAAGAATGGGGAAAAAGAAGGAGCCCCCGGTCGACCCGGGGGCTCCTTCGCCACTACTAGCGTCCTACCGTTAGTGGACGTGGCTCTCGCACGTTCCGTGCCATGGGCCCCTCTGGTTCCCGGACTCCATCGCAGCACGATGCATGCCCGCCATGCTGTTTGCCTCGAACTTGACCTCGTCGATGTTCTCGCAGCCTCCGTTGCCCGTGTGGACATGGTGAGGATGCGAGGTCTGGTTCCCGTGGGGCGCGTGCTCGTCCACCGCAAGAGCTGCCCCGCCTAACAAGGCGATGCCCACTACCGCCGAGAGCAGTAGCGTCACGATCAAGCGTTTCATCCTGTTTCTCCTCTCTCGGGTGCCCCGCAGCACCCCGGATATGCGGGACTTTGGCATGAATTGGTAGGACAAGACAAGCAAAATCGGGAGATTTCCCCTGACTTCGCCTCGGAGGACCGCACGAAGAGGGCTTCTCGCTCGTAGCGGCCGGAGATAGCCCTAGGGAAGCAACTCGGCCCGGGCAGCCCGCGTCAAGGTCTCGACCACGAGATCGTAGGAATCGTCGACCCAGTCGAGGACCTGACGCTTGGAGATGGACCCATCCAGCGTCACCGTGTTCCAGTGCCGCTTGTTCAAGTGATACCCGGGGTTGACGGCCGGATACGTCGACCGCAGGAGCTGAGCCTCCTCGGGCTCGCACTTGAGGCTCACGGTCAATGGGTCGGCTTCGTCCGCGACGATCGCGAAGAGCTTGCCGCCCACCTTCATGACCAGGGCTCCCGGGCCGAACGGATAGCCCTCGGTCGCACCGGGTTTGCTCAGGCAGTGGGCCCTCAGCTCGTCCAGTTCCACGGCCCACACCCTAGGTCGTCGATAGAGGGAATCGGGCCTCGGGACAGAACCTTCGAACCATGACTACACCTAGGTCACGCACGAAGAGGATCTCTCTGCTGGTTGCGTTCGCCCTGGCCACCGCCATCCTCACCGTGTCGCCGAGCTCCGCCACCGTCTTCCCGGCCGGCCCGTCCGCCGGTGGGCTGAGCTCGGACAACGTCGAATGGGTCCGTCACGTCCCCCTGGCGGTCGACGGCGTCGGCGGCCGGCTGATCGACGGTTGGTTCTACGCCAACGATCAGAACAAGATCATGATCTTCGACATCTCCGACCCCGAGGACCCGCAGATGGTCGGGCAAGTCCCGATGCCCCAGGAGGTCTATCTGAGCCGCGAGGACCTCGACGGCAACGGCGAGCTCCTCATCGTCCCGAACACCCTTTCGGGCGCCCTCCACATCGTCTCGACCGAGGACAAGACGAACCCGCAGATCATCTCGGAGGTCCCCGGCGCGGACTCGCACACATCTAGCTGCGTGTTGAACTGTCGCTACGTCTACAACTCCAACGGCCAGATCATCGACCTGCGCAACCCATCCAAGCCCAAGCTCGTCGAGGAGAAGTGGTTCGACGGCCTCCCGGCGTCGAGCTCCCACGATGTCGAAGAGGTCGCTCCCGGCCGGGTGCTGACCGCGTCGCAGCCGATCATGCTGCTAGACGTTCGCAAGGACCCGCTTCATCCCAAGCTGCTCGCGGTCGGAAAGCAACCCGAGGACGGTCGTTTCATCCACACCCCCCGGTGGCCGAAAGGAAAGGACGACTTCCTGCTGATGGCCGGAGAGACCAACGCCAACGTCACCTGCGACGAGTCTTCCGCCGCGTTCATGACGTGGGACGCCACGAAGTGGAAGAAGACCCACACGTTCACGATGATCGACGAGTACCGCGCGACCAATGGGATGTACGCCGATGGGAGCCCGCCGGCCAGCCTCAGCTGCTCGACGCACTGGCACGAGGCCCATCCTTCGTTCCGCAACGGTGGCCTCGTGGTCTCTGCGATGTTCGAGCACGGTGCTCGCTTCATCGACGTGAGCTCCAAAGGCAAGATCGAAGAGATCGGCTGGTTCCTCCCCGCTGCGGGTTCGACCAGCGCGGTCTACTGGATCACCGACGAGATCGCCTACACGCTCGACTACAACCGGGGCATCGACGTCATCCGCTGGACCGGCAAGCTCTAGCGACCACCCCCGCAGCAGCCAAACGGTCCGTCTAGGCGGGCACGGCTCCACGCACGGCCCACGCCCGAGCGATCAGGTCGATCGAACCATCTGCCGCGACGGGCAAGCCTTCCCTCAGCGCTTCTTCGAGGCGGCGCCGGTCACCTTCCGGCAGCGATCCGACATAGGCCGGCGCGGGCCCTACCCCGCCGAGGAAGGGCTGCCAGTAATCGTCGAAGTCGGCGAAGCGGGTGTGGATCTCGAGTGGTGCCGTGACCACCTCTGCCAACCCGGCATCATCGAACAACGCGTCCAGCTCCTCGGGCCGAGCCAGCGTGAACCGCAGACCCTCGTGTGCAGCGCGTGCCGAAGGGAGCAGCTCCGACGCGATATCCCAGAACAACCTCATCATCTGCATCTCGCCGGCGTAGTCCCAGACATAGGACGCCACGGTGCCCCCGGGGCGCGTGACCCTCGCCATCTCGCGCACACCGCGCGCCGGATCCGAAAGGAACGTCAGCACGAGAGCCGATGCCACCACGTCGAACGTCGAGTCGGGGTGGGGAAGATCGAGTGCGTCGCCGATCTGGAACGAGAAGACGGGATCGGTGAGGCGGGCGGTGGCCTGTTCGATGAACGCGGCGGATGGGTCCACTCCTTCGACCCGAGAAGGCTCGGCTGCGCCGGCTATCGCTTCCGAGAGTGCCCCGGTCCCGCAGCCGACGTCCAGCCAGGCGGCGTTCGATCCGATCGCCAGCCAGTCCAGGAATCGTTCGGCAACCGCCCGGCTCCAGCGACCGACGTAGGCCTCATACGCGCTTGCGCTCTCCCATACCGATGGCATGAACGAACCATAAAAGGAGCGACCCGATCCGGTCGCTCAGAGATGGCTTCGGAGGTCCCGCTAGATAGACGCGAGGTCGTCGATCTTCAGAGCGAGGATGACCGCCTCCTCCGGCGATAGCCCGGCCCCCTCGTTCCATAACCTCTCGATCTGATCGTCTGCCAGCTGGCCGCGAGCTTCGGCGCGTGGGTCGCAGACGTCGACGAGCGCGGTGGGGGCCGCGGCCCCCAGGGTGTCCTTGATCGCCGCCGCCGCCCCACCCAGACGGAGCGCATTCTCGTGGAAGCCGAACCTGGTCAAGAGGTCCGCGTAGAGATCGAGACCACTCGCGACTCCCGATAGGTCGCTGTTGTCCAGCATCGTTCGGAAGAATGACGCCGCAAGCTCGACCGCCCGCGCGGTCTGATCTTTCTCCCGCGCGAGGAGAAACATCACGTATTCGGTGAACGTCCCGCCATACCAGTCCCCGACCTCGCTGAAGATCTCGTGGGACTGGGCGGCGAGGTGTTCACCCAGCTCGAGCTCGCCCCTCTGCACCGCTGCGAGCGCCTCTGCCGCTGATGCCCATCCCTGCCCGTTGCGATCTCCGAGCCGCTCGCGGATCGCGCGTGCCTCGGAGTGCCGTTCCGCCGAGGTCTTCCAGTCGCGCACGACCGCGGCTGCGTAACCGAGGTTGAACAGGGCCTCGCCGACGCCGGCCTCGTCGCCCAGCCCCCGATAGATGTCGAGTGCTCGCTCGTAGTGCACCTTGGTCGACTCGTAGTCGCCCACCCAGTAGTCGAGGCTCCCAAGCGCCATCTCGGCTTTCGCCCGGGCCGCCGTCCGCGCCGCGCCGCCCGGGTGGTCCAGGAGCCGTCTTAGCCACGAGCGTCCCTCCGCGAAATGCCCCCGGAGGTGCCAGAAACGCCACGACCGTCCCGCGATCATCTGCCCGGTCTCGATCGCTGCCGAGTCGAGGCAGTGCTGCATGGCAGCGCGGAGGTTGTCGAGCTCGAGCTCCAAACGATCGGGCCAGCCTGCGACGACGGTCATCTCGGGTTCGGCGCGCTCGATCAATCCGGAGAAGTAGTCGAGGTGCCGGTCGCGCAGCGCATCCATCTCACCCGATCTCTCCAGCTCGGCCATCGCGAAGTCACGGATCACCACGAGCATCCGGAAGCGCGACTCCCCGAGGTCGGACTCGAACCGGCGGATGAGGCTGTTGTCGGCGAGCGCACCGAGGATCTCGAAGACCTCGCCGCCGAGCTCGTGGCCGGGGTTGCACACGGCTTCGACGGCGTCGAGGTCCCACCCCCCGGCGAAGACCGCGAGGCGCTGCAACAACTTGCGCTGATCTTCGTCGAGCAGGTCGTAACTCCACGCGATCGCATCGCGCAGCGTCTGCTGTCGTTGCGGCAGGTCACGGCCCCCACCGGTGAGGAATTCGAGCGAGTTCTCGAGGCGCTCGAGGATCTCTTTCGGCGCGAGGAGCTTGACGCGCGCCGCGCATAGCTCGAGCGCGAGCGGCAGGCCCTCGAGTGTTCGACAGATAGCTGCGATCGACGACGCGTTGTCCGCGGTCAGCTCGAAGCCCGGGACGGCCGCGGCCGCGCGTCTGCAGAAGAGTTCGACGGCGTCGTAATGCGACAGCGCCTCGAGCGGTGGCAGGTGATCCGGGTCGGGCACGGCCATGGGAGGCACGGGGTATTCATTCTCTCCGGTCACGCGCAGCACCGCCCGGCTGGTCACGAGGATCTTGACCTTCGGCGCCATCTGAAGGATCTCCGCGACGAACCCGGCCGCGTCGAGCACCTGCTCGAAGTTATCGAGCACCAACAGGAGCTCTTTGTCTCTCAGGTGATCCTTCAACGTGTCGGCAACCGTCCCGGTGCCCTGCTCGCGCAGTTCCAGCTGGGCGGCCACGGTAGTGGCGACCAGACCGGGGTCGACGACCGGTGCGAGTGGCACGAAGAA
>Ga0299913_10003823_pt1 | contig 12464 bp, 15 predicted proteins | sample RVTome_9_FD_201360 | JGI IMG/M metagenome (GOLD analysis project Ga0299913, IMG submission 201360) | Soil microbial communities from uranium-contaminated site in the Upper Colorado River Basin, Wyoming, United States - RVT155D38 (version 2) ... | reverse complement strand
CGCATCCCGGTAGGATCGCTACCCGCAATGAGGGTTTCGAAGAGAACTCCCATGGAATTAAACAAAAACCAAAAAAGGAATGTCATCCAAATTGCGGCCGTAAGACCCCTCCGAACCTTCATCTCGTCACCCACGGCCGCTATGCGCTGCCAGTTACTCATTCTCGCAATCTGCAGAGGTATATTACCGACTATCATCACGACCAGCAATGACAAAGGAAGGTTGAGAGGGTTGGGATTAAGGAGCTCGACCGGAAATTCACGCCATATCGTCGGGCTACTGAATACAGCGTAGCTCAGATAAACGAGCCCTGCGATGGTCGCCAAGAAAATCAGGGCTAACTGAGCCTTATCGGTGTCGACAACTGCCTTGAAGCCTCCAAGCCATGTATAAATCCAAATCACCACTGCCAGTAGGGTTACGGTTGCGAAGAGTGCGGACGTGCTGGCGTATATTACAGAGAAAATCTTTACACCCACATGCAGCTCGATAATTAAGATTCCCATATACCCTAAAAGTGACACTGCTGTGGCGACGATCCTAAGAGAGTCACTTTGGAAAGTTCGGCCGAGGAAAGAGTGGAGAGTGGTGCCTTGCGCTATGTACCCCGAGGAGCGCATAGCTGGCAACGCTCTGAGAATCAGCCAAACTCCAAAGAGATAGGCGAGCGGCGAGATCAACAAAGCGAATCCAAACTGACCACCAAAGTCGAGAAAGAAGGTAAGAACGGTCGCAAGGGAAATGCCGGTTGCAACAAAAGTCCGAGTGTATCCCTTAGCTTCGAGCGTACGGCCATAGAACAGGTAGTCGTCTAAATCTTCTATCTCGTCCGAGCGGCGTTTCGCCAAAATCAGGAACCAAAAGAGTGTTCCCAATGCCACGAGTAACGCCAGAAGATCAGGCAGCGGCACGTTCACCCTCCTCACCAAGCCAGCGATACTCGACTTCGGCGCGGCTCAAGCCTACTCTTGCTAGGAGCTCATCAAAACGAGAGAGCCTTCCAAGCAGACTGAGTCTCTTTGGGGAGAGCTGGACTAAATTGGGTCCAAGCGTCGAGTGAAGGAAAAGAGTTAGTGCAACCTCGCGCAACACGTACTCCTCGAGCAACATCTGGTGACCATTGCCGATCAATAACCGGGACCGCTGACCGAGATTGTGTCGCACTTCCCGTCGGATTTCAGCTCTAAAGATCCGGCTTGCCGCGAACTGGTCAATCACACTGTCTCGGATCTCGGAATAGCCGCGTTCGTCCTCAACTTTCGAAGCCAATAGAGGGTAAAAAGAAGGATTAGTTGCTCGGATCTTTAGAAACCCTCGCAAGTAATTAGCACCAACCGCTAAAGCCTTCTCGCTAGCGTCAGCATCGCTCATGCCACGTAGAAGTCGGTGGTTGATTGCTTCCAGAGAATCGGCAATAAGCAGAACAAACGGGACGGGCGCTAGTGACGAAGCACAGCTGCGAACGTAGCTCTTGCTGAATTTCCGATTACTCATCAGGCTCACGCCGAGGAAGAAACCGCGGCCTGCTGCGCGTATAGCGGCCGCGGCCTCTGCTAGTGCAGGGAGTTCATGATCGGGGGTGGGGCGTCGCCGGGATTCCGTGGTCATACGCTCCTATAGGGCAAGTCTAATGCCATTGCTCGCCTTCGGTTCATGTCCCTGATTATAAAGAGGTTAGAGCTCAACGGCAAGCACGCCCCCGCCACGAGAGGTGTCCACTCTTGAGGACGGGGGGCGGAACTCGATTTCGTGGCACCACTGGTTCTCCTAAACCGGCCTGCTCAGGCGCTGGGCTCCTTGACCTCGGTGGACCATACTACAGCCGACGACCAGGATCTAGACCTGGCGCTCCCGTTGGATCGCGGCCGGAGAGCGGCAATCGTACACCGAGGTTCGAACTCGGGCTGGAACTTAGGGATCAGTGGAAGTCTGCAGTGTAATCACCAGACTCAGCGCATTGAAGATCGCCATCCGCTCGTCCTGGCTCTGCCATGGTCGGCGCTTACCCGGCTGACGGGGCCTAAGCTCGGGGAACCGCTTCGCCATTTCCTCGGCTCGGTCGTTCTTGGTGAGTCCATAGGCAGCGAAGTGACGCCGGACAGCGTCGCTCGAAATTGCGGTTACCGCAACCCCCGTGCTTCGCGCCTTTTCCTCGAGCAGCACGGCGAAGCGTTTGGCACGGTCGCCGTATCGGCTAACCTCAGTCGCTTGAAGAACCAACAGGTCCGGGTCATGCCGAGCAAGAAGAGCAAGGGCGCGTTCGACAACCCGCTCAGGCTCGGGCGGCCGGCAGTGCACGAGACCCCAATCAACGAGAACCTCGCCATCCTCGAGGACCGCGAAGCCGAAGCCGCGCGACGTAGGAGCTACTCCTACCACGCGCCGAACTTCGCTCATGCGCTCCCGGTGTCTTCCTCCTCTGCTGGATCGCCGATGATCCGTTGGAGAGTGGCCCGACGCACCAGCTTCATCGGCTGCTCCGGCTCGCTTTCGACCGCAACGCGAAGGATCTTGGAACGATGCCGGACTCTCTCCTCGACCTTCAAATACTCGCCCTTGAAGAGGTCACGCACCGGAGCACCGAGGACAGCCTCCAACCCTAGCGCTGTTTCAAGCGGTGGCAGCCGGCGATTAAGCTCATAGCGCGAAATCTTCGAGCCACCGGTACGGCTTCCTCCAAGAAGGAAGGCCACCTCATCCTGAGAGAGGCCGCTACGCAGGCGATACATCTTGATATATTGTCCTAGCACTTCCGCAGACATAGCGTTCCTAATCCTACCCTACCTCTCATGTCACGAAAGACTGGCCGACCTGCCGGAGGCGGCAGGTCGCTTTCATTTCTATCAACACCCACTTCGAGACTTGCCGAGGCCGGCAGGATGGGCAAACGCCGAGGAGGGGACTCTCCCTCGGCGACGGCAGCCCTCAGGCTGCCCCTTCTCCGGGCGATTCATGCTCAACTGGAGGAAGAAGGCGAAGGAACTTGCGACGGGTACCTCCGTGTAGGAAGAAGGCCGCCACGGTTGCCTCCGCAGGCGGATAGAAGGCGAAGGGAGCCGGAAGCTGGCTGATGGCCAGAAGGCCGATCTTCTCGGCGACCGCGATCGCTTCGCGGTGAGCCTTGCCTGTTCGTGGGAAGACCACGACGACCTGCGTACCTCGAAACTCCGAGCTCCACTCCTCGCGGAATGCTTCCGGGTCGCCGACGATCGCCACCGAGGGGATGCCACGCGATAGGAGCACCAGGCGGTCCCATACGCCCTTGACGAGGACGACGCGCTCGGGACGAGAAGCCAGGGTCTCGTAGCCGTAGAGGAAGGCCTTGTGCGGCCTTGTGTGCTCGACGACCTCGACAGGTCCCTCCTGAGGATCGGTGAGGTACTCGAAGAAGACGAGCTCGCGCTCAGGGCCGAAGACCGGCACGGTAATCCTCTTCCCGTCCCAGCCGAGAAGATGGCGGTGAATGAACTCATCGGAGAAGCCCTGGCGCCTGAAGTAGCGCCATAGCCGCTTGGGAAGCTTCTGGTGATAGAAGAGTGCCTCCTTTCTCGGGATTCCTTTCATGGACTCCAGGTTACGCCCGCACTTGATCCTTTAGTAGACGGCACTTCTCGCCGGCGGAGGCAGACTAGCCCTCCTGTATACTTTCGCCATGACTGAGCCTACCTCCCCTCGCCTCATCTTCGTCGGCGAACAGCCCTTCCGAATCTGGCGTTCAGATGTTCCCGGTCCCCAATTCTTCCTAGCTGGGTTTGACCCATCCTACTTCGAAAAGATGGCTGATCTTCTGGAAAAGAGCTCGGAGGGGGAAGACGCATGGCCTGTGCATCTCACTCTTCGAAACATCTATGGGCAGGCAATCGAAGCATTCTTTGCACTCCTCTTTTCAATGCTCCAGGCACCTTGGGATACTGCTGCAAGGCTTTTGCTCTACAAACCCTCCGATATCAGATTCCTCCTAGGGCGCTTCGAAGCCGAGGCGAGGGATCGTTTACTCTAGGACCGGAGATTCCCAGAAAGGGTCATCCTCCTCGCTTAGACAGGAAGGCGGCACTAGATTGGTATCGCGAGCATGAGCATCATATTCGACGAGAGATGGAAGTTTCGCCTAAATCTCGAGAGCAGCGCTAGAGATCAAGCAAGGTTGCCGGCTGTTTGGGAAGTTTTTCTTTGTTCGACTGAGCGGGCTAGGCAAATCCTGCACTCTTTTCGGCGCATAGAGCGCCTCATACAGTGGAGTCAATGTCCTCAACGCCGAGCCGCCGGCTTCCACCTTCATTCGAGCGTCATCCACCTCGCGAGCGCGAGGAAGCTCTGGATTATTTCTCGCGCTATCTCGATCTCATGCTTCGCATCAGTCGAAGAATCGAGAAAGACCCGCGGGCACAGAAGCGACTGCGTTCCTTGACTCGACAGATTGAGGACGGCAGTATGGAGAACGGTCGACCCTTTACAAACCAAGAATCGGAAGAATGAGAGACTACTTCGGGTACACCCGAGTCTCCACCGCAAAACAGGGTGAAGGCGTCTCTCTATCCGAACAGAAACAATCCATCAGTCGCTATGCCGATCGCGAAGGTCTTCGAGTTGTCGAGTGGTTCGAGGAGCGCGAGACGGCCGCCAAGCGTGGCCGTCCGGTCTGGAGTGCAATGCTCCAGAGGCTTCGCCGCGGCGAGACCCGGGGCGTGGTCATCCACAAGATCGACAGAAGCGCTAGAAACCTCAAAGACTGGGCGGACCTCGGAGAGCTCCTCGACAAGGGGCTTGAGGTTCACTTCGCCCACGAGTCCATGGACCTCGGATCCCGAGGTGGGAGGCTCGCTGCCGACATTCAGGCGGTCGTGGCCGCCGACTACGTGAGGAACCTCAGAGAGGAGACGCTGAAGGGCTTCTACGGCCGCCTGAAGCAGGGCATCTACCCTTTGCCGGCGCCGATCGGCTACCTCGACCAAGGAGCCGGGAAGGCCAAGACGATCGACCCCGAGCGGGGACCGCTCGTCAAGAGGGCCTTCGAGCTCTACTCCACCGGCGACTGGAGCTTGGAGACGCTCGCCGAAGAGCTTCGCCGGCGAGGGCTAAGGACCACGAGACGAACTGCGGTCACGAAAAACATGCTTGCCAGAGCGCTCCGGAATCCCTTCTACACCGGCATCATCTACATCAGGAAGCGCGGTGAGACCTTCGAGGGAGCCCATGAGGCTCTCGTCTCGCGAGGCCTCTTCGAGGACGTCCAGGCGGTACTCGACGGAAAGATGCCGAGGAAGATCGTCAAACACTCGTTTCTGCTCCGCCGTCTCATCAAGTGTGCTCTCTGCGGTCGCACACTGGTTGGGGAGCTCCAGAAAGGCCGGGTCTACTACCGCTGCCACGGGAAGAACTGCCCTATGACGACGATTCGCGAGGACCGAGCCGTCGGTGCCTTGCGGAAGGTCCTGAGCCGCATCGCGCTCGAGGAGGACGAGATGGAGTTCGCGCGCGAGCTCCTCGACGAACGTGAGGAAGCGGACGGAGCTGGGCAGGCGAAAATGCTGGAGGGCATGAAGCTCTCCTTGGCCAAGATCTCCGAGCGGCTCGACAAGCTGACTGACGTCTATCTCGACCGGGAGATCGGGAGAGATGCCTATCAGGAGCGGCGCGAGCGGCTTCTGGTCGAGCGGAGAGACCTGCGCGACAGAATGAGGCGACTGGAGGAAAATCCTGGCGAACCGTACCAGCGAGTGCGTAGAGCGCTCGAACTCTCGGAGACGGCTCTACTGAGCTTTGAAGTAGCCGAGGACGACGAAAAGCGCGAGCAGGTCAAGATCATGAGCTCGAACTTGACCGCTTCGCCAGAAGGCCTCTCTGTTGAGCTACGAGAACCGTTCGTGTTCTTCTCGGAACACTATCACGTCCCTGATGGTGCCCCGTGTCGCGGTGAACTTCGAACCATTGTACAGGAAATGCCGGGGGTGGCAAGAACTGCTGTCGCATCCTTCGTAGAAAGGCTTATGACTTGGTCGCAGGCAGAAAACGGAGAGACCATAGAACTGTTCGGATAGAGAATGCCTCCCCACCTGGGAGGAGATTCCTATAAGAAAAGCGTCGTGAAAAGCGGCGCTTTTTCTTCGTCATCACTCACAGGTGGCGAAGGCGGTAGTGTCCTGAATCGGCAGGAAGGCCTGTCCCTGCGGGTTCTGGTAGAACTTCACCAGACCCGTAGAAGTGTCTTCCACGCGAAGTACCACCTCGACGTTCGTCAGTCCGGCCACGAATACCCAATAGTGGCCAAACGCCGAGCAGCCATCGAGGACCTTGACGATCATCTCGATGTTCTCCTTGCGGAAGAACCAAAAGAGGCCGGTGTCACTGCTCTCTTCCTTGGCCTTGGCCATCCCCACAGTACCGTCAGGGGTAGACCAGGAGGCGCTGACCCGAAAACGACCTCCGTTGAGACAGTGTGCCTCCGGAGTGGGAGTGCAGTTGGGAAGTCCGCCTGGGGTATCCTCCTCCGTTCGTGGCGAGCGGTAGGCTGCAACCGCCGAAGCGAATCTGTTCGCCACTCCGGCGTTGTTCGCCTTCGCGGAACCGAACGGGCCTGAGGTGTGCTTCCGGAAGAACTCGTCCCCTCCTTCCCCGTTCCAGCGAAGGTCAGGGTTGGAGAAGACCGGGATCTCGATCGAGGTCCCTCCGTTCGGGCAAGCGTAGGAGGCCATGATGGTCCTACGCCCCCAGTCCTCCTCGGTCCCACACTCTTCAAACCCCCTTGCTTCAGGATGAGGGTCGCTGTCGGCGGGAACACTCTCATACGGGATGTTGTGATCCATCCCCAGATTGTGTCCGCCTCCCTCGTGCGAGTTCGAGTTACAGGGTACGCCAACCGGCAGGTGCGAGAAAGCTAGCGCCGGATCCGGACTCAGTGGCCGCCAAGCCTGCTTCGATCCGTTCTCACGAACGAAGACAACCAGGTCGGCATCGTGGCTATCCCGGATCGCGTTGATCTCGGGATCGGTTCGCGCTCGCTGCAGAAGGTCGACGGTCGGTTCTCCGCCTTCCTCTGAGGGAGCATGAGGCAGCATGGCGTAGTGGTCGACTCCAGCCAGCCGCGCGTAGATCCAAATGCGCGATAGCAAGTAGGAGTCGTTCAACGAGCGAACGCAGTTCTCGGCCCACTCTTCGAGAGCCGTGATTCCGCCCGTTTGCACTGCGGCCGCATCGTTGTACAGATACAGGTAGTCAACGATGGCCGGCTGCTCGGTGTTAGCCGGAGCCGACACCAAGACTACGGCCGAGGACCGATAGGTCCAATACTCCACTGGAACAAGAGCATCCCCGTCCACGATGAAACGCGTCCCGTCGGCCGAGGTCACGGTCTCGACAGGCTCGAAGGTCACGGAGACGAGTGCCTCCTCGGCCGAAGCCGAGAGGGGCGTGAGTGCCGCCATCAGCGCAACCAGAAAGCCGTAGAATGTCTGTCGCATTGTTCCTCCCCACTGGGCTGGCTGCTGGCTTCGTGAACTCGACGAGGAAGCTTAGCAGACTTGCTTGCGAGTCACCGGTTCGATTCTTAGCGGGGTGTTCAGGAGGCTGACAATCTACTCGCGCTCCAGCAGCCACCTCACCACCCGCATGTCTATCTCGCGATCGCGCTGCCTTACCCGCATTTCGTCCTCCAGCTCGGCGAGGGACACTCCGAGAGAGTCGAGAAGCTTCCAGAGGCTCTCAAGCGACGGGCGGGTCCGGCCGTGCTCGTAGGCACTGACCATCGGTCGGGTGAAGCCGCCAGCCCTCGCAACATCGATTTGTCTGAGACGGCGCAGTCGCCGGAAGCGTCTCAGAGCATGGCCCAGGTAGTCGAACTTCGTAGACAAGGTGCTCCGGTCGATCAGATGGCCTCGTTAGTCGATGCCTCGGATTTCTTTGTCGAACTCCTCGACATCCTGCCTTTGCCGCATCACCCTTCCCAGCTCAGTGAGGTTGGAATCGAGAGCGTCAAGAAGCCTTCCCAGGGTCACGAGTGATGGACGGACTCGCCCGCGCTCGTAGGAGGAGAGCATCGCTGTAGTAATGTCAGCCAGAGCAGCCAGATCCTTTTGCGAGTACCCACGCATTCGCCTCAGCTGACGAAGGGCTGGTCCGAGAAACCGGAAGGCCGGAGGCGGCATTAGTTGAGCGAGCAGAAGATTATGCCGACGAGCCCGGTAGCTTCCTCGTCCTCGCGGCAGACCGCCGGATGGACGTATATGGAGAGGAGGGTTGCTTGTGCCAGGACGTACCACTTGGCAGCGTCCGTCTCAGGGATGTAGGGCCAGCGCTTGCGCCCTGGCGTCCGATTTGCGTTCCAGTCAGGCAATGACATTTCAGCGCCCTTCCCGATCATCGATGACGTAGTAAGGGAAGACTCCTTGTCCAGCCCCTGCCGAGGCGATTGGAAAACCGCCGATCGTCCGAAGTGACTTTGAGCTTCCTTTTGGAGAGAGGATCAGGAAATCCGAGAGGTAGATATCGAAGCCGGAAGCCAGAGCGGAGAAGTGCTCGGCGAAGCGCATGTCATCGACCGAGGGGGTGAGGCTCCCGCCTGGGTGATTGTGGAAGATGAGGACGCGACGCGAGCCGAGGGTGATGGCCTTCCTGATGACGGTTGAGGCGTCAACAGTCACCCTCCGGCGATCGCCGCGGAAGAACTCGCACTCGGCCAGGATCTCGCCGTTTCGGCCGAAGAAGACCGCCCCGAGGCACTCCTCGCGCTTTTTGCCGTAGCGGGCGTAGAGGTAGCGCGACAAGCTCTCGATGTTCTCGCCGGGGTGCTTCTCGGGGAGCCTTTGCCGAAGCGTGCGGCGCGAGAGCTCGACGGCCGAGAGAAGCCTGGCCGCCGCCACCGGCCCAACGCCCTTGACCGATTGGAGCTCCTCGGCCGTGAACTCGGGAAGCTCCGCCAGGGAGACGCGCTCGAGGACGGCTCTCCCGAACTCCCGAGCCTTCTCGGAACTGCGGAAGCCGAAGAAGGCGCCGAGAAGCTCTTCGTCTGTGAGGTAGCGTGCGCCGTCGCAGAGGACCTTCGCGAGGGCACCCTCGCCGCCCTTCCTCCAGTCGATCTCCCCGGGCATCCTCTCCTCCTCTCACCCCGCCGGTATCAGGTGGCCGGTGGAACCGCAGTCGCCTCCAAGCGTCTTCGCAGGCAACAGCTCGACTCCGAAGGCGACTACTAACACGCCCACTTCGGCGTCCTCTGTTCGTTCTCGCAAGATGGAAGCGCGGTAGGCCGATATCGAGGGTCCAGGGCACTTCCGAGTCAAGATTCGTCCCCCTGTCGCCTGTTGCGACAACTTCTTGACTAGGTGCCCCAGACGCCGGTCTCTCGGCCGGCGGGGTGCGGCGCCCGGAAAGGACACTCGTATGAGGCAGATGACGAAGCGCGTAGCAGCCCTACTACTCACCGCTGTCCTCCTCGCCCCGGCGACCCTGGCAGTGCCGGTCGAGGGGAAACCAGCCTCCTTCCTCACGGCTCTCTGGGAAGAGATCGTGGAGAGGGTGGCGAGCCTCTTCGCTGGGAGCGAGACGGAACTCGGGCCGGGCTTCGACCCGAATGGCGGCAACCTCGGTCCCGATTTCGACCCGGACGGCGAGGCGTCGACAACCGAGGACGAAGGCGAGCTCGGCCCGGCGATAGACCCCGACGGCTAGAAGAATCTCGCCTTTGCTTGTCCCCGAAATCCCTCCACGACGCACAGAGAGAGGCAGAAGGGAGGGAATCAGGTGGAGTTTGCCCACATTACTCCGGAGTTCATGGACGCCGTGGTCAGCGGCGACCTCGCGGGAGATGTTTTCGCCGTCTCCCTATGGAAGCATCTCCAGGAGGTTTGTCCCGAGTGCTCGGAGGGTTTCCAGAGTTGGCTTGACCGCGGCCGCCGCGACTACGGCGAGTCTTTCGGCAAGGCGGCCGAGCGGCTGTCGGCGCGAGCCGGCGAGCCGCTTGAGAAAGAGAGGACCGCCGCGCGCCGCGAGTTCACCGAGCTTCTGCGCGTACCCATCGAGGAGAGAGAGAAGAAGATCCGGAACGCTACCAAGCGTTTCCGGAGCCCTCTTCTTGTCAACCTGCTCATTGAGCATTCCAACAGCTTTCTCCTCGACAACCGTGAGGAAGCCCTCCACTTCGCCCGCCTAGCCCTGGCCGTCGCGGAGCGCTCTACGTCTCCCGTCGCAGCGGACAGACTCATCATCGCTAGCGCCCGCGTCGGGAATGCCTTGCGCGCTGGCGGCAATCTTCGGGAAGCGGAACGCTTTCTTGGAGAGGCGCGGCTCGTGCTACGTCGCTCGATGATCGTGGACTCTCTCGTCCATGCCGAACTCGATTCACTGGAGGCTTCACTTCGGAAGGATCAAAGGAGGTTCGACGATGCCAGGAAGTTACTGGCACGCGCCGTTGTCTCCTACCGCTTGTCCAAACAGCGTAGGGAGGTCGCGAGGAACCTATTGAAGCTGAGCACTGTAGAGTTCTATGACGGGCAGGTTGGCCGAGCGATCGAGATCCTCTATGAGGCCTTGCGTGCGGTTACTCCCGCGGAGGAGCCTAGACTCCACCTATGGATGCGTCACAATCTGGCCCTGTACCTCCTGGAGGCCGAGGATGTAGCCGGCGCCAAGAAGGTTCTCACCGAAACGGAGCGCTCGTACGAGGAGCATAGGGACAGAACGATCCTCCTTCGACGCGACTGGCTCCAAGGACGGATCGCTCGCGCCGAGAAGAACTTCAAAGAGGCCGAGCGTATCTTCCGCGAAACAGCCCGAGGATTCGAGGCGCTCGGCATCGGATACGACACAGCTCTTGTCCTTCTCGACCTGGCCGAGCTCTACTATGCTTCCGGTGCCAGGAAGAGTCTCAGGCGTTTGGCAGAAGCCCTGCCGAAGATCCTGAACGCTGAGGACCTTCACCGGGAGGCGGTGGCGGCGCTCCTCCTGGTCCAGAGTGCTATCCTTGAGGAGATCGTGACCGCTACCCTCCTACGACGTGTTCGGCTCTACCTCGACGAGGCGAGGAACAATCCATCGCTCAAATTTGACGACCTCTAGTCAATCGAGAGAGCTCACCGCATCGCACGTCGACTCGACCGGTGATCTCCAGCTCGCCCTCGGCAACGGCGTGATCTTCATCTATGGCGGTGGCTCCCCATACACCGCGGCCGATCCTTTCGAGCTCCGGCTTCCCGACAAGCCAAGTGTCGAAGAGGCCGTCCGCCTTATGGGCGTTGTCGCCGGCAAGGGCTGGGGGGCGACGCCAGAGTTTCTTCTTCGACTCGCCGACCTTCTTCTCCTCGGACAGAAGAAAAGCGCCCCCCAAGGGAGACGCTGAAGACCTACAGTCCCGCCATCCGGCGGATGCGAAGCGCACTCTCTCCTCTGCGGTGCGTCGGGTGGCCCCGGCACCTCCGCTCCATGGTTTTCTCTCCATGGGCTATTTGCGCTTCGCGATGGAAGAGGAGTTCTAGGAGGACTCGGTGCTCGGGAACGCCCCGCGGCTTTTGAGCGAGACCCACCTGCCGGGCTCTCCGACGATGAGGTGGTCGAGGAGGGAAACGCCCAGGAGCTCGGCGGCCTCGCTGAGGCGCCCGGTGAAGGCGAGATCCTCAGCAGAGGGTGAGAGATCGCCGGACGGATGGTTGTGGAAAGCGATGAGGCCGGCGGCATTCCCGAGAAGCGCTGGGACTAAAAGACCCCGGGGTTCGACCGACACTCGCGACAGGAGGCCAACGTACGCGATGGTGTGACCAACCGCCCGGTTCCGACTGTCGAGGTAGAGGGCGCCCATGACCTCGCGGTCGACGTCGGCAACGAGCTTCGAGGCGAGCCGGGCGGCCGCAGCCGGTCGCTCACAGAGAACCGGCTTCTCGTACGGAGGAGCAGGTTCACGCTCCAGACGAAGCCGATACCGGAGGATCGTTTCCTGGCCACCGGGAAGAAGCTCGAGACCTCGCAGCCTTCCTCTTCGCCGGCTCGAGGAGAGGCGCCAGGCGCTTCCGTGAGCGCCCATCAGTTCACCCCCGAGAGACGGATTGCTGCGGTCTGGCCGCGGACGAACCTCGGCCGAGAGGAGCCCTCGGGGCTCATCAGAAACCTCCTTTGCTGTAGGTGGATTTGAGGCGCCGGGCGGCGCCAGAGGTGCTTCTACCTACAGTCTATTATAATCAGGCTAGAGAGATGAAGAATGTGGAACTTGCCGCCCTCGACAATCCAATACGCTCACCGGCCCGACGCTCTGGCTTTCCTTACTCCGAGGACAACCAAATGGACCTTCCCCACACACTAAGACCAGGAAGGGCTGCTGCAATCATCAAAGCTCCGGAATATATTTGGATCATACCAGTCTTTAATGAAGGTCCTCTACTAGGTCGCCTCAGTGAAACCCTCAAGCTGGTCCAAACAGCTACCTCATCGACTATTCTCTACGTGATTGTTGACGACGGGAGTACGGATGGAACCTCTGATGTCCT
>Ga0299913_10003821_pt1 | contig 12466 bp, 16 predicted proteins | sample RVTome_9_FD_201360 | JGI IMG/M metagenome (GOLD analysis project Ga0299913, IMG submission 201360) | Soil microbial communities from uranium-contaminated site in the Upper Colorado River Basin, Wyoming, United States - RVT155D38 (version 2) ... | reverse complement strand
AAGGCCGTGCCCGAGGGGCTACTGGCGCGGTTGGGGCTATGAGCCCGATCTCCTCCAGAGGAAGATGAGGAAACCGGTGATCAGCACGACCGGCAGGGCCAGGGGAAGGTACTCGGCCGCGACGTGACCGGCGGATCCGCCTCCGTGGGCGATGACCATGTGAACGTCCATCACGCGGGCACCGGCTGTACCCGGCGACGCGCACGGATGCGTCTCTCCGGTTCCTCGAGGCGAGCCAGTCCCCAGGCCATCGCGAAGATCCACCCTGCAACCAGCAGAGCCAGGACGGTTGATGCCGTCGCGGTCACCGCGAACGAGACGGGCTTCGCCTCACGGAGAAGGAGTTCCTTGTCCGAGACGAGGGCGCGCCGTTCACCCGCCCTGGGCAGAGGCACGCCCTCGGCGGGGATCACTGGGTCCTCCGGCAGATACACGGGAACTGCGATGAGGTCGCGGCCGTCGTGGAGCCTTAGCAGCGTCTTCCATTCGCCGTGGACCGGAACGCTCGGAGTCGAGAAGCGGCCCTCGCCTTGAGGGGTGAGCTCGCGCACGACGCTACCTCCCCCCTGCCAGGCACTCACGACGAACCATTCGCTGTCGTCGGCAGCGGTCGATGGATCCAGTTGGACGTCGAGACGGGCCCAGCCCTCGCGGCCCTCGATGGCCTCGGCGCTCACCCGGGCGGTGCCCTCCATCTCTCCGGTCGTGGGGAACGGATAGGCGAGAAGGAAGACCCCGGCCGCGGCGACGGCCACACCCAGGCGCGCGCCCACCTTCTGTCTCGGCGCGTCGGGTCCGAGCATCGCGCGCCCGATGAAGCCACCGATCAGCGATCCCGTGATCGCCGCGACGAAACCGAGCACGACCGCCTCGAGGCCGAGCGACGCCGGCCACGACATCGTCATCCAGACGTGACTCCAACCCCACTCGGCGGCCAGACCGAATGTTCCGATGGCGGCTCCCGCAGCCGCGGCGAAGGTGAACTGCCGGTCGGTACCGAGCCACAGAGCGACCGCCTCCACGGCGAGCGCTTCGACGATGTAGAGCGGGAAGTGCAGCGTGGTGTGATCCATCACCGGCCCGACCAGCACACTCACTATCCCGCGGACCGCGAGGAACATCCCGACCGCGACGAGCGCGGCCCCCTTACCCAGCCTGATGCGAGCGGCGACCAGTGCCGCGCCCGCGGTAGCCATCAACAAGATGGGGTGGAACAGCAACCGGAACTGTGGGACCGAGTAATCGAACTCAGCCTGCAGCGCGGAGAGGCCGATCAGGAAGGCGCCGGCGACCAGCATCTCGGCACCCCTTAGGAATCCGGCACGCTCCGGGCGCGCGACGCGCCGACCCTCGACCACGAGCACCCACAGCGCGAGCGTGGAAAGCGATGCGCCGCCGACCATCTGGATGTGCGTCGGGCTCCACAACGTCACGTCCTGGCCGAAGAGCCGATGCCACACGTCATCGAGAGGGAACCCCATCACGGCGATGCCACCACACAACAACAGCAGCGCTCCGCCGATGGGCACGTACCAATCGGGACCGAGCTTCAGGGCGGACGGGTGTCGATCGCGGCCCATGATGATGGCGACGTAACCGGCGAGAGCGCAGCCCGCGAGGCCACCGATGATCAGGAAGTGCGACGGGTTGGCGAAGGGACCCGGGTCGCGGCCGTTGTCGATGTGGGTTGCCACGTCCCAGTAGAAGCCGAAGACCGCGGTCAACAACGCGGTGGTGGCGATCGCCACCGGGACCGCGGCCCAGCCGGGCAGGCCGCTGACCCGCTCGCCGAACGCGCCCAGACGGTCGAGCACGCTCATCCGTCCGGTGCGGTGGGCCCAGCCGAAGGCGCCGATCAGCCCCGTGGCTAAGAGGCCCACGATCGTGGCGGGGATCAGGTCTTCGAGCGGCGTTCCTGCGGCGCTCTCGGCGGCGATGTGCAACACGGCGGGCTCCTCGTGGTTGGTTGTAGTTACCAGCAGTAACAGTTACCATTGGTAACATGCCCAGACGAGGCGTGTCAAAACGCCCCCCCAGCGAGGCCGTTCTGGAACGCAGGGCGCAGCGGCGGGCGGCCATCCTGGACGTCGCCGACGCCGTGATCAGGCGCGACGGACCCGCCGCCTCGATCAACCAGATAAGCGTCGAGGCCGGCGTCGCCAAGCCGATCCTCTACCGCCATTTCGGCGACAAGGACGGTCTCTACCAGGCGTTGGCCGAGCGCTACGTGCACGACGCGATGGACGAGATCCGCAGGGGTCTGGCGGAGGCCGAAGGACCTCGCGCCCGGCTCGCCGCCACCATCGGCGCCTACCTCACCTTCGTCGACCGGCACGCGGAGCAGTACGACTTCCTGATGCGCCGCGCCGTGCGCGATGGCGCAGGGGCCCGCGCCACGGTCACCGACTTCATCCAGCAGGTGGCCGCCGAGGTCACCGTCGAGCTCGGCGAGGAGTTGCGGGCCGCGCGCCTCGACTCGGGACCGGCCGAGCCCTGGGCCCACGGCATCGTGGGGATGGTTCAGCTCGCGGGTGACTGGTGGCTTCGGAACCGCACGATGTCGCGCGAACGGCTGGTCGAGTACCTGACGTCGTTGCTGTGGGACGGCTTCAACGGGATGGTGAACGCGGCCCCCGAGACCTCAACCGCTACGGGCTGAAAGGGTTCGGGCCCGGCTCGCCCCTACCCCGGTTGCGCAGGAACCGCTCGACCTCCTCTGCGATGTTCTCGGAGGACGGGATCGGCTGTTCGCCGGCCATGCTCTCGAGGCGTTCGAGGTACTCCTGTGCCTCGGGATTGCCGCTGAAGATCTGGGCGAGCGTCTGGCGCTGTGACTGATCGTCTTCCTCCAGCGACCCCGCACCGATCGTGACGGTCAGGTGGGTCTCGACCTTGCGGATCAACGCGATCGAACCCGCCGCGAAGGGAGCCGCGTAGTGCGGCACCTGGGCCCAGAAGCCGACCGCCGGGATGCCGTTCTGCGCCAGGGTCCATTCGACGAGGCTCACCGCGGCCGCCGGCACCCGCAACAGACCCTGGTTGGGCGTGGCGCCTCGCAGCAGGTCCTCGCTGGACGCGGTCATCATCACGGGCGTCGGCACCGTGTGGGGAACCGCAGCGGGGATCGAGCCGAGGCTCACGTGCTCGACCACCCCGAGCCGGATCGCGAGCTCGAGCACGTCGCCACCGAACTCGTTCCAGCGGAAGTCGGGCTCGGGACCCGTCAGAACGAACACGTCTCGTTCCGGCAGGCGACGACGCGTGAGCGTGAGACTCGGCATCACGAACTCCTTCGGGGCCCCGTCCACGATGTCCAGGATCGGACGATGGCTGCGGAAGTCGAAGATGTCGTCCCCACGGAAGCTGGCGACCAACTCGCCGCCCTCCGAGATGTGGCGCGCCGCGGTGCTCGCCGCGGCCCCCGCGTCGACCCAGTCCTCGAAGGTGACGATCAGAGCCGGAGCGACCGAGTCGTCGGGCTCGAAGATCAGGTCGTAAAGGGCCATGCGACCACCCTAGTGGGACCGCGTCACCACGCGCTGCCCCGCCGGGCGATGAAAGGGGGCCGCCTATCGACGGCTCGATCTCACGCTCGGTCTGGAAGAGCTAGGTGACGAGGCAGAACTCGTTGCCCTCTGGATCCGCCATGACCGCCCAGGAGCGATCGGGGCCCTGGCCGACGTCGACCTCGTGCGCACCGAGCTGCTCCAGCGTCCGCTTCGCGCGCTCGAAGACCTCGTCGGTCACGGTGAGATCGAAGTGCACGCGGTTCTTGCCGTTCTTCGTCTCGGCCACGCGCTGGAACGTCATCGCCGGACCGTCCGCCACGGGGTCCTCGATCGAGGCGAGATCGGGCTCGTCATCGACGATCTCGTAACCGAGGGCCGCGGCCCAGAAGCGCGCGAGCTTGGCGGGGTCGCTGCAATCGACAACGATCTCATCGAACCTCACCGAGAGGCCGAGATGTTCCTGCTGCGCCGGAACCGTCGCCATCCCTAAAGATGTTCGGCCCGGGCGGCGCGAGAGTCAAGCTCCCCTCAGATACTCGTGCCACCTCGATGGAACCGCCTTCCCGGCGATCTCGAGGTTGCCGTTGGCGACGAATCGGGACAGGTCGGACAAGGCGCCCACGATGCCCTCACCGGCCTCCCGGGAGACCGGCGCCCATTCCTCCAGATGGACGGCGTCCACCCGCAGGACATCCCGCTTGCGGTCGGTGGTCGCGTCGACCCTGCCGATCAAGCGGTCGCCGTGGAGGATCGGCAGCGCGTAGTACCCGTAGACACGTTGGGCGCGCGGGACGTAGATCTCGATCCGGTATCGGAAGTCCCAGAGCGCCTCGGTCCGCGCGCGGTCGCAGATCAGGTTGTCGAACGGCGACAGAAGCGCAGTGCGCGGTGTCCAGCTCTCGTCGAGCCGATCGAGCAACCCGATGTCGTCGCGATGCACGAACCATCTGCCCTTCAAGCCTTCGATCCTCACGGGGGCGATGACGCCCTTGCGCTCCAGTGAGTTGAGCACCTTGGGAAGTTCGGGATATCCGTCGCGCGTGAAGTGCGCTCGGATCTGTCGAGGGGTCCCGACTCCGAGTGCACGCAACGAATGCTCGACGGCAAGCTCGGTCGCGCGGCGCAACGTCAACCTCTCGGACGGATCCACCGGGGGCAGCCACTCGCCGGCCAGACCCCACACCCGCTCCGTCCCGACACGGCCTACCACCATCGTCTTGCCCTGCACCCAGAGGAACTCGAGCATGCGATCGACGTTGCGGGCCGCGTTCCAACCCTGCGACCCCCAGGGTTCCACCGCGCGATCCTCGAAGTCGCGCACCCTCAAGGCTCCATGCCGTTTCAGCTCACGAAGGACGTGGTCGCGCAGTGACCTGTTGGTCTCGATCCACTTGGCGATCCGCCCGTCCCAGACGCTGTTCGGATCGATGGCATGTCGCATCCGATGCTTGAAGATGGGGAGGTCCTCGGTGAGCACGTACGAGGCCGCGTGGGCCCAGTAGTGGAAGAAGAACCGCTCCTGCCAGACGAGCCGGTCGAAGACCTCGACGTCGTAATTGCCCAGGCGGCTGTGGAGGACGAGGTACTGGGTGCGTTCGACGGCCCTGATCGGGTCGACCTGGATACAACGGAGCGATCGGGCCACATCTCTGATGCCGGCGTCCGTCGCAGGGGCTCGGTCGCGGCCCAGTCGCTGCTTCACGATCGCGAGGCGGCGGGCCGTCGCCACGGGGATGGGGATCAAGCGGTCACTGTATTCATGGGAATGCCTCCCAGGAAGGGCCCTCACACGGTTGCAGGTGATGCTCCTGAGGCGGAGAACCGGCAGAGTTAAGGAATGACCATGTAATGTCCGATGTTGTAAGTGCAAGACAGGGCTAACCACAACAGGGTGGTGCGCCCGTGAGATCTCTTCCCGGTTCCTCCTTTCCGACGGGCTGGTTCGCAGATCTCCCGATCGTTAGAGGAGTTGAGCTGCATGTCATTCGCCGAATATGGCGTGAGCGCGGCCGTGTACAAGACACTGGCCCGCAGAGGTATCGAAGCACCCTTCAAGATCCAGGAGCTGGTCCTGAGAGACGCGATCTCGGGCCGCGACGTCCTGGCTAAATCGCGCACCGGCTCGGGCAAGACCCTGGCCTTCGGGATCCCGATAGTCGAGCGTCTCGACGCGTCGGCCAAGCGGCCGGCCGCACTGATCCTGGTACCGACCCGCGAGCTCGCGGGTCAGGTGAACGACGAGCTGCACGACATCGCGGGCGCCCGCAACCTCAGGGTTGCGCCGGTCTACGGCGGCGTCTCGATCGACAAGCAGGCCCAGCGGGCCGCCAAGGCGCACGTCCTGGTGGCAACGCCCGGACGCCTCACCGACCTTGTCAACCGTCGACTGATCAAGCTCGACGACATCAAGATCCTCGTCCTCGACGAGGCCGACCGCATGCTCGACATGGGCTTCCAACCGCAGGTCGACCTGATCGTCCGTCTGCTCACCAAGGACCGCCAGACGATGTTCTTCTCCGCCACGCTGGACGGAACGGTCGGATATCTCGCACGTGCCTACACGAACGACCCCGCCCGTCACGAGATCGTGGACGAGCGCTTGACGGTGGAAGAGGCGAACCATCGCTTCATCCCCGTCGACGAGCACGGCAAGCTCGAGAAGCTGATCGAGGTCCTGTCCGACTCCGAGCGCGACCTCGCGCTGGTCTTCACCCGCACCAAGCGCGGCGCGGACCGGCTGAAGATGCGTCTCACGGCCAAGGGCATCAAGGCCCTCGCCATGCACGGCGACCTCACCCAGGGGGCGCGTCAGAAGGCGCTCGAGCGTTTCGGGTCCGGCAAGGTCGACGTGATGATCGCAACCGATGTCGCGGCCCGCGGCCTCGATCTCGACGGGATCACTCACGTCATCAACTACGACCCGCCTCAGGACTTCAAGGACTACGTTCATCGCGTAGGTCGCACGGCACGCGCGGGTCGCGCCGGCACGGGGATCACGTTCGTCGCCCCGATGCAGCAGCAGGAGATGAGCGTCATCGCGAGCCACCTGAAGCTGAAGGACGAGTTCCAGGCGGAGGGTCTCAAGGTTCAGGCTCCGGGCGTCGTGTTCTCGTCGCACGGTCGCCGTTCGATGATGCGCCCGCAGCGCAAGCGTCGCTTCTAGGACGAGCCCGAGCTAGAACCCATGAGGTCGACAAGGGTGCCCGCCGACGACTCGATGGGCTTGATCGAAGAGGTGAGACGCGACCGATGACCGCTGACCCGATCGACCGTTACAACGCATGGGTCGAGCGCTACAAGAAGGCGTGGGCCTCCAACGAGCCCGGCGACATCTCCTCGCTCTTCTCCGAAGACGCTGGTTACCTCGACGAGCCCTACAAGCAACCGTGGATCGGCCGCGAATCGATCGTCAAGGAGTGGCTCGAACGCAAGGACACTCCCGGGGACTGGACCTTCGAGTACGAGGTGCTCGCCGCGAACGACCGCGTGGGATTCGTACGCGGCACGACGCGCTACAAGACCAGCGGGAAGACCTATCTCAACCTGTGGGAGGTCTACCTCGACACCGAAGGCAACGCGCGCAGGTTCGTCGAGTGGTACTGCGAGGTCCCTCCGGCCGGCTGACGCCGGCCGTTCGCTACTTCTTGTTGAGGTAGCGGTTGAGCACCATTGCGAGCTGCTCGGCCGAGAGTTCGGGGGCCGCGGCAACCCTCTTGACCACCGAGTTGGCGCCGCCCTCTCCTGCGATCTCCACCGAGCTGTCGACATCGAAGGTCATCGTCGGCCTGCCGTTCTCGTCGGGCCTCGCGCTCAAGGAACCGAGAAGTGAGATCAACAGTCGGGACCGGTCGCTCTCCAACACGGCAGCGTCGACGAGCCCGGAGGAGTCGGTCTGGGATCCGATGACGTCGTCGATCCTGCAGGCGGCCGTCAGCTCCACCTGGGCGAAGAGGTCGCCGTCCTTGGATTCGAACGAAGCCACGGTCACCGCTCCGCCAACGTACGAACCGGTGCCCACCCCCTCCTGAGTGCAGGCTCCCATCGCGTCGGGGAGACCGAAGATCTTCGGCGCCCCCGCAGTACCGGGCAGAGCCAGCAACAATGCCCCCGCGGCAACGATGGAAAAGATGCTCTTGCGCGTTCGCATGGAAGACGTGCTCCTCGAGGTCGGATCGACAGCCGATCCGATGGTGACAGTCCGCCTACTTCCGGGAAATACGTAGTCGCGGCACTTGGCGACCTAGTGACCTTGTGACCACCGGCCGACGCCGCCGACGCGTTCCACGGTGACGCGCGTCACGTAGCCGGGGGGCGGGTCGGGCATCGGTGGGAACTTCACCCCCGGTCCGATGTAGGTGTGCGCCAGCTCCTGCAACAGTTCGGGTCCGCCTCCCTCGGTGACGATCGCCCGGCCGTAGACCACGAGGTACTCCGTGAGACCGAAGTCATTGACTCGGTCCGTCTCGAACGACAGAGCCACCCGCGGATCGCGGCGAAGGTTCTTCAACTTGCGCTGATCGGGGAGGGTCGCGAGCACTATGTCGTCGCCGTCGAGCCCGGCCCAGGCGAGCGTCACCTGTGGGCTTCCGTCCGGATCCAGCGTCACCATGTGAGCCAACGAAGCGGACGAAACGACCTCTTTCGCACTTTCCGGTAGCACGTTGGCCTCCCTTTCGTTTTCCTACGGCGGCTGCGGGTAAGCGAAACAAAGTCTTATCTCTACCGACGAAAGGTTGGTCACATGGACAAGATCCGCCACCGGAGGTGGTTGGCCGGCATCCTCATGGTGCTGGCACTCGGCGGGGTCGCCTGCACGGTCGACGCCGATGACGACGACAACGCCGACGTCGAAGGACAGCTCGATGAGGACGAGGTCGAGTCCGATGGCGACGAAGACGTCGACGCCGACGTGGACGTCGATACCGAAGAAGACTCGGAGTAGCCGTTTGACGGGCCCGGCCCCCCGGGTGACGCTGTATGCATGAGCGACACCCGGGAGCCCCGCCCGTCCGAGTCGCACGGTCACGAGGACGAGCTGGACGAGGACCAACACCCTCATGGCCCCGCTCCCGCGAAGTTCCCGACCGGTGAGCACGATCCCGATGAGGACCTCGACGACTTCGTAGAAGAGACGTCACGCGATTCGTTCCCCGGAAGCGACCCTCCCGCCTACTGAGCCCCTAGGGTCAGTTGGGCCTCGAAAGGGCCGCGGCCGCTTATCACCGCCGCTCCGCAGCGCGCCGCGAAGGCGAGCGCATCGGGAACCGGACGGCCCTGCCCTAGGGCGAAGGTGAGTCCCGCGGCGAAGCTGTCTCCCGCTCCGTAGCGATCGACGATGGGGCCGGGTACCTCGGAGGCCGCGAACCTCCGCGTCACTCCGACGTGGTCGAAGGTGCCGCCCGCCGCACCCTCCGTTCTGACGACGAGGGCGGGGGCCGGGTCGAGGTCGCCGGCGACGTAACGCTCGCTCACGTCGACCGCGCTGCCGACGAGGGCATCGAGACGCTCGCCCTTGAGGCCGTCGAGGACCCGGGATGTCGCGACCAAGATGCGCGCGCGGCGCGCGGCCCCCAGCGCGACTCGGTCGCCGGCCGTCAGATATGCGCAGTCGACGGAGCCGAGATCGTCCCAGGGAAGATCGTCGCCTCCCGCGGGCTCGAGGCGCGTGCCGACGACGGTGATCGTGCGTTCTCCTTCGGCGTCGACATGCGTGACCGCACGCCGCGTGGGCTCGTCCTTGAAGGTCGCGTGCACGGCGACCCCCAGACCCTCGAGGTGCTCGAACATCCGGTGGCCGAGCTCGTCGTCGCCCAACGCGGTGAAGAAGGCGCAGTTCCCCGCGAGCTTGACGAGTTGGACCGCGGCGTTCGCTCCTCCACCACCCGGTTGCGACCAAGCCTCATTAGCGTGGACGATCTCTCCGGCGGCCGGCATGTGGTCCACGCGCACGAAATCGACCCACTCGACGTGTCCCACCACCGCGGTCCGCACGCGCCCATCATCGCGGTGCGGACGAGCTCTGCTATTCGTGCGTCGACTCGTGATCCTCGGGGGGCTCGATACCCGCCTTCGCCTGTTCGGAGCGGACGTAGGCGATCACCGCGGTGACCTCGTCGCGTTCCAGCGGCTGCGGAGGCATCGGCCCGAAGTCCCAGTGGTGCGGCTGAACCCCGAACTCGACGGCCGTGTAGAAGGCGGAGTCCGGGTGGTGGCCGGGCGCGTATACGGGGTCGAGGAACGGCGGGCCCGTTTCGGTGCCCATGAGATCGACCCCGTGACAGGCCGCGCAGGTCCCCTCGAACAGCTCCTTGCCTTCGGCGACGAGCTCGGGGTCCCGGCCCCCGACCGGCTGCTCGGAGGTGCCGTCGTCTCCCCCACCGCAGGCCGCCAAGGTCGCGGCCACGGCGAGTATCGCGATCCAACGCATCCCGCAAGCCTTACCCATGCGGACGGCATGCAGTCACCCGACCGGAAGGTCCTCCCATAGATCGGTGGTCGCGCGCAGCGAGACATAGCCGCCTCGCTCGACTATGTAGTGGTCACGCACCTCGATGTCGCAGACGCGGCCTGCCTCGATCAGCCGGCGGGTGAAGTCGACGTCGCACTCCGCCAGCTCTTCCGCCGGGCCGCTCCCCTTCGACACGTAGATCGCCGCTCGGGCGCCGACCTGGACGACCCTCTCTAGGAGCAGGAGAAGAGGGATCGTGTTCTTCGGCTGCCGGCGCGAGGCGAGACACTCGACGTCGCAAACCCGGTCGTGTGCATCTACCGAAAGCTGGAAGAGGACCTCACCCTCGATGCCTTCCGCGATGTAGGCGATGCTCGGTAGGACCTCATCGAACGACCTCGTGCGGATCTCCACAGCGACCTCCTCACAACGATGGACGATCGACCCATCCCACTCCGGTGCCCGCTGGGACACCGTGAGCCTCGTCACGCCCAAGGGAATCCGGCCCGGACGTTGAACCCTTCAGGGGAGGAGGACGAAGGGGGAGAACATGCGTACCGGTCGCACGACGAAGGTGTTGGTGATACTCGGTCTGCTGGGTAGCGCCGTCCTGCCGCGCGCGTCGGCGCTGCCGCCGAACCTCGAAGCGCAGGTCGTGGACGCGGAGTTCACCTCTCACGTTCGCACCTTCGACACGATCGACTTCGGACGGAACGGGGGCCGCGGCGACGATCGGCGCATGAAGACGAAGTGGCGCGTCGTGGACGCCACCGGCAACTGCTGCGAGAACTACCTCACCACCGACCACCGCGGCCGCCTCTACGACTTCGGCGGCAAGTACGTGAACTACACGGACGACCGCGGCCTCACCTGGAAATCGGTCCAGCCGCTGACCCCGCTCTACAACGGAGAGGGAGCGATCGCGATGGCGCCGGGCGGCGACGTGATCGGCGTCGAGTGGGATCCCTACACGGGCGACCACCTCTTGTCGTTCAAGTACGACGCCAAAGAGAAGACCTGGCTCTACACCGAGATGCCTCTACACGCGCCCTTCTACGACCGCGAGTGGATCGCGGTGATCCCCGGCCCCTTCGAGGTCGACGGCGAGAAGGTCCCCTACATGTCGTTCATCAAGGGGGCGTGGCCGAGCAAGGAGGCCTGGTTCTACTCCTACGACGGTCTCAACTACGACGAGGTCGGCAGCAAGTTCGTCGACCAGACCGTGTTCGGCGAGATCGTCTCGAAGCTTCGGACCAAGCGCCACGGGTACATGGACTGGGTGCAGCCCAACAGCAACGGCGGGATCACGCCGCTCGGCGGAGGCGCGGCCCTCGCGAGCCCCGACTACCCGTTCGGCGGCGACGAGTGGGCCCACTTCAGCCCACAGACGCGGCGCTGGGCGGCGTTCTCCTTCGGCGGCGAGGCTCCCAAGGGCCGTTACCAGGTCGACTCCGCGGGACGCCTGCACAACGTGGTCAACAACAACAAGAGCTTCCTGTATCGGGTATCCGAGGACTGGGGCAAGACCTGGATCGAGCTCGAGGTTGCCCTGCCGCCCAAGCACGTGATCGAGGAGTTCGACTTCCGCGCGAACCTCGACGCAGGAGTCGCCGCGGTTGCGATCCACGGCCACGAGTCGAAGGGCAACTACGACCGGGACCTGATGTACAAGTTCGACATCAGCGGCGCCAAGCCGCGGCTCCTCCGGCTCTACGAGGTCGGACTGGGCGACATCAACGGATCCTCCGGGGTGGGGGCCGCGATCCGTTTCGACTTCGAAACCGTGACGATCTTCCCCGACGGCCGGGTCGCGATGTCCTTCTACGACTCGACCACCACCAGCCCCACGGACGAAAGCCGAGTGATCCCGGCTCTGGCCATAGAAGGCCGCACCAGGTAACCGAGATCTACTAACAGAACAGGGATCGCGGCGAGAGGCGGCCCCAACCAGATCCCGGTGGAGTTAGGAGATTTCGGTTCGGGTAGCTTCCGGCGATGGGTCGGTCACGGGCGGTGCTCATCACGGGGTGTTCCTCGGGCATCGGCCGGGCCACCGCCGAGCGCCTCGCCTCCGAAGGCTGGCCCGTGTACGCCACGGCGCGGCGACCGGAGTCGATCGCCGAGCTCGAGGGCCGCGGCTGCACGACGCTCGCGCTCGACGTCACCGACGAGGCCTCGATGACCGCGGCCGTGGGGCGGATCGAGGCCGAGCACGGGGCTGTGGGAGCGCTCGTGAACAACGCCGGGTACGGCCTTCACGGCGCGGTCGAGTCGATCGATCTCGACGACGCACGGCGCCAGTTCGAGACGAACCTCTTCGGGTTGGCGAGGCTGACGCAACTCGTTCTTCCCGGGATGAGACGCCAGGGTTGGGGCCGCGTCGTCAACATGAGCTCGATGGGAGGCAAGTTGACGTTCCCGGGCGGCGGCTTCTATCACGCATCCAAGCACGGGCTCGAAGCTCTCAGCGACGCGCTCCGTTTCGAGGTGCGGCCCTTCGGCATCGCCG
>Ga0299913_10003820_pt1 | contig 12466 bp, 8 predicted proteins | sample RVTome_9_FD_201360 | JGI IMG/M metagenome (GOLD analysis project Ga0299913, IMG submission 201360) | Soil microbial communities from uranium-contaminated site in the Upper Colorado River Basin, Wyoming, United States - RVT155D38 (version 2) ... | reverse complement strand
GCGCAGTCGGTCGAGCAGCTCAACCGCGAGCCGCCGCTCAAGCCCTACATCGACCTGCCCGAGATGTCGCGCGTCGTCCGCGACATGGTCGCCCGCTCCCTCGACGCCTTCGTCCGCCGCGACGTCGCGCTCGCCGAGAGCGTCTGCGCCCAGGACGACGAGGTCGACGCGCGCTACAAGCGGCTCTTCCGCGAGCTCCTGACCTACATGGCCGGGGACCCGAAGACCGTGTCGCGCTGCCTCCACCTGCTGCTCATCGCCCGCAACCTCGAGCGGATCGCCGACCACTCGACGAACGTCGCCGAGGACGTCATCTACTTCGTCGAAGGGCGCGACGTGCGGCACCGGCTCGCCCAGGCCGGCCGCGGCGGAGGGGCCGGCGGGTGAGCCGGGACGCCCGGGGCGTCGAGACCCGAGGTGCGGCGGCCGGGACCGAGGCCGAGGGCGGCCGGTCCGCCGGCGCGGCCGCGGTGACCGAGGCCGAGCGGGCGGTCGAACCGGTCGCCACCCCCTCGCCCCGCAAGGGCCGCGCCGAGACGGAGCGGGCGGTCCGCGAGTCGATGCGCGGCGAGCCCAGGGCGGGCGAGCCCGAGCCGCAGCTCGCCGGCCGCTCGGTCCCCGGCCCGCAGGCCCCCGACGCCGTCCGCGTCCAGGTGCCTGACCCGGTCTTCGACGTCCGCGGCCTCTCCCTCTGGTACGGCGACAAGCAGGCCCTCAACGGGATCACCATGCAGATCCCCGAGCGGCGGATCACCGCCTTCATCGGCCCGTCGGGCTGCGGAAAGTCGACCCTCATCCGCTGCCTCAACCGCCTCAACGACCTGATCCCCGGCGTCACCATCGAAGGCGACGTCGACTTCGAAGGCGAGAGCCTCCTCGGCCCCCAGGTCGACGTCAACCACCTGCGCAAGCGGATCGGCATGGTCTTCCAGAAATCCAACCCCTTCCCCAAATCCATCTGGGAAAACGTCGCCTACGGCTGCAAGCTCCAGGGGATCACCAGGCGCTCCGAGCTCGACGAGATCATCGAGCGCTCGCTACGCTCGGCCGCCCTCTGGGACGAGGTCAAAGACCGCCTCGACGAGAGCGCCCTCAGCCTCTCCGGCGGTCAGCAGCAGCGCCTGTGCATCGCCCGCACCATCGCCATCGAGCCCGAGGTCATCCTCCTCGACGAGCCCTGCTCCGCCCTCGACCCCATCGCCACCGCCAAGATCGAAGAGCTGATGCAGGACCTCAAAAACGACTACACCCAGGTCATCGTCACCCACAACATGCAACAGGCCTCCCGCGTCTCCGACTACACCGCCTTCCTCTACCTCGGCGAGCTCATCGAGCTCGACGAAACCGACCAGATCTTCTTGAAACCGCACAAGAAGCAGACCGAGGATTACATCACCGGCCGCTTCGGCTGACCCTGGCGGCGGATACGCCCACGTCTGCGGCGTTGCCGGGGTCGCCGTGGTCCTCGACGTAGCGCTGCTACGCCTGCGGCCACGACTCGCCCGGCGCCTTGCATCCGCAGGCGTCTCCGCCGCCAGGGGGGGCTTCGTTCCACCGGGGCCAACCCACCGGCGCCGCTGGACTTCTGACTCGCCCACGGCCAGGCCGCTGTCCCGTTCGCCGAACGCCCGCGGACCTGCTAGAGGCACCGCCCGAGTTCGTCTTGACAGCCCTCGGCGCGCCGGCTAGCCTGCTCGAAGTCGAGGAAGTTCAGGGAGATCGAGCCCGAGCGTGAGCCGGACCGCGACCACTAGACGAACGGAGCGGGGTCGTGATGCAATGCGAGGGGTTCGGTTACTCAATAGTTAGCAGGCCAGGCTAAGTTGCAGCGCCAATGGATAGACTGACCGAGAATCGCGACCTGGCGGACTCATTGCTGGCTTCCGAGTTAGCGACTCGCCAAGAAGTGTTCGCTCGCGCGATCAGCCAGCTTGTTGCGAAACTCGGTGCCAGTGGCAACCGCTTTTCGACAGCACTCGTTGCGAAAATGGAGGAGGCCGGACGAGAGGAGCTTCAAAACCGGGCGGTGGTCATTGTTGAGGTGTGGTGCCGGGTCCTGGCCCGCCCCCACTCGAGCGCCTCTGGAGAGCTGGCTGATGCTACCTCTCATGCCCTAGACCGGTTGGGTAAAGAGCGTTCGAGAGTTGAGCGCACTGTTCTCGATGTCCAGATGGGTTCAATTCCGCATCACCCGGACTTCCTGCTCTCCACCGAGGAACTACTTCGCACGAGTGTTCCCACGCAACTTCGCTTGGCGGGCTCGCCGACTAGTGCCGGGGTACAACCTGGTGCGGGTCAGGACGAAGTGGTAGAAGTGAAGCCGAACTTCTTCGGCATGGGAATCAACGTACGGGCTCTCTGGCGCCGAATGGCTGGAAGGCGGCGCAGATGACTGGCCCGCTAACCCATCCGTGGAGCGGACGGCTACGCCGCCGCTCACCTCAAGGCCCGTTAGGTGTCCCAAGCGGTGTGACGTGCGAGGAGAAAGCACGGCCCCTGGTCGAGCACGATGCCTAACCACAACCACTTCGCGAACCTGATCTGGCAGATCGCCGATCTGCTGCGCGGACCCTACCGGCCGCCGCAGTACGAGCGCGTCATGCTGCCGATGACGGTGCTGCGCCGCTTCGATTGCGTGCTCGCCAGCACCAAGGCCAAGGTGCTGGCCGAGCACGAGCGCTCGAAGGACAAGTTCAAGGGCGAGGCGCTTGATGCCCGCCTCAACAAGGCCGCCGGCCAGCGTTTCCACAACCATTCGCCGCTCGACTTCGAGAAGCTCAAGGGCGATCCCGACTACATCGCCCAGCACCTGGTCAGCTACATCAAGGGCTTCTCGGCCAACGTCCGCCGCATTTTCGACTACTTCGAGTTCGAGAACGAGATCGAGAAGATGCGCGAGTCGAACATCCTCTTCCTCGTCGTTTCGAAGTTCTGTGACGTGGACCTTCACCCCGATCGGGTGCCGAACCGGCAGATGGGACTCATCTTCGAGAACCTCATCCGCCGCTTCAACGAGCTGGCCAACGAGACCGCGGGCGACCACTTCACGCCGCGCGAGGTCATCCGGCTGATGGTGAGCATCCTCTTCATCCACGACGACAAGCTGCTCGCCACGCCGGGCACGGTGCGCAAGCTCCTAGACCCCGCCTGCGGCACCGGCGGCATGCTCGCCGAGGCCCAGAACTACCTGCGGGACCACCACGGCGAGGCGAGGCTCTACGTCTACGGGCAGGACTACAACAAGCGCGCCTTCGCCACCGCGGCCTCGGACATGCTCATGAAGCAGGTCGATCACAACGGCGGCGGCAACAACATCCGCTTCGGCGACAGCTTCACGGAAGACCAGTTCGCGGGCGAGACCTTCGACTACTTCCTCACCAACCCGCCCTTCGGCGTGGACTGGAAGAAGCAGCAGAAGGAAATCCAGCGCGAGCAGGAGAAGCAGGGCTTCGCCGGCCGCTTCGGCGCGGGGCTGCCGCGCGTGAACGACGGCTCGTTGCTGTTTCTGCAGCACATGATCGCCAAGTTCGAGCCCGTGCGGCCGGCCGAGCACAAGCACGGCTCGCGCCTCGCCATCGTCTTCTCCGGTTCGCCGCTCTTCACCGGCGGGGCCGGCTCCGGCGAGAGCGAGATCCGCAAGTGGATCATCGAGAACGACTGGCTCGAGGCCATCGTCGCGCTGCCCGAGCAGATGTTTTACAATACCGGCATCGGCACCTACGTCTGGATCGTCACCAACCGCAAGGACAAACGCCGCAAGGGAAGGATCCAGCTACTCGACGCGCGCGACTACTGGACGGCCGGGGGCAGCGAGGAGTCGAAGCGCAGCCTCGGCGACAAGCGCCGCCACATGACCGTGAGCCAAATTGAGGAGATCGTGCGCCTCTACGGGCGCCTCGAGGACGGCGAGCGCTCGAAGGTCTTCTACAACCGCGACTTCGGCTACACCCGGGTCACGGTCGAACGGCCGCTACGGCTCACCTACCGGATGACGACCGAAGAGAAGGCCCGCTTTCTCGACGCCTGCCCCGAGCTTCTCGACGACGTGCAGGCCATCGACAAGGCGCTAGGCCGGGAGCCCCAGCGCGACTGGAACGCGGTATGGGAGCGCATTCAGGACCTGCTGCACGAGCATCGATCCAAGTGGAAGAAGGCGGAGCAGAAGCGCTTCCGCGATGTCTTCACCTGCAAGGACCCCGAGGCCGATCCGGTCGCGAACGGCGCGGCAGATGGGGGCTACGAGCCCGACCCCGACCTGCGCGACTTCGAGAACGTACCGCTCAAGGAAGACATCGACGCCTACTTCGAGCGCGAAGTGCTCCCCCACATGACCGACGCCTGGATGGACCGAAGCAAAGACAAGGTCGGCTACGAAATCAACTTCAACCGGCACTTCTACAAGTACACCCCGCCCCGATCGCTGGAGGAGATCGACGCGGACCTCAAGGAGGCCGAGGAGGAGATCCTGCGGTTGCTTCGGGAGGTGACGGAGTGAGCCCCGCGCCTCATGAGAAGTGGCCACGCAAGCGATTGAAGTACGTCGTCTCATTGCGCCGTTCCCGCGTGGACGGAGGTGAGGACGAGAGGCCGTATCTGGGCCTGGAGAACATCGAATCTTGGACCGGGAAGCTCGTCAGCACTCCGTCCGAAGATGATGACGCACCCTCGTCGCCGGGGATGGAGGGCACGTCACTCAGCAACACCTTTGAGCCCGAAGACGTGCTCTTTGGGAAGCTGCGTCCGTATCTCGCGAAAGCCTGGGTCGCTGACTTTCCGGGTCGTTCTACGACCGAGCTACTTGTCATGCAGCCGGTGCATGTCGATCCACGATACCTACTTTACGTCTGCCTTTGGCGCGACTTCATCGATACCGTCGATGCTTCGACCTTTGGATCCAAGATGCCGAGGGCGGACTGGGGTTTCATCGGCAACATGACGGTTCCAATTCCGCCGCTTGCCCAACAGCGCGCCATCGCCGACTACCTGGACCGCGAGACGGCACGGATCGATGGCTTGATCGTAGCGAAGGAGCGGGTGCTCGGGCTGCTGGCCGAGAAGCGCCGGGCGCTCATCACCCGCGCCGTCACCCGCGGCCTCGATCGCCACGCCCCGCTCCGCGAATCGGGCATCCCTTGGCTCGGCGAGATTCCGGCGCATTGGGAGGTCGAGCGTGCGCGATGGCTGTTCCGGGAGCGTGACGTTCGCTCTGAGACAGGTGAGGAAGAACTGCTCACAGTCTCTCATCTCACCGGCGTCACGCCGCGCTCGGAAAAAGACGTCAACATGTTCAAGGCCGAAAGCAACAAAGGCTACAAGACCTGCGTTCCAGGCGACCTAGTGATCAACACGCTATGGGCGTGGATGGGAGCCATGGGTGTCGCACCGGTCGCAGGCATCGTGAGCCCTGCCTATAATGTTTACGAGCCGGGTGATCGACTCGAACCAGCGTACGTGGACGCGCTTGTCCGGCTCCCAATCTTCGCGCAAGAAGTTACCCGGTACTCGAAGGGTGTCTGGTCCTCCAGGCTGCGGCTCTATCCAGAGGGCCTGTTTCAGGTGTATTTCCCTGTGCCGCCACGCGAGGAGCAACGCGCAGTCATCGAACACATCGCCCATGAGGCCGCGAAGCTCGACGCCGTGCGAGAAACTACTGAACGCACTGTATCTCTTCTAAGAGAGCGCCGTTCCGCCCTCATCGCCGCAGCCGTGACCGGCCAGATCGACGCGGAGGCGGCCGCATGATCGTCGCCCGCCTCAAGCTGGCCAACCTGCGCGCGATCGAGGCGGCTGAGTTCCGTTTCCAGCGGGGCTTCAACCTGATCGTCGGCGTAAACGGGGTTGGCAAGACGAGTGTGCTCGACGCGCTCGGGGTGTGCCTCTCTGCGGTAACGAAGCACGCCAACAAGCTCCGGGGGCGGGTCGAGAAGTTTCCGGGCGACGACATCCGCGTTGGTGCCGCTTCGATGACGGTCGAATGTGGCGTCCGGATCGGCGCTCGGGACCACGCTTACCTCGTCCACAAGCCGCGCGAGTCCAGCGCTCCTCAGGAGCGCAAGGCGGGGATGCCGCGCGAGCAGGTCCACGACACGCCGGAGAGAGCGGAGTTCGTCGGCGACGCGCCGTCACCGGTATCCGCTGAAGCGCCCGGCGGGCGCCCGCTGGCCGTGCTGTTCTCGACCAACCGCGCCGTGCCGACCGAACGGACGCCGACCAAGAGCGTCGCCGCGGGCGGGGTCGCGGCGGCCTTTGCCGACGCCTTTGCGGATCGGGAGCTGCGCCTCGGTGAGTTCGCCGCGTGGATGCGCGTGCAGCAGGCCCTGCAGAGCGAGCGGCCCGCGGCCGGACGCGTGTTGGTCGCCTTCGATGAGGCGGTCAGGCGCTTCCTGCCGGGTTACGGACGCCTGCGGCTCGGTGGCGAGGAGAGGCGCCAGCTCTGGATCGACCGCGGCAAGAGCCCGATCCCCGTCCGGCAGCTATCGGACGGCGAGCGGGGCACCCTGGCACTGGTCCTCGACCTGACCCGGCGGCTGGCACAGGCCAACCCCGGCCTCGGCGACCCGGCGGCCGAAGCGGGGGCGGTCGTCCTGATCGACGAGATCGACCTGCACCTGCATCCCGGTTGGCAGCGACGGATCGTCCACAACCTGCAAACAGCCTTTCCCTGCTGCCAGTTCATCGCCACGACCCACTCACCGCAGGTGATCGGGGAGGTCGAGCACCAGCGGATTCAGATCATCGCCGATGGCCAGGTCTACTCGCCCGCTCACTCCTACGGTGTCGACTCCAGCCGCGTGCTTGAAGAGGTCATGGACGCGGACCCGCGCACGAAGAAGGTTCAGGATCTGCTCGAGGAGCTCTCGCGGGTCATCGGCCGGCAGGAGTTCGCCCGCGGTCATGAGCTGCTCGCCAAGCTCGTCGAGAGCCTTGGAGAAAGCGACCCCGAGGTGACACGGATTCGCACCCTCCTCGACTTCGTGGAGGGGAAGGAATGAGAGCCATCACGAAGGGCGCGGAGCCGGCAAGCCTCACGGCACATCGCAAGACGCCGCACTGCGACTACGACAACTACGCCGACAAGGAGGCGCTGCGGCAGGCGCTGGTGACCGAGCAGCGCGGACTCTGCTGCTACTGCATGGGCCGGATCCACAATGGGCGAGCGACAATGAAGATCGAGCATTGGCGCTGTCAGAGCCGATACCCCGAGGAGCAACTCGTTTACCGGAATCTTCTCGGTGCCTGCCCCGGAGGTGGTGAAAAAAAGCCGCCACATCTCCAGCACTGTGACACGCGCAAGGGAGACATGGATGTCCGCTGGAATCCGGCCGATCCGGCCCATCACATCGAGACACGGCTTCGTTACGAGCTGGACGGAAACATCCGAGCCGACGATGCTGGTTTCGACGCCGAGCTCGAGGAGGTGCTGAACCTGAACCTCCCCCGACTGAAGAACAATCGCAAGGGGGTGCTCGACGCCGTTCTCGGCTGGTGGAGACACGAGAAAAGAGGAGGCCCCGTGCCGCGAGTGCGGTTTGAGCGCGAGCGCGATCGGTGCGTCGCGGGAGCCGGTGAGTTCGAGCCCTTCTGCCAGGTCGCGGTCTGGTGGCTGGAGCGGCGGCTCGCGAGGATGCCGGCATGAGCGATGCCCGTCACTCCGAGGCTGCTTTCGAGACCGTCATCGAGGCGCATCTTCTCCAGAACGGGTACGTGTCCCTTGACCGCGCGGGCTTCGACCGGGAGCGGGCGATCTTCCCGGAGACGGTGCTCGCGTTCATCCGGGAGACCCAACCCGCGGAGTGGGCCAAGCTCGAAGCCCTCCACGGCGACAAGACCGGCGAGCAGGTCCTGGCCGACCTGTGCAAATGGATGGATGCGAACGGTTCGCTCGCCACGTTACGCCACGGCTTCAAGTGCTACGGCCGCACGCTGCGCGTCGCATACTTCAAGGCCGCCCACGAGCTGAACCCGGAGCTCGAGACCCGCTACGCGGCCAACCGTCTCGGGATCACGCGGCAGCTTCACTTTTCGGCACGGTCGGAAAAGTCTCTTGATGTAACGCTCAGCCTGAACGGCGTGCCGGTTGCCACGGTCGAGCTCAAGAACCCCCTCACCGGGCAGACGCTGGACGACGCCCTGCGCCAGTATCGGCGCGACCGCGATCCGCGCGAGCCGATCTTCGAGTTCAAACGACGCACGCTCGTCCACTTCGCGGCCGACACCGAGTGCGTGCGCATGACGACGCGGCTTGCCGGGGCCGCGACGCACTTCCTGCCCTTCGACAAGGGCGACGGCGCCGCCGCCGGCAACCCCCCGGATCCGGCCGGGCGAACGTACCGCACCGCGTACCTCTGGGAGGAGGTGCTGGAGCGCGACAGTCTGCTCGACATCCTCGCGCGCTTCCTTCATCTGCAGATCGACGAGAAGCGGGACGACCAGAGCCGCAAGGTGAAGGTCGAGTCGATGATCTTCCCGCGCTACCACCAGCTCGACGCGGTGCGGCGGCTGGTCGAGGAGGCGCGCGCCGGGGGCGTGGGGCACAACTATCTCGTCGAGCACTCGGCCGGCAGCGGCAAGAGCAACACGATCGGCTGGCTCGCGCACCGCCTGGCCTCTCTGCACGATGCGCGCAATGAGCGCGTCTTCGACAGCGTGATCGTGGTGACCGACCGGGTCGTGCTCGACCAGCAGCTCCAGGACACGATCTATCAGTTCGAGCACAAGCGCGGCGTGGTGCAGCAGATCGACGAGCGCTCACGGCAGCTTGCGGAGGCGCTGGAGAACGCGGTCCCGATCATCATCACGACGCTCCAGAAGTTCCCCTTCGTCTCGCGCCAGTTGCTGAAGCTGGCCGAGGAGCGCGGCGAGCAAGGCACGGGAACCCTGCCGACGCGGCGCTGCGCGGTCATCATCGACGAGGCCCACAGTTCTCAGGGTGGGGAGACGGCGACGGACCTGAAGGAGGTGCTCGGCGGCGAGGGCCTGCGCGACGAGGCGCGGCAACGTGCGGCCGAGGAAGGACGCGAGGATCTGGAGGAGCTTTTTCGCAGCATGGCCAAGCGCGGCCGGCAGGCGAACCTGAGCTTCTTCGCCTTTACGGCGACCCCGAAGCACAAGACGCTTGCCGTGTTCGGGCGCGGCGGCGAGCCCATCCACCGCTACACCATGCGCCAGGCGATCGAGGAGGGATTCATCCTCGACGTGCTGAAGAACTACACCAGCTACGCCACGTACTACAAGCTCCTCAAGGCGTGCGCGGACGATCCAAACGTCGAGCGGAAGCAGGCGGCCAGGGCGCTGGCGCGCTTCCTGCGCCTGCACCCTCACAACATCGCGCAGAAAACCGAAGTAATGGTCGAGCACTTTGAGGCCGTCACGCGGCACAAGATCGGCGGCCGCGCCAAGGCGATGGTTGTCACCGGCTCGCGGCTGGAGGCGGTCCGGTACAAGCAGAGCTTTGACCGGTACATCCAGACGAAGGGCTACGCGATCAAGACTCTGGTCGCCTTCTCGGGCACGGTCCTGGACGACAAGCTCCCGGGCGTCGAGTACACCGAGCAAAAGATGAATCTCGGCATTCGGGAGAAGGAGCTACCGGAGAAGTTCGCGACGCAGGAGTACCAGGTCCTGCTCGTGGCGGAGAAGTACCAGACGGGTTTCGACCAGCCGCTGCTGCACACGATGTATGTGGACAAGCGGCTCGCGGGCATCCAGGCGGTGCAGACGCTGTCGCGGCTGAACCGGACGCACCTACTGAAGGAGGACACCTTCGTCCTCGACTTCGTGAACGACCGGGAGGAGATCCGCGAGGCCTTCAAGGTCTACTACGAAGGCGCGGAGATGGGCGACGAGGTCGACCCGGCCCGCATGTACGCGATCAAGGGCGAGCTGGATTCGTCCGGCATCTATCTCGACGAAGAGGTCGAACGGTTCTGCGGCGTTTATTTCAAACCGAAGCAGCGCCAGAGCGCGCAGGATCACCAAGCCATGAATGCGGCGCTCGATCCCGCTGTGTCGCGGTTCATGGTGCTGCAGCGGGACGAGGAGGAAGAGGCCGAGCTCTGGCGCGGCAAGGTTCAGGCGTTCCGCAACCTGTACGCATTCTTGAGCCAGGTCATCCCCTATCAGGACTCCGACCTCGAACGGCTGTACGTCTTCGTGCGCCATCTCGCGGCCAAGCTGCCGCGGCGTCGGGGCGGCACAGCGTACCAGTTCGACGATGACGTGCGGCTCGAGTACTACCGCCTGCAGAAGATCAGCGAGGGCTCGATCTCGCTCGCGGAGGGCGCGGCGCAGCCGCTCGACGGACCGAAGGAGGTCGGGTCCGGACTGGCGCGAGAGGAGGCTGTCTCACTCTCGCAACTCATCGACCTGGTTAACGAGCGATTCGGCACGGACTTCAACCAGGCCGACCAGCTCTTCTTCGACCAAATCGTAGAGGCCGCGGTGACCGACGATGGGCTGCGCCAGGCTGCCGCGGTCAACCCGGAGGACAAGTTCGCGCTGGTCTTCCGAAACCTCCTGGAACGGCTCTTCGTGGAGCGCATGGACCAGAACGAGGAGATCTTCGTTCGGTACATGAACGACGCGCCGTTCCGGGAGATCGTCAGCGGGTGGATGTCCTCAGAAGCTTACCGGCGGCTGCGGACCGGCGCGGTGGAATCGGGGGCGACGGCGTCAGGACGGATACTCTCCCCGCGATTGCGGCTTGTCGAAGACCGCCCGGAAGAGCGTTACGCCACCTGCATTCCGCTCGTTCCGCTCAAGGCCGCCGCCAGTGCCTTCTCCGACCCGCAGCACATCGACGACGACGGCTTCGAGTGGGTTGCTGTGGACTCACATCACCGCCTCCGGCCCGGGATGTTCGTCGCCCAAGTGGTCGGCAAGTCCATGGAACCGGCGATTGCGGACGGCGCCTACTGCATCTTCCGCGCGCCGGTCGAAGGCGCCCGGCAGGGCAAGACCGTCCTCGTCCAGCTTCGCGACGCCACCGACCCAGAGACCGGCCAGCGCTACACCGTCAAGCGCTACGAGAGCGAAAAGGCAAATCAAGGCGACTCCTGGCGTCACGACCGAATTACGCTGAAGCCTCTCAATGCCAGTTTCGAGCCAATCGTCTTGACGGGAGCGGACGAAGATCAGTTGAAGGTCGTGGCGGAGCTGGTCGAGGTGCTCTCAGCGGCGGCGAGGTCGGGGGAACGCGCATCGTGAGGACGTCTGGAGACGGGACGCCTAACAACAGCATGCAGCGGACGGCGCCGCCGCCAATGCCGAGCGTTAGGTGTCACGGGCACCGACAGTGACAAGCGAGAAGGTAGAAGTCCTCGAGTACCGGTCAGTGCTGGCGTACAACCGGAGGTCTTCCTTACCACGTACCCGTTCGCCATCCGGGATTTCGAGCGGATCGACCGCAATTTTTCGGAGATCGCCAGGCCAGTTCACAGCGGCCGTGACCGCCATGGCCACTCCCATGCGGGCCTACTTCCCTTCTTCCTACTAATGCAGCGCCAGAACCGTTCGGCGTTCGAAGCTCTGAGCTCCTTTAGGTCGTATGAGGCGTGGCTGCTTTTCCGACCGGCAATCGAATCCGCGTTGATCTGCGGGAAGTGGATTGACGACCCCAAGAATGCCCGTATCTGGGCAGAACGTCGTCTCAAGCCGAAGCCCTACCGGAAAGCGTACCAAGGCACCGCCCTCCAGTCTCGCTCCCTTCCGCTCTCACCCCAGATCCAAGCGGTGCTCGCCAAGATTAACGATGATTTCGTCCATCCGAATCCGAATTACTACGAGCGCCATCTCAGTTTCAGACCGCTCGACGAGCGGCACGTCGGCGTCACTCTTGGTTACTTCGACGACGAACCTCACGCTGAGGCCAGCGTTTACTCACTCTTCCACTTGACTCTCGTCGTTCAGGGCGCCCTGCGGGACATGCTCGCCAACTTTTTCCCAGCTCTAAGCGGGCTGGACCTGGGACACGCCCCTTTTCTCTCGGAGTACGAGCCAAGAGTCACTGCCCTGGCCCAGACACACCCCGAAGTGCATGACACGCTAAAGGACCTGGGCCTGTGGAGGTGTACGATCTGAGGCGTTGAGCTGTCCGACGGATGGGGTCCCTCTCGCAACAGTCTAGGGCGCGCCATGGCAGCCATCAAGGCGTTCGTCGGGTATCTCATCCTCGTTCTCCTCGTCTCCACCCCGGTCGCCATCCTCGTCCCCCGACTCGATCTCAGCCCGTCGGAGGACGAGCCGCGAGCCGCAGCGAGGTCTTGATCCGCCGGAGCTCGCGCTCGGAGGTTTCGGCGGCGAGCAGCTGGTCGAGGAAGCGGTGCGAGGGCAGGTCGTGCTTGACCCATCTTCAACACCACGATCCCGTAACTCCTCCAAATAGGCATGTTACGCCCTGGCACGAGATCTTTGGCACTATGCGGGCGGTCTCTGGCTCAGGCCAGGCTCAGGCCGCTCTCCTCACCGT
>Ga0299913_10003819_pt1 | contig 12467 bp, 9 predicted proteins | sample RVTome_9_FD_201360 | JGI IMG/M metagenome (GOLD analysis project Ga0299913, IMG submission 201360) | Soil microbial communities from uranium-contaminated site in the Upper Colorado River Basin, Wyoming, United States - RVT155D38 (version 2) ... | reverse complement strand
ACCTCGACCTGACGCGGTGTCAGATTCGACCCCGCGTGCACGGCGATCGCACGCGACCGCGACTCGAGGAGCCTCACGCGCGCGAGCAGCTCGTCGGGCGCATACGGTTTCACCAGATAGTCGTCCCCCCCGACCAGCAATCCCGCAACCCTGTCGTACGACGCAGTGCGCTCCCCTGACAGGAAGATCACCGGAAGGCCCGGCCCGAACTCCGACTTCAACGCTCGGCAGACCTCGTAACCCGAGAGCACCGGCAGCGGGATCTCGAGGATCACGAGAGCCGGACGCTGGACGCGGGCGAGCGCGATCGCCTCTTCTCCGCTCACAGCTTGCGAGACGCCGTAGCCGTCGGCGACGAGGATCTCGGCGAGCTCCGCGCGCGCACTGTCGTCGGCGTCTGCGATCAGAACCGTGATCGACGGTGAGCCCACTGGCGCCCCTTCCCCATGTTCGCTCGTCCTCGAGCGAGCCGCAGTCACGCTTCATATTCATACGGAAAACACCTGAGCACAAGCCCGAGATCGCCTGAGTTTCAACTGGCCGTTACGCGGGCACGCCCGCACTGGTGCAACTGCGGCAACGAGGGAAGAACCAGGAGGTGGGGACATGGACAAGCTCGCGCCTACCGAGAGCCTGGACGAGGTCCTAGATACGCCCGTCGAGGCGGCGACCGACACGATCCAAACGAACGAGGTGACCGGCGCGGCGGACAGCGCCACGGAGGCGGCCACCGAGGCGGTGAGCGCGCCTGCGGAGGCGACGACCGAGACGATGAGCGCGCCTGCGGAGGCGACGACCGAGACGATGAGCGCGCCTGCGGAGGCGACGACCGAGACGATGAGCGCGCCTGCGGAGGCGACGACCGAAGCGGTGACTGCGCCCCCGGAGGCTGCGGCCACTGAGGCCGAGCCGGCAGAGGCGGGGCCGACTCCTCAAGAGTCGAACGAGGCGCCGGGCGGAACGACGGAAGCGGCGTCGGAGCCCGTGAGCGCTCCCGCCGAGGCCACGCCCGACATGCAGGCGACGGCCACCGAGACGACTGCGAGCTCGACGACCGCAGGCTCGCCCGTCGAGGCAGCGCAAGACGCGACGGAGGCCGTCGTCTCGACCTCGACGCCCGACGTGACAACAGCAACCGGTGAGCCCTTGGCGGAGGCCGTGGAGACTGTTACCGGCACGCTGGACACGGCGGAAGCCACCGAGGCTGCTTCCGCTGCAGGCAATGTCGTGACCGAGCCTACGACAGCCACCAATGTGATCTCCAACACGGCCCAGGAAGCAACCGACACCTTGAGCGCCGCGGCGGAGACGACGGATCCGACCGGGACGCTGGCAGCGACGGCGGATGCAAGCACCGCGTCAACGGAAAGCACGACCGACGCTCTCGCGGCGCCGGTCGACACCGCGACGGAGACCCTGACCGCGCCAGTCGAGTCCGTCGGCGACGTCGCGGGCGCCGTGGACGCATCGACCGAGGCGCTGAGCTCGTCTGCGGAGTCGGCGCTCCACACGTCGAGCGGATCCGGGGATAGCGCCGCCGAGGCGCTTTCGGCACCGGTCGACACCGTGACGGAGACGCTGAGCACGTCGGTCGAGCCCGCCGCTCAGGGGTCGAGCGGTGCAGGCGCCACCTCCGGCGCGGCCGACCCGCTCGCCGACGCAGTCGCGAGTGCCACCGGAACGGTCGAAGACACCCTCGCCGGAGCCACCGGTGGACCCAACGACGAGGGCGGCGTGGCTAGCGGTGCCCTCGACGACACGATCGAATCCGCGGTCGACACCGTGAACCAGACGATCGGCGCCGGGACGGACACGGCCGCGTCGACGACCGACGCAGCGACGGACACGGTCGCTTCCACGACGGACGCCGTCACGACGACGGCCGACGAGGTCGCCGGCACGGGCACGGACACGGTCGCTTCAACCACAGAGGCCGCGACCAATACCCTCGAAGAAGCCGCCGGCACGGCAACGGGCGCCGTCTCCTCTACCACCGAGGCTGCGACGACCGCGGTGGACGAGGTCGCAGGCGCAGCGACGGACACAGTCGCTTCGACCACAGAGGCGACGACCGCGACCGTCGAAGAAGTCGTCGGCGCTGCGACCGGCACCGTCTCTTCCACGACGGAGGCCGCCACGGCCACGGTCGAGGGAGTCGTCGCTACGGCATCGGACACGGTCGCTTCGACCACCGAGGGTGCGACGACCGCGGTGGAGGAGGTCGCGGACGCTGCGACGGATACGGTCGCTTCGACCACAGAGGCCGCGACGTCCGCCGTTGACGAGGTCGCAGGCGCGGCGACCGGCGCGGTCGCTTCCACCACGGAGGCTGCGACCACGACCGCGGAGGAGGTCGCCGGCACGGTGACAGGCACCGTCTCTTCGACCACCGAGGCTGCGACGACCGCGGTGGAGGAAGTCGCGGGAGCGGCGTCGGGCGCGGTCGCTTCGACGACGCAGGCTGCGACGACAACCGTGGACGAGGTCGCAGGCACGGTGACCGGCACGGTCACTTCCACGACGGAGGCCACCGCGACCGCAGTGGACGAGGTCGCCGGCACAGCGACGGACACGGTCGCTTCGACCACAGAGGCGACGACCGCGACCGTCGAAGAAGTCGCCGGCGCTGCGACCGGTACCGTCTCGTCCACGACGGAGGCCACTACGACCGCGGTCGAGGGAGTCGCCGGCGCGGCGACGGACACGGTCGCTTCGACCACAGAGGCTGCGACGACCGCCGTTGACGAGGTCGCAGGCGCGGCCACCGGCGCGGTCGCTTCCACCACGGAGGCCGCGACCACGACCGTGGAGGAGGTCGCGGGCACGGCTACCGGGACGGCGGCCACGGCGACGGAAACGGTCGCCGGCACGGCGACCGGGTCGGCGCAGGAAGCCGTCGCGACGCTACAGCCGGTCGCGGATACGGTCGCTCCCGCGGTCGACGCAAGTCCGCCGGTCGCCGAGGTGCCGGGACCGATCACGGACGTGCTGCCGCCCATTGCCAACCCCTTGATCCAACTGAGGCCGCCTGCGCTCGATCCGAGGCCGGCCGTGACGATCGACGAGATCGACGTGATCCCGAACACCGTGGATCCGATAGCGACACTTCCGGTGACGGACCCGTCCCCGCCGCTGCTCGACATTCCGTCGGCAGACGGGATCACGGAGGTGCTCGCGGGGATCAGCTGGACCGAGGTGCACGTCGTCGGAGCGACCGCCGTCGTCGCAGCCACGGCGGTTGCGATCGCCAGAGGCATGTCCACGCCGGTCTCGCCGGTCACCATGACGAACGTCCGGCTGATCCCGTGCTTCGTCGGCGACGCCGTTCACCGCTCCGCGACCGCAGTCGCCTCGAGCGTCTCGCACGTCGCCGGCGGCGGAGGCGGAGGCGGGTTCGCAGGCGAGGCTCCGCGCGAGCAGTCCGTCGTGCACTCCGTCACGCGGCCCGTCCGGGAGGGATTCGACCGCGTCGTCCGAACCGCGGTTCCGCCCGCGGACTACGAGGACGGTGATCGGCGCCTGCTGATGCAGGTCGGCGTCGTGCTGGGCACGATCTACCTCGCGTTCCTGACGCTCTGGTTCTGGGCAACCCGGCTCCGCTGGAACGGCGACGGCCGCGTCGGGTACTAGGCGGCTAGGTCAGCGTGAGAAAGACGCCGATGGCAGCCCAGATGACGATCAACCCGGCGAGCACCCAGAGCAGGAATGCCGACTCGCTGACCGGGAGCCACGGGAGCTCGGAGCGATCGAGGAAGAAACGACTGCGCCGGAGCGGACGGCCGTGAGCATCGAGCTCGGCGATCTCGCCGCTCACGGCCGCGGCCGGATCCTCGGTCGCCCGGCCCGCAGCGTCGACGTAGGCGACCTTGCGGCGGAGACGAGCTCGCTCGGATGCGGGCGCCATGAGTCCAGTGTAGCGCTCGGGTGCGCGGCGCCGGTTCGCGCCGCCGCGCACCCCGGCGCCAACGGGGAGGGAGGTTCACATGGGACGGCTCGTCGCCGCCTTGGTCGTCGTAGCGGCAATCCTCGTGGTCGGTGGGTTCGCGTCAGGGCTTGGAGCGGCGAAGACACGAGGCTCGACGCTCGAGGCGCGGCTGGGCGACACCATCCGCGTCGTCGATGCTCCGATCGGCTGCCGGATCGCCCGTATGCGGCAGCTCGGTGGCCGGATCGTCGTCGACTGCCGGCGGGCAGGCCCTCTCACGGGGACCTACGGCACGCTCGTCTCGGCCCGGGAGGCAGTCCTCGTCCGTTTCCGGTCGAAGCGCGCGGCGAAGCAGGTTGTGGTCGCGATCCACGGCGGCGCCACCCGACGTTGCACGTGAAGGAGGTGCGCTTCCCATGACGGAGGTTCAGCTGACGAGCCTGGAAGCGGCGACCCCCGCCGACGTCGCTCTCCCCTTGAGTCGGAGAGCCCAGGGGCTTCGTATCGACGAGCTCAACGTCGTAGTGGAGGCCGGACAAGCCGCGCTCGTCTGGTTCAGCTTGCTGGTCGTCTTCGGGAGCCAGCACGCGGTCTCGCAGGCCGCGTTGCTCGCAATCACGCTCGCGACCGCGGTCTGGCTCGTCGCCCTGCGATCCACTCTCGCGCCCGGGCGCCTCGTGCTCGGCCGGGCCGTCTCGTCGAGCGTCGGCACCGTGACGGGCCTGGTGGTCGTCGCGGCGGTCAACTCGTCCCCTGTCGGCCTCAATGCCTCCTTCCCGCTGCTCCTCGGCCTCGCCCTCGCGGTCTTCGGCTCGACCGTGGTGTGGGGGTCGGTCGCCGACCGCACGCTCGCAGCGAAGCGACGAGTGCTGCTCGTGGGGACGGAAAGCGTCGGCGAGCTCCTCACGGAGGAGCTGCGGACGTCTCGCACGCCGCGGTTCGACGTCGTCGGCGCCGTGCCGGGCTCGGAGGAGCTCGCCGAGATCGTCGAGGCGCAGCGTCCCGACTTCGTCGTGCTGACGGACGAGGCGACGTACGGGCAGGCGCTCGAGCGCCTGCTCGACGCACGCTCGGACGTCCGCGTCGCCGGGCTCGAGAACTTCTTCGAGTATGCGTTCGGGCGAGTCCCGGTCGACCAGATCAGCCCCGCGTGGTTCATGAGCCTGCTGCACCCGCGCCAGCGCATGTACACCCGGCTCGCCAAGCGCACCTTCGACATCGTTTTCGCCCTGACCGCGCTCGTCCTCGCGGCACCCCTGATGGGCGTGCTCGCGCTCCTCACGAAGACGTCGCGCGGCCCGGTGCTCTACCGGCAGACCAGGATGGGCGAGGACGGGCGACCGTTCACGATTCTGAAGTTCCGGACGATGAGGTGCGACGCCGAGCGGGACGGAGCCGCATTCGCAGGTCACGACGATCCGCGCGCGACGCGGGTGGGCCGCTCCGTGCGGCGCACGCATCTGGACGAGCTCCCGCAGCTCTGGAACGTGCTCAAGGGAGACATGTCCATCGTCGGCCCGCGCCCAGAGAGGCCCGAGTTCATCGAGATGATCGAGGCGACGGTGCCCTTCTGGAGCCGGCGTCTCCTCGTGAAACCCGGGATCACCGGCTGGGCCCAGGTTCGCTGCGGCTACGCGGCCGACTGCGAGGCGATGGAGACCAAGCTCTCGTACGACCTCTGGTACCTGCGGAACAGGAGCTTGCTCGTCGACCTCGCCGTATGCGTGATGACCGTGTTCTCGGTGCTCGGTCGCCCCGCGAGGACCTAGCGCACTCACGACGCGGCGACCACGCGCAGCAGCCGCCGCGGTAGCGCCAGCGCTACCCGGAGCGAGGCTCGGCCGGCGAGGCCGCGCGGGAGTACGAACGTCTCGAGCCCGTGGTCGTGACTCGCGAACCGGAACTTGAACGGCTCGTCCCCGCGCAGGAAGCGATACTCGCGCGCCCCGTCGGCGGCCGCTTCGCGCATCGAGTGCACGAGAAGCACGAAGCCGGTCGAGTACGCGTCCCAATCCAGGTCGCGGCCCGCCTGGTAGTAGGACTCCACTTCGGCGAGCCGGAAGCCGTACCAGGCCGCGCGAGGCTCGCCGTCGACCTCGAGCAGCCACAGCCGGGCCCAGCCGCGGGCGAGGGCGAGCGAGGCGAACTCGCGCTGGAACGGCTCGGCCCGGCTGAAACCCGATTCGTCCGTCCAGCGGCGGCGGTGCAGCGCGAAGAGCGTGTCGAGATCGTCGCCGAACCGCTCCGGATCGTCGGCGAGCCGGAACTCGACGTCGTGTTCCGCCTTCAGCTTTCGCTCGCGCGAGCGCACCTGCGAGCGGAGGTTCTTGCTCCACGACGCGAGCAGCGACTCCCAGTCCCGGCCGTCGAACGCCAGCACAGGGCTCGCCTCCTCCTCGAGCACACGAGCGCCGAGAAGCTCGCTCCAGCCCTCGTCACGCGGGAGGTTGTCGGCGACGAGCAGCGCGACGCGCGAGGCTTCGAGCCGCCGCTCGAGCGCACGCGCGACCGAGGGACGGTCTTCGAGGCGGCAGACGGGCCCGAGCGCGTCGCCCGGCCCGTGCCCGAGGAAGCGCACGGCGCGAAGCGGGTTGCGTCTCCACACGTAGAGCGGAAGCACCGCCACGAGCGTGCCGTCGGGCCGGCGGCACGCCGTCAACAGGAGGCGGCGGCCCGATCCGAAGTGACGCCACCATGTGCCGAGCCACTCCGGCGTCGCGAAGACGTTCCCGACCTCGGCGGCAAGGGCTCTCCACTCGTCGTCGTGCGTCCCCAGCTCCAGGTCGCTCAGCTCGAGGTCGCTCGTCATTCGACGAGCGACTCGTCTCGTAAACGCTCCTCCTGGAGGGACAGGGACTGCTCGGTCAGCGCCCGGCGGTCGATCTTGCCGTTGCTCGTCCGCGGCAGCTCCTCGTGGACGACGATCCGGCGCGGAACCTTGTAGTCCTCGAGTCGTGCAGCGCAGTGCCGGCGAAGGGCCGCCTCGTCGAGCGAGGCGTCCCCGTCCACCGAGACGTGCGCGACGACGGCGTGCCCGAGCAACCGGTCCGCCACGCCGACGACTGCCGCGTCCCGGACACCGGGCGCCGCGTGGAGCACGTCCTCGACCTCGCGGGGGACGACCTTCTCCCCGCCCGACTTGATCAGGTCGTCGCGCCGGCCGACGAAGTACAGGAAGCCGTCCTCGTCGCGGCGGAAAAGGTCTCCGGTCGCGAGCACGCGCTCCCAGGGCCAGCGCCCCGGCCGCAGGCGTTCGGCCGTCGCCTCCGGATCGTTCCAGTAGCCCTGCATGACGTGCGCGCCGCGGATCATCAGCTGTCCGACCTCGCCGGGGCCGAGGACGTTCCCCGCCTCGTCCTCGATCCAAGCCTCGGTGCCGGGGATCGGGATCCCGACGGACGTCGGCCGGGCCTCGAGCTCTTCGGGCGGGAGGTACGTCGCGCGCTTGCACTCGGTCAGGCCGTACATCGAGTAGAGGCGCGCGTTCGGGAAAGTACGACGGATCGCCGCGATCGTCGGCGCCGGAAGGACCGCCCCCGTGTTGCTGAGATAACGAAGGTCGGGAAGCTCGCGCTCCGCGAGGCCGCGGAGGGAGAGCAGCACGTGGAACACCGTCGGGACGCCGGGGAGGCCCGTGATCCGCTCGGACTCGAGCAGCTGGACGACGCGCCCCGGGAAGGCGAAGCCGGGCTCGAGGACGAGCGTCGCGCCAACCCGGATCGACATGAGGAGCTGATAGAGGCCGTAGTCGAACGAGAGCGGGAGCATGCAGAGAACCCGGTCCGAGCCGTTCATGCCGAGGTACTCGATGATCGAGTCCGCCGCGAAGGTCATGTTCGCGTGCGTCAGCGTCACGCCTTTCGGGTCCCCGGTCGAGCCGGACGTGTAGATCACCGCGGCGAGGTCGACACTGAGAGGGGTCACTCCCGCCGGAGCGCCGTCCCGCACCTGCCCTTCGACGTCGCTGACGATCGCGACGCCGCTGTCAGGAGTCACCGCCCCTCCCACGACCTCGGCATGCGCGGCGTCGCAGACGATCGCGGCCGCCCCCGAGTCGGCCAGCACGTGGACGAGCTTGTCGTGCTTGATCGTCGGGTTGAGCGGGGAGAACGCGGCACCCGCACGCAGGACGCCGTAGATGGCGATCGCCGCGTCCGTGGTGTTCGGGAGGACGAGCGCGACCCGATCACCGCGTTCGACGCCGAGCTCACGCAGGCGCGAGGCGAAGCCGTCGGCCAGACGGTCGAGCTCGCCGTACGTGAGCGTCCGGCCAGACGCGACGACGGCCGCACGGTCGGGGTCGCGTACGGCCGTCCCGCGCAGGTCCTCGTCGAGCGTGCGTCCTCTCAAGCCGCGCTCCGCTTCCGCTCGACGTAGCCGGTGATGGCGTCGATCGAGCCGAAGTTCTGCTCGGTTATCTCGACGTCCTCGACCTGCACGCCGTAGCGGGACTGAACCTCTTCGACGAGCTCGACGAAGCCGAGCGAGTCGACGATCCCGAGCGTGAGGAAGTCATCCTCGTCCCGGAGCTCGACGCCCGGATGCAAGTACAAGAAGTTCTCCTCCACGTACGCGCGGATCTCCCCGCGTACGTCCCCAGTGACTTCGGTCACGCGACTACCTCCTCGGTCGGTGTTTCGACTCTCCGATCGATCCGCACGCGCGGCTCACGGGTCTCGCGCGGGTAGTGATCGACGCCTCTGCCGACGAGCTCCCGATGCCAGAGCTGCGTGGAGAGGATCCCCACGAGCGCCATCGACTCGCGCATCCCGCTCGCGCGACCCGCCCTGCAGCGGCGGACGAGACCGGCCACGCGCGTCTCGTCCCAGAGGCCGGTCTCGGCGAGTGCCGAGGAGGAGAGCACGTCCTCGACCCACCCGGGTGCATCCGGAGCGAAGAAGGGGGCGATCTCGGGAGCCCGGTACGGCTGCTTGCCGCGCTCTGCGATTGCCGGCGGCAGCACCCGTGCGGCGACGTCGCGAAGCGCGACCTTCTCGCGCATGCCGTCGAGCTTTCGCGCCGGCGGCAGCTGGACCGAGTGCGCGAAGACCCGGTGATCGAGGAAGGGGAAGCGGCCTTCGACCCCGTGAGCCATGGCCACGCGATCCCCCTGCGCCGACAGAAGGTACGGCTCGAGCAGCGTCCGGAGCTCGAGCCAGGCCGCGCGCTCGAGAGGGCTCCAGCGCAGGAAGGCCGACGGAAGCTCGCCGCGCAGCCGGTCGAGCGGCTCCTGCGCGCGCGTCTCGGCGGCGACCTCGGGCCGGAAGAACGCCTTGACCGTCGCGGTGGCCTCCACGCGCGTGAGGTGGGAGCCGAGCTCCGCGTCCTCGGCGCCGGTCTCGAGGAGAAAGCGGCGCCACGCGGGCCCGCGCCGCGCCGCCCTCGGCCCAAGGTAGGAGTAGAGCTGCTCGAGCAGCTCCTCCGCGCGCTGCGGGTCGCTGACGTGAAGCTCCCGCAACACGACCTCCTTGAAGAGCTCGTAGCCCCAGAAGAGCTCGTCCGCTCCCTCGCCGGTCGCAACGACGGTGATCCCCTGCGCGCGCACCTCGCGCGCAAGCAGGTAGAGCGGCACCGGCGCCGTCCGTACGAGCGGCGTCTCGGCGTGCCGGACGACCTCGGGAAATGCGCGCGCGATGTCGGCGATCGACGCGTCGACGACGTGGTGGCGCGTGCCGATCGCGCTCGCGACCGCTTCCTGGTGCGCGCGCTCGTCGTAGCGAGGGTCGGCGAACGCGATCGAGAACGTCCGCAGCTCGTGGTCGGTCTCCTGCTGCGCGAGCGCGGTGACGAGGCTCGAGTCGAGTCCGCCCGAGAGGTACGTGCCCACCGGGACGTCCGCGCGCAGGCGCAGACGGACGCTGTCGCGGAGTAGTGCCTCGAGGTCGTCGGCGGGCGCCCCGCCGGGGTCGTACGCCGGCGCCCACCATGCGCGCTCTTCCACGATGCGGCCGCGCTCCCACACGACGAGCCCGCCCGGTGGCACCTGCCGGACGCCGAGGAACACGGTTCGGGGAGCGCGCGCCCCCCACAGGGTGAAAGCCTCGTCGATGCCGGCGAGATCCGGCTCGGCAACCACCGCCCCGGATGCGAAGATCGCCTTCGCCTCCGAGCCGAACACGAGGCTGCCGTCCTCGAGTAGGGCGTGGTAGAGCGGGCGCACGCCGAAGCGGTCGCGGACGAGCGTCAGCCGGCGCCGCTGCGGTTGCCACCAGGCGAACGCGAACTGGCCGTTGAGCCGATCGAGAGACGAGACGCCGTCGCGCTCGAGCAGCCGCAGCACGACTTCGGTGTCGCACGTCGTCGCGAAGGGCTCACCCTTGGCGACGAGGTCCGAGCGGAGCTCCGGATGGTTGTAGACCTCGCCGTTGTAGACCAGGACGTCGCCCCCCGGGGAGGCCTCGAGCGGCTGCCAGCCGCGCGCGACGTCGAAGATCGCGAGCCGGGAGGACACGAGCCCGGCACCCGCGTCGAGCAGGAGCCCGAAGCCGTCCGGGCCACGATGGGCGATCGCTCTCGCCATGCGGAGCAGCGCCTGCTCAGCGACCGGTTCCGCGACGTCTGGGTGGACGATCCCCGCGATCCCGCACATGCTCAGCCGTCGGCGTCGAAGAGGATGGGAGAGGCGTGGAGGTACTCGGTCGCGACACGCCGTCGCTCGATCTCCCGATAGGCGATCTCCACGTCCCGGGGCCCGAGGCCCACCCGCTCTGACAACCGTTCCGGCTCGATGTCCTGTGCATACCCCCAGAGCAGCACGTCCATGCGCTCGTGGGGATGGCCGAAATAGAACTCCTCCTGCGTCTGAGGCATGCTGAACGTCTCGGTCGTCGGCGGCCGGGTGGCGATCGCCTCAGGAAGCCCGAGCTCGGTCGCGAGGCGGTACACCTGGCTCTTGTAGAGACGCGCGATCGGCTTGACGTCCGCCAGCCCGTCCCCGCCCTTGACGAAGAACCCCTGGTCGTACTCGAGGAGGTTCGGGGTGCCGACCACCGCGTAACCGAGGCGGTCGGCCCACGTGTACTCGAAGAGCTTGCGCACGCGCTGCTTCATGTTCGTCGCGGAGATGAGCTCCTGGTACGCGTCGGGCGGCAGGCGGCGCGCCTCCTCCGTCCCGTCCGGTCGTTCGACGACGAGCGTGAACACGATGATCCCGCCCGTCGGGGCGGAGCGGACGAGCTTGTGCCGCCAGCCGGGGTCGTAGTCGGGGACCACGCGCCGGATCGCCTCGTCTCGGCGCCGGTAGCAGCCGAGCCCGTCGAGCGCCGCCGTGATCGGCTCCTCGACGGTCCTCGCTCCGAGGGCGTTCGCCAGCTCGAGGCCGAGATCGGACGACGAGCCGCCGATGTCGCGCTCGGGCAGCCTCAGGCAGAGGACGTGCTCGGGGCCGAGCGCCCGCACGCAGATCCCGGCGACGACCCCGGAGTCGACTCCGCCCGAGACCGCGACGACGGCACCGCGGCGGCGCAGGCCGCGAATCGCCGACCTCGTCTCCTCGACGAGACGCGCGAGGCAGCCGGGGGCGTCGAAGGGGACGCCCGGCGGCGCTTCCCCAGTGGATCCCACGACTCGCCTGCCCTCCGCTCAGCAGCCCAGCTGCTGGGCAATGACCATTTGCTGCACCTCGTCCGTTCCCTCCCCGATCGTGAGGATCTTCGCGTCGCGGTAGAAGCGGCAGACGGGATAGTCCTCGATGAAGCCGTAGCCGCCGTGGATCTGAACCGCCTCGTCGGTCGCCCGCACTGCGAGCCGCCCAGCGACGAGCTTCGCCTGCGCGGCGGCGAGCAGGCTGAGCTCCCCCCGATCCATCTTCACCGCAGCCCGATACGTGAGCAACCGCGCCGCCTCCAGCTGGGCCGAGATGTCCGCGAGCTTCGCCTGGATCGCCTGGAACTTCGAGATCGGCTGCCCGAAGGCGCGCCGCTCCTTCGCGTACCGCAGTGCCTCGTCGAGCGCCCCCTGCGCGAGCCCGACGCCCATCGCCGCCACGCCGATGCGCCCGCCCTCGAGCGCCTTCATGAACTGCCTGTAGCCGCCCCCGCGCCTCCCGAGCAGGCTCGACTCCGGCACTCGGCAATCGGAGAACGAGAGGGGCCGCGTGTCCGATGCGCGCCAACCCATCTTCCGGTACGTCCCGCCCACCTCGAAGCCGGGACTCCCGTTGGGAATCAGGATGTTCGAGATCTCACGCCGCCCGTTCGTACGGCTCGTGACCGCGGTGATGATCACGCAGCCCGAGATGTCGGTACCTGCGTTTGTGATGAACACCTTCTCGCCGTTGACGACCCATTCGCCGTTCACGAGCTCCGCGGTCGTCTGCGTGTTTCCGGCGTCGGAGCCGGCCTCCGGCTCGCTGAGCCCGAAGGCGGCGAGGCGCTCGCCCGAGCAGAGGCGGGGAAGCCATTCGGCCTTCTGCTCGTCCGTGCCCCACAGGTGGATCGGCATCGTGCCGAGCGACGTGTGGGCCGCGACGGTGATCGCGAGCGAGGAGTCGACGCGGGCAAGCTCTTCGAGCGCGAGCACGAGCGAGAGCGTGTCGCCGCCA
>Ga0299913_10003817_pt1 | contig 12470 bp, 14 predicted proteins | sample RVTome_9_FD_201360 | JGI IMG/M metagenome (GOLD analysis project Ga0299913, IMG submission 201360) | Soil microbial communities from uranium-contaminated site in the Upper Colorado River Basin, Wyoming, United States - RVT155D38 (version 2) ... | reverse complement strand
CCAGCCGCTCGCCCTCGCGATCGACGACGTGCCGTGGCTCGACGAGTCGAGCGGGGGAGTCCTCATGTTCGCGCTGCGCCGCCTCGAGCGGGAGCCGGTGATCGTCGTGGCCACCGAGCGCGTCCGGTCCGGCAGTCCGACGCCGACCCTCCTGGCCGATCTTCCGGCCGACCGCGTCCACGAGGTGACCGTGGAGGGGCTGCCGGTCGACGCCATCGATCGGCTCCTCGGCGACGCGTTCGGCATCCACCTCGCTCCGACCATGCTGCGTCGCGTGCAGCGGATGTCCGGTGGCAACCCGCTGTACGCGACGGAGATCGGCCGTGCCTTCCAGGAGCTGGGTGATGATGACCGGGCGACCCTCGTGCCGCTGCCCGCTTCGCTCGCCGACCTGCTTCGACAGCGGCTGGCGGCCCTGGGCTCCGAGGCGCGCGAGGCCGTCACGTGCTCCGCGGCACTCTCGCTTCCGACACGCTCGCTGCTGACCGCGGTGATGGGCGCCGAGCGCGCGCATGCGGGGCTTGCCGAGGCGCGTGCCGCGGACGTGATCGCGCCGGGAGACGAGGCCATTCGGTTCGCGCATCCGCTGTTCGCGACCGAGGTGTACACCGCGCTCGCCGAGATGGATCGCCGCGACCTCCACCGACGGCTCGCGAACGTGGTGACCGAGCCCGAGGAGCTGGCGAGGCACCTCGCGCTCGGCGCGACCGGGCCGGACCCGGCCGTGGCGGTCGTCCTCGATGCCGCGGCCACCCATGCCCTTGGGCGCGGCGCGCCGGATGCGGCCGCCGAGCTGAGCGAGCTCGCGGCCGGCCTGACCCCGGCGACGGACCCCGCACGGGCGACGCGGATGGCCGCGGCGGGGCGCCATCGGCTCATGGCCGGTGACGTCGTGCGTGCGCGCGACCTCCTGGAGCGGACCCTGACCGAGCCCGCTGCCGCTTCAGGCGTTGCACGCGCGGAGGTGCTCCTCCGGCTGGCCGGCGTGCGCCAGCTGATGGACGACTTCGCCGCGTCGGCGACCCTCGGTCGCGAGGCGCTCGAGCACGCCGGCGACGATCTCGCACTCACCGTGCAGATCAAGCTCCTGCTCGCGGGGACCAGCTTCATCACCGGCCGCGACTGGGAGTCGGGATCTCGCCACGCAGCCGAGGCCATGGCGCTGGCGGAGCAGCTCAAGGAGCCACGCGTCCTGGCGGCGACGATCGGGGCGTGCATGACCTGGTGCTATGCCACCGGGAACGGGTACCGACGCGATCTGGCACGGCGAGCCATCGAGCTGGAGCCATGGACCGATCGGCTCCGCACCCTGGACCTGCCGGTCTATGACCTCGCGGGCATCGAGCTGGCCGAGGGGGAGACGGGCGCAGCCTTTCAACGGCTTCGCGGACTCCTCGATCGCGCGGAGCGTGACGGCGATTACTCGAGCCTGCCCTTCCTCCTGGCGAACGTCAGCCTCGGGGACTTCCTCGATGGCCGCCGCGACACGGCCCTCGAGCGGATCGAACGCGCGGCACGGCTGGCCGAGGCCACGGACCAGCGGGTGGCACGGGTACACGCGCTGTCGTACGAGGCTCGTCTCGCGGCTCGACTCGGACATGCCGACCGGGCGCTGGCCGCCGGACACGCGGCGTTCGAGCTGATGGACACCACCGGCTGGAGGGTCGGGGAATGGTGGATGCGCGCGGATCTCGCGCTGATGGAGCTCGGCCGGGGTGACGCAGAAGCCGCGCTCGCGCTCGTTGCCAGCGCGCTTGTCCCGCCCGGAGCCGACGAGCCGCCGCGTCGACGCTCGGCCCAACCCGTTGCCGTCGAGGCACTGCTGGCGCTCGGCCGCCTGGACGAAGCGCGCCCTGTCCTCGACGAGCTCGAGGCATACATTGCGAGCACGACGGGTTCGCCCCGCCTCGTCGTGGACGCGCGCCGCGCGCGGGCTCGGCTCCAGGCGGCCGAGGGGGATGTGGAGGGCGCAAGCACCGCCATCGCCGAGGCCGAGGCGATCCATCGGCACATTGATGATCGGTGGGAGCTCGCGCGCACCCTGCTCGTGGCCGGAGAGATCCACCGCCGGGCGCGGAGGCGCGCCATGGCACGCGCCGTCCTGCGCGAGGCGGTCGAGACGTTCACGTTCCTCGGCGCGCGGGCATGGGCGGGCGTGGCTCGTGATCAGCTCGCCCGCATCGACGCCGCGCGGGCCGGCGGCGGATTGACGCCGACCCAGCTCGAGGTCGCGCGGCTCGTGGCGAGCGGCATGCCGAACCGGCAGGTCGCGCATCGGCTTGCGATGAGCGGGCACACGGTGGAGGCGCATCTCAGCGCGATCTATCGGTCGCTCGGCATCCGGTCGCGGAACGAGCTCGCGGAGGCGCTTTCGAAGCTGCCGATCCGGGATTCGCCGGCGGGATCCCGGGATTCGTCTACGTCGTAGATCCAGCCCCGCGCGGAATTTCGCTTTCGACTCCGGGGCCCGATGCTCGGTTCATGGATCGCCGGACTCCCCGGCGACGAACAAGGAGTGAACCGATGGCTCACGCACAACCGGTCCAACGGAGATTCCCCGGGACCAACACCTCCCTCCTCTACGTCGCGGCGGCCTTCGTCGCGGGCCTGGCGATCTTGGCAGCGGTGACGCTCGGCGAGCTTCGGCTCTTCGGCCCCGCGGGCGAATCGCCGGGGACCCCGTCGGCGGCGGTGCTCAGCTCCGAGTCGATGTGGATGACCGAGCGACTCGCACAGAGCGGGTACCTCGATCCGGCCACGCGGTCGGCACGCGAGTGGGAGCGGCAGCGCCGCCAGCAGAGCAGTGGCTTCTGATGGCTCGCCGGGCGGCCCGGCGCGGGACCTCCACCCCCGCGCCGGACGCCTGGCCGCGCTCCAGCGCGCGACCGAGGACTGGGAGCGCCAGCGAATCCAGCACGGCCATCGTCGCTACGTCGACTGGGCCGCTCGTTCCACCGAGTCGTGGGAGCGCCAGCGCCCCCGTCGCCTCACCACCGGGGCAGCCCGATGACCGGGAGGCCCCGGACCCTCAACCCGCGATCACGATCCACGCCCCCAGGACCAGCATCACCGCACCCAGGACGCGCGCGATCCGGATCGAGCGCCGCAGCCCGAAGAAGGCGCTCGTCTCCGGGGTCGTGAACGGGAGCGCGATCATGAGCACCCCCATGAGACCGATGAGCACGCCGGCGATCGGAACGGCGGTCGGGGCCAGGGATCGGTCGATGGCCGGCGCCATGGCGAATGCGAAGGCGGCCAGGCCCAGAACGATCATCCCGACCAGGAACCGGCTGCCGTAGCGTTGCCCCAGGTCGATGTGTGCCCGGAGCGCGGACTCGTGCTCCGGCAGGACCTGCACGGTCATCGACCCGCGGTGGCGGCCGATGCGATCGATGCTCGGCATCGCGACCTCGATCAGCCGGTCACTCTTCTCACCGCTCCAGGCGCATCGGCTGGTGGAAGCTGGGCGTGGCATCGCCATCACGGTAGCAAGACCCGGCAACCGCGCTCGCCGCTCGGGCGCGTGCGCTCAGCGCACCGATCTGCGACCCAGGCTGCCGTCGTGTGCACTCAGAGCACGCCGAGGAAGGGATCGGGACGAAACCAGCACTCCAGGCACCATTTTCATGCGATCGCCGCACTGTCTGGAAGCCGCCTGGTGGTTGCATGCCCTGGATGCACACCACTGGGGTGGGTCAGCCGGCGAGACGCGACACAACGGGTGCCAGAACTTCGAGATCGGCTGCGCGGATGGTGATGTAGCTGATGCCCCAGCGCTCTCGCCGCACCAGCAGGGTCTCGACGATCTCGTCGGTCCCGCCCGCCAGGTAGTGGGGGCTCAACGGAAGCTCGTCCTCGCTGATGCCGCGAACGCGGGACGGTGGGGTTCCCGTCCGTCGATGGAACTCCGGATCCACCTGCCAGATGGCGATGTTGATCTCGAGGTCGGACCAGCGGTCACCGGCCGCCTCGCGGATCCAGCCGATCTTGCGGTCCACCGCATCACCGGTGATGTCGGTCGGATCCCCGCCTCCGCCCGGCAGCGAGCGCGGATCGATCCCGATGATGTCCGCCTCGCGAGCCGCGAACGCGAGCAGCCTCGGCCCACCGCCGCCGACCAGGAATGGTGGATGGGGCCGCTGCACCGACATCGGCAGGCCGTCCTGGTGGACGGCCGGATACGCCTCGTCCCCGTCGTGGTCGATGCGGCCGTCGCGCAAGGCCTGGCGGAGCATGTGGAGCGACGCCCGCATCCTCCGCAGCCGGTCGCCCGGTGGGTCGAACCGCAGGCCGGCGGCCTCGTACTCGGGGCGGTTCCATCCGGCGCCGATGCCGATCTCGAGGCGTCCATCGGTCATGGCGTCCATGGTGGCCAGCTCCTGCGCGAGAACGGTCGGGTGCCGCAGGTCGTTGTTGAGCACCAGCGTACCGATGCGGAGGCTCGTCGCCTCGGCCGCCGCCTGGAGTCGGGAGAGCGCCGCCCAGCTGCCGAGATGGTCCGTCGCCAGGAGCACCGCTGCTCCCGCAGCCTCCGCCCGTCGGGCCGTCTCGACCACGTCGGTGCGCCGACCCTCGTGACCGGGGAGCGTGACGCCGAACCGGAATTGCCGCTGCTCCGGCGCCCGCCGCTCGCCGCTCGTGAGCGGCACGTCAGCGCTCGGCGTCGAGGATGCCGGTCATGACGCCTTCGGTGACATCGGCCGGACCCGTGGCGAACAGGAAGACGAGGTAGTCGAGCCTGCCCCACGGCGCGAGCGCCACGGATCGGTCGTTCGCGGTCATGACGTAGCCGCGGCCGTCCAGGCCCCGCCGGCTGCCGGCCCCGAAGCCGTCCTCCATCTTGTCGATGATGCGGCCGAAGTAGTCGACCGCTTGCTCGTCACTCGCACCCGGGAAGCCGAAGGCGATGATCTGGACGGCATCCTCGTCACGTGTGGCGATCACCGACTGGACGATCTCGATCTCGACGTCCTCGCCGATCGACTCCTTCGAGTTCCCGACGAATCCGGCGATCCCGTTCAGCTCCGTGCGGTACGCGACGCCATCAACGGCCGGCAGCGCACCCAGCGGCTCCCCGGGGGAGCCGATCGCCAGCAGTGACGGCGGGATCGTCGGCGGCGCCGACTCGGTGGGCGTCGGCGAGGTGCCGCAGGCCGCCAGAACGACGGCGAGCGCGAGGGGGGCCAGCAGGAGCCGGCTCGAACGAAGGGTCGTGGTGGTCATCGGCCACGTAGGGTAGCAAGACCGCCCGGATCGTTCAGATGGTGGGTTACGGCGCGATGCCCGCGACGCGGTCGAGGCGCTGGAGCAGGTCGTGGGCCGCAAGCTCGATTGCCTTGTGCCGCCACTCGGCGGCGCGGTACTGACAGGCGATGATGCCGCTGCGGTGCACACGCCGGAAGTCACCGTACACGAAGGCGTGGCGGGCCTTGGTCTCGTCGTTGGCGCCGTCCGTCAGGCCCAGGTGCCATTCCGCGAACTCGTCCCACGCGTGCGATTCGAGGTAGCGGTTCTCGTCATCGGCGGCGGGTTGCACGTCCCCCCAGTCGCTGTCGAGCACGTACTGGCGAGCGTCGATCAGCTTCTTCGCCCGCTCGACCGCCCGGGCATTCACCGTGTAGGAGGCCATGCACGCGACCCATGCAGGTAATGGACCACCCGTACGCATGGCGGACGCTGCCATGGGGCGGGGATCCCGCACGCACGGCGGACGTTGGAACGCTATGCCTTCTTCTTGTCGCCCTTCTGCTTCTTGCCCTTGCTCTTCGAGCCTGGTCCCTTGTCGCCCATGTCACGGTCTCCTCGTGCGATGCGCTTGTTGCTGCACAACCTACGCTCATCGCGCGCCGCCGTCGATGCCCTGACTCGATGACGCGCGCGCCCGGCCGACGGCTTGCAGAGTCTTCCGCTCGATGGATCCCCTCGACCTCGTGGCGATCGTCGCCGGTGTGGCCCTGCTTTCGGTGGCGACGGTCGACATCTTCCTGACCGTGATGCATTACGACGGCTATGGCCCGGCCAGCCGCCGGCTGTATCGGGCCTGGTGGTGGACGGCTCGTCAGGTCGTCCAGCGCTTCGGCCCTGGGCGCGCCGCCCGCCCGCTCGCCGCCGCCGGCACGGCGATGCTGCTCGCGACGATCCTGATGTGGATCGCGTTGGCCTGGATCGGCTTTGCACTGCTCTATCTGCCGTTCATCGACGACGGCTTCATGCACAGCGCCCCGGGCGGCAGCCCGTGGATGGACGCGGTGTACTTCAGTGGCATCGCGCTCTCGACTGTCGGGTTCGGCGACGTCGTACCGGTCACGCCAGGGCTGCGGCTGCTCGCCGCGGCCGAGTCGCTCGCCGGCTTTGCGATCCTGACCGTGACGATCAGCTACCTGCTGGGCGTGTATGGGGTCCTCCGCGACCAGAGCCTGCTGGGCGCGATGATCGACGACCAGACCGAGGGAACCGGCGACTCCGTGGTCCTTGCGCGAGGGCTCCTCGACCGCAGTGACCCGGCGACCAAGCTGGACGAGCTGCACCGCGGCATCCTCAGCCACGGAGAGGGGCTGCAGCTGTACCCGATCGTCCACTACCTGCGTCGCACCGTCCCGCGCCGATCCGCCATCTTCATCCTGCGGATGGTCGGCGAGGCATCGGCCCATCTGCGCTGGGGGCTGCCTCCGCCACACGAAGTTGCACGCGATCCCGCCGTTGCCGGCCTGATCCGCGCCCAGGCGCGGCTGATCGACGACATGCGCGTGCACTTCGAGTCCCCTGATGACGCCCAGGGTGCGAACCCCGGGGGCGGCGTGGCCGCCCGCGAGCGGTTCGACGCGATCCGCGAGGCGCTGGCGCCTGAGAGCGAAGGCTTCGATGCCAGGGTGGACGAGCGCTTCGAGGCGTGGGCGGAGTTCGTCGGCGATCTCGAGCGCGTCGTGGCGCACGCCGCGGCTGAGCTTGCGATGGAGGCGGATGAGATCGGGCTCCCGCCTGACTCCGACGACGCTTGATCAGGTCGCCGCTGCCCTGAGCGGCCGGACCATCAGCAGGCACGGGTTCGCCGGACCCCACAGGTCCGGCAGGACCGCGAGGGGCACGAAGCCCATGGACCGATAGAACGCGCGCGTCGCCGCGTACTCGGGACTCGGCTCGCTCTCCGCGAGCGTCTTGACCAGCAACAACTCGCGTCCCTCCGCCCGGGCCTTGGCCACCACTGCCTCCGTCAGCGCGCGGCCGACGCCGCGCCGGTGGGCGCCGGAGGCGACCGCCATCCAGGTGATCTCAGCCGACTCCGGGAGGTCGGATGCACAGGTCAGGAACCCGACGACCTCGCCATCCTCCTCGGCGACGAAGCCGTCCTGGGTCTCGAGGTAGCCACGCGCTTCGGCGATCCCCTCCTCGAGGCCGAACCAGCCGGGGAGGCCGCGAATGATCGCCTCACATCGGTCGGCGTCGTCGCGCGCGAGAGAGCGGATCATTCGGTCGACGGTGACTCCCAGATCCGTTCGTCCGCGCGAGCGAAGTCCCACACGTCGATTGCCGGAGGCTCCACGCCCAGCGTGGTGAGCGCCGTACAGACCTGGCTCCGGTGGTCGGTCCCGTGATGGAGCGCCTGTGCCATTCGGACGCTTCGCGGCGCATGGCTGTCGATGCCGTCGTCGCGGTGGCGCACCACCGGCTCTTCCGGATCCAGGTCCGCCTCCAACAGCGCCACCCACGCCGGCCCGTTGTGCTCCATCGCCGCGCGCAGCTCGCCGAGACCCATCGCAGCCGCCTCGATCTCCGGCCGCATTCCGCCGGACAGAACCCAGAGGTAGGAGGCATCCCCGCCGACGAGGTGGCGCAGGGTCTCGAGGATCGAGCCGTAGGTGCCTGGCACCGTCGTGTCGAGCTGCTCCGGGGGGAGCGCCAGGCACGCGTCGATCACCCGAATCGTCGCCCAGACGTGATGGCCGAAGGCATCATGCAGGGTGGTACTCGCCATGCCTCCAGTCTAGGCCGTCGGCCGCCGTCCCTGCGGCTAGAGGATGGCGCCGACGCAGGCGGTGAACAGCCAGATCACGAGAACGACGCCGATGACGATGCCGAGAAAGATGCGGCCCATGTGGGCTCCTTTCGTACTGAATCTCGGACGTTCAGTAAGCAAGCGCGGTGCCGCCGATCAGCGCTTGTCGTGGGACCGATACGACGCTTGGCCGATGGACGAGCGCGCGGTGGCCCACAGGCTCACTTCATGAATCAGACAACGCGATCAGCGGGGGTCACCATCGCCGTCGTCCTGCTGGGCGTCACGGCCGCCGGAACGGCGGCGTTCGGGCTGCTCGCTCCGCTCATCGGCCTCGGAGCGGCCGACCTGCTCGGCGGCACGCTGGGTTCGGCGGCGAAGGCCACCATGGTCGCCCTCGGCATCGTGAGCCTGCTCTTCTCGGCGGCCGCCGCCATCGCCGCTCGCTTGGTCCACACCGGTCGGCCGGTCGGGGCCGCGATCGGGCTGACGGCGGGGGCCGCGCTGATCGCCGGACCCCTGGTGGCCTCCTCTTCTGGCGGATGGCATCCCGCTCTTGCCGCCTCGATCGCGCTCGGCGCGGGAGTCATCGGCGCACTGAAGTCGACCCTCGGTGCTGAGGTCCGGCGGCCCTAGACGCGGACCGGTCTCACGGCCTGTGCAAGGTCCTCGGCCCACTCGGCGGCACGCTGCAGCTCGCCGGGCTCGAGCTTCGGCGCCATGGTGACCAGGAAGCTGCCGGGCGTGCCGATGACCTTGGCGCCGAGCGCCGCGAGGCGGTTGGCGATCTGATCGGCGGCCGATCCGGACAGGAGCCGTGGCCAATCGAGCCGGGTGTCGAACGCGGCCGCGGCACGAGCCATGGCCCAGCGAAGGCCGATCCGCTCGAGGTAGTCGTGGATCTCCGGCGTCATGCCGTGACCCTCGGTCGGTCCGCCGACCACGAGCAGCGTCAGATCGTCCGGCGGTGGCACCGGCGCCTTGGTGACCTCGATGACCTCGACGTCACCATGGATGCGAAGCGTCTCGCCGATCTGCTCGGCGATCTGGCGAGTGTTGCCCTTGTGACTGCAGTAGACGACCTGGGCCTTCATCGACGTACCTCCGCGGTGCGCTGCTCGGGACGGACGGCCAGGTAGAGCAGCGCGATCAACAGCGGCACCTGGACGATGCGGAGGGTGATGCCCCAGGGTTCGAAGGCCGGCGTCCGATCCGGCGCGACGCTGAAGTAGCCCCAGAACACGAAGGCCTGGAAGGCGGCGCCAAGCATCCAGAGCCAGCGGCGGTCGAACCGCAGGAGAAGCAGCGCACCCAGCAGGAACGCCCCTCCCGCGGTGGCGCCGAAGACGAACAGGAACCCCGGATCCTCGTTGGGGGTGACGACCTGCAGCACGCCGGCACCGATCAGGAAGTAGATCACCGCCATGACGGCCGCGACCACGGCGCCGGCACGGCGAATCGTCGTTCGACTCAGGTTCATCGGCTTCCTCCTGGGAGGATGCTGTGTCGCCGAGCATTCCCGGGCCAGTGCCGATCGGCCCCAGGTGACCGGCCGAACGTCAGCCGCCGTCGGGCCGGACGAGCCACAGGTCGGAAGCGCCATCCGCCAGCACCTCGACCAGTATCGTGCCGGCCGGGTCGTCGCGCACCGTGACGTACGAGTGCAGTCCGGTGCGCGGGCCGCCGAAGTCGGAGGGTTCGAGGAGGGGGCCCTCGGCCGCGCAGGCCCAGGTGCGTCCGTCGAGGCTGTCGGCCGCACCGATGAACATGTCGTCGCCGACCATCGCGCCGAAGGCCAGGCGAAGGCCGTCGCGGAGGTGGACGAGCTCGGGCTCGAACATGGTCCGCGCATCGATGCCGCAGGCCGCCGGACCGAGCGCCTCGGCGTCATCGGCCTCCGGCGGCAGCGTGGCGGACTCCCGTGTCCAGGCGATGCCGTCCGGCGATCGCGCCACGCCGATCCGGTTCCGGTTCGGCCTGGCGCCACTGGCGCCGCCGTACGCCATGAGGTAGCCGTCGTCCGTGCGCAGGACCGAGGGGTGATCGGTGATCGCGCTGTCCCAACCGTCGGCCGATGGCGTGAGCACCGGCTCCGGGTGCATCGCCCAGGGGCCGTCCGGGCCGGGTGCCGTGGCGCGCCAGATGATCGGCTCATCGCTCCCGGCCAGGCGTGCCCCGCCGTACAGCAGCCAGGTGCCGTCGTCGTCCACGAGGACCGACGAGGGGACCGGGCCGATCTCATTGACTCCAAGCATCGTCGCGTCCAGTTGCACGGGCTGCTCGTCGGCGACCCACGTCTCCCCATCGGCGGAGGTCAGGTGGCGAAGCTCCGGTGGGACACCCTCCTCGGTGCTGAACGCGACGGCCCACAGGTGCGTGACGTCCTCGACCCGGATGGCGGCGGCCCCGAGGACGAATCCCGCATCCAGGGCCTCGTGGGCGATCGCCGGCACGGAGCCGGATGGTGCCAGCGAGATCGGTTCCGGCGTGGGGCCGGGGGAGTTGGGAACACTCGGCGCAGGCGTGGTCGCAACCCGCGTGCAGCCAGCAAGCAGCACCGCGATGATGATCGGGCCTGCGACGCGTGTCGGCATCGCGCTAGGATAGCATTCACTATCCACACGGCAACTGCAATCTCTAGCAGCGAGGAGCACCGATGGCCTTCGAGCCGGAGCCACGCGCCATCATCACCGAGCCGGCACGGATCCGTTGCTTCGCCGATCCGCTGCGGGTGCGGGTGCTCGGGCTGCTCGCGGACCGCGAGGCCACGAACCAGCAGATCGCCGACACGCTGAAGGAGCCGCAGGCCAAGGTGCTGTACCACCTGCGGTACCTGCAGAAGGGGAAGCTGATCCGGATCGTTCGCCGGCGGGTGCGCGGCCCGAACGTGGAGAAGTACTACCGGGCGGTGGCCCGCACCTTCGACCTGCGCGTTCCGGATGAGCTGCGGCCGGACGTCCTCGGCGCGGAGCTGGAGACGCTCGCCCGCAACGTGACCGACAGCGCGTGGCGACACCCCGACACGCCGCCGCGCATCCTCATCCGTCGCGGCCTGCGTACCCCGGAGGAGGCGAGCGCCTTCTTCCAGCGGCTCAAGGAGCTGATCGACGCCGAGTGGAGCGTCGACCACGGGCAGGAGGACGCGACGCCCGATGCCGACGCGGCCACCCACTACCTCGGCCTCGCGTTCTACCGTGCGGAGGACCCGGAGCCCTGAGCGCGGGCAGCGATCGCCGGGGCGCGCGCCGGGCGACCGTCGCGCTGGGTGCCGCTCGGGGTCGCGGTGGGGGTCATCGCGCTGCTCTACTCCACGGTCGCCGCCGTCGCGCTGGTGGCTCGGCCGTTGTCGCAGTTGGAGGCGAACGGCTCCGCCTGATGCGATACATTCGCCGGCATGGATGAGTTCCCGCTTCCCGGCATGGGCGAGGCGGAGGTGGCGGTTCCAGCTCCCGGTACGGGAATCGGTTGGTGGGCGGGCGCCTCCAGCGTTGCGCTCGACGACGACGGGAGCTTCGTCATCGCGTACCGGGTGCGCGCCGGTGCCGCGGGGCGCGGCTCGACCGTCGTCGCGCGCTCGCCCGACGGGCTGCACCTGACCACCGTCGCCGAGCTGGACCAGTCGCGATTCGACGCCGCCTCCATGGAGCGCCCGGCCATCGTGCGCACCGATGGCGGCCGCTGGCGCCTGTACGTCTGCTCCGCCAGCAAGCCGCCGAGCAGGCACTGGTGGATCGACCTGCTCGAGGCCGAGGACCCCGCGGGGTTCGCCGACGCGGAGCCACGCACCGTCTTCCCCGGAGACGTGTCGGTCGGTGTGAAGGATCCGATCGTGCGCCGGACGCGCGATGGCGGCTGGGAGGCCTGGATCTGCTGCCACCCCCTCGACGTGCCGGACGAGGAGGACCGCATGACCACGGCCTACGCCACGTCCGGTGACGGTGTGGAGTGGACCTGGCATGGCACCGTCCTGGCGCCACGCCCCGGTACCTGGGACCAGCGTGGTGCGCGGCTGACGGCGGTGCTGCCCGACGGTCGCGCCGCGTACGACGGTCGCGCCTCGAAGGAGGAGAACTGGTTCGAGCGGACGGGCCTGGCTCGCCTCACCGGCGAGCGCCCGGGCGCGCTGGAGCAGGTCGGCGACGATGCCGTGCGTGACGTCCGCTACCTCGACGTGCTGCCGCTGCCCGCCGGCGGCTACCGCATCTGGTACGAGGCCCGCCTCCGCGACGAGAGCCACGAGCTGCGCACCGAACTGATTCCGCCCGCCTGATGGGCGAGGCCGCCGACCTCGTCATCCTGGGCGGGTCCATCGAGCCGATCGCCACGCCGGCGAACCCGCTCCACGACGCAGTGGCGGTCCGCGGTGGGCGGGTCGCGGCCATCGGTGCGTCCGCCGACCTCCGCTCGGATATCGGTCCATCCACCGAGGTGGTGGAGCTGCGAGGCGAGACCGTGCTGCCCGGATTCCAGGACGCCC
>Ga0299913_10003816_pt1 | contig 12472 bp, 11 predicted proteins | sample RVTome_9_FD_201360 | JGI IMG/M metagenome (GOLD analysis project Ga0299913, IMG submission 201360) | Soil microbial communities from uranium-contaminated site in the Upper Colorado River Basin, Wyoming, United States - RVT155D38 (version 2) ... | reverse complement strand
GCACCCGCCATGTTCCGACCTTGTGTCGTCGTCCGAGAGCGATACTCCGGCATGTCTTCCCCCTTTGGCTCCGTCGCTCGGACGTTCGCGCCCGCGACCAGCATCGAGGAAGACCTCCGTGATGATGACACCGCCGGTGTTACCTTCGCCGCGTGCGCGCGAAGGAGCTGGGTGAGTTCCTGCGCTCGCGTCGCAGCCGGTTGAGTCCGGCCGACTTCGGCTTTCCCGACACCGACCGCCGGCGCGCGCCGGGGTTGCGACGGGAGGAGGTCTGTTCAATCGCGGGAGTGGCCGTCTCGTGGCTGGCGCGACTCGAGCAGGGGCGCGCCCACTCCGTGTCACCCGACGTCCTGGAGGCGCTGGCCCAAGCGCTTCGACTCGACGAGACCGAACGAACGCACCTGTATGGGTTGGCTGGCCTTCGCGCGGAGCCTCGGGACTCACCACGCTCGCACGTCACGCCGGCGTTGCGCGTGCTGCTCGACGAGCTCGACCCGAACCCCGCCTACTTGCTCGACCGCGGCTGGAACATCGTCGCGTGGAACGAAGCCGAAGCCACCTTGTTCCCCGGCCTGCTCGACACGGAAGGTGCGACTGCGAACCTCCTCGAGCTGGTCTTCGAGAACGCAGCTCTTCAGCAACTCATGGTCGACCACGACCAAGAATGCGTTCGACTCGTGTCGCAGTTCCGGCTGCACCGTTCGGAATGGCCGGACGACCCCGAGCTCGCAGCTCTCGTTGACCGACTCGAGCGCGACTCGACCCACTTCGCTCGCCTGTGGGCGGCGAAAGACGTCGCGCCGTTCGTCACGACGCATCGCGTCTTCGATCATCCGCTCGCTGGGCGGCTGGAGTTCGATCACCACCGGTTTGCGGCGCTCGACCAAGCCGGCATGCAGCTCGTCTTGTACACGCCGATCGCGGGGTCTGACAGCGCCACGAGATTGCAGGAGGCAACCCAGTGACGGACGCCGTGGTCATCGGCGCGGGACCGAACGGACTGGTCGCCGCCAACCTCCTTGCCGACGCGGGGTGGGACGTCGTCGTGCTCGAGGCCAACGAAGCGCCCGGCGGGGCGGTGCGGACCGCGGAGGTCACCGCTCCGGAGTTCCACAACGATCTGTTCAGCGCGTTCTATCCGTTCGCCGCCGTGTCACACGTGCTGCGCGACCTCCGGCTCGAGCGTCACGGGCTGCGATGGGTGCACGCGCCTGCCGTCGTCGCGCAGCCGATGCGGGACGCGCCGGCCGCGATCCTGTCCCGCGACCTCGACGTCACCGCCGCGAGCCTCGACGCGTTCGCCACGGGTGACGGCGATGCGTGGCGCGAGTTGTACGGGACGTTCGAACGAGTCGGGACCGATCTCATGGCGACGCTGCTGGGTCCGTTCCCGCCAGTGCGGGCCGGCAGCCGGCTGGCGCTGAAGCTCGGCCCGCGCGGCGCGCTCGAGTTCGGGCGGTTGGCGCTCGTGCCCATCCGCCGGCTGGTCGAGGAGACGTTCCGAGGCGACGGCGGCCAGCTGCTCCTCACAGGGGCTGCGCTCCATGCCGACGTGAGCCCCGAAGGCGCCGGAAGTGGCCTGCTCGGCTGGATGATGGCCGGGCTCGGGCAGCGTTTCGGGTTCCCGGTTCCCGAAGGCGGCGCACAGCGTCTGACGGATGCGCTCGTCGCCAGGCTCGAGTCGAGCGGCGGCCGGGTCGTCTGCAACGCCCGCGTGGCCAAGGTCACGATCGAAGGCGGGCGCGCCACCGGCGTGGTCACCGCCGACGGAACCCCCGTGCTCGCGCGCCGGGCGGTGCTCGCGGACACCGACGCGGTCGCGCTCTACCGGTGCCTCGTCGGCGACGAGCACCTCCCTCCTCGCGTCCGCCAAGGGCTCGACCGCTTCCACCGCGGCTTCGGCACGGTCAAGGTCGACTGGGCGTTGTCGAAGCCGATCCCCTGGCGAGATCCGACCGTCGCACCTGCCGGCACGGTCCATCTGGCGGCGTCGGTCGACGAGCTCACGATGACCTCAGCGCAGCTCGCCAGCGGGCACGTCCCGCGAGATCCGTTCGTGCTGCTCGGGCAGATGACCACTTCCGATCCCACGCGCAGCCCCACCGGTACCGAATCCGCCTGGGCGTACGCCCACGTTCCGGCAACTGTTCGCGGTGACGCCGGCGAGGACGGCATCCGGGGCCGCTGGGACGCCGGCGAGGCCGACGCGTTCGCGCGTCGGATCGAACAGCGCATCGAGGAGCACGCGCCCGGCTTCGCCGAGCGGATCACGGCGCGCCACATCTTCACGCCGGTGTCGTTCGAGGAAGCGAACGCGAACCTCGTGAAGGGCGACATCGGCGGCGGAACGGCCCAGCTCCATCAGCAACTGGTGCTCCGCCCGATGGCCGGGCTGGCCCGACCGGAGACCCCGATCAAGCGGCTGTACCTCGCCTCCGCATCGGCGCATCCCGGCGGGGGCGTACACGGTGCATGCGGCGCCAACGCTGCCCGGGCCGCGCTCGCCCATGATCGGACCCGGTTACGGTGACCGGGCAATGGGTGCGATTCGGGTCGTGTTGGCGGAGGACAACGTCCTGCTGCGGGAGGGCGTGACCAAGCTCTTCGAGGCCCAGGACGACGTGGAGGTCGTTGGAACCGCCGGCGATCTCCCTCGGTTGCTGGAGCTCATCGAAGAGACGAGCCCCGACGTCGTCGTCACCGACATCCGGATGCCGCCGACGGGAACCGACGAGGGCATCCGAGCGGCTGCCCACATCCGCGAGAACCATCCCGACGTCGGCGTCGTGGTGCTCAGTCAGTACGCCAACCCGGCGTACGCGCTCGCGCTCCTGGCCGATGGCTCCGCGAGCCGCGCCTACCTCCTGAAGGAACGGGTCGGTGGCGTCGATGATCTGATGCACGCCGTCCGCGAGGTGGCCGTCGGCCGTTCCGTGATCGACGCTGCCGTCGTCGAGACCCTCGTCAGTGCGAATGTGCGCAAGCCCGCGTCCGACCTCGAGCGGCTCACGCCCCGCGAGACGGAAATCCTCGCCGAGATGGCACAAGGCAAGTCGAACGCGGCGATCGCTGCTGCGTTGATCCTCTCCGAGCGCGCCGTCGAGAAGCACACGAACTCGATCTTCTCCAAGCTCGGCCTCTCCGAGGAGAAGGACCTCAATCGAAGAGTGAAGGCCGTGCTCGTGTACCTCAACGATTCGGCGGGGGGCTAGCGCCCGAAATGTCGGGTGTGCTACCACCCTTTTCGGCCCGCCAGAACGCATGGGACAGTGATCGTGAAGTGACTGACCCAGCCGTGCACGTCCTGGTCGTCGACGACCAGGCGCCCTTTCGTCTCGCCGCGCGTGCGGTGATCCGGCGCACCGAGGGCTTCGAACTGGTCGGCGAGGCGGCTACCGGTGAGGAGGCCGTCACGATGGTGGCGGACCTCCATCCGACGCTCGTGTTGATGGACATCAACATGCCCGGCATCAACGGCATCGAAGCGACTCGACAGATCATGGCGAGCGCGCCGGAGACGGTGGTGTTCCTGTGCTCGACCTACCAGTTGAGCGACCTGCCGCCCGATGCCATCACCAGCGGCGCGCAGGCGTACGTCAACAAGGAAGATCTCGGCGCGGAGGCGCTGCGGCGACTGTGGGACAGGCGCGAGGAGGAACCGTTCTCGATCACGTGAGCGGAATCGAGCCCGTCACGGTTGCGCCGGCGCCGGGCGTCGACTCCCAACGCACCGTCCCTCCGATCGCACCGACCCGGTCGCTCATGTTCAGGAAGCCGTGGCCCTTCGTCGCGAGCTCGACATCGAACCCCGGTCCGCTGTCGGCGACGTCGAACAGCAACCCGCCGGACTCTTCACGAAGATGGATGGCGACCGTCGCACCGTCCGCGTGCTTCGCCGCGTTCTGCAGTGCCTCCAGGCAGCAGAAGTACACGGCGGCCTCGACCTCGGCGGGATAGCGGCCGATGTCGTCGGCGATGACGGCGACGTCGAGCGGGCTGCGACTGGCCGCGGCGCGCAACGCCTCGGCCAGACCGCTGTCGAGCAGCAGCGGCGGATAGATGCCGTGCGCGAGGTCGCGCAACTCCTGGATCGTCGTCTTCACGTCGGCGGCCAGCGCGTCGAGCATTTCCGTCGCCGTCTCAGGATCGTCGGTCAACAGGTCCTTCACCAGCCGGAGGTTCACCGCCAGCGCAACGAGATGCTGCTGCGCGCCGTCATGCAGGTTCCGCTCGATCTTGCGCCGCTCCTCGTCACCGGTCGCGACGATGCGAGCGCGGGAGGCGCGCAGCTCCTCTGCCTGGCGACGCACCTCGTCGAGCGTCGCCTGCAGCGCGGAGTCGAGCTGCACGTTGTGGAGCGCGAGGCCTGCTTGCCGCGCGAGCTCAGTGAGCACGCGGTCCTCTTCCTCGTTGAACGGGTCTCGGTCGGCGGCCCGATCCACCACGATGAGCCCGAGGAGCTCACCGGAGTGCGTGACAGGCGCGACGCGGACCTGCGCGTCACCGCGACCTTCGAGCACCGCGGGCAACCACACGTTGGCCCACGCGTTGCCGGACACCCCAGCACGCGCCACGATTTGACGCTCGCGTTCGCCTACCGCCAACGTTCCGGGACCCCGATCGGGAACCGCGGCGGCGCGCTCGAGCACGTCGGCTCCGCCGGTCCAGATCTCGGCGCTGTTGAGGCCCATCGTCTTGCGAAGTGACTCCACGAGCTGCAGCAACAGTTCGTCCATGGGAATGGCGCGGGTGAGCCGGCTCCCGAACGTGCGCAGTACTTCATCGGGCGCCTCGCGCTCGCCGTAGACCAGGCGGTTCGCGATGTCGCCGAGACGGGTGCGGGCGGGCACATAGCCGATGGCGGCGATCGCCGCCGCGATCATGGACAGGCCGAGCACCTGACGGTCGGCATCGCTGGGTGTGCTGCCGAGACCGACGACGATCACGAGGTAGACGGCGATCACCACGGCGGTCAGACCGGTGATCGAGACGGTGTGCACGAGCACGCGGTCGACGCGCGCGACGAGCCGTTCGCTCGTGCTCGCAGCCATTCCGAGCGGAAGCAGCACCGTGGCGCCGGCCGCGATCGCGGCCACGTGGTCCGGCCATCCGAGGAACACGTCGAGCGCGGCGGCAACCAGCGCGATCTCGGCCGCGATCACCGCGCCGCAGCCCAACCACTGCAGCCGTTGCCGTTCGACACCCGCCGTGCGCAGGTACTGCTGGTGTGCAGACGGCAAGGCCGCGGCCACCGCGAGGCTCCACCCGAGGGCGCCGGCGCCGACGCTGACGTGCCCCGGACCGGCCCACAGGGCGAGTCCGGCGACGGCAGCCAGTGCGTAACCGACGAGGGCGGTCGACCGGCGGGCCCGAGTCGTCAACGCACCGGATGGCAAAGCGAGCAGTGCGTGCGCGGACAGGGCCATCAACTGCAAGCACCCGAGCGTGGCCACGAACCGGCCCGCAGTGCCGGCCCCACCCGTCTTGGTGTCGCCGACCTGCGCCGCGGCGAAGGCGACGGCCCCCAACGCCGCCCCGATGAGAACGAGCACCCCGAGGCGGCGGATGCCCGGCCGTCGGAGCGCGAGCGTGCCCGCCATGGCCCAGGCGACGATCAGGACGGCGCGCACGACGTCGGCGGCGCGCACGACATCGTCGCTTGCGACGGCAAGCCCGTAGCCGGCGATCCCGACGGCCGCGAGACCGAGGAACCCGACGGGAAGCCAGGACGCGGCCGGAGGCCCGACGGGAGTGACGTCGGGTTCTGTCATGCGGTCGAGTGCGACCGCCCCGGCCGTTGTCACGTTGCGCTCCTGTTCAGCTCACGGCGGTGGTGCTCACCGTCGCATCGGCCGCCTGGCCATCACCGAGCACGCGGCCGTCTCGCATGCGAACGAGACGCTCCGCCGTCGCGGCGACATCGTCGTCATGGGTGACCAGGATGATCGTCTGCCCGCCCTTGTGGAGCCGGTGGAACAACTCCATGACCTCTTGGCCGCCCTCGGAGTCGAGCGCTCCCGTGGGCTCGTCGGCCAGCAGCAGGGTGGGCTCGTTTGCGAGGGCGCGCGCGATCGCGAGCCGTTGCCGCTGCCCGCCGGAGAGCACACCCGGCGCCGCCTTCGCCTTGTCGCTCAATCCGAGAAGGTCGAGCAGATCGCGGGCGCGGGTCTCTGCCGGACGGCGCTTGGTGCCGGCCACGATGGCAGGGAGCGCGACGTTCTCGAGCACGCTCATGCCATCGAGCAGGTTGAAGAACTGGAACACGATGCCGATGTGCCGGCGGCGCAGTCGTGCGAGATCGTCCTCGCTTCGCCCCGTGACCTCGTCACCGGCAACGACGATCGTTCCTTCATCTGCGGTGTCGAGACCGGCGATGAGGTTCAGCAGCGTCGACTTGCCGCACCCTGAAGGCCCCATCACCGCGACGAACTCGCCCGCCTGCACCGTGAGGTCGACGCCTCTGAGTGCTCGCACCGGCGCGTTCTCTGCTTCGAACGTCTTTCGAACGCCGCGCACGACCAATACGTCTTCAGCCATCCTCGAGCCTTCCTATCTTGTACGCCTCCACCGGCGTATCCCGACCCTTCACAAGTTGTGGCGCCAACGCCTCGGCATCGACGTCCGTCGTCAGCTCCTTCATCGTCGCCTCGTTGATCACCGTCTCACCGGCCTCGGCGAGCTGCTGGAGCCGTTGCGAGAGGTTCACGGTGTCGCCCACGACGGTGTATTCGATCCGCTCCTCGGAGCCGAGCAACGCGGCCGCCGCCTCACCGGTCGAGATTCCGATGCCGAGCCCGAACGGCGGCAGCCCATCGGCCTCCCACTGCGCGTTGATCGCGGCCTGCTTGTCGTGCATCGTCCGCGCCGCGGCGACGGCGCGGTCGGCGTGATCCTCTTGCGCGACGGGAGCGCCGAAGACCGCCATCACGGCATCCCCCACGAACTGCATCACGGTGCCGCCCTCGCCGAGGATCGCATCGTTCATCGCAGCGCGGTGCACATTGAGCTGCGCCGCGAGCGCGGCAGGAGCAGCGTGCTCGGCGATCGACGAGTACGAGCGGATGTCGGACATCAACACGCTCACCATGACCATCTCAGTCTCACCGATGCGCCGACCTTCGCGACGGAGCTTCTCGGCCAACCCACCCGGCAGGAGACGTGAGAGCGTCTCGCCTTGCTCCTCGCGATCGACGATCGCGGTGTGGAGAAGCCGCAGCCGGCGCAGCGCGCCCGCGGTGCCGGCGGAGACGCCTTCAGCGAGCTTCACGAACAACGCCTCTACCTTCGCCGCAGTCGCTTCGGGCGTCGTCCCACGCGCAACTGCGATCGCCTTGATCGGCTTGCCCTCCGCAACCATCGTCAACAGTTCCTCGTCGGCGGTGGTGAGACCCCCGCCCGCGGTCACCGGTCTCACCAACGCGTCGACGATCGCCGGATCGAGGGCCGTCCCCCCCGTCGCCACCGCCCGCACGGCGTCGACGAGCTGGTCACCTTCGGCGATGCGGTCTTTCAGCAGGTACCCGTAGCCGGCCGAACCCTCCGACAGGAGGGCGATGGCGTACTCCGGGTCGTCGTACTGGCTGAGGATCACGACGCCCGTGCCCGGGCGACGGCTCCGGACGAGCTTGGCCGCCTCGATGCCCTCCCGCTGGAACGTGGGCGGCATGCGAATGTCGGTCACGACCACCTGCACCTCGACCGCCTCGGCACCGTTGACCAGCTCGTCGTAGTCGGCCGCCACGCCGACGACCTCGATGTCTTTTTGGCCGTTGAGCAGCGCACGAACGCCCTCGCGGACGAGCAGATTGTCGTCCGCGAGAAAGACGCTGATGGTTGTCACGCCGTCATACTCGGCCACCCCTCCGTTGTCCCACAAGCACTGCCGTGTCGACAGGGTGGCCGCAGGTCAAGCCCAGGTGGTGCCAGCCCCACCACGGCGATGCCGGGTGGTGCCCTGTCAGAAACGAGCCTGGCGGGGGCAGGATGAGCGCATGAGGCATGAAGCATCTGCAGTCGCACTGACCTGGATCCCCTCGGAGGCGATCAACGGCCTCCTGCGCAAGTCCTTCGACGTCGGCATCACCCACTACGACGAGCCACCTCCGGAACGGCTGGATCCAGTGGTGGAGACGGTCGAGAAGCTCCGGCAAGAGGATCGCTTCCGCGCCGCGAACCTGCTCCAGGCCTGGGTGGAGTTCGAGGACGGAGAGGTGGTCAACTCCGGCTACCAGGGCGGTGGCGTTCTCGGGTCGACGACCGTGCGCGCCCCGCTGCTGTCACACACGTTCGAAGCCATCGCGCTGCCCGACATCCAGCATGCTCCCCAGGTTGTCGACGGCGGACGGGCCGTCCGCTTCGTGCAGACCTGTGGCGGGCGCACGGGCCTACCGGCGCCCCGTCGCGTGCGGCGCAAGCCGTTCGTGCAGTGGGCCGCGCCGACCGCATGGACGACGCTGGCGCTCACGATTCACGCCGACGGCACCTCGAAGACGGAGCTGACGGGCGCGAGCCGCTTCCCGCGTCATTGGGTCTACGACAACGACGGTGAGCTCATCGCCAAGAGCGGGCTCGTCGACTTCCGGGAGTGGTACCGCAAGTCGTTCGGGAAGCACAGCCCCTGGGGCGACGAGGACTCCCCCGCGCTGGTGACCGCTGTCGAGACGGCACTCGAGCGTGCATTCTCCGAGAAGATCATGCGCGGCGGAGCGAAGCCCCGAGTCAAGAAGGTCAAAGAGGGCGCGACGCTCGTACGCGAGAACGAGAAGGGGTCCGATCTGTTCCTGCTGCTCGACGGCGTGCTGCGCGCCGAGAAGGACGGGGAGCGGCTGGAGGAGTACGGCCCGGGCGCGCTGCTCGGAGAGCGGGCGGCGCTCGAGGGCGGGATCCGCACGGCGACCCTCACCGCCGTCACCAAGTGCAAGGTCGCGGTCGCGAGCGCATCCGAGATCGATCGCGACGCGCTCGTCGAGCTGTCCGGCCAGCACCGCCACGAGGAGAAGAACGGCTCTTCGCGGTGACGCTCGACTGATCCTCCAGGCGGCGGATCCGCGAACTCGGGGTGGCAAGCGGGGCTATGACGCCGCTAGCCACCCCGAGTTCGTCAGTGATGGGTCACAGATTGTGACGAGTGGGTAGGCCGAGGGGGATGCGTTTCGTTGATCGGCGCGATGCGGGACAGCAGTTGGCCATCCGGCTGGCGAACATCCCGCTCGTCGATCCGGTCGTCCTGGCACTTCCACGCGGCGGTGTGCCCGTTGCCGACGAGATCGCGAAAGCGCTGCGTGCGCCGTTGAGTGTGTTCGTGGCCCGCAAGATCGGCGCTCCACTCCAGCCCGAGTACGGCATCGGCGCCATCGCCGAGGGCGGCGCCGTGGTCGTCGACTCGAGCTCCGTGCAGACGCTCGGGCTCACCCAAGCGCAGCTCGACACGTTGACGGCCTCCGAGCAGGAGGAGCTGGACCGTCGAGTGCAGCGGTACCGCGGCTCGCGTCCACTCCCCGACCTCATTGACCGCGACGTCGTGTTGGTCGACGACGGCCTGGCCACGGGCGTGACGGCGGAGGTGTCGGTACGCGCATTGCGTGCCCAACAGCCGCGGCGCGTGATCTTGGCGGTAGCGACGTGCGCGCCAGACTCAAGGGCTCGTCTGGCGACCATCGCCGATGAGGTGGTGTGCGTGATGGCGCCGCCTGAGTTCCGCGCGGTCGGCCTCTGGTACGAGCGATTCGATCAGACGACCGACGAGGAAGTGGCCGACGTGTTGGAGGCCAGCGTCGGGGCCCGCCGATGATCGGGAGCGTTGCGTGACGAGAGACCAGCCCACCGATGAGATCGCGTTACGCAGCGAGCTGGCCCGCGTCCTCGAGCCGTCGGCGTTCCCGGCGAGCATCGAGTCGCTCCGCGCCTTCGCGCGCCGAAACCACGCGACCGACGTCGTCGTCGATCTTCTCGACCGAGCGCACCGCGATCGACCGGTGTTCAACACCGTCGAGGAGGTCTGGGACTCCGTACGTCGGTAGGACGGCGTTCCGCCTGAACCTTCCGGATCAGCCGCCCATCGCCTCGGCGGCCCGCTTCTCCATCTCCTCGGGCGGAACGTCCTCCACGTGCGACGCGACGTTCCAGCGGTGACCGAACGGGTCTTCGAACTGCCCGGACCGGTCGCCGTAGAACTGGGTTTGCACTGACGCCAGTTCTTTGGCGCCGGCCTTGATGGCGCGGGCGAACACGTCGTCCACATCCTCGACGTAGACCATGAGGAACACCGGCGAACCGCCGAGTGCCGTGGGGGTCGGCGCACCCCCATCGGGAAATGGATCCGACAGCATGATCATCGAGTCGCCGATGGCGAGCTCTGCGTGGCCCACTCGTCCGTCGGGGCCGGGCATCCGCACCTGCTCCGTCGCGCCGAGCACATCGCAGTAGAAGTCGATCGCCTTCGCAGCGCCGTCGATGCTGAGGTACGGGGTCACCCTCGGGTAGCCCTCGGGGATCGGATTCACCTTCGCCATCGGGTCCTCCTCGAGCTTGTCGGTGGTCGGAACCTACCGCGACGTCCTCACATGGTCACCCCCGCGGTCGGTCACTCCCACCGCAACGCGGATGCGGCGTTCGTGCGACGAGCCTGGCGCGCCGGAACGAGGGCAACAGCCTGCACCAGGGCGACCGCACCGACTACCGCGGCCGACAGCGCCAGCAGCGGCGCCACGGGCTCGACGACCACTCCGATCCCATCGGCGAAGCCGTGGTACAGCCATCGCCCGAGCCCGACTCCAATCGGAACGGCCAGCACGAGTGCGGCCCCCACCACCAGACCGCTTTGCGACAGCACGGTGACCCGGATCTGCCGCGAGGTGAATCCAAGGGCCTTGAGCACCGCGAAGGCATTCCTCCGTTGCCGGACGAAACTGAGCAGGTTGTGGGCCACGGTGGCCATCACGGCAATGAGGAGTGCGGCGATCGTCAGAACCAGCACGTTGACGGCGTCATCGGACTGGATCACCTCGGCCGGATGCACGGTCGTGAACCATTCCGTCTTCGAATCGACGTCATCAGGGAGTCCCTCAGGGAAGAGCGCCTTGACGGATTCCGGGTCAGCGCCGTCGACCACGTCGAACAACATCGAGCTTCCGTACTCGAACGTGCGTCCGGCGATGTCTTCCTGCCGGACGAGAACGCCCTCGTCGAGTCGTGGGGTGTCCGTCCCCGCGAGCCCGATCGATGGCGATACAGCCGTGCCGACGACGGTCATGGTGAACTCGACGACGGCGCTCGGATCGTTGTCGGCGCCCGCGAACCCCACCGTGATGCTGTCGCCGATCTCGTAGCCGAGGTCCGCCATGGTCTTCTCGCCCATGAGGATCTCGTTGGGCCCACTGGGCGCCCGCCCGTTGGTCAACGACGGCCATGGCGAGCCCTTGGTCGCGGCCCAGACGCTCGCCGGCAGGGGTGTGCCGTCCACCTCGACATCCGCGAATGTCAGCCCGGTGATGCGTTCGACGTCCGCGTTGTCGCGAAGGCGATCGGCGACCGCCTCGGCGTCGATCACCGCATAGGAGTCGCGTCCGACGAGGTCCCAGTTGAAGCCGGCCAGCTCGGGTCGCGCGACGAGGTGGTCCATCGACCCGGTGAAGGTCACCGCCGCGATGATCGAGGTCAATCCGACGGCCGCTCCGCTCACTGCGCCCAACAGCCCTCGTCGACCGGTGGCGAAGCGCACGCCGGTACTGATCGCCGGACTGGCGCCCAAAATGCTTGGCGAGGATCCGGGGCGTGGCTCTCCGGGCCGGCTTGGTCGCAACGAGCTGACCGCGATCAACGCCACGAGCGCGACGAGCAAGGCGGCAGCACCGAGCCCGAGCGTCGTTCCGTCGACGTCGAAGCCGCGAAGGTCATCGATCCGCCGCGCCCGCCCCTGCGGAAAGAGTGGGGAGGCGAGAATCGCGACCGTGATGGCACCGATGGCGCCGGCAATCCCAACGGTGACGGCGACACCCACGTCGGCGGCAACCAGCATTGCTCGACTGCATCCGGACGCCGCGAGGCCGCGTTCGTCCGCGAGACTGCGTTGCATCAGACGGTGGAGCCCCTGGCCGATGACGACGATCGTGGCCAGCCCGGCGAGCAGGGCGAGAGCCCCGAGCGTGACCACGAGTGGCCGGATCGCGGCCCGCGCCTGCTCACGGTCGGTACGGCGGTCGTTGTCGATCGTGAGCCCGCGGTCGAGCATTTGCGCGATCGCGTCGGCGCGCTCGGCGTTTGGCGCGACGGAGACGATCACTGCGCCCCACGCGACCAGACCTCGATGGGGAGCGACGAACTCCTGCCCAAAGATCATGGCGGGCTTGGCTCCGGTCTCGTCCTCGTAGATCTCGTCCGGGAGCAAGCCGACGCCGACCACCACCAAACGCTCGGGAGGCGACAACTCCGTGAAGTCGACGTTTGCGATCACGACATTGAGTGATTGACCTAC
>Ga0299913_10003815_pt1 | contig 12472 bp, 21 predicted proteins | sample RVTome_9_FD_201360 | JGI IMG/M metagenome (GOLD analysis project Ga0299913, IMG submission 201360) | Soil microbial communities from uranium-contaminated site in the Upper Colorado River Basin, Wyoming, United States - RVT155D38 (version 2) ... | reverse complement strand
TTGCTGCGCTCTGGTTTGCGAACGGGTCCGTGGCTCGCGCGCTCGATGCCGGAGTGGCGGCGTACCCTGGAGCTGAATGATGCGATGTGGGAGGCTCGGTATGCGGCGCGGTGCGCGTTGCGGGCGGAGGCGCTGGAGCCTTCAATCGACGACGCCGGAGGCACGCAGTCATGAGCGCGTCGCCTATGGCTGCCCGATTCGTGCACATCGGCGATCTCCACCTGGGCCCGAACGCCCGCAACGGCGATCGCCGCGCGGCGCTCGACCAGATCCTTGACGAGAACGGCTACGGGCCGGTGTCGGCGTGGCTCTGGCCGGGGGATCTCAACGACGGCCGGCAGACGATCGAGGACAAAAACTACCTGACCGAGCGCGTCTACCGGATGGCGGGGATCGCGCCGGTCGTCATCGTGCCCGGGAATCACGACCTCCCTGGCGAACTGGACTACCTGTCGTACATCGGCGCGTTCTATCCCATCTACGTGGTGAATACGCCACAGGTCCTGCGCGTCAATCTGGCGTGGGAGGGCGGCGACAGCGGCCAGTGGGCGTCGATCTTCTGCCTCCCCTACCCGCATCGCGCCGGGTTGATCGCCGCCGGGGTCGCCACCGAGGACCTGGGGCAAGCCGCCCGGGCGGCGCTCGAGGCGATCTTCCGTCCGGCGATCACCGAACTGCGGGACGCGCAAGAACGAAGCGAGATCACGCTGATGATCGGCCACGTCAATGTCGGCGGCTCGATCATGTCGGCGGGACAGCCGAATATCGGGAGAGAGATCGAACTGGATCCCGCGCTGCTCGCGCCGTTCGGGGACATTCCGATCCTCTTGAACCATGTGCACAAGGCGCAGACCGTCGGGCAGGCTTGGTACGCCGGCAGTTGCTGTCGCCTCGATTGGGGCGAGGTTGAAGAGAAGCGGTATCTCGTCCTCGAGTGGCCGATCACGCCCGGCGGGTACGAATCGGCGTGGCGCATCGAAGCGAAGCCCTTGCACGTCGCGCCGATGTTTCACATCGAGGGGACCCTGACGCGCGAGGGATTTACCTGGACCGCGCCCGAGGGGGCGCGCCCCTGCCCGGCGTGCCAGAGCGCGGCGGCGGTCCCGCCCTGCGCGGTCTGCGAGGGGCGCGGCTACGACTGGACCGGCACGGAAGTACGCGTGAGGTACGCCTTCGACGCCGCCGTGAAGGATGCGCTGGACGAATCACAAGTGCGCGCCGCGTTTGCCGGCGCCAAGGTGCTTAAGGTCGAGCCGATCCCGCAGCGGACCCGCCCGGTGCGGGCCCCTGAGGTCGCCGCGGCCGTTTCGATCCACGATAAGGCCGCTGCGTTCGCCCGGCACGCGGGGCTCCACTGGAGTCCAGGTCTGGAAACGAAGTTGGCCCTGCTCCAGTTGCCGGACGGCGGGGCCTTCCTCACCGACGTCACGCGCAGTTTGGCGGAGTCGGCGCCGGATGGGCCGGCCGCGGCCGAACGCACAAGCGACCGCGCAGTCGACTCCGTCAATCCCTCCCCCGTTCATCCCGTTCAGTAAAGGAGCCCCCTTATGCCCCGCGCCTCCGCACAGTCGATCAGGGCCATTGTCACCAACCTCGAAGAGAAGCTCCACGCGTGTTCCGTAACCGAAGCATTGCTCTTGCGGCAGCTCGAGGCGGTGCGCGGCGAACGAGACGCGACCGAGTACGCGCTCAAGCTCGTGACGCCCACGACAAAGAAGCCGCCCAAACAGCCTGCCGCCGTGACTGGCTCGTCGCGGCGCCGGAAGTCCGCGTCCGACGACGTGCAGCCGGCGCAGCCGGCATCGCCAATGTTCGACGAGCCGGGCGAGGCCGCCAGTGGCGTGTGAGCGCGTCGGCAACGCCATCGTGTGCGGCCGCGGCCAGCGCGTCCCGCTTGGTCGGTGTCAGGAGTGCGGGGTGGCGCCCGCCACGCTGCTCTGTGACGGCCCGCTGCCGAAGGGCATCGTCCACCGCCGCAGCCAGGTGCCCGGCGCCGACAAGACGTGCAGCCTGCCGCTCTGCCGGGCCTGCGCCACGCACGTCGCCCCCGACCAGGACTACTGTCGCGCCCACGCGGCGCCCGAACACCGGAGGCTCGCGCTATGACCATCACTTTGAAAGACGTTCCCGGGCGGTGCCGTTGGTGCCAATCCACGGCGCGCGCGCTCGCGGCCTGTCCCCAGGGCTGCTCCTGGGCGAATCAGGCGCGCACGCTCTGTTCGAGCTGCGTCCAGCTCGATCGCTTGATGCAGTCACAACAGGGCCGGCGCGAGATCGCCAGCTTTGTCGCGGACCAGGGCCCGGGGGTCCTCTTCTGATGACCACCATCGCCGTCTACAAAGCGCAACCGATCGGCACGCACGTGCCCGACAGCCTGACGATCGTGGCCGATATTCCGATTCCCGACCCCCGATACGAGGACGATTGGGAGACGCACGCGCGGGACGTCTACACCCAAGAAGGCATCTGTGTCGCGGAAGCACTCTGCGCGCATTTGCCCGGCGGCACCGTCGACGCGGTGCTGCGCCATCTCCTGCTCAAGCGCGCCTCGTTGCTCGTGGTGCCGTTCTGATGGCGGGGACCTGTCACCGGGAGAACTGCACAGCCGACGCGCGCTGGCTGCCGGTCCTCCTGCTCTATGCGCCGCGGTGGAAGTATCCCAATGCCGAGCCCGCGCGTGGCTGCTGTGCCCTTCCGGTCTGCGACGAGCACCGCGAGTTGCTGACCGTCGATTACCTCGTGACCGACGACGGATGGGACTTCATCATCCGCGGCTTTCAGGCAGCCGGCAAGATCCTGCCCGACAGAAAACTCACGCGGATCGAGTTCATTCGGCTCGACAGCCGTGAGGCCCGTGAGTTCCGCGAGCAGATGAAACCGAAGGAGAGTTGATGGCGATTGGGCCCGGTAAATACGACGACCTGTGCACGCGCGTGCGGAAACAGACTCAGGCGCGCGGCGGGGTGCTGCTCATCGTCGTGGATGGCGAGCAGGGCAGCGGCTTCTCCGCCCAGCTCACGATGGAGCAGACGCTTCTGATTCCACAGATCCTCCGCGATGTGGCCGAGCGCATCGAGCGCGACGGCATCGCGGCCGCAGGAGGCACCACGGTATGAAGCTCGACACGCTGGCGCTGCGCAGCGTGCTCCGGTTTAAGGACCTGACCACGCTCGACCTCCGCAACATCCCCCCGGGCCTTGTGGCAATCACCGGGCCCAACGGCGCCGGCAAGACCTCGCTGCTGGAAGCGACGTTTGCCGGGCTCTACCGGCAGTTCCCGTCACGCGACAAAGAAGTGTTCGACTACGTGGCGACTACCGACGGGTTTATCGAAGTGCGCTTCACGCTCGACGGGGTCGGGGCGTTCCGGTCCCGGGTCGCCCTCGACGGCCCCCACCGAAAGTCCGAGGCGGTGCTGGAAGAGATCAACGCGGACGGCATGGCGATCCGCGTGCTCAACGACGGGAAGCTGACGACGTTCGACACCGCCATCCGGACGCTGCTGCCGCCGCCGGAGCTACTCCTGGCGTCGGTCTTTGCCTCGCAGAACCGCGCCGGGTCCTTTCGGGAACTGGATCGCAAGGCCCGCAAAGACCTCTTTGCCACGTTGCTCGGGCTCGATCACTACGCGGAGATGGCCACTCGGGCGTCCCAGGCCGTGCGGCTCGTCGAGGATCAGCTCGGGAAGGTCGAGGCGCACGTCCGCGCGATCGCGCGGGACGCCGATCCGGCGACCGGCGCCGAACTCGACGATCGCGCCCACAACCTGAATGTGGTGCTGCACATCATCGCCCAGGACCGGGGGGCGCTGGAGCCGGCGCTCGCGGACCTCGAGGCGCAGCTCGCCGCGCGACAGGCCGACGTCGCCCGGCACGCCGCCGCGGCCGCCCAGCACACCGCCCTGACCGCCGAAGGCGGACGACTCCAAGGGGAGATCGACGCCCACCACGTCACCCTGGCGCGGCTCCCGGCCGAACGCGCGGCCGACGAACAGCAGCTCGACACCGACTTCGCCGCGGCGGTGGACGCCAACAACACCGAGGCGCTCGATACGTCAGGGTTCCAGTTTGAGATCGAGTCGGCCGAGCAACGCCGCCGGGCGATCCACGAGGACGCTGACGGGCGCATCGCCAAGAACCGCACGGAGTTGCTCGACCACGCCGACGAGATTGGGCTCGCGGTCATCGACGTTGGGCATGTATCCGACGTCCTCGACGGCTTCCGGTCCCTCCGCACCACCCTCCGCGACAAGATGCAGCGCACGAACACGGCCTGTAGTCAGGCGGGCGTGAAGCGCGCGCAGGCGGAACACGCCGTCCATCAACTCGAGCGGGTGCGCCGGGATGCTGGCTTGCTCACAACGGTGCCGTTCGGCGAGAAGTGTGGCGAGGCCGGATGCTCCTTTGTGAGCAACGCCGTCACCGCTAAGGCGCAGATCCCCGATCTCGAGCAGCACGTTGCCGAGATCCCGAAGTTGGAACTGGATTACAACAGGCTCCAGCAGGACTACGACGAGCTCCAGCAGGCGGTCGGCACCCTCTCCAAGAAGATCGACGCCACTGAGGCCGACCTGAAGGCCACCCGCGCAATGGCCGACCTCGCGCCGGCGCTCGCCGAGGCCAACGCGAAGATCGCCGGCCACGAGCAGCGCAAGCTCGACGCCGACGCGCTCTGTATCGAGCACCTCGCCGCCGCCGGCGCCCGTGAGGACGCCCGGCAGGCGACGCTCGGGGCGGCCCTGCAACGCCTTGTCCGCGAGCGGGCGGCCGCGCAAGAAGCCCTTGTGCGGCGCTACCGCGAGCGCGAGGCGACACTCGACGAAGCCCTTGGGTTCCTGACCGATCGCCTCGCCACGGTCAACGCTGAGGGCGGAGCGGCCAGTCTCGTAATGGCCCAAACCGACGCGGCCGCCTCGGAGGCCGCGGCGCTGACGGACCAGCTCGCGGAAGGGCGGCGCCGGTGGGAAGTGTCGACGGCCAACCTGGCGACCGCCCAGGCGCAGCGGGCCGACGTGACTCGCCGGCAGGCCGAGTGGCAGCGCAAACGGCAGGAACTGGCGGCCGCCGAGCAGCTTCACGACCGCTACCAGACCGATCTGGTCGAGTGGCAGACCTTGGGCCGCATCTTCGGCCCGACCGGCGTCCCGGTGCTCGAGATCGACGCCGCCGGGCCCGGGATCTCCGCCCTGACCACCGAGTTCCTCGCCGTCTCCGGGTTCGGGTTCCTGACCTGCGAGCTGATTACACAGACCGCCAAGGTGTCGAAGGGCCGCGACGGGGAGCTGATGAAGGAAGTCTTCGACCTGCGCTTCTACGATGCCCGCGACGGCGGCGCGCAGCGCGAGTTGGGGGATTTGTCGGGCGGGGAGCAGATTATCGGAGACGAAGCCCTCAAGCTGGCGATCGCCATTTACAACAACCAGCACCAGCCGGCGCCGCTGCGGACGATGTTTCGGGACGAGACGACCGGGGCGCTCGACGCCGAGCGGGCGCTCGCCTACGTGCCGATGCTGCGCCGGGCGCAGGAGGTCGGCGGCTTCCACCACGTGTTCATGGTCACGCACAACCGGGACGTCGCGGCCCTGGCCGACGCGCACATCCTCGTCGACGACGGCCAAGCGATGGTGATGCCATGAAAGTGGTGCTGTGATGGCAAGGGTTGGCTGGGTGCGCACAATCTGCGACCTGTGCGGCGAGCCTGCGGAGTGGCCCTTGAGTGAAGCCCCGACAACATTCAAGGTCAAAGGCAAGCCGCTGCGCGTGAAGTCGGCGGGCCACGACATAGATCTCTGCGCCACGTGTCTCACTGGGATCCTCGCCGATGGGCGCGTGATGCCGGTGCGCTGGTCGAACGCGCCGTTCTTTGGCCCAGGCGTCTTCCTTGGATTTCTGCTGACCGAGTTCCTCCGGTGGCTGTGGACGGTGCTGCGATGACTCCAGTCGATCTCACGGTGCTGTCGTGAGCCGCCCGACGTTTCGGATCGGGCAACACGTCCGCTACGCCCCTGGCTACGGCACCTACGGCTACGAGGACTGCCTCGAGGACGACGGCCGGCTGCCGGGGATCGTGCGGGGCTTCACGCGCACGCGCGTCCAGGTCGAGCTGACCCTGGCGAAACGAGGTCCGAAGGCGACCAAGCGCGCCGCCGTCGCCGCCGAGAGCCTGACGGCCGCCCTGTGCCGGGATCAATATATCCACAACGGGAGAATCGTCGACTGCCTATTGGAACTGCACCACGCCGGCGACCATATCGCCACGGAGATCGCGCGGTGGCCACGATGAGCACCCTTCGCACTTTCGTGGAAGTCAGCGCGTGGATCCGCGGCGCGATCGAGGCGCTGATGGATCCGAGCGAGCCGGTCTGCGTGCTGCTCTTTCGATGGGAGCGCGACATTCGTGCCTACATCCAGCATCCGGCCAACGCGAATCCCGATCTTGTTGTCGGCGTCGTCGACGAGGACCTCGTGCTCGCCCTCCCGTGGGACCTGCTCGTGTTCCCGCTCCGGAACGGCGAGCCCGAGATCCGAGACGGCGTCGAGCTGGCAACGTACGGCGCGACCCCGATCAGCCCGGGCGTGTGGGTCGTTGAGCCGTCATTGAACGTCGAGGGAGCGATTCACGGTTTCGTCATCCTCTACGACGTGCCGTCGCCGGCGCCGTGGGAACTCGCCGAGCCGAAACCGTTCCCGCTACTACCGCAGCTGTGGGTGCCGCGGTGATTCCTGTTGATCTTCAGGCGCTGCCGCGCAAGACGAAGAAGGTGCTACTGGCGAGGGTCCAGCCGCGCCCTGGATGGCGACGCACACCAGCGAGTGATCGCCGGATGCGCCACCTGCAACGATGGATCCTGCACGCGTATCGACAGCCGCTACCAAAGAAGGCTTGGGGGCAAGGTCTGTGGCAGAACGAGCCCGACGTGGTCGAGTTCCAGCACGCCGGCCTTCACTGCGTAGTCACGCGGCACATGACGGTCACGGGCGCACTGTGCGGCTATGTGGTCGTCCCGCCGGCGCATCCGTGGTGGGGGAAAGATCGCCGCGAATGTACCGCGATGCCGCAGTGCCCGCTCGAGGAACCGATCGACTGGACCGCACTGCCTGGCTTTCCCGTCCCGCCCCAAGGCTCTCGAATGCGGCACATGATGGACGAGCGGTACTGGAACTGCGAGCACACGCCGGCCGCAATCCTCGACGCGCACGGCGGGATCACGTGGGGTGATCCCCTACACGTCCCGCCTGACTGGCGTGAAATCGGCTGGGCGTTCGGCTTCGATTGCGGCCACGCTGGCGATCTCTGCCCGCTCTCGGACGCCACCCTGGAGAGCATCAGTTCCGAGGGCCGCGCACTCGTGCAGCGGCGCCGCAGTATCGACGGTCCCTTCCGCGAGGTCTACCGGGATCTCCCCTACGTCCGCCTCGAGGTCGAGCGGCTCGCTGAGCAGCTCGCGCTTATCAAGGATTTGGCGACGGCCCATGCCCGTACCTGACTACCGCCGCCCGGCGTTCACCGGCCCCAACTTCAAGAAAGGGAAGGTGCAGGCGCACGTCGAGAAGGTCAAGAACGACCTCAAGGCCGAGGATGCGGAGAAGTCGGCCGAGGATGCCGCGAAGAAGCGCGATCGCGTCGCTCCGAACGGCTGCCGGTGGATCCACACGACGCGGCTCGAGCGCGAAGCCTGCCGGCGCGCGAAGTGGCGCGAGGCGATGCACTGGAAAGGGAAAGCGATCGCGCCCGGGCAGAAGGCGGACCGGAAAAACATTATCTGTGCTTGTCCCCAGGTCCACCAGGGCCCGGTGAGCCTCCACGCCGGGATGAAAAAGATCGAGCCGATCGACACGCAGCTCCGGATGGACGGCCCGATCATCTGCTACGAGAAAATCGCCGGCAAGTGGGTCGAGGTCGGCCGGGAGTCGCACGTCGGCGTCCCGGTGAAGGTGAAACGGTGAACGTGTGGACCAGGGATCGAAGCGCCTCCGTCGGGGGGATGCCGTGACGTTGGGCCGCTTCGAGCAACGGATCTCAACCGCCGTGGGTGTGGCCCGACAACAACGCGGCGAGTCCCTGGCTCCTGGCAACCCGAAGCGATGTGACCGCGAGGGTGACGGCGCCCTCCACCATCGGGACGGCGCCGCCGCAGAACTGGCGTTCTGTTCGCTGGCCGAGCTGTATCCGTCGCCGCTCTTACGGCACCCGCTCCGAACCGGCGGTCCCGATATTCGGTTACCGGATGGACGATGGGCCGACGTTAAACACACCCGCTATCAGACCGGCAATTTACTGGTTCCCTGTAAGCCGAGCGTCGTGCGGGAAACGATCAACCTCTACGTGCTCTTGGTCGGGACCTTCCCAACCTATGAGTTCCGAGGCTGGATTGAAGCGGCGTACATCAAGCAGCTGCAATGGATCGAGGATCTTGGCAAAGGAGACGCTTGGACCCTCACCCAAGCTCAGATTCACGACGAACTTGTCGTGTGGAGGTAGTGACGCATGGGAGTAGTACCGGGGCATGAAGTTCAGCGGCCGAGCGTCGGCCGCGTGGTGCATTTCGTCGCGGATCACAACAAGCGCGACATGGGCGTACGTCAAGGCGACTGTGTCGCGGCCGACATCACGCGGCTGCAACTCTCGGGCGGACCGAAGGATCACGCGGTTGATCTATTTGTAAAGGGCTCGCGCGGCCATTGGCACGAGCTCGGCGTCAAGCGCGACGATACCGGCGCGCAGCTCCGAAGCTGGCACTTCCCTGAGCGCGCGTAGGAGTAGACTGACCCCTTCGCGTGGCGGCTGAACCCCCGCCGCGCGGGAGGACTGAACCTGAATGACGAAGCACCGCACACCTGAGCGGGCCGCCCCGGCGCCGCCGCGCACCGATATTCCTGTCGTCGTCCTCGACGCGCTCATCCATGTCCTCGCGGTCGACGCCGCCGAGGTGACGCTCGACAGCGCGCTGCGCGAGGATCTCGGCGCCGATTCGATGGACATTACCGAGTTAGCGATGGACTTCGAGGCGCTCGGGCTCGCCATCGAGTTCGACCACGTGGATCGCTGGGTGCGGGTGCGCGATGTCGTCCGCACCGTCGAGGCGCTCACTAAGAAAGCCGCCCGCCATGCCGATCCGTCCTGAGTGGCTCCCTTACTACGGCCCCGAGTGGGATCAGTTCTCGCTCCAGCGCAAGATCGAGGCAGGCTGGAAGTGTGAAGGTTCGCCGCAGTTCCCTGACTGCCGGGCCGAGCACGGCCAGCTACACCCCTTCACCGGCGCGAAAGTGGTGCTCACGACCGCGCATCTCAGTCACGACACCGACTACCCGAAAGAACCGCCGACGCGCGAGACGACGGCGGTCTGGTGCCAACGCTGCCACTGTGTCTATGACGCAGCCTTCCGCGCTCGGACCCGCGCCGCCACGCGACGAGCCGCGCTCAATAACGGCGATCTCTTCCCTACACCCCATGCCCCGAAAGAAAGCTCCTGATGCGCCTGACTTCGATCTCACCCCCGACACTCCCGACGCGGCCCCCATCAGCGATGACGAGCTGATCGAGCAGCGGGTCCGCGCCCACGAGTGGTTTTTCACGGACCGATGGAAACGAAGTTCTGCCCAATTTTTGACGGCAGAATGCCGCGGAATCTATCGGGAAATGCTGACGCTCGCATGGTCGCAGGGGGCCCGGTTGCCGAACCAAAAACCGTCGATCATTCGGGCCTGTGGGTTCAGCCTCGCCGAATGGCGGCGCGCGTGGCCGAAGTTGAAAGGGTACTGGCGCGTGCAGAAAAGCAAGGGTGGCGAGTCGTTCCTGGTAAATGACACACAGGTCGAGATTTACGCCCTGGCACGGCAGAAGGTCGCTGCGGGGTTGATCCGCGCGCGCCGGGCCGGCGAGGCATCGGGCCGGGCCCGCCGGTCCACGGGATCAGCGGGCAAATCAGGCAACACAAGCCTGAACTTCAGCGCAACTCAAGATCGAACACAAGTTGAAACTCAAGTTCCAACACAAGTTCCAACTCAAGCCGAACTTGAAGGCCCACTCAAGAGGAACCCTACTCTGTACTCTGTACCGGAGTACCTATCTCAGTCGGTACAACTAGCTGGGTACCAGCTTTCGAGTACAGATCGATCCCCTGTAAAACAAACCGCCGCTGACGCGGCGGGATTTCCACAACCTGTGGAAAACCCCAACCCCCTGAAAGCCGAGGCGCCTGATGCCGTTCCCGCGACGGGACCCGAACTTCGAGCAGGTTTGCGCGATCGCGCGCCGGGCGATCGCGGCCGACCTGACGATCGACGATGCGGAGTGGAAGGCCCGGACCAAGGCGCTGCTGGCGCAACAGGGGTATGCGGAACCGGCGCGGGACATGCTGCCGCGGGCACTGAGCGCAGTCGAGAAGGTACTGACGCAGGAGCGGGGTCCGCGGCCGACACCCATGTCGCCGACGCCACCGGCGGTCCGGCCACAACAGGACGACCCGCCGCGCCATTACCCACGGCATCTTTTGGATCGGATGGTGAGCCTGTCCTCGCTGGTCCAGGAACTCCAGAACAACCCGGACGGGCCGCTATCCTCGCCGTCTTGTCCCGTTTGGGATGCCCGCCACCGAGACAACCGGACACCGGAGCAGGTTCACCGTTGGCGTTTGCGCCCGCGACGAATCTATCTCGTGACCGCGCGCCGCATGGTTTCGTACGAACAGACGGACCGCGGCTGGCGGCGCGTCAGGGAGTCCGCCAATGAAGTCTGAGAGCGCGGATGTCTTCGAGGATGCGGCGCTGACCGTGTTCTGGTTTCAATACAACACGTACGACGATTCGGTCGCACGGTTGGCGCTGCTTCGACGGTTTTCGTTGGTGCGCGTGCGGCAGCGAGAGCACCTCGGCGAGTGGATCAGCGACCATCGCCGAGCGATGACGCGAGTCCCGGCCGCGAGTTCCTCGCTCGATATCTGTTGGAGCTGCGGCGAAAGCGCCATAGATCCCCTGGTCCGACACCACATCATCCAGCTCCAGCGAGGCGGGAGCGACAGCCCGCGAAATCTCATTGAAATCTGCCGGCCATGTCATGCGGAAATTCACCCGTGGCTGAGGGTGGCATCTACCCCGCAGCCGGTCCGAGTTGGAGGTTCACGATGACGACCGACACCTGTAGGCTCTGCGGCTGTACCGAGGACCACCCCTGTCCGACCGGCTGCGCCTGGGCCGACGAGACACGGACCGTCTGCACGCTCTGCGTCGAGCGCGTCCGCGCGATGCCGCCGGAGCTGCACGTGCTCATCGCCACCGCCGTGACCGCGGGCGACCAGGACGAGATCCAAAAGCTGCTGCTCCAGGCGCTCGCGGCCGACTTACTAGAGCTGCAAGCCGAGGCGAAGGCGATGGAGATGGGACTGGCGCCAATCACCGCGTTTCAGGTGTGCGGCTTACTCCAGCTCGCGCTGCGCCATCCGGGCCTGTCTCCCGAGCTGCGGCTGGTCGGCGATCGCCTCGTGGCGCTGTTTGAGCAATGGTTCGACGCTGGGGCGCCGGCCGCCGCGATCGCCATTCGACGAGGGGCGGATCCGGCCCACGATCGCCCCCTCACGGTGCCGACCACGGAGCCGTTCGAGCCGGCGGTCGACGAGATCGAGGTTAAGCCACCGTCGCTGATCGTGCTGCCCGGTGGGCGCGGTTGATTGTGCCATGAGCCTGCCGGTCACCGTCACGTTCGATCTCGCCTTCACCCATCTCCACCGCCACGCGGTCTTGCGGGTCGCGCAGCGGCCGGAGTACGGATTCACGGTGGTCCTGGGCGACGGGACCCTCTTTAGCGTCACGCTTCCGTTCGACGCCATCCTCGCGTTCGCGCAGCGGGTCGTCGATGAGGAACGCGTACTGCTCGACGCCGGCTGCGAATGGGATCCTGAGCGTGATGATTACGCCGCCGGGGACGATCACGCACACTGGCACGGCCTGGCGAGCTGGAGCGTTGGGAGCGGCCACCACAACCTGCACCTGTGCGACGCGTGCGCGGCGCTGCCTCGGTTTAAGCGGTTTCGGACGCGCATCCCGCTTCGACGAAAGGGCCAGGGATGATCCCGTTCGTGGGTCCGCACGATCCCCCGACGCTCGAGGACTATCACCACCGCTCGCAGGAGCGGTCGCGCGTGATCGGATTCGGCGTGGAAACCGCCGTCGTCTTGCCGTGCCCGTTCTGTGCGGCGCCGGAGTGGCTGACGCACCGGATCGTCGACACGTTCAGCTCGGCGCTGCGCCCGCCCGGCGTCGTGTGTCAGGTCTGCGGCCGCGGGATGGCCGCGATCTTCTCGACGCTGGCGGACGGCGGCACGAGCATGGAGCTGGTGCACACCGTCGGGGATCCGGCGCCGCACTACCTGCCGCCGATTCGAGGCCGGGAATGAGTCTGATCTACGCCGGTGCCGGCGCGATCGAGCGAGGACAGCTCACCCTGTACGACCAGCGCGAGATGGACGCGATCATCC
>Ga0299913_10003814_pt1 | contig 12477 bp, 11 predicted proteins | sample RVTome_9_FD_201360 | JGI IMG/M metagenome (GOLD analysis project Ga0299913, IMG submission 201360) | Soil microbial communities from uranium-contaminated site in the Upper Colorado River Basin, Wyoming, United States - RVT155D38 (version 2) ... | reverse complement strand
CTTCGCCAATCTGATTCTGGAGCACCTGATCGACCTCAAGCCCGACGGCAGCTTCCGGCTCAATCAGGACTACTTCGGCTACACCACCGGCCTCACCATGACGAACCAACGGTTCGCCGACCTGTTCGGCGGGCCGGTGCGCGCCCCGGAAACTTGGATGACCCAATTCCATATGGACTTGGCTGCCTCGGTTCAGGCAGTCACCGAGGAAGTGATCTTGCGACTCACGCGTTCGCTCCGCAGTGAGACCGGCGAGCACAATCTCTGCCTTGCCGGCGGTGTCGCCCTCAATTGTGTGGCCAACGGCCGGGTGGCCCGCGACGGGGCGTTCGACAACATCTGGGTGCAACCGGCGGCAGGCGATGCCGGGGGCGCGATCGGTGCGGCGCTTGCGGCCTATCACCTGGAGTTCGGCCACGAGCGTGTGCAAAGCAACACCCTCGACGGCATGTCGGGATCCTACCTCGGCCCGCGGTTCAGCAAATCCGAAATAGAGAAAAGGCTGGCAGCAGCCGGCGCCCGTTTCACGACCCTTGCCGAGGATGCCTTGCTCGACGCAACGGTCGAGGCGCTGAGTACCGACAAGGCCGTCGGCTGGTTCCAGGGGCGGATGGAATTCGGGCCGCGCGCACTTGGCAACCGCTCGATCATCGCCGATCCGCGCAGTCCCGCGATGCAGAAGACCCTCAACCTTCGGGTCAAATATCGCGAATCGTTCCGCCCCTTCGCGCCTGCGGTGCTCGCGGAGCACGCAGCCAACTGGTTCGAGCATGATGGGCCCTCCCCCTACATGCTGTTCGTTGCCGGGGTGCGTCCCGAGCATCGCCGCGCGATGACCGAAGAAGAAGAAGCGCTGTTTGGAATCGAAAAGCTCAACGTTCCGCGCTCGACCATTCCGGCGGTGACTCACGTCGACTATTCGGCGCGGCTCCAGACCGTGCACGCGGAGACCAATCCGCGCTTTCATGCCCTGCTGTCGCGATTTCATGCTCGTACCGGCTGTCCGGTCCTGGTCAATACCAGCTTCAATGTGCGCGGCGAGCCAATCGTCTGCACGCCGGAGGACGCCTTCCGCTGCTTCATGGGCAGCGAAATTGAGGTCCTCGTCGTTGGCGATTGCTTGTTGATGAAGGACGATCAAGATTCCGGCCTCAAGCTTCGGTACGAGGACGCCTTCGAGCTCGACTGACCACGATGCGCCGGCTGCGCGACATTGCGATCAATCTGACACTTTCGCTCGCCTCTGTGCTGGTGTTCCTGGCGCTGTGCGAATTCGTTGTGTTTCGTTATATCGTTCCGGCGAGCGACGCGCCGCGCCTCGACTACAAAGACGACATCGTCCGCTATGCGCCGAACCAGCATGGCGTTTGGCGCTCGCGCAACGAAATCGCCGCTCCGTATCGCATCAATGCGCAGGGCTGGAACAGCGGCGTCGGTGACTTTGTCCGGCAGCGTGCCGGACAGGCTACGCGCATTGCCGTCATCGGCGACAGCTTTGTCGATGCACTGCAAGTCGCCAGCACGGACAGCTTTGCCGAGCAGTTGGAGCAAGCCTTGCGCGCGGCGGGCACCACTTCGCAGGTCTATCGCTTCGGCATGAGCGGCGCGCCGCTCAGCCAATATGTCCACATGGTCGAACGTGAGGTCGTGGGATATCGACCCGACTGGATCGTGGTCAATATCATCCATAACGACTTCGACGAGTCGTACCGCTTCGTTCAAGGCCGCTACACGTCCAGCTTCATGAAGTTCCGTGTCGCCGACGGCAAAGTCACGAGCGAAGTCCCGCCAACGCCGTGGAAACCGACCTGGGCCGACACCTTGCGCCAGACGGCGACGGCGCGGTTCTTCCTTTACCGCTGGCAGGTGCGCCCGCAGGTCGTCATCGAACTGCTCCTTCCGCGCGGCGCCGAAGAAGGTCAGTTGGCGGCAAACGTCGACATCGGCCAAGTCCTGGCTCAACGGCAGGAGGTGGCTGCGGTCACCGACCACGCCGTCTCGCGGCTCGCTACCCTTGCCGCCGGACTGGGCGCACGCCCGCTGCTGGTCATGAACGGCGACCTCCAGGCGATCTATGACGGCAAGGCCGACAGCCCGGCGCTGGCTCTCAATCGCCTCCTGGCCGACGCAGCCAAAACACACGGCGTCGCGATGATCGACATGCATCCGATCTTCGCAGCGCATTGGGCCGCCAATCATCGGCGCCTCAATTTCGAATCCGATGGGCACTGGAACGAACTGGGGCACGCGACCGTCGCATCCGCCATCGCGGCGTATATCCGGCAGGCCCATTGAGGCGGCCGCTCGCAGAGCTAGGAAATCTCCTTCCGCACAATCGCAGCGCCCGCGGAGAGCGCCTTGAGCTTCCCGAAAGCGACGTCTCGGGGCAAATACTTCATGCCGCAGTCGGGCGCCGCGATCAGCTTGTCAGGCGCCACGTATTTCAAGCCGACCCGGATACGTTCCGCGACCTTCTCGGGCGTCTCCACATTCGGATCGCCGAGATCCACCACACCCAGCATGATCTTCTTATCGGAAAGCTCCTTGAGCACGCCGAAGTCGATCTTCGGTTGCGCCGACTCGATCGAAATCTGTTCGGCAATCGTATCCGCAAGCTGCGGCAGATAGGCATAGCCGGAAGGCTTGCTGGAACCCGCGACGACCGCGGCATAGCCGAAGCATAAATGAATGACGGTCGGCACCGTCAGGCCCTGCAGCGCGCGATTGATCACTTTCACCGCATAGCGCGCCGCCGCTTCCGGATCGTTGCGCAGCCACGGCTCGTCGAGCTGGATGACGTCCGCCCCTGCCCTCTGCAAATCGAGCGCTTCCTCGTTCACGGCAATGGCCAAGTCCATCGCCATCTCTTCGTCATCCTTGTAGTACTCGTTCTTGGCCTGCTGACCCATGGTGAAGGGACCCGGAAGGGTCATTTTCGCGGGCAACTCGGTATGGCGGCGCAAGAATTCCATATCGCGCAGTTCGACCGGCCGTGTGCGACGCAATTTGCCGACGACACGCGGCACCAGCGTGACGCGCCCCGCGCGGTTCGTCACTTGGCCCGGCGTTTCGAGATCGATGCCTTCAAGCGCGGTCGCGAAGCGGTTTGAATAACTCTCGCGGCGCATTTCGCCGTCCGTGATGATGTCGATGCCGGCGCGCTCCTGTTCGCGAATTGCGACGATGGTCGCATCGTCCTGCGCCTGCTCGAGAAACTGTTCCGGAACGCGCCAAATCTCCTTCATTCGAGTGCGCGGCACGACTTTCGACAGCATTTCACGGTCGACCAGCCAATCGGGCTGCGGGTAGCTTCCGACCACCGTGGTCGGGAGAATATGCGTAGGCATGCCCATCGGCGATCCTCTTCAGTGCAATTGTTCCTCACTTTGGCACAATCTATGTGAGTGCAGGAAACGATGACAATTGCCGATTTCGGGACTTTCGTGACCCTCGAGCGAAGCCTGACATACGACGCTGGCGACCCCGGCTACGCAGTCGGCAATCGGAGCAAAAAAGTACAGCAGATGTTGCTCGGCTTCCGTCTCGGAAACCAAGAAGGGCGACGAGAAATCCTACAGGTAGTCAGACCGCCGATTGATTAGGCGCTGCCGCAAGTCCGAAAATGTGTCTGTCACGCTATCACTTCAGACCGAGCGCCCGAAACTGGCTACAAATTCGGCAAACGCCTCGAAACTAGCCGACCCGGCGTAAGGCTCCGATCTGGCATGCCATATGCACGCGTTGAGGCATGACCGCCACGTCGGCGGACGGAGAAGCATATGACCGCGCAGCCTCAATTGATCCTCGAAGACGTATCGATGGTCTTTCACGGCGACGGTCACGCCTTCACGGCTCTTGCTCCGATCGAACTTGAGGTGCCTGCCGGCAGGTTCGTTTCGCTGATCGGACCGTCGGGATGCGGCAAGAGTACGATCTTCAACATCGCCGCGGGACTGCAGCTGCCTACAACCGGCAAAGTCATCATCGGCGGCGAGGACGCCACCGGCATCATCGGTCACGTCGGCTACATGCTGCAGAAGGATCTGCTGCTGCCGTGGCGCACGGTGCTCGACAACGTCGCGCTCGGCATGGAAATCCGCGGCATTCCGAAGTCCGAAGCGCGCGAACGAGCGCTGCCGCTGTTGCACCGCTACGGCCTCGGCGGCTTCGAGCACCGCTATCCCTCCGCCCTCTCCGGCGGCATGCGCCAGCGCGCGGCGCTGTTGCGCACGCTGCTCATCGACGTTGACGTCATCCTGCTGGACGAGCCGTTCGGCGCGCTCGATGCGCAGACCAAAGCGCACATGCAGGAATGGTTGCTGCAACTGTTCCATGATTTCGGACGGACGGTGATCTTCGTCACCCACGACGTCGAGGAAGCCATTTTCCTGTCCGACGACATCTACGTCATGGCCAGCCGGCCAGGACGCATCATCGAAAAAATGCCGATCGATCTGCCCCGACCGCGTGACCGCTCGGTGGTCAGTGCGCCGCGCTTCGTTGCGATGAAGAAGTATTGCCTCGACCTGCTCTACACAGTCGCAATCCAGTCACCGGAAGCGGCCGCGGCATAATCCATTCAAGAGATCGGACGGAGACAAACACGATGGACGCGAAGGCGCTGAGCCTGCCGAGCCGAACTCTGGACAACACCCGCCCAAGCGAAGTCTCACGCGGAGCCACAAAGCAGCGTAAGATCGCCCGCAAGCTGCCCGTTCAGAAGGTCTGGTCCACCCCGACACTGATCGCCATTCAAGTCGCGATCCTGGTGGGCTTCCTTGTGCTCTGGGAGATTTGCGCGGACCTCAAGATCATCGATCCGTTCTTCTGGTCGCAACCCAGCGCGATCTGGGAGACCTTGGTCATCTTCCTGACCCAAGGCGATGCCTTCACCGACATCGCCTTTACCTTCCGCTCGACCATTTTCGGCTTCATCATCGGCACCACCGGCGGTGCATTGCTCGGCATGTCGTTCTGGTGGTCGCGCAACTACGCGCAGACCATGCAGCCCTACATCGTCTGCCTGGAGTCAATTCCGAAGCTGGCGCTGGCGCCGCTGATCGTCCTGGTGTTCGGCATGGGCCTGGCGTCGAAAGTTGCGATCGCCACCGCACTGACCATCATCGTTGCCACCTTGACGGCGTACGGCGGTGTGCAGGCGGTCGACAAGGACCAGGAGCGCTTGCTCTATTCCCTCGGCGCCAGCCGCTGGCAGGTGTTCACCAAGCTTGTCGTGCCGTCCTGTATTCCGTGGATCATTTCGATCCTGCGCGTGAACATCGGCCTCGCGCTTACCGGTTCGATCGTCGGCGAATTCGTTTCGTCCCAGCACGGCCTGGGCCGCACGATTCTCTATGCCGGCTCGACCTACGAGATTTCGCTCGTGTGGGTGGCCATCCTGATCCTCTCTGCGCTGTCGATGGTGATGTACGTCAGCGTCGCCTGGCTGGAGAAGGTCCTTCGCAAGGGAGTCGTCCACTGACGCCCGTCCGTCCTCATGCACAACCCGACCAATAAGGAGATGTCACAATGAACAGGATCACCAGAAGAACGGCCGGCCTAGCCCTCCTGGCAGGCGTGGCGGGTCTGTGCATGGCGCCGGCCGCGCATGCCGCCGGAAAGAAGACGCTGATCGTCGCCGAGCCGGTGCACAGCACGGGCTACTTGCCGCTCTACGTGGCGATCCACCACAAGTTCTTTCCCGACAACATCGAGGTCAAGGTCATCACCACGGAAGGCGGCGCCGCGCACACCAATGCCGTGCTCACGAAGCAGGCATTTGCTTTCATCGGCGGCCCTGAACACAACGCCTTCGCCAAGATCAAGGGCGCGGAGCTGCGCGCGGTCGCGAACGTGGTCGACCGCGGCAACGTCTATTATGTAGCCAAGGCCGGCCTCGCGCCGAAGCCCGGCCAGTCGATGGCCGACTTCTTCAAGGGCAAGTCGATCGCCGTAAGTTTCTTTGGCAGTACGCCGAACTCCATCACCCGCTACCTGCTGGCGGAGTGGAAGCTTGATGCCAAGAAAGACGTCGTCCTCAAGGAGATGTCGAACGGCGCCGTGATCGCCGCCGTCAAGACCGGCAATGCCGATATCGGCGTGACGACGGAACCGATCTTGACGCGCGGCATCGTGCAGAAAATCTGGGGTGAGCCGATCTACAACATCCCGAAAGAGCTCGGCCCTTACGCCTACTCGACCCTCAATGTGCGGCTGGACGCGATCAAGGAAGAGCCTGAGGTAGTCGCTGCCTTCGTCAAGGGCGTCGTCAAGGGCTTGAAGCTGACCTACGCCGAGCCCGACAAGGCTGTCGCGATCGCCAAGAAAGAATTTCCCACCATGTCGACCGGGGACCTCAAGGCGACGCTCGACCGCTCGTTTGCGGACCAGATGTGGAGCAAGGACGGCATGGTCTCCGCCGAATCCTGGAAGACCGGCCGCATGGTCGTCCGCAATGCCGGAATCCTCAAAAAAGACGTCGCCTACGACGAGATCATCGACATGCAGTTTGTCAAAGCCGCGCTGGCGATGAAATAATCGACCCAGGCAAGGCGCACAAAGGAAGGGAAATCAACATGTCAGAACCTGTGTGGGACAAGTTCCTCACCGAGCGGGACAAGGCAGTGTTCGCGGCCGCCGGCTACGGCGCCCGCGGCGGCTTCGGCAAGCGCCCGGCGCTGCTCGTGATCGACGTGAACTACGCCTTCTGCGGCGATAAATCGGAGCCGATCCTCGAGTCGATCAAGCGCTGGCGCAACTCCTGCGGCGAAGAAAGCTGGCCGGCCGTTGCGGCGATCAAATCGCTCATCGACAAGGCGCACGAGAAAGGCATCCCGGTCATCTACACGACCGGCGTGGTCCGCGAGGACAATTGGGACGCGGGCTCCTGGGGCTGGAAGAACAATCGCAACGAAGAGCGGCCAAAGGTGGCAACCAGCAACATCGACGGCAACCAGATCGTCGACGAGATCGCGCCGGCGCCGCAGGATATCGTCGTCTACAAGCAGAAGCCCTCCGGCTTCTTCGGCACCAATATGACGAGCTACCTGACGCTGCTCGGCTGCGACAGCGTCATCGTCACCGGGACGACGACCTCCGGATGCGTGCGCGCGACGGTGATCGACGCCTTCAGCCTGAACTATCGGGTCGCGCTGGCCGAGGAAGGCTGCTTCGACCGCTCGCAGGCAAGCCACGCGATCAATCTCTGCGACATGAACGCAAAGTACGCGGACGTCGTGAAGGCGTCGGAGGTTCTGACCTACTTCGATGCGTTGCCTGCGGGCATGTTCGACCTTCCCAAGGGGTCCGCGCCGCCGCCGCAAGCGGCCTCCGCGAGCTACTAGGGATCCGATTGAGACCTGCGGTGGGGGCTTCCTGCCGCGGACCGACGCTGCCGACTTGGCCCGTTTATCGTGGCGCAGCGTCGTCTGCGCCTCCGGCAGCTTGGCGGCTGTCCGCCGTCTTGAAACCGCGCTGAAACCAATTTTCCGCACCCGCGAAATAGCGCCGAAACACCGGCGAGCTACCCGTCGTCCAACAATCGCACGCAACACCGTATCGGCGTCGCGCTGGCGGACGCGCGCCTATCAACAGCCATGAACGATAGCGCCGGAGGGGCAGGCCGCCGCGGCCATGCGGCCAAAGCCTTGAAAGGACAACGAGATGGAAATGCACACTGCGGGATCGCTCCAAAGCGTCCACGGAATTGCCCTTGCGCCCGCGCGAAGCGGAGCGGGCAGCATTCGCCAATTCGCCCTGAGCGTGGCCGCGCGGGTGTCCACCGCGGCCAACGCCACGGTCGCTGCGTGGTTTCGCTCGCTCCGCGAACAGCGGGCGATCGATCAACTGCAGCAGATGGACGACCGGATGCTGGCCGACATCGGTATGACGCGCGGCGAAATCCCACACGCTGTCCGTTGCGAAGGCCGGTGGCAGCATTGCGCGGAGACGGGCAAGCCCGGCCGCGGCGCGTAGGCGGACAAACTCCGGACAAGCGAAAGTGCGCTACACCGCGAAGAACCCGCGCAGGCTCGCCATCGCGGCATGCTTGGGGATGTCCACCATCACGGCGGCCGCATAGACGGCGGCGGCGAGCAGCGGCGTGCTGGCGGCGGCATGGGCTTCGCCCGAAACCGGCAGATCGGTGATCGCCTCGTCGCGCCCGCCGAGATCGTCGTAGAGGATGCCGCCGGCCACATAGACTCCGTTCGGCGCGCGCGAGCGCCCGGAGATCGGGATCACCACCTGGTCGGCGCGGGCGGCAAGCTCCTCATAGGTGCGCCGGCCTTCGGCATCGTCGACATTCACGATTGCGCCGCGCGGACCCGACTGGCGATGGAACACCCAGCGGCTGGCGGCGACTGTCTCCTCCCGCGTGGTGCACGGCGGCCAGGCACCCACGCCGAGATCGAGGAACACGGCGGCGTCGAAGGTGATCGACAGCGTCAGCTCCGCCCGCGCCGGCGGCATGTCGAGCACGTAAATGCTCCCGAGATCGAGCGGATAGAGCTTCATCAACGGGCGTTCGGCATCGCCGCCGACCTCTGTCTCGCGGCCTGACACCGAAAACACATGCGCGAACAGATCGAGGGCCGGCGAGGCATTGCTGCGTGAGACGATCGCGACAAAGCCGGCGTCGCGCTGCGTGCGTCCCAGCAGCTCGGCGTCGGCGATGACCTCGCAGCCGGCGGCGCGGGCCGCGGCGACCAGCGGGTGCGCGTGTTCTTTCCCGTGCGCGAGCGTGTGCTCGATGACCAGGCTGACCGGCTCGCGCCAGTCGATCTGCATCAGGTCGCGCAGCGGGATGTCCTCGGCGGCGGCGCGGCGGCCCGCGTCGTCGTCCCAGGCCCAGACCTCGGCGCCGGCCGCGGACAGGCCGCGCGCCGCGGCCATGCCTTCCGGCCCGAGACCCAGCACCGCGACGGGAAAGCCTTCGAGCGGGAACGGCTCGATCATGAGGTGGCCCTGTAAAGCATGACGCCCACAATTGATACCGCGCAATGATGCGCCAGCGATATCGGGGCAATCTAGCCATAATGCTACCGGACGAGGCTACCGATGAGCCAAGCGTCAACCGTATCCCGGCGCGAGATTTGGACGCGCAAGCTGATCTACCCGGGCCACACGTTTCCGACCGCGTTCGCCCCCGTGATCGTGGCGGTAGGCTTGGCTGTTCATGACCGCGTGTTCGCGTTGACTCCCGCCGTGCTGGCGCTGTTTGCCGGCTGGCTGATCCAGTTCGCCGGCGTCGTGACCGACAACTACGAGAACCTTGTCCGGCAACCTGAAGACCGCGAGCACCCGGAGCTGGTCGATGCGCTCCGCACCGGTTTGATCACCTTGCCGGGGCTGAAAGCGACGATCCTGATTTGCTACGGCCTGGCTCTGGCCGCAGGCCTCGTGCTGGTCTACTTAGCCGGCGTGCCGGTGATCGTCATCGGCCTGATCAGCATTCTGGCGAGTTGGGCCTACTCGGCCGGGCCGTGGCCGTTCGGCCGCTTCGGCATCGCCGATCCGATCTTCTTTCTGTTCTTCGGCACCGTTTCGGTGGTGGGCACCTATTATGTTCAAGCCGCCGTGACGCTGGGACCAGCGCATTGGAGCGAGACGCTGCCGTTCACGGCCCTCGCGGTCAGCCTGCCGATCGGCGCGCTGATCACCGACATCTTGGTGATCGACGATATCCGAGACCGAGAATTCGACGCGGTGAAGGGCAAGAACACGATCGCGGTGCGGTTCGGCATCACTTGGAGCCGGATCGAATTCGTCGCGCTGCTCGGCGCAGCCTACCTTCTCCCGTTCTGGTTCTGGCTCGGGCTCGGGTTCACGGCCTGGGTGCTGCTGCCGCTCGCGAGCGCTCCCCTCGCCTATGCGATCGCCCGCTTCGTCTGCACCCACGATCAATTTCGGGAGTTGGTGCCGATGACGCCGCGCCTGGCGGTGCTGACGGTGGGTTACGCCATCCTGCTCGCCGTGGGCCTGGCTCTATCCGTCTAAGATGGCGGGCGCGGCAATTGACCTACGTCATTTCCCGGTTGCAGACTAGACATATTCTTTTTTTGAATTTGTTTCCGTCCGCCTCACTTGAGTCGCGGACGACCGAGTGTGGGCGGCGTGACCGGCGCAAGACCGGGAGGTGACGATGCCGAAACGGCGCTGGCTCTCCGTGATCGGCCTGTTTCTGGCTGGCGCCATCATCGGCGCGGGCGCGCTGATCGCCAGCGTCGAGGTCAACCGCCACACGGATACCGACGCCTTCTGCACCTCCTGCCATAGCATGGCGCAGATCGCCGCCGACCCGCATTTCCGGCAATCGAAGCACCGCAGCAGTGCGGACGGCGTGCGCCCGAGCTGCGGCGACTGTCATATCCCCAAGACCAACTGGTTTGTCGAAACCTACGCGCATGTCGCGGGCGGAATCAAAGACACCATCGCCGAATACACAAACGACTTCGGCAACCCGGCCAAATGGAAAGCGCGGCGCAAGGAACTCGCGCATTATGTGCGCGACGAGATGCGCCGCCAGGACAGCATGACCTGCCGCACCTGCCACGACGCCAATGCCGTCAAACCGGTGAGCGAACGCGGCCGCGCCGCCCATGCGTTGCTTCAGGAGCGCAAGCTGACCTGCATCGATTGCCATTTCAATTTGGTGCACGCGCCGGTCCCGCCGAGCCTCGAGTTCCTGCGCGGTTCCAATATCGGCGGCGCGAAATGAGGCGCAACGCAACACCGCTTCGGGCCAACGACCGGGAAAGGAGGATGTCATGAACGATCGGCACAACACGGCCTCGCTGCTCGCGGCGGCATCGATCGCGGCGGTCCTCGCAACGGCGACGATTTCCTGGTTTGACGGCTCACGCGCACAGACGCCCACCGCACCAGCTCCTGCGACGGTCCAGCCGGCGACGTCCAGTCCCGCCGGCTCGCTCCCGCTGACACAGATTCCGTTCTACGCCGAATGGGCAGCCTCGCCGCATGCCCGGCGCGACGCTGAGCCGTTCAATCATTGGAACAAGGAAGGCGCGATTCCGGTCGCTTGCGCCCGGTGTCATTCAACGCCCGGATTCCTCGACTATCTCGGAGCGGACGGGACCGCACCGGGCGCGGTCAATCATCCCGCGCCGGTCGGCACCGTGATCACCTGCATCGCCTGCCATAACGACAAGACGCTGGCGCTGACATCAGTGACATTTCCATCCGGCCTCAAGGCCGAAAACCTCGGCGCCGAAGCGCGCTGCATGACCTGCCATCAGGGTGTCGAGTCCGAGGCCAGTGTCGACAAGGCGGTCGCCGGCATCGCGGACGACACGGTCGGGCCGAAGCTCACCTTCATCAACGTGCACTACCGCGCCGCCGGGGCCACGCTCTACGGCAGCCAGGCGCGCGGCGCTTATGAGTACCCCGGCAAGACGTATGCGGGCCGCTATGTGCATCGCGCGCCGTATAACCGCTGCACATCCTGCCATGACCTGCACACGGTCGAGGTCAAGGTGTCGGACTGCGCCGCCTGCCATAAGGAGGTGACCGACAAGCGCTCGCTGCATCTCATTCGCGTCAGCAAGGCGGACTATGACGGCAATGGCGACAGCAAGGAGGGAATCGCGCAGGAGGTCGAGCTTTTGCGCGGGCGACTGCTCGGCGCGATCATGGACTATGCCAAGACCATCTCAAACAAGCCGATCGTCTACGATGTCCACGCCTATCCGTACTTCTTCATCGACAGCAACAGTAACGGCGCAGCCGACAAGGACGAGGCGAAGTTCCCCAACAAGTACAATGCCTGGACGCCGCGGCTGCTGAAGGCCGCATACAATTATCAGTTCGTGACCAAGGATCCCGGCGCTTATGCACACAATCCGACGTACACACTGCAGATCCTCCATGATTCGCTGAGCGATCTCGGCGCGAAGGTTACGGTCGATCTCGCGAAGGCGAAGCGCCCGTAGGTGCCGCGCGTGATGGCGGGGCGGCGACGCCGCTAAAGGGCTCGCAATGACGGCTAAGGCTACTCCGCCGGCACGGCGGCGCCGGACGGAGGCTGATGTTCGGCTTCCTTGACCTCTTCCAGCCACAACGCATGGTGCTGGTGCGCCCAGTTCTCATCAACCTGGCCGTCGGTCATGGCCGAGATCGCGCCTTCCATGCCGAGCGTGCCGATATAGATGTGCGCGATCACCAGGGTAATGAACACCAGCGCAACGATCGCGTGCCATAGGAGCGAAAGCTGGGTTTCCTGCAGCGCCGTCAATTCGGTCGGCAGGCCGAGCCCGAACACGTTGAGCGCCCGGAAGGTCGGCGCGAACGGGTGGAACTCGAACGGCCAGATCAGGCAGATACCGGAGATCGACACCGAGAGACCGGCGAGAATCACGAACCAGAACAAGAGCTTCTGGCCGGCGTTGAACTTGTAGGCGGGCGGATGGCTGCCCTTGACGAACATGCCGCCGCCTCTGACGAGCCACTTCAGGTCGGTCA
>Ga0299913_10003813_pt1 | contig 12478 bp, 11 predicted proteins | sample RVTome_9_FD_201360 | JGI IMG/M metagenome (GOLD analysis project Ga0299913, IMG submission 201360) | Soil microbial communities from uranium-contaminated site in the Upper Colorado River Basin, Wyoming, United States - RVT155D38 (version 2) ... | reverse complement strand
CGGCCGCCGAGCCGTCGCGCTGGTGCAGCACTGGCACCCAGGCCGGCAGGCCCAGATCGTCCTCGCCGTCGACGATCACCACCAGGGAACCGTCCGGCCACGGGTGCATGGACGTGTGCAGCGACCAGCAGGATCGCCGCCAGAGCCGGACAGTGCTACCCGTGTCCAGGAGCCCGAGCAGCCGATCTACCCCCGGGTTCGTTACCGAACTCGCCCCGTCGCCTGACAACTTCGTGGAACCAGCCAGCGTCATCTATGGCATCGAGCGGCCGACCAACGAAGAGAGGGGCGGACGCATGAACGCCGAACCGTCTGGAACGGGTTTCTCGTCCTTCGTCCAGGCACGGTCCGCTGCACTGCTCAGGACTGCATACCTGCTGACCGGGGACCAACACCTCGCGGAGGACCTGGTGCAGACTGCGCTGGCCCGCACCCACCTGTCGTGGCACCGGCTGCACGCCGAGGGCAACGCGGAGGCGTACGCCCGCAAGATCCTGTATCACCAGCAGGTCAGCTGGTGGCGCCGCCGCGGCCGGGCACCCGAACTGGTCACCGAGGCACCTCCGGACAACCCCGGCACTGACCACATGGACGCGGCGGCTGTCCGGCTCACCTTGTTGGGAGCCCTGGGCCGCCTCACCGCCAAACAGCGAGCCGTCCTCGTGCTGCGGTTCTACGAGGACCGCAGTGAACGGGAAGCGGCTGAAGCGCTGAACTGCTCAGTCGGAACCGTCAAGAGCCAGACCTCCCGGGCACTGGCTCGGCTGCGTGAGATCGCTCCCGAACTCGCCGAGTTCGGGAGCGTCGAGGAGGTGTCCCGATGACCGGACCAGATCTGCGCTCGGCACTGCACGACCTCGGCGAGCAGGCTCGCGTCCCCGACCTGCTCGACCGCGCGCTGGCCACGTCGCGGCGCATCCGCCGGCGCCGCATCGCCGTAGGGGCTGGCGGCACCGCCGTCGTGCTCGTCACGGTCGCCGTCGCGGTGACCACTCTGCGGTCCCCGGACACGATCGTCGCGCCGCCGGCAAGCGGTTCGTCGGTGCCCTCGCCGAGTTCCGCCGTGCCCACCACTACGTCCCCACCAGCCACCACGGCGTCCCCATCGCCGAGCGCGTCCGCGTCGGCCAGGGCACTACCGGCGCTACGGGGCACGTTGCACTACTACCGATGGAATCCGAAGCTCGGGCACGGTGAAATCCTGGCGGTTCGCGATGGCACGGTCGAGGGCACCGACCTCCCGACCGACACTTTGGGCACCGCCAGCATCTCCCCGGATGGTCGCGTGCTCGCCTGGGTGACGGCAGCAGGATCCCTGCTTGTCGCCGACCCGGACGGCGGCAACGCCCGCACGATCGCCTCCGACGCGGTACCGATGGACTTCAACGTGCCGGCGTGGTCACCGGACTCCTCAGCGGTCACGTTCGTTGCCGCGGCCGGACCGATCGACGGTCCACGCACCACTGTCGGCCCAATCGATCGCGTCTCCGTCAATGATGGTGCCCGGCAGCGAATCTGGTCGAACGGGTACTGCTCCCTGTCATGGGCGCCGGATGGCAAGTACCTCGGATACGCGAACTGCACCGGGGGCGCCGGCGTGCTCGATGTCGCGCACGGAACAGACACCGGACCGGACCTGACCAGCATCGGTGGTACCAGCTATCTGGCCGCGGTATCACCAGACGGACGGCAAATTCTCGTTCAACTCGGTCGACAAGGTTACGAACGGGCCGACCGGTCCCCCCTCGGACTGTTCGAGGTGGAGTCCGGCGCCCGCATACCCCTTCCGGTCACCAACACGATCTCCGGAGGCCAGTTCCTTGGCAACGGCGACCTGCTGGTGCGCACCGCGGACCAGGAGGGCATCGTAATCCGACAGATCACTCCGACCGGCCAAACCGTCGCACAGACAACGGAGCCCCCGGACCTCGGACAGGTCCTGTTCATCAACTTCACCGCCGACTGACCGGCAAGCCGGCCTGGCGTGGGGGGCCCCTGCTGGGACACGTGACCGGTCGGCAGCCGTTCCGGCCACCGGCGTGACCACGGCCGTGACCAGTCAGGCGCGAACGCCCCTCTGACGATCTGTCCCGGAACGCCGAAAGGCCCCTGACCTACTGGTCAGGGGCCTTTCGACCGTGGTAGCGGGGGTAGGATTCGAACCTACGACCTCTGGGTTATGAGCCCAGCGAGCTACCGAGCTGCTCCACCCCGCGTCGATGACACAAGCTTACGTGCCGCCGGGGACGGGGTGCAAACCGGGGTACCTATCGTGGCTGTGAGCTGCGACTCAGCCCCCCGGCGTCGGACTTGGTTCAGGGCCGGTTGTGGTGGGTGGAGTCGTGGAGCCACCTGCCCTGGCTTCCTCGTAGCGGCGGCTGGCGGCCTCCAGGTCCGCGTAGGCCTTGCCGAGCGCCTCGAAGTCACCGCGGGACTGCGCGTCCTTGACGGCGGCCAGCGCCGCCGAGATGTCCTGCACGGCCTGGTCCAGGTCGGGCGCGGTGCCCGCCGGCGGTGGCGTCGTCGTGGTCGGCGGCGTGGTGGTGGGCGCCTCGGTGCCGCCCTCGCCAGGGTCGGTGCTGCTCTCGCCGGCCCCCGCGCCGAACACCTCCTCGAGCGCCCTCGCGAGCGTCGGCTGGTAGCCGATCCGTCCCCCATAGCTGACCAGGACCTTGTTCAGCTGCGGGAATGAGGACTCCTGGCGGCGCTCGATGTAGACGGGCTCGACGTAGAGCAGCCCACCGGCCACCGGCAGCGTCAGCAGGTTGCCGTAGGTGACACTCGTCTGCTGCTGGCGCAACAGGTTGAGCTCGCTGCTGACCCGCGTCGAGGTGGTGAACTGGGTCTGCACCTGCTGGGGGCCGGGGGTCTGCGTGTCCGATGGCAGCCGCCGCACGGTGATCTTGCCGTAGCTGTCCGGTTCGGAGCTGGCCGAGACGAACGCGGACAGGAACTCCCTTCGCAGGCTCACCACGGCGCTGGTCAACTGGAACTGCGCCTTGCTGCTGTCGTTGGGATCGCCGGCCAGGATGTAGTACGGCGGCTGCTGGCTGGCGGTCGTCTGGGTGGCTGCCGTCTCCTTGGTCGGGTCGCTCGGCACGTCCCAGAACGACACCGTCGAGAAGAACTCGCCGGGGTTGGACACGTGGTAGCGCGACAGCAGCTTGCGCTGCACCTTGAACAGGTCCTCCGGGTAGCGGAAGTGCGCGCGCAGCTCGTCGGAGACCTCGCTGTTCGGCTTCACGGTGCCGGGGAAGACGCCCATCCAGGTCTTCAGCACCGGGTCGGACTCGTCGATCCCGTACAGCGTGACGGTGCCGTCGTAGGCGTCCACGGTGGCCTTGACGGAGTTGCGGATGTAGCTGATCAGCCGGTTGGGCTGCCCCGCGACGCCGACCAGTGTGTCCTCGGTGGCGTCCTGCAGCGAGGTGCGCTGGGCGTACGGGTAGCGCTCCAGCGTGGTGTAGCCGTCGACGATCCACAGGATCTTGCCGTCGACCACGGCCGGGTACGGGTCGCCGTCCACGGTCAGCCACGGTGCGACGGCCTCGACCCGGTCCCGCGGGTCACGGTTGAAGATGATCTTCGAGTGGTCCCCGACCGCGCCGGAGAACAGGATGTTGCGCTCGCGGTAGAAGGTCGAGAACACCGCGCGGCGCCACGGGTTGCTGATGTCGACGCCGCCCTTGCCGTCGTAGGTGAACTGCGCCGTATCGCTGTCGTACTCGCGCGGCGCCTGGCCGGGGTCGGTGCCGACGATCGCGTAGTCGGTGACCAGCTCGCCGTAGTAGGTGCGCGGCTGGTCGACCTTGATGTCGCCCTGCTGGGTGCTGTCGCTGACCGTGTAGACGGGGTAGCCGCCCTGGCTCTCGTTCTCGGTGACCGCCGAGTTGATCGTGTTGGCCGGCGCGGCCACGAAGCCGTTGCCGTGCGTGTAGATCAGGTGGCGGTTGATCCAGTTCCGCTGGTTCTCGGCAAGACCGTTGGTGTTGATCTCGCGGACCGCGACCACGTAGTCACGCGTCTGGCCGTCGATGGTGTAGCGGTCGACGTCGAGCTTCTCGGGAAAGCCGTAGAAGTTTCGCCGCTGCTGCTGCTGGGTGAACGTCTTGGCCAGCACGCTCGGGTCGAGCAGCCGGATGTTCGGGATCGTCGTGGTGTCGCGCTGCAGCTCCTGCGCGGAGGCGCGCGTGGTGCCCTGGTAGTCCACGTAGCTGACCTTGTCCTCGGTCAGCCCGTACGCCTGCCTGGTGGCCGCGATGTTGTGCTCGATGTACGGCGCTTCCTTCTGGTTGGCGTTCGGCTTGACGGAGAACTGCTCCAGCACCGCAGGCCAGGCGGCGCCGACGAGGATGCTGGACAGCACCATCAGCACGATCGCGATCGCCGGCAGCTGCAGGTTGCGCACCACCGCGCCGACGAAGAACGCGGCCGCGCAGAACACCGCGATGGACAGCAGGATCAGCTTGCCCGGCAGCACCGCGTTGACGTCGGTGTAGGTGGCGCCGGTGAACAGTTCGTTGCGCTCGGAGAACAGCAGCCCGAACCGGTCCAGGTAGTAGGCGACGGCCTTGAGCAGCACGAACGTGCCGGCCATCAGCGCCAGCTGGACGCGCGCCGGCCCGGCGAGCTGGCCGCCGCGCCCGGCGAGCCGGATGCCGCCGAAGATGTAGTGCGTGACGAGCGCGGCGATGAACGACACCACGACGGCGACGAACAGCCAGTCCAGCACCATCCGGTAGAACGGCAGGTCGAAGGAGTAGAAGCCGATGTCGCGGTTGAACTGCGGGTCGAGGACGCCGAACTCGGTGCCGTGCAGGAACATCTGCACGGTCTGCCACTCGCCCTGCCCGGCGAGCCCGGCGAGCAGCCCGACCACCACCGGCAGCCCGATGCCAACCAGCCGCAGCCGGGCGACGATCGCGGTGCGGTAGCGCGCGACCGGATCATCCGGCCCGGCGACCGGCACGAACACCGGCCGGCCTCGGAACGCCAGCCAGAGGTTGAGCGCGAGCGCGCCGCCGACCAGCAGCCCGACGGCCACCAGCAGCACCAGTCTCGTGGTGAGCGCGGTGGTGAACACTTGACGGAACCCCACCTCGCCGAACCACAGCCAGTTCACATAAGTCTCGAGTAGCCGGGACCCGGTGATCAACACCACCAGCCCGATCCCACCTGCGATCAGCAGGATCCGGCTGCGGCGTGACAACGCGGGGACTCCGACCGGGGGCCGCATGGCCACAGTGCACGCTCCAGGGTTTAGCCGTGGTGGTCGGTCTCTACCTGTCCAACTCTACGGAGGCCGTCCTGGGTTCCCGCGGCGGATGCGACCATGGATCCATGACTGCGACGAACCCCGATATGGTCGCCGCGTTGCCAGAGGTGGCGCGGGAGGTGGAGGACTTCGTCGCCGGCGGTGGTTGGGACCAGCCGCCGCAGTTGTTCGCGCTGGTACCGACGGCCGAGCTGCTGGCGGCCGAGCCTGGCATGGCCGCCCAGCTGGACGCGGCCGCCCCGCTCACCCCGATCGCGCAGGAGCCGCTCGCCGAGCCCGAGCTGGACGTCGCACTGGCCGGCATCGCCTGGCCGGACGGGGTGGCCGGCTGCGCGGTCGTGCAGGAGATCGTGGTGCTGCCGCCGGAGGTGGAGTCGGCGCTTTCGGACGATGCGGCCGGCGCGCCCGCGATGCTCACCAGGCTGGCCGCCACTCACCCGTCGCGCCGTGAGGCACGGCTGGTCGCCGCGGTGCTGCGCGACGGGCCGGGCGCGTGCCTGCTGCGGCTGCGCGGCGGCGACGACGCGCTGGAGGAGCTCGTCGAGCACCCGGACCTGGCGCCGAACCTGATCGAGGCGCTGCGCGGGACGTTCGAGCCTTAGCGGTTTCGAGCCGCAGCGGTTTCGAGCCTCAGCAGGACGGGGCGGACCCGCCACCGCTCAGCGACTCCAGCGCCTCGACGGCATCGGCGAGCGTGCCGACCTTCACCAGGCGCAGCCCCTCCGGCGCACGCTGCCTGGCCTCCAGGCAGTTGTTGGCCGGCACCAGGAAGACGGTGGCGCCCGCCTCCCGCGCCGCGACCATCTTGAACGGGATGCCGCCGATCGCACCGACCTGGCCGTCGGAGGTGATCTCCCCCGTGCCGGCGACGAACTGCCCGCCGTTGAGCTCGCCCGGGGTCAGCTTGTCGACGATCGCCAGCGCGAACATCAGGCCCGCCGACGGCCCGCCGATGTCCGCCAGGCTGATCGTGATGTCGAACGGGACCTCGGGCTGGTTGGCCGGCTCTACGCCGAGGAAACCGGTCTCCCTGTCGTCGCGGGTGCCGAGGGTGATCTTCGCGGTGGACGTGCTCGGGCCGCGCCGGTAGCGGACCTCGACGACCTGCCCGGGCCTGGTGTCGCCGAGCGCGTCACGCACCTGCTCGGCGCCGATCACCTGCTTGCCGTTGACCAGGAGCAGCTCGTCGCCCGGTTCGAGCTGGCCCTGCGCGGGCGCGTCGGTCAGCACCCTGTTGACGATCACCTTGGAGGGATACTTCAGGTGCGTCAGCGCGGCCGTCTCGGCGTTGGTCTCCGAGTCCTGGAACGCCCTGGCCTGCTCCTGCTGCACCTCGTCCTCGGTGCGGTCCGGCGGGTAGATCTCCTCGCGCGGCACCAGCGCGTAGCGGCCGGACAGCCACTTGCCGAGCGCCGTGAACAGCGTCAGGTCCGCGCCGACCGACACCGTGGTCATGTTCAGGTGCCCCGCGGTCGGGTAGGTCCGCTCGCCGGCGATGCTGATCACGGTCTCGTCGCCGACGGCGCCGAGGGTGTCGTAGGTGGGTCCCGGCCCGAGCGCGACGTACGGCACGCGGCCGATGCCACCGAGCGTGCCGAAGATCGCGATGAGGACCATGCTCACCACTAGCGTCCAGGTGCGACGGCTCACGACCGCACAGCGTACGGGCAGTGGTCGCCGCGTACCGTGGACACCATGAGCAACCACCCGTTTGGCTTCGGCCCAGACGACCGGGACCCGGCCCGTGACGACCAGGGTGCGGGCGGTCAGGGTGGGCCGGCAGGGTCGTTCGACGTGAACGCGCTCGGGCAGATGCTCACCCAGCTCGGGCAGATGCTCAGCCAGGCCTCCACCTCCGCCGGACCGGTGAACTACGACGTCGCCAAGCAGCTCGCCATGCAGCAGCTGTCCGCGGCCGGCGGCACCGTGGACCCGACGCCGCGCGAACTGGACGCGATCACCGAGTCGGTGCGGCTGGCCGAGGTTTGGCTGGACGCCGCCACCCCGCTGCCGTCCGGCATCAACACCGTGCAGGCCTGGTCGCCGTGGCAGTGGGTGGAGCACACCTTGCCGACCTGGCAGCGGCTGTGCGACCCGGTGGCGAGGCGCTTCTCCAGCGCATGGACCGACGCGATGCCAGCCGAGATGCGCCAGTCGGCCGGGCCGCTGCTGGCGATGGTCGGGCAGATGGGCGGGCTGGCGTTCGGCTCGCAGCTCGGCGGCGCGCTGGCCCAGCTCGGCACCGAGGTGCTGACCTCGACCGACATCGGGCTGCCGCTCGGGCCGCCCGGTGTGGGTGCGCTGCTACCGGCCGCGATCGACAAGTTCACCGGCGGGCTCGGCCGTCCCGCGAGCGAGGTGCTGGTGTTCATCGCCGCGCGGGAAGCGGCGCACCAGCGACTGTTCGGGCACGTACCGTGGCTGCGGGCCAGCCTGCTGGGCGCCGTCGAGCAGTTCGCGCAGGGCATAACCGTGGACACCGACGCGCTGGAGCGGCTGGCGCGCGACATCGACCCGTCGAACCCGGCCGCGCTCGAGGAGGCCATGAGCTCAGGGGTGCTGGAGCCACAGACCAGCCCCGAGCAGCAGGTCGCATTGGCCCGGCTGGAGACGCTCCTCGCGCTGGTCGAGGGCTGGGTCGACGTCGTGGTGGCGGACGCCGTCGGCGACCGGCTGCCGGGTGCCGACGCGCTGCGCGAGACGCTGCGCCGGCGCCGGGCCACCGGCGGGCCCGCCGAGCAGACCTTCGCCACGCTGGTCGGCCTGGAACTGCGGCCGCGGCAGCTGCGGGCGGCCTCGACGCTGTGGCGCACGCTCACCGACGCGCGCGGTGCCGAGGGCCGCGACGCCGTCTGGGCGCACCCGGACCTGGTGCCGACCGCCGAGGATCTCGAGGACCCGGACGGCTTCACCGAGCGCGCCGGCCAGGCCACGGAAGACCCGATCGCCCAACTGGCAAGCACGCCGCGACACACCGACACCAACGAACCCCGCCACCCGGCCCGTGAGTCCGGCCGCCCGGCGGGCGGGTCCGATCCCACTGGCGAACGAGACCAGGACAGCCCGCCGCGCGATTCTGACGAAGATCCCCCGCCGGCCGGTTAGGCGGCAGCGGGACCGGCGCGGGCCAGTCAGGAAGTCGGCTTCAGAGAGCCTCAGCCGGACTTGCGGCGGAAGGTGCGGCCGCGCTTGGCGGGTGCCGCGTGTGGGTGCTTGGTGGCCGCCGGCGTGGTGCCGCCGAGGTGGTCGCGCTCCCGCTTGCGGTCCAGCAGCTCGCGGAACTTACGGCGGGTCTCGTCGTCGTCCTGCTGCTCGCCCTGTTCATTGTGCTCGCTGGCGGGCTCTGGCGTCGGCTCCTCGGTTCCCATGGCCTGCATAGTGCCCCGCCGGGCGCCTAGTCCCAAACTGTTTGCTGCTCGTCGTCCCCGTCCGTTCCGGTGATGCCGAGGCCGGCGGCGGCGGACAGCCCGTGCAGGAAGCCGATCGCCCGCTCGGTGCGCGGGTAGTGGCGGACGAGCTCCCAGAACTCCCGGGAGTGGCCCGGTTCTATCAGGTGGGCCAGCTCGTGCACGAGCACGTAGTCCACCACCCACGGCGGGGTGTCGCGCAGCCGCTCGCTGAGCCGGATGCTGCCGTCGGTCGGTGTGGCCGAACCCCAACGGGTGCGCATCGGCGGCACCCAGCGCACCGAGCTCGGCTCGGCGCGTCCCTGCAGGTACTGCTTGGACAGCTGGCGCGCGCGGGCCATCAGGTCGGCGTCCGACGTGTGCCGCGGTGAGCGCCTGCGGGCCTCGCTGCGCTCCAGCCGGCGCAGCATCTCGGCCACCCAGTGCTGCTCGTCGGCCTTCGTCATCCTGGCCGGCAGCAGCACCACGACCGTGTCACCGCTGCGGTACGCGCTCACGGTGCGGCTTCGGCGCGCGCTGCGGCGCACTTCGACTCGGGACGGGACAACCGGTTCGGGCACACCCACAACGGTATGCGGCCCGGTTCGGCGCCCGGCGGTCGACGCGCTGCGCCGAACTGCGTACGTCCCCATGGTGTCCGCAGGGGGCGGCCGACCGCTCCCCAGACACACGCGGCCACTCCCCAGGCACTCGGCGAGTTGTCCACATGTTGTCCCCACATTGTGGGTAACCGACGGTGAGGCTAGACACACCGCGAGGCTGATGCGCGGGTGCGCACAGCCGCAGATGTAGCGTGTCCGCAGGTCCGCGGACCGCGACGACGCGAGCAGCGGCCCGCGTTCGGGGAGCGAAGCTAGGAGGATCCGTGTCCGACACCTACAACGGCTACTGCGTGAAGTGCAAGGAGAAGAGGGACTTCACGGGTGACGTAACAGAGACGAACGGCCGCCGGATGGCCAAGGGGACGTGCCCCGTGTGTGGCACCAAGATGAACCGGATTCTGGGCAAGGCTTGACCAGGACCACGACCCGACGGGGTGGCTAGGCTTCGGCCGGCCACCCCGTTGCTTTGTCAAGGCCCTGTGGACAGCCCCGGCGACCTGTGGACGGCCGTTTGGCATGGCGCCGCCGGGAGCGCACGCTGCCCGGCATGACGACACCGCCCCGCCTGCGCCTGTCGGCCGGTCGCGTCGCGCTGTGGCGTGGCGCCGGCAGCCTGCAGCTCGGCATCGACCCGCGGCACGCACTGATCATCGACGGCCTGACGCCCGGCCTGGCCGAGGTCGTGCACCGGCTGGACGGCCGGCACGCCACCGACGACCTGCTCGCGGCCGCCGCTGCGGCCGGCACCGACCACACGGCGACCCTGCGGCTGCTCGACGAGCTGGCCGGCGCGGGGCTCGTCGAACCGGCCGACCACGACCACCACGCCCCGCCGGCGCTCGCGCCCGACGCGGCGACCTGGGGCCTGCGCACCGGGCGGGGTGCGCGCGAGCTGCTGGCCAGGCGCGCCGGCGCCACCGTCGAGGTGCACGGCAACGGGCGGGTCGCGGTGGGCGTGGCCACGCTGCTGGCCGCGGCCGGGGTCGGCGGCGTGGTCGTGACCGCAAGCGGGCGCGTGACCAGCGAGGACGTCGGCACCGGGTACCTGCCGCGCGACGTCGGGCAGCACCGGCGGACGGCCGCGGCGGCCGCGGTGCGCCGGGCGCGGACGGTCGCGCACACCGGCCTGTGCTCCGACCTGCCGGATGTGGTGGTGCTGGCCGACGGCGCGGTGTGGGACCCCAACGTTTCGCTCGCGCTGGTCGCGGACCGGATACCGCACCTCGCCGTGCACGCCAGGGAGGCGAGCCTCGTGGTCGGCCCGCTGGTGCTGCCCGGCCGGACGAGCTGCCTGCGCTGCGCCGACCTGCACCGCACCGACCTGGACCCGTGCTGGCCGCAGGTGGCCGCGCAGCTCGCGAGCCGGCCGCCGGCGGTCGAGCTGGCCTGCGCCCAGATCGCCGCGGGGATGGCCACCGAGCAGGTGCTCGCCATGCTGGCCGGGCGCGGTGCGGCGCCGGACGCACCGCCGGCGGTCGCGACCACGTTCGAGGTGGACCCGCTGCACGGCAGCCTGGTGCGCCGGCGCTGGCCGCCGCATCCGGCATGTGAGTGCGGAGCCGTGACCGTCGCCACCGGCCCCGTTGCTGCCACCGCCGCTCCGGACACGCGACAATCGACCACGTGACCGACATCCCGCGGCGCACGGCGCAGCGCACAGCCAAGCTGGCCAGCCTGCCGCTCGGCGCGGCGGGCAGGGCCGCGGCCGGCTGGGGCAAGCGGCTGGCCGGGCGCGACGCCGACGAGGTGAGCGCCGAGATGGCGGCCAGGACGGCCGAGCAGGTGTTCGCCGTGCTCGGCGAGCTCAAGGGCGGCGCGATGAAGTTCGGCCAGGCGCTGTCGGTGTTCGAGGCCGCGGTGCCCAACGAGCTGGCCGAGCCGTACCGGGACGCGCTGACGAAGCTGCAGTCGGCCGCGCCGCCGATGCGGACCGAGACCGTGCACCGGGTGCTCGCCGAGCAGCTCGGCCGGTCGTGGCGGCGGCGCTTCGCCGACTTCGACGAGACCCCGGCCGCGGCCGCGAGCATCGGCCAGGTGCACCGCGCGGTGTGGCACGACGGGCGCGAGGTGGCGGTCAAGGTGCAGTACCCGGGTGCCGACGTGGCGCTGCGCTCGGACCTTCGCCAGCTACAGCGCTTCGCCAGGCTGTTCCAGGCGCTGGTCCCGGGGCTCGACGTCAAGCCGCTGCTGGCCGAGCTGTACGAGCGCATGGTCGAGGAGCTCGACTACCGGGACGAGGCGGACTACCAGCGCGCGTTCGCCGAGGCCTTCGACGGCGACGAGAAGATCAAGGTGCCGCGCGTCGTGGCCAGCGCACCGAGGGCCATGGTCACGGAGTGGGTCACCGGCACGCCGCTGGCCGCGATCATCCGCGACGGCGACAAGCCGACCAGGGACAAGATGGGGACGCTGCTCGGCGAGTTCCACTACTCGGCGCCGGCGAGGGCCCGGCTGCTGCACGCCGACCCGCACCCTGGCAACTTCATGCTGCTCGCCGACGGGCGGCTGTGCGTGATCGACTTCGGCGCGGTGGCGAGGCTGCCGGACGGCATTCCGCGCGTACTCGGCGTGATGACCCGGCTGGCGCTGGAGGAACGCGCCGAGGAGCTGCTGGAGCTGCTGCGGGAGAACCACTTCGTGCGGGCCGGCACCCAGCTGGTCGCCGAGGACGTGATGGCCTACCTCGGGCCGTTCACCGAGCCGCTGCGCAGCGAGACGTTCCACTTCACCCGGCGATGGCTGCAGCGGCAGGCCGAGCGCGTCGGCGACCTGCGCAGCCCGGACTTCCGCACCGGCCTTTCGCTGAACCTGCCGCCGCAGTACCTGCTGATCCACCGGGTGACGCTCGGCTCGACCGGCATCCTGTGCCAGCTGGACGCGGAGACCCCGGCCCGCGCGATCGTCGAGCGCTGGCAGCCCGGCTTCAAGGACGACTAGCGGGTCTACCACCACTCCTGGTCGAGCTTGCCCTCGATGTCGCGCACGTGGGTGCGGGCGCAGTCGGGGCACAGCCACCGCGCGTTGCCCCGCTCGTCGCGCTCGCTGACCCAGGCCAGCGCGGTGAGCTGGTCGTCGGCCGTACGCGAACGCCCGCACCGGCTGCACCTCGCGCCTTCCACAGCGCACAGGCTATGGGCGTCTCGCATCCGTATCGACGTTTTGACGGCCGAAAAGTGTCGATACGGATGCGAGAC
>Ga0299913_10003812_pt1 | contig 12478 bp, 9 predicted proteins | sample RVTome_9_FD_201360 | JGI IMG/M metagenome (GOLD analysis project Ga0299913, IMG submission 201360) | Soil microbial communities from uranium-contaminated site in the Upper Colorado River Basin, Wyoming, United States - RVT155D38 (version 2) ... | reverse complement strand
GCCCGGGTCGTCGGTGTACTCGGCGACGAAGACGCCGCTGAGGTTCGCGCCGGGGTCATGGCCGCCGGCCGTGGTCTGGATCGTGCCGGTGCAGCCGAACGCCGTCGTCAGCGGGTGGCCGTGCGTGTCGTGACCCAGGATGTAGGTCACCTGCACGCGCGAGCAGTCGACCGGCTGGTCGTCCGTCACGCTGACCTCGAACGGCACCGCGTCGCCGAAGGCGAACGCGTCGCCGTCCTGCGGAGTGACGAACTCCACGACCGGTGGCGTGTTGCCGACGATGATCGTGACGTAGTCGCTACCGGAGCGCCCACCCTGGTCGGTCACCTTCAGCGCTGCGTTGAACACGCCGTTCTCGGTGAACGTGTAGGTCGGGTTGGGCGCGCGCGAGTCGACCTTGCCGTCCGCGTTGAAGTCCCACTCGTAGCGGAGCTTCTGGTTCTCGGGGTCGCTTACGTCGCTCGTGAAGCTGACCGTGAGCGGAGCGAGCCCGTTCGTGGTGTCGGCCTCGATGCTCACGGTCGGAGCGAAGTTGCCGGCGGCACCCAGGTAGTCGATCCGGACGAGCTCGGCGCCGGGCTGGTTCTGGCCAAAGAACCCGTTGCCGTAGTTGAGCACGTACAGCGACCCGTTCGGCCCGAACTCGATGTCCATCGGGTTCTGGAGGTCGAACGACGCGAGCACGTCGTTGATGTCGGCCACTTCGGTCCGGCTCGCATCGAGCCGGAACTCCTTGATGTAATCGCGCGTCCACTCGTAGAAGAGCGGGACGTTGTCGTAGTACGCCGGCCACGCGGTCGGGTTGCGACCGCGCGTCGTCTTGCGGTCGAACTGGTAGGCCGGGCCGGCCATCGGGCCGATGCCGCCGGTCTCGAGTCCCGGGAACTGCGCCGACAGCACGTAGCTGTACCAGACCTGCGGCTGCGTGACCGGCGGCAGATCGGTGAGCCCAGTGTTGTGCGGTGACTCGTTGACCGGGTTGTCGCAGTCGAACGTCTCACCCGATATGCCCGTGGCGAAGTCGTAGTCGATGTACGGCAGCTCGGCCGTCGCGCAGTAGGGCCAACCGTAGTAGCCGGGCTCGGTGGCGATGAACCACTTGCCCTGGCCGGCCGGCCCGCGCAGCGGATTCGCGCTCTGGGCGTCCGGGGAGTAGTCGGCCACGTAGAGCTCGCCCTCTTCGACGTTGTACTCGATCCGGAACGGGTTCCGGAGGCCCATCAGGTAGATCTCCGGGCGCGTCAGCGGGTCGCCGTCCTCGAAGAGGTTGCCCTCGGGGATCGTGTAGCCGCCACCCTCCGTCGGCGTGATCCGCAGGATCTTGCCGCGCAGGTCGTTCGTGTTCGCCGCCGTGCGCTGTGCGTCGAACGCCGGATTGCGGCCCTCGCGCTCGTCGATCGGCGTGTACCCGTCCGACTGGAACGGGTTCGTGTCGTCCCCGGTCGAGAGGTACAGGTTGCCGTCGCCGTCGAAGACGATGTCCCCGCCAACGTGGCAGCAGATGCCGCGGTCGACCGGCACGTCGAGGATCTGCTCCTCCGAGTCGAGGTCGATGGTGTCGGTGCGCTCGTCCCACTGGAAGCGCGAGAGGCGGATGACGCCCTTGAAGCGGTCCCAGTCCGCCTGGGTGCCGAAGAACGGCGCGTCGCCCTCGTTGACCGTCGGCGTCGACGGGTCGTCGACGGGCGTGTTGAGGGGCGGCGAGTAGTACAGGTAGATCCATCCGTTCTTCTTGAAGTTGGGGTCGAGCGCGATGTTCTGCAGCCCCTCCTCGTCGTGCTGGTACACGTCGAGCTGAGCGGCGAGCGTCTTCAGGCCGGTGTCGGGATCGTGCAGCCAAACATGGCCTTGGCGCGTGACGTGCAGCACGCGGCCGTCCGGCAGCACGGCCAGGTCCATCGGCTCACCAGGCGAGTCGTCGATGACGACCTTCTGGAACTGCGAGTCGGGCGGCGGCGCCTGAGCCGCAGCGACCGACGGGCAGGCGCAGAGCGCCAGCACGCTGGCTACGGCAATGAGTGTTCGCGCGGTTCGCACGGTGTCTCCTCCCAGGGATGTGCTCATTGAGCTCGGTGGCGCGCGGCGGGGAGGGCATCCCGTCTTGGGAGACCCTCCCGCCACACGCGGTCAGAACGTCACACAGTCGAGATAGGCGAAGCCCTTCTCGGCTGCCTCGAACGGGTCGAACGTCGTGTCGCCGAAGCGCGGGTCGTGCTCGACGACGTAGTACCTCACCGGCCCCTTCGAGGCCGCGAAGATCTCCGGGAAGTCGATGATGCCCTCGCCGACGATCTCGATCCGACCGGGGAACGGACCGGCTGCCATGTCCTTCACATGGAATAGTTGGATGCGGTTGCCGTAGCGCTCGAGCACGTCGACCGGGTTGTCCAGCCCGCCGCCGTTCGTCGCCCAGTACAGGTCGAGCTGGAAGACCACATTCCGCGGGTCGGTGTGCTCCATGAGGATGTCGAACACCGTCCTGTCGCCGAAGACCACCTCGAACTCGATGTCGTGGTTGTGGACCATCAGCGTCTGGCCGGCCTTCCGTGCCACCTCGCCGATCTGGTCCAGGTACTCGGCGTACGCGATCCACTGGGCCTCGGTGGTGTAAACCAGCGGGAAGATCGGGGTGGAGCCGGAGCCGAAGTACTTGATGCCGAGGATGCGGTTCTCCTCGATGATCGCCTCGATGTCGGCGGGGGCCTCGGGCCTGCCGACGTCCACATGGCGGGCCGACGCCTTCAGCCCGTACTTGTCGAGCAGCGCCCGATACTCCTCGGCGCTCAGGCCGCTCAGGGTGAACGGCTCGACGTTGCGGTAGCCCATCTCGCTCAACCTGCTCAGCACCGTCTCCAACCGCGCGATCGTCGCCGCGTCGGTCCCGAAGCCGACGTACTCGGCGAACGTCCAGAGCTGGATCGAGATCTTGTTGGTCGGGACGCCACGGCCCGCGCAGTCCGGCGCTGCCGCGCTCGCCGTGCCGGCGACGCTTGCGCTGATACAGACCGCCATCGCGGCGGCGATGAGGCCACGGACAATGCGCCCGCGGCTCCTCGAACTCTTCATGGTCCCCCCTCGTGGATTCAGACGGTCGACGGCCGGGAGGATCTGTCCCTCCAGGCTGGAGCGGCGGTTCGCCGCCAGTCACGGAACGACGTGACGCGGAGGCGTGCCGCACGGCGGACCGCGGGTGCGCAAGCCAGCGGGCAACCGATTCCTTTGCACATGCAACGACCAGCGCGAATCAAATGCGGCGGATTGACTCTCCCCTTCCTCCCCAAGCGCAGCGCAGCGTCCACTCAACCGACGCCACTCAACCGGCTTACGGCTGAACCTAAGCTAGGACTTGGTGCAACGACTGTCAATGGCAAGCACCGTGGTTGAGCCCGGCGCGTAGCTGGGCGCGGCGAGGGTTTCGCCGCCCGCCCCAACTGATACGGGAAGCCTGGAAGTCCGGGCGACCAAAGGGGTGAGACTGATGCGTGTGCGGCGGCTCGTACTGGCTGTGGCGTGTGTCGGACTGATCGGAGCGCCACCCGCCGCGCAGGCGGCCTCCGCGGAGGACGCGGCGACACTGCACCGCTACGGCGCGGCGACGTGGCAGTCGTTCGCCGCCATGACCGACGAGGACAGCGGCCTGCCCGCCGACACGCTGCACTACGACGGCACCCGCAGCGTCCAGACCTCCACCACGAACATCGGCGCCTACATGTGGAGCGCCCTCGTAGCCGAGGAGCTAGGCGTCATCTCCCACGCCGAGGTCGTCGAGCGGCTCGGCACGACCCTCACGACGATCGAGCGCCTCGAGCGCCACGAGCCGAGCGGCCAGTATTACAACTGGTACGACCACCGGACGGGCGAGAAGCTCACCGTGTGGCCGCCCACGGGCGCGCCGCTCACGCCGCACCTCTCCTCCGTCGACAACGGCTGGCTCGCGGTCGGCCTGCGCACGACGGCGAGTCGCGTCGAGGAGCTGCGGGCCCGCGCGAATGCACCGTATCGATGGACTTCGGCTTCTACTACCGGCCCGGACCCAACCGGATCCTCTTCCACTACGCGCCCGACACGGGCGCCGCGCCGTGCTGCTACGACACGATCGTCTCCGAGAGCCGGATCGCGAGCTATATCGGGATCGAGAAGGGCGAGCTTCCCCAGCGCCACTACTACGGGGCGAACCGCAGCTTCCCCGACTCCTGCGACTTCAACTGGGTCGAGACGCGGCCGGTCGGCTTCACCCGCACCTACCTCGGCGAGGACGTCTACGAGGGCGCCTACCGCTACAACGGCACGCGCGTCACGCCGTCGTGGGGCGGCAGCATGTTCGAGGCGCTGATGCCCTCGCTGTTCGTGCCCGAGGAGCGCTGGGCGCCCGGCAGCTGGGGCTCCAACCATCCGCTCACGGTGGGCGCGCAGATCCACCACGGGAACACGGAGGCCGGCTACGGCTACTGCGGCTTCTCGCCGGCCAACATCCCCGAGGGCGGCTACTCGGTCTACGGGGTCGACGCGATCGGCATGGACCCGAACGGCAACCAGTCCAACGAGGACCGCACGCTCGTCGACCACGGCTGGGACGATCCCGCCTGCCTCCCGCCGCGACCCGCGCTGCCCGACCCGCCGCCATCGGCCTACACGAACGGCGTCGTGACGCCGCACGCGGCGTTCCTGGCACTGCGCTACGAGCCCGAGGAGACCGTCGCGAACCTGCGCAAGCTCGAGCAGGACTTCGCCGCCGCGAACCTCTACGGCGCGTGGGGCTTCCGCGACTCGATCAACGTCGACACCGGTCGTGCGTCCGACTTCTACCTGTCGCTGGACCAGGGGATGGTCATGGCGGCGATCGGCAACGCGCTCGGTGGCGACATGCTGCGCGAGGCATTCGTCGTGCCCGCCACCGAGCGCCGCGTGCGGCCCGTGATGGGCGTCGAGGAGTTCAACTCCGACCCGCGCGGATGCACGATCACGGGCACGGACGGGGTCGACCTGGTGCGCGGCACCGGCGGCGACGACGTGATCTGCGGCCTGGGCGGCGACGACGAGATCGACGGCCGCGGTGGCCGCGACGCGCTCTTCGGCGACGCCGGCAACGACCGCGTCAAGGGATCGTCGGGCGACGACACGCTCTACGGCGGCGAAGGCGACGACGCGATCGACGGCGGGATGAACGACGACGTGCTCTCCGGCGGACCCGGCAACGACCGCCTCAACGGCGGCCTCGGCGTCGACCACAGCGAGGGTGGCCGCGGCACGAACACGTGCGTCGGCGTGACCGGGCCGGGGGACACGACGAGCGCGTGCTGAACGGCTGAGCCCGCCGATCGCTCCGGGCGCGCCGCGCGCGTGCGGGGCGCCCACGCGAAGGCTCGTCATCGACGACCGGCGCGAGGGGAGACGCGCTGGAGGTCCTGTGGCGAGCGGCGCGCCCGGCGCGCAGCTCCCGCACGCCTACGACCTTCCGCATGTGCACCGCCTCACGAGCTTTAGCCATGGCCATGGCGAACACGTGCAGGTTGCCGTTTGTCGGGGACGTGATGAACCGCACCGTCTTGCCAGGGTCCAGCGGCAGGGCGCTGAAGTAGACCCTGACCGGGCGGCCGAGTTCCGGGTGTTCCGGAGGAGGAGGCGTCTCGCCGAAGCGCCGCTCGTTACCGCTCCGGACGAATCTCGGCAGTGCGACGCGGAGCCGAGCGATACGCACCCGCGCTGCTCTCTTGAGGCACGAGGAGTAGCGCGCAGCGGGCGATGGCCGTGCATGCCGCCGGGCGAAAGAAACGAGCATCGCGCAGATACGAGCGCGGCACGGCGATCGGACTGTCGAGTCGCATGGAAGGCGATCGCGAACCGATCGCTACCGCTTTCCACGGATGCAGGAGCGAGGCGGGAGCGATCGCGGGCTGGCCGACGCCTGTTCCTCGTCCGGGGCGAGAGCCGTCCAGAGGGCGGGGTGGACGCCCGCATCCGGCGCTGAAGCGAGAGTCCGGCGTGTCTCTTTGAAGCCCTTTGCGCCGCCGTTCAGCGAGCGGGTCTTGCGGGACAGCCGCGTCCAATCCCGGACTGAGCGACGCGTAGATCCCGCCGGCTCCTTCTGGTGTCAGCGGCCACCAGGACTACGCGGTTGCTCGCTGAGCGTGCCAAGCATCCGCTCGACCCGGTCCAGCTGCGCGGTGATGTCGTCAAGCCGGGCATCGAGACGCTGTTCGGCGAGATCCTCTTCGGTCGCATCCTCGGCTCTGTGCTGTTCCTGCACCCGCGCCACGAAGCTCGACGTGACCGCCGCGGTGACGATCGCCACCAACGCGACGCCGGCGAGCATCACCGCACCGGCGACGAACCTGCCCGCGACATTCTCGGGTGTCACATCGCCATAGCCGACCGTCGTCACGGTCTGCAAGGCCCACCACATCCCCTCCCAGACGCTCGCGTACTCGTGACGGTCAAGGGCTCTGATCGCCACGCCGCCGGCGACCACGATCACCACTGTCGCCGCCATGATCACGCTCGCCGCACCGCGCACCGACACCGGCTCACGCAAGAACCGCGACAACCGACGCTCGAACAGGTTCGGCCTCGGAACGCTCGGCATCAGTGCGGATGAGCGGGCTCGGCCGCCGTTGCGATGGATGGGCCCGGTTCGGTCACCGGCAGCGTGGCGCCCGGGGCGGTGACCCACAGCATCCACCGACCGCTGAGGGGGGTCGCGGCGAGCAGGACGAGGTAGGCCTCCAGCGGTGAGCCGTGGCCGTGCGCGAAGTCGAACGCGTCGAGGATCAGCGAGACCAGGTAGAAGAGCGCTTGCGCGACCAACCAGGAAACGAAGTTGGCGGCGATCCACCACTTCCATCGTTGGGTGTACGGCCGCAGCGCAACGGCCTGCGAGAACCCGATCAGCGGACCAAGCGCAAGCGCCTGGCTGATCGCCAAGAAGTAGCTGATGCGGATGTCGTGGCCCGAGCTCTCCGCGGCGATCCCCGCCGGCACGACGACGGCGATCCAGACGAAGAGAGCCGGTGTGACGGCCGCCCGGACCCATTCCCGTCGGGGGATCGGGACGCGCTCCCGCAGGACACGCCACTGCAGGGCGCCGAGAACGGCGCCGTAGAGCGCCGCGCCGAAGGTGGCGATCAGCAGCGTCCCGACGAACCGGTGGTCGAGGGCAACTTCGGTGACGTGGAGCCCCAGGCTTGTCAGGGCCACGATGACCGCAAGGATGATCGTGTAGGCCACCGCGGTGTAGAGCGCCCACAGCCCCCATAACCGTGCATCCCAACCGCTGTCCGCCTCGTGCTGCCGTGCGTTCAAGACTCTCGCCCGCTTCGTCCTAGCCGCAGTCCAGCGGCTCGAACGCCGTCTCGTAGGACGTCTTGAGCTGCTCGAGCGCCGTGACGAGCGCGGCCTTGGCATCGGAGGCCGAGAGCGATGTGAGGAGCTCGCTCCTGATCCCCTCGACGGAGCTCGCGAACGCCTGGTTGGCCGCCTCGGCCTCGCTGCGCCGGTCACTGCTGAGGTCCTCCTGCGCGCTGGACATGTCACTGAGGTCCTTCTCGATCGCGTCCACGCTCTGCGTCACCGCATCCTTCGTGACGGTCGCCGCGGTCAGGCTCGTCAGCTCGTCGACCTGCGTGCCGATGTCGTCCCGGGCGGCGCACACGGTGGCCTGGGCCTTCTCTTCCGGGGTCTGGGTCGCCGCACCGCCCTCAGACGAGTCGTCGCCGCACGCGCCGAGCGCGAGAGCGAGCATCGTGACGGTCAGGGCGCATAAACGAAGTCTCATGCCACGAACTCAAGCGCGCCGGCACTGGCGGCACATCGTCCACACTGGGTGATCCTTGGGGACGCCGGGGCAGCGTCCAGACGCACGAAACGGCCGCGCTCAGCGCGGCTGTTTCAGTCCCGGCGCCGTCAGCGCCTGGTTCTCGCGGGCGAACAGCTCGGCCGGAAGCATGTCGAGCTCCTCACTGTCGGCCTCGATCTCACGCTGCTCGCTCTTCTCCGCTCGCGTGAGCGCCGTGTCGAGTGCTCGCCGACGCGCGACTTGCCGATCACGAGCAGAGCGGCCTGGCCCTCGTCGAGCTGCTCGCCGAGCTCGTTGGCGTCACCGAGTCGACGTCAGCGTCGCCGGTGATGTCGCGTCGCGGTTGGAGGATTCGACCACGACAGGTCACGCGGGCGCGGCGAAGTTCTCGCCCCCGAACTTCATGCCAGCGGGGTGATGCGGGCGCGTGGCCGTACCGGGATCGTTCGATCCGGCACCTCACGCGCTTCCACACTCCACAGGAGGGACCAACGATGGCACACCGGCAACTCGTACTCGCGGTCTTCCCGGATGAGCCCGCCGCCGACTCAGCCGCAGAGGCGTTGAAGAAGTCCGACATCGCCGACGGGGACGCGATCGGCATCCTGGCCCTCGATGCCGACGGCAAGCTCAAGCAGGACAAGGTGGGCGCCCACAGCACCGGTAAGGGCGCCGCGATCGGCGGCGTGATCGCGGTCTTTAGCACGGCGCTCATGGGCCCGGCGGTCGTGGCCGGCGTGGCGGTGGGTGCGCTTCACCACAAGAACCTGGGGCTCAGCGATGGCGACAAGGCGCGCCTCACCGTGGAGCTGCAGGCGGGCAAGGCGGCAGTCGGTGTGATGGCCCATTCCGACACCGCGTCCGCGATCGCCGATCGCCTGACCCAGCTCGGTGGCGCACCCGAGCGTCACGAGCTCACCGACGATGCCCTCCAGGCCGCAGGGGCGACGGACACAGCGGCAGGCTGATCGGCAGGCGCTTAGCGAATAGTCCATGTCGGCGCACCAGACGCCCCAGGGTCTCGTCGGCGGCGCTCGCCACGCGGCGAGAGCCGCCGCAGGATGCGAGACCAACCGCGCGCCGCGCCTGGCGACATCGACGACGTGGCCCAACACGCCCGACGTCGGAGGACTCGGGCGAGGATGAGATGCGGATCACCTTCGTGGACAGCAGCCTGTTCCCGCCGATGCCATGACTGAGCAGCCGGTCCCTTTGCGCGATGCTCGCCGGACGGACCCGGGGTTGCGGCGGCTGGCCGCCATTACAGTGGCGACATCGCTCATCGTGTGGTGGCCGGCCTTCACGCTTGGCGTGTACGACGAGATCTTCTTCGAGCAGCTCTTCGCACTTTGGGCGGCGGCGACAGCGGCGTTCTTGGTCGCCGTGCTCCTGCTCGGACGGCACGCGCAGCCCGCCGTGTACTCGCTTCTGATCCCGTCGGTCTGGATCGTGCTGACGTGGCTGATCCCCGGCGACCGCACCAGCCTTGGGCACGACGTCCTGTTCTGGCTCGGCGTGCTGGTGACGCTGGCAGGGTTTCCTGCGATGGTCACACTCGTCCTCATCATGGTCGTTCCGGGCGCGGAGTCGGTACGTCGCGGACGCGACACGGCCGTGGCGGTTGCAGCTATCGCGCTCGTCGTCGTTCTGTCCTTCACCCTGGGCACCCAGCATCGCCGCCTACTGACATGCGAAGACTTCGAGATCAGCGGCAACAACATGCCCGCCGGGTGCACTCCAGGTAGCGGGAGCATTGGACCCTGACGGGATAGCCGCCGGTACGCCACACCTGCCACCCATGCCGGGCAAGACAGGCCAACGTGGTCTCCGAGGAGCCGGCCGACCCAGTCCAGCGCGCGGTCGTCGTCGAGCGCCTCATCTTCGAATGGCACCACGAAATCGCCGTGGCAGGAGCAGGCATCGGTGCAGCCCGGACCGGGCGGCGGGGCGCCGGAACATCTGACGCCAGCCTCTAAGCGATCTCGTCGTGGGAGTGCGGCGCGCCCACGGTCAATCGAGCGTGTGGACGGCGAACGCGACTGCGAATCCGAGCGTCGTCATGACGCCGACCAGCTTGCCTCCGTGCTCGTAAGCCTCGGGCATCATCGTTTCCGCCAGCATCGTGAGGGATCGCTCCGGCCGCGAAGGCGAGAACGAACGCGACGGTGTCCGGCGCGGAGTCTTGGAACAGGCCGTAGCCGGCGAGCGACGCGAGTCCTGAGATCAGCGCGATCGCGATCCACATCCACAGGATTCCTGATTTCTTCCAGCCGCTGGTGACCAGGCCGGAGGTGGAGGAGATCGATTCGGGCAGGTTGGAGATCAGATGAAGACCGCGGCCAGGTAGGCGGCGCCGACCGCTCCGCCTTCGTAGATCGTCAGTCCGATCACCATCGACTCGGGGGATCCCGTCGAGGACCGTGCCAAGCACGATGGCGAGCGGGGAGTCGCCCTCCTGGCTGCCGTCTGCATCCTTGCGTTGGCTGCCGCCGAGGCGATCGATCACGCCGTTGCCGCCCCAGAAGACCAGGCAGCCGGCGAACACGCCCGCCACCACCCAGCCATGTCCGGATGACTTGTCGACCGCCTCTTCGATGAGGTCGAAGGGGAGTGCGCTGATCAGCACGCCTGCGCCGAAGCCCATGATCAGCCCGATCGCGCGCAAGCTGATCTTGAAGCGCAGCGCGAAGATGGCGCCGATCACCAGCGACGAGGCCGCGAGTGTCCCCCAGCCGAAGGAGGCGGCCATTAGAACCGTTCCCCGAGCATGGCTCGCACCTCTTGCTCTCGCCGGCCTGTCGTCCTAGGCCACGGGCTCGATCTCGCTCGGTCGCCAGCTCTTGTCGAAGAAGGGCTGGAGCGGGTTGTAGAGCCGCAGGATGATCCACCAGCCCTTGCCGGGCACGGTCTGGATCCAGTTGCTCGTCTTGCCGTCGGGCGCGGTGGGCCCGAAGTAGATGTCGGTCGAACCGTCCGCGTTGGCCTCGACGGTGCCGGACTGGCTGCCGAGGCTGGGATGCGGCTGGTCGGTCTGGAGCATGGAGCGCGTCTGGCGGTCGTACAGCATCAAAGACCAGAAGCGCGACTCGGGAATGTCGGCGGGCAGCGTGACGCGATAGTTGCGGGCGCCGTCGAAGTAGGTGCCTTCGCTGTCGCGCATCGCGTAGATGTACTGCGAGCCGATGCCGGTGAGACGCATGCACATCGCCGGCGTGATGCCGGTGGCCATGTAGAAGAAGTTTGTGCGGGAGTCGAGTTTCCGGGCACCGTCGCTCGGGGCGGCCGGGACCGGGCCATCGGCAGTGATCTGCGGCGGCGGATCGAGGAACTGGTAGCCACCGACGAACAGCGCACTCTCCCACGCCGAGTCCGGGTAGTAGGCGAAGCCTTCCTCGGGTCGTGCCGCAAAGGTGACGGTGCGGGCGGTGGCGTTGCCGACCGCGACCGCGTCCTCGAGGATCTTGCGCATGCGGTCGTCGGGCTCGAACGGCTTGCCGTGAACGATGCCGACCGACGCGAGCAGGCCGAGCAACTCCGGATCGCCGGATCCCGCCGGTTCCTGCTGCACCAGCTCGTTCACCAGCTCCCAGTACGAGAAGTCGTTCGGGTAGATCGTGTTGAACGACGTGCCTGACACGTCGACGAAACGCGTCTCGCCTACCTCGGACGGAGCTCCCAACGGCGCGGCCCCGCGAAGGAATGTCCCCACCGCGGTGCCCTGCGTGCCGGGCTCGTAGCGAGAGACGCGAAGGCCTTCGCGGATCACTTCGGTCGGGGTCCTCGGATCGTTGTCGACCATGAACGCCCGGCCGAGCACCGTCACGCGTGTCGTGCGAGCGTGAGAGACGTGGAACCCACCGTCGGGCAGCGGACCGTCATAGTCCGGGCCGACGATCAGATACCGGCCGCCGGCAGCGCGGTCCGGGCCGGGCAGGCCGAGGTCGGTGACCCACCGGAACCACATGTCGTCGATAGTGCCGAGGATCCCCGTCGGCGCGCCGAGTGGCGGCACGTCGACCACCATCGGTCCGTCCGACAGGTCGACGAAGCCCCAGAAGTACACCGTGTCGCTGTTGGCAGTCAGGAACAGCGAAGCCGAGTCCATCAGTGTCGGGAACAACGTGAACGAGTTGTCCTCGACGCCCACCGACTGGAAGCCGCGCCGCAACGCGGCAAGCGAAGCACCCGGTATCGCCCCGAGAAATGCCTCCACCCCGTGCATGAAGTCGAGGTGGTCGTAGAGCAACGCAGCCGTCTCCTCAGACGGTGCCCCATCGTCGAACTCCAACGTGCCCAGACGGCTCTCGACCCGGTCCGGGGTCGAAATCGACTTCAGGGTCTCCGCCGAAACGCCGGTCGACGTAGTCATCGTGCTCCTCCCCCGATGCGCTGTGCGTCGACCCCGAGGGGCTCGATCTCGCTCGGCCGCCAGGTCTTGTCGAAGTACGGCTGGAGCGGGCTGTAGAGCCGGAGGATCACGAACCAGCCCTTGTCGGGGTCGGTCTGGATCCAATTGCCCTCCGGGGTATCCGCCGGTCGCTCCGGGCTGAACACGACGGTCGTCGAGCCGTCGTCGTCCGCGGTCGCCGCGGGTGTCGGATGGGCCTGGCTTCCCGCCCGCGGGAAGCGCTGCGGTGTCTGGAGCATCGAGCGCGTCTGGTTGTCGTAGGCGGTGAGCGACCAGAA
>Ga0299913_10003811_pt1 | contig 12478 bp, 15 predicted proteins | sample RVTome_9_FD_201360 | JGI IMG/M metagenome (GOLD analysis project Ga0299913, IMG submission 201360) | Soil microbial communities from uranium-contaminated site in the Upper Colorado River Basin, Wyoming, United States - RVT155D38 (version 2) ... | reverse complement strand
GATCCAGGCGAGCACGCGGTCGCGTGCGTCGCGGTCGATCATCGGCCCGACGTCGGTGGCCGCATCCGCCGGATCGCCGACGACGAGCGCCTCGACCCTCGGCACGAAGCGCGAGACGAGCTCGTCGTACGCCTCCCGCCGCACGTAGATCCGCTGCACCGAGATGCAGCTCTGGCCGGCGAAGGAGAACGCGTTCGCGGCCAGCCGCGCCGCCACGTCCTCGAGGTCGGCGTCGGCCTCGACGAGCACGGGCGTCGCGTTGCCGAGCTCGAGCTTGACGCGCTTGCGCGGCGCGCGCTCGGCGAGCTTCCAGCCCACCTCTCCGGAGCCGGTGAACGTCAGCGCGCGCACGCGCTCGTCCTCGACGAGCACGTCGCCGATCGCCGAGGCCGGGCCGACGAGCACGTTCAGCCAGCCGGGAGGAAGCCCCGCCTCCGTCATCAGCTCCGCGAGCAGCAGCGCCGAGAACGGCGTCTGCGAGGCGGGCTTGAGCACGACCGCACAGCCCGCCGCGAGCGCCGGCGCGAGCTTGTGGGCGACCAGGTTGAGCGGGAAGTTGAAGGGCGAGATCGCGCCGACGACGCCGATCGGCCGCCGCAGGGTGAATGCGAGCTTGCCGGCGCCCGCCTGCGAGGCGTCCATCGGCACGGTCTCGCCGACGAGCTTCCGGGCCTCCACCGCGGCGAACGTGAACGTCGACACCGCCCGTGCCGCCTCGACGCGCGCGGCTTTCAGCGGCTTGCCGGCCTCGGCCGAGATCAGCTGTGCGGCGTCCTCTTGCCGCGCCTCGAGCAGCACGGCGACACGGTCGAGGATCGCGGCGCGCTCGTGTGCCGGCAGGGGCTCGCCCATCGCCGCCTCGGCGGCGTCGACGGCGCGCCGAGCCTCGGCCGCACCCGCCTTCGCGACCCGCCCGACCACGTCTCCGGAGTACGGCGAGCGCACCTCGAGCCAGTCGCCGGTCTCGATCCAGTTGCCGGCGAGCAGCAGCTTCCTCTCAGGCGCCGTCGTGGCCACGCGGTGAGTCTATGCTCCGGGTGTGCGCTCGGATGCCCTGATCGTCGACGCCGTCCGCAGCCCGATCGGGCGCCGGAACGGCTCGCTCGCGGGCACCCGCGGCGACGAGCTCGCGGCCCAGGTCCTGGACGGCCTCGCAGCCCGGCACGACCTCGACCCGGCCGAGGTCGAGGACGTGCAGATGGGCTGCGTGACGCAGATCGGCGAGCAGGGCTGGAACATCGGCCGGATGGCGCCGATGGTTGCCGGCTGGCCCGAGACCGTGTGCGGCACGACCGTCGACCGCCAGTGCGGCTCCTCGATGCAGACGAACTTCAACGCCGCGGCGGCGGTCTGGGCGGGGCAGCTCGATGTCGTCGTCTCGGCGGGCGTCGAGATGATGTCGCGCGTGCCGATGGGCTCGAACGGAGGCGACCTCTCGGACAAGCTCCACGAGCGCTGGCAGATCGTCCCGCAGGGGATCTCCGCCGAGGCGCTCGCCTCGGAGTGGAACCTCTCCCGAGAGGCGCTCGACGCCTATTCGCTCGAGTCGCACCGGCGGGCGATCGCTGCGATCGACGAGGGCCGCTTCGAGAACGAGATCGTCCCGGTCGAGGTGGGCGCCGCGGGCGCCGCCGTCCTCTTCGCGGTCGACGAGGCGCCGCGCCGCGACACGTCCGCGGAGAAGCTCGCCTCGCTCCAGCCCGCCTTCCTCCCGGACGGGGTCGTCACGGCGGGGAACTCGAGCCAGATCGTCGACGGCGCCGCCGCCGTGCTCGTGACGAGCGAGGCGGCCGCGTCGAGGCTCGGGCTCGAGCCGCGGGCGCGCTTCGTCTCCTTCGGGCTCGCCGGGGTCGACCCGTACCGGATGCTGCACGGCAACCCCGAGGCCTGCCGCAAGGCGCTCGCCAAGGCGGGCCTGACCTGGGACGACATCGCCGTGATCGAGGTCAACGAGGCGTTCGCCTCGGTCGTGCTCCAGTTCGCCCACGACGCCGGCCTCGAGGACCGCTTCGCCGACATCAACCCGAACGGCGGCGGCATCTCGCTCGGCCACCCGCTCGGCGCCACCGGCGCGCGCGTCACGGCGACGCTCCTGAACGAGCTCGACCGCCGCGACGCGCGCTACGGCGTCGCGTGCATGTGCATCGGGTTCGGCCAGGCGATCGCCGCGGTGATCGAGCGCACTTAGTTGCTGTCAGCAACTATCGCGCTTCTCGCGAGCGTTTCGCCGACCTCCAGACACACTTCGGCCGCGACGGCGGCGAACGCGCGGGCCGCGGGGGAGCGGTGCCGGTCGCGGTGCCAGGCGAGCGCGATCCGGCGCTGCGGGATCTCCGGCTCGAGCTCGAGCATGTGCACGCGCTCGTCGTTCGGGTCGACGGTCAGCTGCGGCACGAGGGCGGCGCCGAAACCGGCCCCGACGAGGCCCTGGACGGTGCCGTTGTCGTCGGAGCGGAAGGCGACGTCGACGTCGACGCCGCGGAGGACGAGCTCGCCCTCCGCGAGTGCGGTGCTACGGCAGGCGCGGTTGCCGATCAGCGTCAGGTCGCCGAGGTCGTCGATCCCGGCCCGCGCCGCGGCAGCGAGCTCGTGCTCGGCGGGGACGAGCAGGACGTAGGGGTCGCGGAGGAGCTCCTCGCACTCGAACGGCCCGTCGGGCACCGGCAGCATCACGAAGGCTAGGTCGAGCTCGCCGCGCTCGACGAGCCGGACAAGGTCCTCGTCCGCAGACGACTCGGTCAGCTCGAGCTCGACCTGCGGCCAGGCCTCGAGGAAGCGCCGCATCACCGCCGGCAGCACCTTCGCGCCGACGCTCTGGAAGGTGCCCACCCGGAGCGAGCCGGTCTGGCCCTGTGCCAGCGCGGCCATGTCCGCCTGCGCCGCGTGCAGGCGCGCGATGATCGACTCGGCGTGCCGGAGCAGGAGCGCGCCCGCCTCGGTCAGCGAGACGGCGCGCGGCCCGCCCGGCCGCTCGACCAGCCGCTCGCCGACGAGCCGCTCCAGCGTCTGGATCTGCTGGCTGATCGCCGACTGGGTGTAGCCGAGGGAGATCGCGGCGCGGCCGAACGTGCCCTCGCGGGCGACCGCCTCGAGGGCGGCCAGGTGGCGGAGCTCGACGCCGAGCCAGCTATCAGGTTCCATGATCGATATGGAGAATAACTCGACTTGCCCTTATCGTGCAAGTCGCCGATCATAGGGCCATGACCCTGCTCGTGATCCTCCTCATCCTCGCGATCGGCCCGCTCGCCGTGTTTTACGGCACCGACTCGCGCCTCGACGACCGCCGCCGCTGACCGAACGGTAGGATCGCGCGCCGTGGAGGTGCGCACCGTCGGAGTGGTCGGCCTCGGCGCCATGGGCGCCGGGATCGCGCAGCTCTGCGTCGAGGCGGGTGTGGACACGGTCGGCCGCGAGGTGACCGCCGAGCTCGGCGAGCAGGCCCGCGACCGGATCGGCCACTTCCTCACCCGCAAGGTCGAGAAGGGGCAACTCGAGCAGGCCGGGCGCGACGAGGCGGTCGGCCGCCTCACCCTCACCACCGAGCTGGACGCGTTCGCCGACTGCGACCTCGTGATCGAGGCGATCGTCGAGGAGCTCGCCCCCAAGCAGGAGCTCTTCGCGGAGCTCGACCGGATCTGCCGCCCCGACGCGGTGCTCGCGACCAACACCTCGGCGCTCTCCGTGACGGAGATCGCGTCGGCCACGGCCCGGCCGGAGCGAGTCGTCGGAATGCACTTCTTCAACCCGGCGCCGCTGATGCCGCTCGTCGAGATCGTGCGCGCCGAGCTCACCGCCGACGGGCCGTTCGAGACGGCGTACGCCTTCGGCGAGCGGATCGGGAAGACGCCGATCCGCTGCCACGACACGCCCGGCTTCGTCGTCAACCGCGTCCTGATCCCGCTCCTGAACGACTGCATCCGCGTGCTCGACGAGGCGCGCGTCACGCCCGAGGATCTCGACACCGGGATGCGCAACGGCGCCGGCTGGCCGATGGGGCCCTGCGCGCTCGTCGACCTGGTCGGGATCGACGTGCACGTGCATGCCTCCGAGGCGCTGTACGAGAAGACGCGCGAGGCGCGGATGGCGCCGCCGCCCCGCCTCGTCGCGATGCGCAACGCCGGCCTCCTCGGCCGCAAGTCGGGCCGCGGCTTCTACGTCTACGACTGAGCGGGCGCGAGCGCGCGCAGCAGCGGCGGCACGGCGAGCGTCGTCAGGATCGACATCCCGACGATCACGACGAAGAGCTCCGTGTCGATCACGCCGGTGGTTCGGCCGATCCCGGCGACGATGATCCCGACCTCTCCGCGCGGCACCATCCCGACGCCGACGAACGCCGCCTCGCGGCCGCCGAGCGTGCGCGCGCCGAGCCACGCCCCAACGAACTTCGTCACCACCGCGAGCGCGGTCACGCCCGCGAGGAGCAGGAGCGTGCCGGCGTCGGCGAACGCGCCGAGGTCGACCTGCAGGCCGATGAAAACGAAGAAGAAGGGCGGGAAGAACGCGTAGAGCGGCTCCACCTCCGCCTCGATCGGGTGCTGCTCCTTCGTCTCGGCGACCATCATCCCCGCGAGGAACGCGCCGATGATCGCGGCGAGCCCGATCTCCGCGGCCAGCGCCGCGAGCCCGAGCGCGAGGATCACCGCGGGGAGGAGCGGCGACTCGGAGAAGCGCGGCCGCTGGAGCAGCTGCGGGCGCGAGCGCAGCAGGCGCGTGCCGCCCAGGCCGAAGAAGGCGACGAAGCCGAGCGCCAGCGCGAGGACGACCACGATCTCCGTCGCGGCGATGCCTCCCTCGGCCGCGAGCCCGACCGCGACGGCGAGCAGGATCATCGCGAGGATGTCGTCGACGACCGCTGCGCCGAGGATCACGCGCGCCGGCCTCGTCTCCAGCGCGCCCAGCCCGATCAGCACCGCCGACGTGATCCCCACGCTCGTCGCGACGAGGGCGGCGCCGATGAAGATGCTCGTCGCCGCCGGCTCGCCGAGCGCCAGGCCGAGCCCCACGCCGCCGCCGAGCGGGAGCAGGAAGCCGAGCACGCCGACCAGCGCGGCCGTGGCCCCGACCTCGGCCAGCTCGGAGATCTTCGTCTCCAGCCCGACCCAGAAGAGCAGGAAGACGACGCCCAGCTCGGCGAAGACCTCCAGCGTCTCGGTCGGCTCGACGAGGCCGAGCACGGACGAGCCGATCACGACCCCGGCGAGGATCTCGCCGACGATCGTCGGCTGGCCGAGCCGCTTGAAGAGCTCGTCGCCGAGCTTTGCCGCCAGCAGGACGACGAACAGGTCGACGAGCGCGCCGGCGACGACGCCGTCGGCCGCCGCGCCGAGGATCACGACCCGGTCAGGCGCCGCAGCATCGCGTAGGCGAACTCGGCCTTGGAGAGCATCCCGACGAAGCGGCCGTCGCCGTCGACGACCGCGATCGCGCCCTCATCGCAGTGCACGAACCGCTCGGAGGCGTGCAGGGAGCTGCTGTCGAGCTCGACCGTGATCGGCTTGCGCATGTGCTTTCGCACGGGCTCGGAGCGCACCGCCGCGGCGTGCTCCCGCAGCGAGGGGAGCTCCGACTCGAGAAAGGCGGTATGGCGCAGCTCGTCGAGGTACTTCGGCGAGACCCCGAGCAGGAGCTCCTCGTCGGTGAACAGGCCGACGACCCGGCCCTCGTCGAGCACGGCGAGCGCCGGGAGCCGGCTCTCCGCGAGCGCGCGCGCCGCCTCGTCGAACGTGGCCGACACGTCGACGGAGGCGGGGATCAGCTCGATGTCGTGGAGGCTGCTCATGGGCTACAGCTGGAAGAGGACCAGATACACGGTCGCGATCACCAGGGAGACTGCCGTGACGGGCAGGCCGACCATCAGGAAGCGTACGAAGGAGACGGGCTGGCCGCTCCGATCGAGCACGCCGCTCGCGGCCACGTTCGCGGCGGCGGCGATGATCGTCGCGTTGCCGCCGAAGCAGGCGCCGAGGGCCAGCGCCCACCAGGCCGCGTCGTCGAACCCATCCCCCTGGAGCGAGTCGACGACCGGGATCATCGCGGCCGTGAAGGGGATGTTGTCGACCACCGCGGAGCCGGCCGCGGAGCCCCAGAGGATCACGAGCGCCTCGAGCGACCTCGAGCCGCCGGTCAGGTCGGCGAAGCCCTCGGCGACGCGGTCGATTACGCCGCGCTCCTCGAGCCCGCCGACCATCACGAAGAGCCCGATGAAGAAGAAGATCGTCGCCCACTCGACCCGCTCGAGCGCGTTCTCGACGTCGTCGGCGGCCACGAGGAGCATCACGGTCGCCCCCGTCAGCGCGACCACCGCCGGCTCGATGTGCAGCGGCGCGTGCAGGAAGAACCCGACGATCGTCCCGAGCAGGACGAGCAGCGACCGTGTCACGTAGGGCGCTCCGCGCATATCCGCGGCGGGGTCGAGCCGGTCGACCTCACGCCGCCGCTCGGGCTCGATCACGAGCTGCTTCCGGAAGGCGAGCGCGAGCCCCGTGGTGACGACGAGCAGTGTCACGATCGCCACGGGGGCGAGGTTGACGATGAAGTCGAGGAAGCTGAGCTCCGGCTTGGCCGTCCCGATCATGATGTTCGGCGGGTCGCCGATCAGGGTCGCGGTGCCGCCGATGTTCGACGCGATCACCTCGACGAGCACGAGCGGGATCGGGGAGACCTTGAGCAGGTCGGCGAGCAGCAGCGTGATCGGCACGACGAGCAGGATCGCGGTCAGGTTGTCGAGGAACGCCGACATCACGCCTGTGACGCCGGCGAGGAGGAACACGAGCCGCATCGGCCGGCCGCGGGAGAGCTGCGCGACGCGCAGGGCGAGGTAGGTGAAGACGCCCGTCCGCTCGGTCAGGCCGACGATCACCATCATCCCGACGAGCAGGCCGAGCGTGCTCCAGTCGATCGCCGCGATCGCCTGTTCCTGCTCCAGGATCCCGAGCAGGACGACCGCGGCCGCTCCGCACAGGGCGACCTTCGTCCGGTGCGTCCACTCGAAGGCGATCAGGATCAGGGCGGCGAGGAAGATCCCGACGGCGACGACGTCCACCCAGGCAGCCTAGAACGGAGGCGGTGTCGCCCGCCGGGAGAACGGCATCAGCGCGGGATCTCCTGCCCTCGCTTACACTTTCCTTACATGAACCTGACCCTCGGCACACGCCCCGTGTCGATACTGCGAACCATGCGGAAGGTCCTCGCCCTCGTTTCCCTGCTCGCGCTCGCGCTGCCCGTCGCCGGGCTCGCCGCGCTGGCGGCGAAGCGCGTCGGCGAAGGGACCCTCTCGGTCGAGGACGGCCGGGGCAAGGTGATCGTCCAGGTTCGCGGCGGCGCGATCGGCCGGCTCGAACGCGGCACGGTCCGGATCTTCGACCTGACGCCGAACGACGCGAACGTCCCCGTCGTCTCCGGCGACGACCGGCCGCTCAAGTTCCTCGGCGAGAACGGGATCGAGTACGCCGGCGTCGGGCTGCGCTTCCGGATCATCGGCGGCGGCTTCCGGATCGTGATCGAAGGGCGTGGGATCGACCTCTCGGTCGTCGGGCGCGGCTCCGGCGCGGTCAAGGGCGAGACCCTCGAGCCCGGCCTCTACTCGCTGGACGGGTCGGACTGCCGGACGCGGCCGGCCACGTGCGACCCGCTGCCGGAGCTCATGAAGCGCTTCCAGCTCGGCGGCCCCGAGCGCGGCGAGAAGAGCTCGATCCGCCCGACGGCAGGCTGATGAGCGCGGGCGCGCAGACGGTGCTCGTCGTCGAGGACGAGGCCTCGATCGCCTCGTTCGTCTCGCTCTACCTGAAGAACGCGGGCTACGACGTGCGCGCCGTCACCACCGGCAGCGCCGCCCTCGCCCAGGTCGCAGCCGAGCAGCCTGCACTGATCATCCTCGACCTGATGCTCCCGGACATCGACGGGATCGAGATCTGCCGCCGCGTGCGCAAGACCTCGGACGTGCCGATCCTGATGCTGACCGCCCGCGACGAGGACGTCGACAAGATCATCGGGCTCGAGGTCGGCGCCGACGACTACCTGACGAAGCCGTTCAACCCGCGCGAGCTCGTGGCGCGCGTGAAGAGCGTGCTCCGGCGCGCGGCGCCGGAGCGGCGCCGGGACGTCGAGGAGGAGCTGCGCCACGGCGACCTCTCGATCAACGCCGGCCGCCGCGAGGTGAAGGTCGGCGAGGACGAGATCCAGCTGGCGCCGAAGGAGTTCGACCTGCTCTGGGAGCTGCTCGACCACAAGGGTCTCGTGCTCACGCGCGACCAGCTGCTCGAGCGCGTCTGGGGATACACCTTCGCCGGGGACACGCGCACCGTCGACGTGCACGTGCGGCAGCTGCGCCGCAAGCTCGGCGAGGCGTCGCCGATCGTGACGGTCTGGGGCGTCGGCTACAAGGTCGGGCCCGACCGCTCGCCCGCGCCCGCCGCCTAGGGTAGGACCATGCTCGAATCCCTGCGCTTTCGCCTGCCGGCGCTCTTCCTGGCGGGGATCGCGCTCGCCGGCCTCGTCGCGAGCCTGATCGCGCTCACCCTCTTCCAGGACTACACGCGCAACGAGTCGCTCGTGGAGCTGCGCCGCGAGGCGCGCGGGCTCGCGGCCCTCTACGCCGAGTCGGCGCTGCGGGCCTCCGACGAGGACAAGGCGGCGCCCGCGTTCGCCGCCGAGCAGCTCGAGGCGGCGACCGGCGACCGGCTCTTCTACGTCGGGGCGCCGCTCTTCCCCGGCCAGGACGCGGGGCTGACGCGCCTCACCCGCGACGACGTCGGGATCGAGCTGAGCGGCAGCAACGTCGTCACCTTCGAGTTCGAGCCGCCCCTCGAGGACAGAGCCTTCCTCGCCGCCGCCCACCCGCTGCGGCTCGGCGGCGACAGCGGCCCGATCTTCGGTTACCTGATCGTCGCGAAGCCCAAGGCGGAGCTGCGGGAGACGTGGGTGACGCTGCTCTCGCGGCTCGCGATCGCGTTCATCGTCGCGCTGGTCGTGGTCGGCGGTCTCGTCTTCTACCTCTCCCGGCGGATCACGGGGCCGGTGCTCGGGCTCTCGCGGGCGATGGACGAGGTGTCGAAGGGCCGCTACGACGTCCCGGTGCCGGACGTGCCGGGCGGCGGCGAGATCGGCCACCTCGCGGAGCGCTTCCGGGAGATGACGGCGCGGCTCGCCGAGTCGGAGGAGCTGGAGCGCAACTTCTTGATGTCCGTCTCGCACGAGCTGCGGACGCCGCTGACGGCGATCCGCGGGCACGTGGCCGCCCTGCGCGAGGGCGTGGTCACGGACCCGGAGGCGGCCGAGGAGTCGCTCGGGATCGTCGCAGCCGAGGCGGAGCGGCTGGGCCGGCTCGTCGGCGACGTGCTCGACCTGGCGAAGCTCGACGCGCACCGGTTCACCGTGCTGACCGAGGAGGTGGACATGGGCCGCCTGCTCGAGCGCGCCTACTCGACCTTCACCGACGAGGCGCGCCGGCGCGGGATCGAGTTCACCCACGACTCGGCCGCGGCACCGGTGATCGTGTCCGACGGCGACCGGGTGCTCCAGATCATCTCCAACCTGCTCGCGAACGCCTTCCGCTGGACGCCCGACGGGGGGCGGGTCGACCTCGCGCTGCAGAGCCGCAACGGGGCGGTCACGGTCGACGTGGCCGACACCGGCCCGGGTGTCGGGGCCGAGGAGCGCGAGCGGATCTTCCGGCCGTTCTGGTCGAAGGACAATCTCGGCACCGGGCTCGGGCTGCCGATCGCGCGCGAGCTCGCGATGGCGCTCGGCGGCCGGATCGAGTTGGAGAGCGAGGTCGGGAGGGGGAGCCGCTTCCGGCTCGTCCTGCCGGGTTAGCCGGCGTCGCGGAGCGACACGACCGGTGCGCCGACGGTGGCGCGCTCGACCTTCTCGAGGCGGTCGCTGACGCCCTTCCAGCCGGACGAGACTAGGTCGACGAGAAGTGCGAGGTCGTCGATGCGCGCGTGGCGCTCGGCGAGCAGGTCGCCCTCGAGCCGTTCGAGCCTGCGGACGGCCTGGTTGAGCAGGCCGCGGATCTCCGCGATGTGCCGTGCGACCGGCAGCACCTCGGCCCGCAGGCCATCGTGCACCGCCGCGCCGATCTTCTCCGGCAGCGCTCCCTCGAGCTCGGCCGTGGCCTCGGCGAGCGCCTCGATCTGCGTCCGCGCACGCTCGAGCGCCGCCTCCAGCTCGGCGGGCGCGACGCGGCCCGCCGCCGCCTCGGCGATCCGGGCCTTGGCCCGCTCGAGTGCCTGCTCGTCCACGGGCAGGAGGCTACGCTCACCGTCGGATGGAGTCCAGCGAGCTCGAGTACGACCTGCCGGCGGAGCTGGTCGCCCAGCAGCCGGCCGAGCGGCGCGACGCGTCCCGGCTGCTCGTCTACGACCGCGCGACCGGCGCCGTCAGGCACCGCACGTTCGCCGACCTGCCCGAGGAGCTCTCCGGCGAGCTCGCGGTCGTGAACGACACGCGCGTCGTTCCGGCCCGGATCCGGATCGAGCGGCCCAAGGGGGAGGTGCTCCTGCTCGAGCCGCAGGGTGGGGGCGAGTGGCTGGCGCTGGCGCGGCCGACGCGGCGGCTGCGGGCGGGGGCCCGTTACGGGCCGGTGGAGCTGGTCGAGCACCTCGGCGAAGGGCGCTGGCGGGTGCGCCTCGAGGGCGAGCCGGACGGCGAGGCGCCGCTGCCGCCGTACATCACCGAGCCGCTCCGCGACCCGGCCCGCTACCAGACGGTCTACGCGGACGAGGCCGGCTCGGCGGCGGCGCCGACGGCGGGCCTCCACTTCACGCCCGAGCTGCTCGCCCGGCTCGACGTGGAGCGCGTGACGCTGCACGTCGGCCTCGACACCTTCCGGCCGCTGACGGCGCCGACGCTCGAGGAGCACGAGCTGCACGGCGAGCGCTACTCGGTGCGGCCGGAGGCGTGGAAGCGGATCGCCGCCGCGGAGCGCGTGCTCGCGGTCGGGACGACGACCGTGCGCGTGCTCGAGACCGTCGCTCGCGACAACGTGTTGCAGGGTCGCACTTCGCTCTTCGTCACACCCGGGTTCGAGTTCCGCCGCGTCGACGCATTGCTGACGAACTTCCACCTGCCGCGCTCGACGCTGCTCGCGCTCGTGATGGCGTTCGCGGGGGTGGAGGAGACGCGGCGGCTGTACCGGCTCGCCGTCGAGGAGCGCTACCGCTTCTACTCGTTCGGCGACGCGATGCTTGTCCTCTAGGGACATGTTGTGCACATGCTTTACTGTGCGTAGCATGACCAAGATGATCCAGATCCGGAACGTGCCGGACGACCTGCACCGGAAGCTGAAGGCACGCGCGGCCGAACGGGGGATGTCGCTCTCGGACTACCTGCTCGCCGAGGTCGAGCGCGTCGCCGAGGTGCTGACCCCGGAGGAGATCAAGGAACGGCTGCGCCGCATGCCGCCGCTCAAGCACGGCGAGGCTCCGTCGGTCACGCTTCGCCGTATGCGCGACGCTGACGGGTGATCGTTCTCGACAGCTCGGCGTTGCTGGACTATTTGTTGCGTGATCGAGTCCTTGCCGACTGGGTCGAGAATCAGCTCGACGTCGCCTCATGGAATGTCCACGCGCCCTATCTCGTCGACGTGGAGGTGTTCGCGGTGGTACGAGGTCACGTCCTCAGCCGATCGATGACCGCCGGGCGGGGCCGAGCGATCCTGGACGTCTTCGTCGGCATGCCGATACGGCGCTATCCGCACGTCCAGCTCTTCGACCGGATGTGGGCCCTCCGAGCACACGTCTCCCCGAGGGACGCCGGCTTCGTCGCGCTCGCGGAAGCGCTGGGTGTGCCGCTCGTCACGACCGACGTCCGGCTTTCCCGCGCCCACGGCATCCGCACCACGATCGTCGCACCCTAGGACGAGCATGCCGACCACTCGAACCCGCGTGATCGTCTACGTCCTCCGAAAGGGTCGGGAGCTGCTCGTCCTCGAGGGCCCGGGAGGGGTCGGCGTCCCCGGCGGTGCCGTCGAGCCGGGCGAGACCCTCGAAACCGCCGGCGTTCGGGAGGTCGCGGAAGAGACGGGCCTCGCGGTCGCGATCGTTCGGAAGCTCGGGGTCGCGCACGAGCCGGGATCGTTCGAGCCCGACTTCACGCACGAAAGCCACTACTTCGAGGCGACGGCGCTGGCGGACCCGGGCGACGCATGGGACCACGTCGTCACGGGGAGCGGCAGAGAGAACGGAACCCGAGTGCGCTGCCGCTTCGTGCCGTTCGATCCGGATCTCGTACTCGTCGGCGGCCGCGGCCGGTATCTCTCTTCGCTGTGAGCTTCGAGGTCACCGCCACGGACGGCGCCGCCCGCGCCGGGGTCCTCCGCACCGCGCACGGGGAGGTGCGGACGCCCGCGTTCATGCCGGTCGGGACGAAGGGGACGGTGAAGAGCCTCGACCCGGGCGAGCTGCGCACGGTCGGCTCGCAGATCGTCCTCGGCAACACCTACCACCTCCACTTCCGGCCGGGCGACCAGGTGATTGCG
>Ga0299913_10003810_pt1 | contig 12478 bp, 12 predicted proteins | sample RVTome_9_FD_201360 | JGI IMG/M metagenome (GOLD analysis project Ga0299913, IMG submission 201360) | Soil microbial communities from uranium-contaminated site in the Upper Colorado River Basin, Wyoming, United States - RVT155D38 (version 2) ... | reverse complement strand
GCCCCGCCCCCATCCAGCAGGTCGTCGCCGAGCCAGCCGTTCAGCCGGTCGGGGTCATCGCCACCGAAGAGCCGGTCGAGCCCACGGCCTCCCCAGAGGTGATCGAGGCCGGCGAACCCTTTCAGCCGGTCTCGCCCGCGGAACCCGCTCAGTCGGTCGTCGCCCAGCCCGCCGACGATCAGGTCGTCGCCGCGGCCGCCCTTGACGATGTCGATGCCGGCTCCGCCGCGGACGACGCCTCCGAACGAGCCGAGCTGGAGGGTGTCGTTCCCGGTGCCGCCGAAGGTGTGGTCTCCGCCGGCGATCACGTCGTCACCGCTGTTCCCACGGAGCGTCCGGAACGGCGCGCCATCGATCACATCGTTGCCAGGCCCCCCGTCGATGTCCGCGCCACCCCATCGCTCACCTTGGTAGATGCTCCAGCTGGAGTTCGAGATGACGTCGTCCCCCTCGCCGCCGTAGACGTGACCCGATCCATCGATCACATCGTTCCCTTCGTCACCGAAGACCTCCGCGGTGGACAGCGAGCGAGCTCGGGAGTGGGCCGTGATCAGGTCGTTCCCCTCGTCGCCGTGGATCTCGCGGCACCCGAGCTGATGGCGGCCATCGCTGCATCGCAACGTGTCGTCGTCGGGGCCGCCGAAGGCGGTCGGCGCCAGGATCGAGTCGTTCCCGTCCCCACCCCAGGCGGCGTAGGCGATCAGGTTGTCGTTTCCGGCCCCTCCGTAGGCGGCGAGCGGGCGAAGGTGGAATGATCTCCCGGTGGAGAGGCGGTCCTTCCCCGCATCGCCGTGGAACGTGCCGTTGCCGAGGAGCACGTCGGCGCCGCTACCGCCCCTGGTGACCGCGGCGAGGTCGTCCACCTCGAGCCGATCATCGCCGGGGCCCCCCGCGACCTGATCCGCACCGATCGGGTTCCGGACGAAGTCGGCGCCCTCGCCAGCGTCGGCGATGTCGGCGTCTCTCCCGGTGTTGATCTGGTCCGCGCCGTCCCCTCCGTCGACCACGTCGAGACCGGCGTTCGACCGGATCTCGTCATCACCGGGTCCGCCCCTGAGGTGGTCGTCGCCTTCGCCGCCTTCCACGATGTCGGCCCCCTCGCCGCCGTCGATCGTGTCGTTGCCGAGGAAGCCGCGCACGATGTCCGCCCCCAGCCCGGCGTCGACGGTGTCGTCGCCTTCACCGGTGCAGATCAGATCGTCCCCGTCGAAGGTGGTGATCGAGTCGTTCCCTGCAAGGGCGATGACCACGTCGGGACCGGCTGTGCCGTCCAAGACGTCGTCGCCGGGGGTCCCGATCAGCGTGGCAGGCTCACCGAAGCAGCTGGTGGGGGTGGCCGACGCCGGCGCCCACGTGGCGACGGCTGACAGGGTGAGCAGACCGGTCACGATCGCGCGGAAGGTCTGCATCCTTCGAATCCTCGCACAGCGAAGCTCCGAGGGGAATCGGACCATGGTGTGCCATGCTGCTGCCTCGGCTGCTTCGTTTCCACGTGCCCGCGGCCGCGGCCGGGAGGAGGTCCGATGAAGGCGATCGTGCAGGATCGCTACGGCGAGGCAGACGTCCTGCACCTCGAGGACATCGACTCGCCGCTCGCCGGCATCGGTGAGGTGTTGCTCAGCGTGCAGGCGGCGGGCCTGTTCGCCGGTGACTGGCACTACATGGCCGGGATGCCGCTCGCGTTCCGCCCGGCGAGCGGCCTGACGAAGCCGAAGATCCGCGTCAGGGGCCAGGAGGTCGCTGGTCGAGTCGAGGCCGTGAGCCCGGGCGTCACCGGGTTCCAGGTCGGCGACGCCGTCTACGGCATCTGCGAAGGCGCGTTCGCCGAGTACGCGACCGTGGGAGTGAAGAAGCTGGCTCCCAAGCCGGCGAACCTCTCGTTCGAGCAGGCGGCAGCCGTACCGATCACCGGCACCACCGCGCTCCAGGCGGTTCGGGACCACGGCAAGGTCCAGCCCGGACAGTCTGTCCTGGTGATCGGCGCGGCAGGAGGCGTCGGATCGTTCGCGGTGCAGCTCGCGAAGGCCTTCGGAGGGGTCGTCACCGGTGTCTGCAACACGACACAGGTCGAGGCGGTGCGCTCGATCGGTGCCGACGACGTCATCGACTACACGCGACAGGACTTCACGGAGCTGGGCGTCCGATATGACGTCATCCTGGACACCGGCGGGAACCGCAAGCTGTCGGCGATGCGGCGCGCGCTGGCACCTCGAGGAACGCTCGTGATCGTGGGAGGCGAAGGCGGGAAGGGGAAGCTCCTCGGTGGTTTCGGCCGAGGGACCTTCAGGGCGCCGGTGCTGTCGCTGGTGACGAGCCAGACGATGAAAGGGTTCGTGGCCAACGAGAACGCGGCCGACCTCGTGGTCCTCAAGGACCTGATCGAAGCCGGGAAGGTCACACCCCTGATCGACAGGACGTTCTCCCTGGCCGACGTTCCCGAGGCGATGCGGTATCTGCGCGAGGGACGTGGCAGGAAAGGGAAGATCGTCATCACGATCTGATCGGTGGCCGTCCGGCGAACCCTTCACGGAGTGTTCGCGCTGCTAGGTGCGTAGTGTTTCGGAGATCATGCAGGAGCATTCGCAACGGACGGCCTCGACGATGAGGGCTGCCGTCTGCCACGAGTACGGCTCACCAGAAGCCGTCCTGCACCTCGCGGAGGTCGAACGTCCCTCGCTGCGCCCCGATGCGGTGCTGGTCCGCGTTCATGCGTCGTCGGCGAACCTGGATGATCTGCAGTACGTCAGGGGCGAGACCTTCGTCCGCGCTGGCGCGCTCAGGAAGCCGAAGTACGCGATCCCGGGGTCGGACATCGCCGGTGTGGTCGAGGCCATCGGGACGGATGTCGCCGGCCTGCGTCCCGGCGACGAGGTCGTGGCGGACCTGACGACCCACGGCTTCGGCGGGTTCGCCGAGTACGTTGCCGTGCCTGCGGGCGCGCTCTCACCGAAACCCGCGAGGTTGACCTTCGAGGAGGCGGCCTGCGTCCCGACCGCGGGTGTCAGAGCACTCCAGGCTGTGATGTCGAACGGCCCGGTCCGTCCAGGTCAACCGATGTTGATCAACGGCGGGGGTGGGGGGCTGGGCACCTTCGCGATCCAGATCGCGAAGTCGCTCGGTGCCGTCGTGACCGGCGTGGACTCTACGGCGAAGCTCGACCTGATGCGCTCGGTCGGTGCCGACCACGTGCTCGACTACACGCAGGAGCACTATTCCGACGGTGAGGGTCTATACGACCTGATCGTCGACGTGGCGGCCTACGGGTCGCTCGCCGACCTCCGTCCCGTCCTTCGGAGCCATAGCGTGCTCTCCCCTGAAGGGCGGTACGTGATGTACATCGCCGGGGGTGGGCTCCTCGATCGTTCCTTCATGACCCTCCTCCAGACGTGGATGAAGCTTCGCGGAAGCAGGCAGATGAGCGTCCACCGGGGAACCCCGAACGAAGGCAAGGACATGGCCTGTTTGACCGAGATGATCGAGGCGGGCGAGGTAGGGCCGATCATCGACAAGCGTTTCGGATTGGCCCAGGTGGCGGAGGCACTCACGTACGTCGAGCAAGGGCATGCCGAGGGCAAGGTCGCCATCACGATCGATGGTGGTGACACGTGAGCGTTGCGAGTTGGACGAGCCATCCGCGGTTGCGGTCGTTCCTCGGAGGGGGATAGGCTCGCCGTCCAGGGCGTCGGACCGCATCCACGCCGACCAGCGGGGAGGGCTGAGCGTGGCATCAGCGGGTCGAGCCCGGTTCCGACGCGTCGCCGTCCCGTTCGTCGTGGTGCTCACCGCGATGGCGGCAGTCCTACCCGGTGCGTGGGCGGCCACGACGACGACGACGCGGGTCAGCGTGACCTCGGGTGGCGCCCAAGCGCAGGGCGACAGCTACGACCCAGCGATCTCGGCGAGCGGACGGTTCGTGGCCTTCGCGTCGACCGCGACGAACCTGGCGGCGAACGACCTGAACGTGTCCTCCGACATCTTCGTGCGCGACCGTCGCGAGGGTCGGACGAGGCGTGTCAGCGTGAGCACGAGGGGCGCCGAGTCCAACGGGGACAGCGCGTGGCCCTCGATCTCGAAGACCGGGCGCTTCGTGGCCTTCGAGTCCGGCGCGACCAACCTGGTCGGCGGCGATACGAACGGCGTCACGGACATCTTCGTCCGTGACCGGGAGACCGGCGTCACGAGGCGGGTCAGCAGGAGCACCTCGGGTAGGGAGGCGAACGGCGGCAGCTCGTTCGCGTCGATCTCGGCGGACGGGCGCTTCGTGGCGTTCTCCTCGGAGGCGTCGAACCTGGTCCCGGGCGACGACAACGGCGTCAGAGACGTGTTCGTCCGCAACCTCGAGACCGGCGCGACGAGGCGGGTCAGCGTGAGCTCGGCGGGCACGCCGTCGAACGGCGCGAGCTACTCGACCGCGATCTCGGCGGACGGGCGCTTCGTGGCCTTCGACTCTGCGGGATCCAACCTGATCGGCACCGACCAGAACGCCTACAGCGACATCTTCGTGCGCGATCGCGAGAGGGGCACCACGAGGCGGGTGAGCGTGGGCTACGACGGCGTCGAGGGCAACGGGGATTCCGGCAGCGTGTCGATCTCGGCCGATGGTCGGTTCGTCGCCTACGCCTCGGATGCGTCGAACCTGGTCGGCGGCGAGGATACGAACGGGTTCCAGGACGTCTTCGTTCGTGACCGCACGATCGGCATCACGAGCCGCGTGAGCACGAGTTCCGCGGGCATCGTGCAGGGGAACGCCGGCAGCAACGCGCCGTCGATCTCGGCCAACGGGCGCTTCGTTGCATTCGCGTCGCTCGCCTCGAGCCTCGTGGGGGGCGAAGACACGAACGGCTACCGCGACGTCTTCATGCGCGACCGCCGGACCGGCACCACGGTCCGGATCAGCATGGACGCCACGACCACGACCCAAGGCAACGGTGACTCCTATCGATCGGCCATCTCGGCCGACGGCCGCTTCGTCGCGTTCGAGTCGAGTGCCTCGAGTCTGGTCGTGGGGGACACCAACGGAGACTTGGACCTCTTCCTGCGGGGCCCGCTCCGCTGATCGCGAGCGACCCGCCGTCGACCCCTACGGGAACGGCCTACGCGGAAACCGCCGGGCCTCACCGGGCATCGTGAGTCGCCTCCCGAGCTCGGTGATGATCCGGTCGCGCGCCAACGAGGCCGTCTCGACCTCTCCGTATCACTCAAGTGCTAGCGATCCGTCTTAGGGATCCCTGCTGACAGGGCAGACCTCCGGCGGTCATCATCGTGCGAGCGTTGCCGAGACGTGAGGCGGTCATGGACGAGATCTCCAGTTCCACAGACGACGATCGGTCCGTGAGGGGTCGCCTCACGGGCCTTCGGCTGCGGTTCCCGGATCCGGTGCTCGAGGCGGCGTTCCGGACCGACCGGTTCTACCTCGACCTCGGCAACGTCCGCTTCGCCTTCCTGGCCGGGATCGCCCTGTGGGTGGCGTGGGGGTTCCTCCTGCGCCCCCACATGCTGGCGCTGTCGGATCAGCGGCTCGACATGGTGATCCGGTACGGCGTGTTCATCCCGATCCTGGCCGGCGGGTTCGCGCTGTCGTACACGTCGCTGTTCCGCCGGATCTGGGAATGGGTCTCCGTGGCGATCGCCGTCGTCACCATCGTGGTGTGGGTCTACTACGCCTCGAACGTGCTCACGCTGCCGGCGGAGTACGGGTACGTCGGTGTCATCTTGATCACGGCATTCACCTATACCTTGCTCCGGCTGCGGTTCGTCCTCGTGGTGCTGATCACGCTGGTGGGCATCGGTGCGTACCTGCCGCATGCCTTCACGGCGCGCTACATCGTCGATGTGAGCCGGGTGCTCGCGGCGCTCTACCTGACCTCGTTCGGCGTCCTGGGAAGTCTGGCCGCCTACCGGATGGAGCGGTTCACGCGGCAGCTGTTCGTCCGGCAACGCCAGATCCATCAGGAGCGCCAGCGATCGGATCTGCTCCTGTTGAACATCCTGCCGCCCGCCGTCATCGAGCAGTTGAAGACCTCGTCCGGAGGGCGGGTCGCGCAGGCGTTCGAAGAGGTCAGTGTCGTGTTCGTCGACGCGGTCGGATCGACGGCACAGGCCGCTCGCTCGTCACCGGAGGAGTTCGCGGGCGCCCTGGATGCCCTCTTCCGCCGGTTCGATGAGATCGCCGAGCGGCTCGGCCTGGAGAAGATCAAGACCATCGGGGACGCGTACATGGCGGTCGCCGGCGCACCGGTGCCCGCGCCCGACCACGCGGCGTCGGCGGTCGGCATGGCCCTCGAGATCTTGACCGATCACCGGCAGGCACAGTGGCCGTCGGGAGATCCGATCGTCGTGCGGGTGGGGGTCGCCACGGGGCCGGCCGTCGCCGGGGTCATCGGGGAGCGGAAGTTCGCCTACGACGTGTGGGGCGACACGGTGAACCTCGCGAGCAGGCTCGAGGAGCATGCGCAGCCAGGTGAGGTCTTGGTGTCGGAGCAGACGGCGACGGCGGTCCTGGATCGATTCGCGTTCGGGCCGGTCACCACCCTCGACCTCAAAGGGAAGGGGCCGACGCCGGTCCGCGCCGTCCTCGGCCCGACCGCGGAGTCATCGTGACGGGATCGTCCGGGCGGGCGGGCGTACGGGTCTTGGCCGTTGCGGTCGCGCTGTGTCTCGGGGCCGTGGGCTGCACGGGTCCGTCGGCGGGCGGCGTGCGGCAGCGTATGGGGGAGCCGGAGGGAACGATCGTCGTCGGTGTGTCGGGCGCGTTCACCGAGAACCAGCTCGTGGCCGAGATGTACGCCCAGGTACTGGAGCGCGCCGGGTACACGGTCGAGCGACAGCTGGACCTGCGGTCGCGGGAGGTCTCGCAGAACGCGCTGGAGTCGGGGCAGATCGACCTCAAGCCGGAGTACCTGTCGTCGCTGCTCCTGTTCGTCGACCCCAACGCGGAGGCGTCCAGCGACCCCGGCGACGTCGCCGCGAAGCTGCGTGACCTGCTGGAGCCGCGCGGGATCACCCCGCTGGCGCCGTCGCCGGCTCAGGACACGAACCAGTTCGTGGCGAACGCCGCAACGGCCGAGCGCTTCGATCTGACGACGATGACGTCTCTGGCCCGCGTCGCGGACCAGCTGACGCTGGGCGCGCCACCCGAGTGCCCACAACGGCACTTCTGCCTGCCCGGACTGAAGAGCGCCTACGGCATCGTCTTCGACGACTTCGAGCCACTCGACGTCGGAGGCCCCCAGACGGTCGCGGCGCTCACGAGCAACGAGGTGCAGATCGGCCTGCTGTTCTCCACGGACCCGAGCATCCAGGCCAACGGGTTCGTGCCGCTCGTGGACGACCGGCACCTGCAGAACGCGGAGAACCTCACGCCGGTGATCCGCTCAGAGAAACTGGACCCCGAGGTCGCCCGGGTGCTCGACGAGGTCAGCGCCCGGCTGACCTCGGACGACGTGACCACGCTCGTGGGCAGGGTCGCGATCGACGGGGAGGACATCGGGGCCGTGGCCAGGGGATTCCTGGCCGCCAACGACCTGGTGTAGGGGGCGCACGTGCGGAGCCCTGCGGGCGAGTGGACCTCTGGCCCTGATGCGGGGACGGGGCGCGTGCGATGGTACGGGCGGAAGGAGGCTGGGACCGATGGCAGACAAGACGACCGAGAACGACTCGTCCGGAGGGAAGGCACGCCTACCGCCCAGGTGGTTCGTCGTGACCTTCTGGCACGTGCACCGATGGTTCGTCCGGGCGACCCGGGGGCGCAAGGGACTGTGGCGGCCGCGTCCGGGGAAGTGGGGCGCCCTGCGGCTCACCACCCGGGGCCGGCGCAGCGGCGAGCCTCGGGGCGTGATCATCGGCTATTTCGAGGACGGCCCCAACCTGGTCTCGATGGCCATGAACGGCTGGGGTGCGCCCGAGCCGGCCTGGTGGCTGAACCTGCAGGCCGACCCGGAGGCGACCGTCGAGCTGGCCGGCGGGGTCCGCCAGCAGATGACAGGGAGGGCCGCCGCGGGCGAGGAACGTGAGCGGCTGTGGCAGCGCTGGCGGGAACTGGACAAGAACCTCGAGGGCTACGCTGCCCGGCGGCCGCGCGAGACGGCAGTGGTCGTGCTCGAGCCGAGCCCGGCGGCCGGGGGGTCCGGTCAGCGGGGCGAATGACCACGGAACGTGAGAACCTGCTCAGCCACGATCTCGATCGAAGGCATGCCCATGGACCCCCACGACTTGTTCACCACCGAGCTCAGCTTCGACGTGTCGCGGCAGGACCCTGAAGGGACATCGAGGTGACGTCGGAGGCCACAGGGTCATCGTTCGACGTCGTCGTCATCGGCGCCAGCCAGGCGGGCCTGGCCATCGGCTATCACCTCGCCCAGCGCGGCCTGCGCTTCGTGATCCTCGACGCCGGTCCCGAGATCGGCCATGCGTGGCGAGCCCGATGGGACTCGCTCACCCTGTTCACCCCCGCGCAGTACAGCAGCCTTCCGGGGATGGCCTTCCCTGCGCCGAAGGACACGTATCCGTCGAAGGAGGAGGTCGCGACGTATCTGCGCTCGTACGCCTCCGCCTTCGATCTCCCCGTCCGCTGCAACGTCAAGGTCACTTCACTCACCGGGCAGGATGGGGCCTACGTCGTCGCGAGCCAGAGCGAGCGATACATGGCGGGCCAGGTCGTCGTTGCGACCGGCCCCTTCCAGGTTCCCTTCGTTCCCCCGGTCGCCGCCGACCTGGATGCGACGGTCGTCCAGCTCCACAGCGCCGACTATCGGAACCCGGCCCAGCTGCCCGAGGGGCGGGTGCTCGTCGTAGGCGGAGGCAACTCCGGCTTCCAGATCGCGGCGGAGCTCGCCGCCACGAGGAAGGTTGCGCTCGCCGTCGGCCGGCGGGTTCCCTCGTTGCCGCAGCGACTTCTGGGCAAGGACCTGTTCTGGTGGCTCCGCGGGATCGGATTCATGAAGATCAGCACCGACTCCCGGCTGGGTCGCCGGTTGGCGGAGCGGGACGTGCTGATCGGATCGAGCCCGAAGGGGCTGCGGCGCTCGGGCGTCGACCTCAGGGCGCGGCTGGCGCGTGCCGAGGGGCGGCAGGCCCTGTTCGATGACGGAACCGAGCTGGAGGTCGACTCGATCGTCTGGGCGACGGGCTACCGACCCGACGTCTCGTGGATCGACGTCCCCGGTGTCAGAGACGCGGATGGGGCGATCGTGCACGAACGCGGGGTCACCGGCGCGCCCGGGGTCGTGTTCATCGGTCTGACGTGGCAGCACACGCGGGGGTCGGCGCTCATCGGATTCGTGAAGGACGATGCCGCGTTCCTCGCCGATCGGATCGTGCAGCATCGGGAGGTACGCGGTGGTCGTGCCACGGAGTCTCCATGAGCCGATCCATGCCGGCAACGTCGAACGCGGACACGTGGTCGATGCGCGCGGCCATCACCTGGGGAGTCGTCGTGGGCGTGATCCAGGTCGCCTCCCCGCTGGGTCTCTGGTGGCTCGAGCCCGCGACCGTGTACGCCCTCGGACTCGCCCTGATCGCGGGGGTCTACATCGGTTTCGCGGTCGCCGACGGACGGGTGCGCGTCATCGTCGTCGAGAGCACCGTCGCGATGGCGTTCGTGGTGATCGCCGCGGTGGGCATCATCGGCTCGGGGTGGCTCCTCGTCCTGGGGTTCGCGTTGCACGGGTGCAAAGACGCGTGGCAGCAGCGCAGCCGATTCGTCACCGGCACCCGATGGTGGCCTCCCTTCTGCGCCGCCGTCGACTGGGTCGTGGCGCTGGCCATCGCCATCGAGATCGTGACGGGGGTCAACCTCCAGGCCTGACGGCCGCCCCCATCGTCCGTGCCGGGCTACCCGAAGGCGCGGAACGGCTCAGGCTCGTACCGATCGAGGAACGCGGCCCAGTCTTCGAGGGCCTCACCGACCACCACGTCGTCCTTCACGAGCCACGACAGGTGGCGGAACGCGTGCTCGAGCACCTGCTCGACGTCGATGTCGGCTGGTGGCCCCAGCGCATCGCCGCGGGCGAGATCCGCACGCGTCACGGGCTCATCCGTGAGGTAGTGCGACAAGGTGGCGGGAGGGTCGACGGCCGCCACGTACGTCAAGATCAGCCGGCCCTCCTGATGGCGCCACGACGTCGAATGGACGAGGCGTGGTGTGAGCCCATAGCGCGCCGCCGCGTCGAGCACGATCGCACCGGGCTCGCGGTCGGGTGCCCACCCCAGCCGAAGCGTCGGGGCATGGATCGGTCGGAGGTGGTGTGCCGCGTCCTCGCGCAGGCACACGAACAGCACTTCCAAGGATTGCGAGATGAACGCCGAGGACCATGCGACGTCGGTGAGAGGTGGCGCGAGCTCGACGAGCGGTTCGTCGGTCATCGCGATCGGGTCACGCGGGAACGTCGACCGCGAGGGCCAGGATCTCCTCGCGGGTGGCCGCCACGCCGTGTACCTCGACACCGTGCGCCTGTACCTGTCTGATCACTTCGTCCTCGGTGCCACGACACTGCCAGCCGCACATGCAGGTAACTTCCTTCAGCATGGGGCCAGTGTCGCACGCGAGTCCAGGGCTGACGTGATGGGGCCTCGACTGGACCTCACGAGGCCGCAGATCCTCGCGTTCCGGCGGCACGTCGGCGCGCTCGACGAGCGCCTCCCACGCGGACGTCGTTCGCTCCGGCGTGCGGCGTGGGCCGGCCTGAAGGACAGCATGCCGCGCGCCGCGCTGCTGTCGATCCACGCACGGGTCGAGGGGGCCAGGCCGTCCACCTGGGAAGACCCGGCGCTCGTCCAGCTGTGGGGTCCGAGCTTCCACGCCTACGTCGTGGCCGCGCGCGACGTCGCGGTCTTCTCGCTCGGGCGTCTGCCGGACCACGCCGGCGCCCGGCGCAGAGCGAACGATCTCGCCGCCCGCCTGCACGAGCTGCTCGGCGACGCGAGCACGACCTACGGGGAGGCGGGGCTCGCGCTCGGCATCCATCCCAACCAGCTCCGGTACGCCGCACAGACCGGCACGGTGCTGATCCGGTGGGACGGCGCACGACTGCCGACCGTGTGGACGGTGCCCGCGCCCAGCGTCGAGGCGCGAGACGCTCGCCTGGAGCTCGCGCGCCGGTACCTGCACGTCTTCGGTCCCGCCACGTCCGAAGGGTTCGTTCGATGGGCGGGGATCGGTTCTCGGGAAGGCGCTGCGGCCTTCGAGGCGCTTGGCTCGTCGCTGACCCCGGCGCGAACGCCGGTGGGCGACGCGTGGATCCTGAACCGTGACGAGCCGACGTTCCGCGCCGCCCCCGGGCCCGTGGCGCCCGCACGGCTCCTCCCGAGCGGCGACGCCTATTTCCTGCTCCACGGAAGCGATCGCGAGCTCCTCGTCCTCGACGCCGAGCGTCGCAAGGAGCTGTGGACCCCTCGCGTGTGGCCGGGCGCCCTCCTCGTCGAGGGTGAGATCGTCGGAACCTGGCGGCGTGCGCAGGGGGTGGTGGCGGTTCGGCCCTGGCGACGGCTGTCGCGTGCCGCGCGCGATGCGGTCGAGGTGGAAGCGGCATCCCTGCCCCTGCCCGGTGTCCCCGGCGAGATCGTCGTGCGTTGGGACGACTGAGGCGGCCGCGCCGTCGAGTCGGCGCAGAAGGTCGGCAGCATGCCGCTCACCGTGCGCGGAGCCGGCGACCAGCGAGCGTGAGGCCGGCGCGCCAGCCGGGCGCCCGCCCGCCCGCCGGCGGTGGGATCGACCCGGCGTCCAGGCCCGCGGTCGCCAGCAGCCACGCGATCACCGAGTTGGAGTTCCACATGTCGCCCGCGTTCATCTGGTCCCTGCCCCACACGAGGGGTGGCACCGCCGGCACCAGGTCGAGCACACGCGAGGCGACGGCGGGGTCGTCGGTCACGCGCACCACCTCGACGGTGTGCGCGATGTCGGGGATGACGCCGTCGCGCCACCGCCGGACCTCGTAGCGCAGCAGGCGCCACCGCCCGGCCAGCCTCGAGCCGACCGGTCCCTCCACCACCACCCCCCGGCGCTGCCCGTGGGTGTCGGTCACGGGGGTCTGCTCGATCACGAACCGGCCTTCGGGGGCGACCACTACGAGCGCGGAGTGATAGAGGTCGTCTGCGCGCCGGCGCTGGACCCGCGCGCTGACCCCTTCGAACACCCGGCCGCTCAACCGCACGACGTGCTGCCCCGCGCCGAGCGGGATCCAATGCAGATCGACCGACGCCGACCCAGGCGGCTGCGCATCCTGCGCGTCGTTCAGGCCATCCATGCCATCAGGGAACCCGCAGCTCGACGCATCTGCACGGGCCGAACGCCCCCGAAACGCTGCGCCCATCAGCCGCTGGTGCCGGTCCGGAACGGTCCGGCCCGGATACGTTGCGCCGGTGGCGGAACTCGGGCTAGGGTGCACCCGTTCCGCCCAGCCGACACAGGAGCAGTTGCCCGATCTCCCTGGATCGACGGATGCCGCCCGTTCCCGCCGCGCCGGGGTCCACGGCCCCCGGC
>Ga0299913_10003809_pt1 | contig 12479 bp, 11 predicted proteins | sample RVTome_9_FD_201360 | JGI IMG/M metagenome (GOLD analysis project Ga0299913, IMG submission 201360) | Soil microbial communities from uranium-contaminated site in the Upper Colorado River Basin, Wyoming, United States - RVT155D38 (version 2) ... | reverse complement strand
GCGCTCGCCTCGACCACGTCGGTCGCCACGCCGCGACCCGTCACTCGCCGCCCCTCGACATCGAGCTGCACGACGACGTCACCCAATGCGTCGGTGCCCTCGGTGACGCTCGAGACGTGGAAGTTCACGAGTCGGCCGTCGACGCCGGCGGCCTGCTGGATCGCCCCCATCGCGGAGTCGATCAGGCCGTCCCCCGTCGCGGATCGCTCGATCACCTCCTCGCCCCGTCGCAGCCGCACGGTCACGTTCGGCTCGCGGTCGGTGCCCCCGTCCATCCGCATCGACTCCATGACCAGCTGGTCCTCGTCGGTGGCGCCGAGCTCTTCGGCCACGATCGCCTCGAGGTCCTGGTCGGTGATCTGCACCTTCCGGTCGGCGAGATCCTTGAACCGAGTGAACGCCCGGTTGAGGTGGTCGTCGTCGAGCGAGATGCCGATCTTGTCGAGCGCGTCGACGAACGCGTGACGGCCGGAGTGCTTGCCGAGCACGATCGCGTTGCCCTCGAGACCGATCTCGACCGGATCCATGATCTCGTAGGTCGCGCGGTTGCTCAGCACGCCGTGCTGATGGATGCCGCTCTCGTGGGCGAACGCGCTCGAACCCACCACCGCCTTGTTCGGCTGGACGCTGTAGCCCGTGGTCATGGCGACCAGCCGCGAGGTGCGCACGATCTCCTTCACGTTCAGCCCGTGCGAGCGACCGAGCGCCTGACCCCGGGTCCGCACGACCATCGCGATCTCCTCGAGCGAGCAATTGCCGGCACGCTCGCCGATGCCGTTGACGGCCACCTCGACCTGCCCGGCGCCGTTCTCGACGCCGGCGAGCGAGTTCGCGACCGCGAGCCCGAGGTCGTTGTGACAGTGCGTCGAGATGACGACGTCGTCGGGCGTGCGGTCGCGCACGATGCGGATCAGCTCACCGAATTCCGTCGGCGTCGCGTAACCGACCGTGTCGGGCACGTTGATCGTCGTCGCCCCGCACTCCACCGCGAGAACGAAGCAGTCGAGCAGGAACTCGAGCGGCGTCCGGGTCGCGTCCTGGGCCGAGAACTCCACGTCATCGGTGTAGCTCTTGGCGAGGGTGACGTTCTCCCGGATCGCCTCGAACACCTGCTGATGGCTCATCTTCAGCATCGACTCACGCTGCACGTCGCTCGTGGAGATGAACGTGTGGATGCGCCAGTGGTCGGCACCCTTGAGCGCCTCGGCGGCTCGCTCGACGTCGCCGGTCGCGGTGCGCGCGAGCGCGGCGATGACGGGCCCCTTCACCGTCGAGGCGATCTCGGACACCGCATCGAACTCGCCGGGCGACGAGATCGGGAAGCCGGCCTCGAGGATGTCGACTTTCAGCCGGGCGAGCTGCTCGGCGATCTCGACCTTCTCGGCCTTCGTGAGCGCGATGCCGGGGGCCTGCTCTCCGTCGCGCAGGGTCGTGTCGAAGATCCGGACGGTGCGCCCCCCAGCCGCCCCGTCCTGCGTCTCTACGTTGCCTACGTTGCCGTCTCCGTCGCTCATGTCGGTGGCACCTTCTGCTCGCTCTCCAACCAGGGCATCATCTGGCGCAGCTGCCGCCCCACCTGCTCGAGCTGGGACGTCTGCGCCTGGCCGCGAAGTCGGAGGAACTCCTCGAAGCCGCCGTCGGCCTCCGCGATCCACTTCTTCGCGAACGTGCCGTCCTGGATCTCGGCGAGCACCTGGCGCATCTGATCGCGGGCGTGCTCGTCGATCACGCGCTTGCCGCTCTGGTAGTCGCCCCACTCGGCGGTGTCGCTCACCGAGTAGCGCATCCACGACAGACCGCCCTCGTAGATCAGGTCGATGATCAGCTTCAGCTCGTGCAGGCACTCGAAGTACGCGATCTCGGGCTGGTAGCCGGCCTCGACGAGCGTCTCGAAGCCGTTGCGGATCAGTTCGCTCACCCCGCCGCAGAGCACCGTCTGCTCGCCGAACAGGTCGGTCTCGGTCTCTTCCTTGAAGCTCGTCTCGAGGATGCCGGGCTTCGCACAGCCGATCGCGGCGCCGTACGCGAGCGCCCGCGCCTTCGCCTTGCCCGTCGCATCCTGCTGCACCGCCACGAGCCCGGGGGTGCCGTTGCCCTCGACGTAGGTGCGACGCACGAGGTGTCCCGGTCCCTTGGGCGCGATCATCGTCACGTCGACGCCCGAGGGCGGCGTCACGGTGCCGAAGTGGATCGAGAACCCGTGGGCGAACATCAGCATGTCGCCGTCCTTGAGGTTCGGGGCGATGTCGCGCTCGTACACGGCCCCGTGGGCCGTGTCGGGCAGCAGGCACATGACGATGTCGCCCTCGGCGACCGCCTCGGCCGTGTCGAGCACGCGCAGCCCGGCGTCCTCGGCCTGCTTCCGGCTCGCGGAGCCCGGCCGCAACCCCACCCGCACGTCGAGGCCCGAGTCGCGCATGTTCTGCGCGTGGGCGTGGCCCTGCGACCCGAAGCCGAGCACGGCGATCTTCTGATCGGCGAGCACGCCCGGGTCGGTGTCCTTCTCGTAGTAGATCGTCGCCATGCCGTCTCCCCTGCTGTCCGGTGGCCGATGCCCGGCCCACCGATCCGATCGGACTAGCCGGCCTTCGCCGGCTTCAACACGCGTTCCCGGATGCCGCGCTCGCCTCGAGCCAAGGCGATGCGCCCGGTCCGCGAGAGCTCGACGATGCCGAACTCGCTCAGCAGCTCGCGGAGCGCCTCGAGCTTCTCCGGTTTGCCGCTGGCCTCCACCGTCAGCGTCGACGAGGTGACGTCCACGATGCTGACGCGGAAGACGTCGGCGAGCTCCATGATCCGGGCCCTCGCGTCGCCCTCGGCGCGGATCTTCACGAGCATCAGCTCGCGCTCCACGGCCGTGCCCGGGTCGTGCTCGAGGATCTTGATCACGTTGATGAGCTTGTTGAGCTGCTTCGTGACCTGCTCGAGCGGGCTCTCGTCGACGTTCACGACGATCGTCATGCGCGAGATGCCGGGCGTCTCCGTCGGCCCCACCGCGAGCGAGTCGATGTTGTAGCCGCGGGCCGAGAAGAGGCCGGCCACGCGCGTGAGCACGCCCGGCCGGTCCTCCACGAGGACCGAGATCGTGTGCATCCTGGCGCCGTTCATGCGATCGGAGCCTCCTCGGGATCGTCGGTCGGCTCGATGCTCTCCGGCCCGAGGATGATGTCGTCGTTCGAGCCGCCGGCCGGCACCATCGGAAAGACCATCTCCCCGGGGTCGACGCGGAAGTCGATCACCACCGATCGGTCGGTGATCGAGTACGCCTTCTCGATCGCGGTATCGACCTCGTCGGGCGAATCGACGCGCAGCCCGACCGCGCCGTAGGCCTCGGCAAGCTTCACGTAGTCGGGCACGTCGGGGTCGAGCCACACACCGGAGTACCGCTCGTCGAAGAACAGCTCCTGCCACTGGCGGACCATGCCGAGGTAGCCGTTGTTGAGGATCGCCGTCACGAACGGGATCTTCTCCGTGGCGCTCGTGGCGAGCTCCTGCGCCGTCATCTGGAAGCAGCCGTCGCCGTCGATCGCGACGACTCGCTTTCCGGGCTGGCCGACCTTGGCGCCCATCGCCGCCGGCACGGCGAACCCCATCGTGCCGAGTCCGCCGGAGTTGATCCACCGGCGTGGATGCTCGAACCGCCAGAACTGCGACGCGTACATCTGGTGCTGGCCCACGCCGGCCACGCAGATCGTGTCGTCGTCGGCGAGCGCGCGCAGCCGCTCGACGCAGTACTGGGGCTTCAGCGCGCCGCCGGCCTGGTCGTACCGGTACGGGTAGGCCTGCTGCCACTCGCGCAGCTCACCGAGCCACGCGCCGCGGTCGGGCGGGCCACCCGCCTCGTCCTGCCGCTTGTGCAGCTCGGCGGCGAGCTTGCCGATCACGTCGCGGCAGTCGCCCACGATCGGCACGTCGGCCACCCGGTTCTTCCCGATCTCGGCGGGGTCGATGTCGACGTGAATCACCTTCGCGTTCGGCGCGAAGGCGGCGAGCTTGCCGGTCACCCGGTCGTCGAACCTGGATCCGAGCGCGACGAGCAGGTCGGCCCGCTGCATCGACGTGACAGCGGTGTAGTTGCCGTGCATGCCGGGCATCCCGAGGCAGAGCTCGTGCGAGTCGGGGAACGCCCCACGGGCCATCAACGTCGTCACGACCGGCAGCTGCCCGGTCGTCGCGAGGTCGAACAGCTCCTTGTGGGCATCGGCCTTGATCACGCCGCCGCCCACGTACAGCACGGGCTTGTTCGCCCGCAGGATCATCTTCGCCGCCTCGACGATCTGGCGCTGGTTGCCCTTCGTCGTGGGCTTGTAGCCGGGCATCGAGAACGTCTCCGGCCATCGGTAGGCGGTCTCGGCGATCAGCACGTCCTTCGGAAGGTCGATGAGCACGGGGCCCGGGCGACCGGTCGAAGCGATGTGGAACGCCTCGCGGACCGTCGCGACGATGTCGGCGGGGTCCTTGACCAGGAAGTTGTGTTTGGTGACCGGCATCGTGATGCCGGTGATGTCGGCTTCCTGGAAGGCGTCGTTGCCCACGACCGGCGTCGGCACCTGCCCGGTGATCGCGACGATCGGCACCGAGTCCATCTTCGCGTCGGCCAGCGGCGTCACCAGGTTCGTGGCGCCCGGTCCGCTCGTGGCCATGCAGACACCGACCTTCCCGGTGGCCCACGCGTAGCCCTCGGCCGCGTGGCCCGCGCCTTGCTCGTGCCGGCACAGGATGTGTCGGATCGACGACCGGTCGACCAGCGGATCGTAGATCGGCATGCTCGCCCCGCCGGGGATGCCGAAGACGGTGTCGACGCCTTCCTGCTCGAGCGCCTTCAGCAGCGCGTCGGCGCCCGACATCTTCTCGCCGGTCATCGCGCAGCGGCCTCTCGTGCCTCTTCGACCGGACCGGTCTCGACCCGGCGCACGTGCGCCTGCAGGCGGTGGGCCAGGTTGCGACAGGCGCGCTCGAACTCCCACGGGGTCCAGTCGCGCCGGCGCATCTGCAGCACGTCTTCCTGCTGGTCGGCGGCGAAGTCGAACCCCGATCCCAGATACACGACGTCGGACGACAGGTAGCGGTCGACGACCGCGCGCGTCGAGGGCTCGGCCATCTCGACGCTCACCTGGCCCGGCCCCTCCCACAGCACGCTGGCGACGACGGTGCCGTCTCGCTCGAATTCGTACCGCATGCGGTGCTCTCCTTGTCTCCGGGCCTCGACCCGGTGTCCACGATCCGTTGCGCTGGAAGCTGGGTACAAAAAACCCCCGCGGCTGCGGGGGCGTCCGGCGCGGTCAGCAGGCCTCCTGGGCCTGGCCGCGCCTAATGAATAAGTACGAGGTCGTTGCGCCGGGTGATGGTCTCCTCGCCGAACATGGTCATGACAGTGTAGGGATGCCTCCTCTGCTGTCAACTTTCGGCCGCAGGCCCGGGAATCTTGACCGATCTGGCGCCGGGGACAGCGGACGAGTTCCGTAGGTCGACCGATGTCCATCATGTGTTCCCCAGCCAATCGTTGACGATGGACGAATCGACTCCGACACTTCCCGGGGAGCGCCGATCCTGTCATGACCAACGAGCCCGAAGCCAACGGACCGCGCGTCGTGTTCCTCTGCGTGCAGAACGCGGGGCGTTCCCAGATGGCCGCGGGCTGGCTGCGGCACCTCGCGGGCGACCGGGTCGAGGTCTACTCGGGCGGTTCGAAGCCCGCCGGCGATTTGCACCCGGTCGCGGTCGAGGCGATGGCCGAGGTCGGCATCGACATCTCGGGCGAGGTGCCGAAGCCGTGGACCGACGACATCGTGCGAGGCGCGACCATCGTCGTCACGATGGGGTGCGGCGACTCGTGCCCGGTCTTCCCGGGCACTCGATACATGGACTGGGCCGTGGACGACCCCGCCGGGCTCGGCCTGGACGACGTGCGTCCGATCCGTGACGACATCGCCGCGCGCGTGAAGGCCCTCATGGCCGAGCTCGGTGTCGACGCCCCCGTCACGTAGCGGATCGGGCGCGCTTTCCCGCCATCCACACGCCGAACACGGCCAGCCCCGCGGCGAGCGCCACGCCGCCCAGCGCCTCGTACCCGAGCGTCTGCGCGACGACCCCGCCGGTGAGCGGGCCCACGAGGTAGCCGGCGATGCCGATCTGCGACCAGACCATCATCGCGGTGACGATCCGCTCGGTGGGCACGGCCTCGAGCAGCACGCCCGCCGAGCCGGTCGTGGCGGCGCCGATGCCGAACCCGGCCACCGCGAGCCCGCCCACCCACAGCGGCACGACGCTCGCGGCGCCCACGAGCGCGATGCCCGCGACGACGGCGGCCACGGCGAGCGTGAGCGCGTGCCTCGGCCGGACCCGCGCCGCGAGGACCGACGCCGCCGCGACGAACAGCGACATCGCGGCGAGCAACACGCCGATACGGCCCTGCGACAGCGCCGAGGCGAAGTGCAGGGGAAGCACGCCCTCGACCAGCCCGAGCGAGAGGTACGCGAAGAGCACGCCTGCCGAGGCGACCCAGAACCCCGGCCGCCACAACACCGATCGGTCCGTGGCGAACCGACCGGGCTGACGGGCTCGAGGCATCGCGACGACGAGCGCGCCACATGCGATGACGGCCAGGAGGTAGGCCGCGAACGGCGCGGGGACGCCACCGAGGGCGCCGAGCAGCGGACCGAGCAGGCCGCCGACCGAATAGGCCGCGAAGATCCTGCTCATGCACAAGTACTCCTGGCCCGGCCAGCGTTCCAGGGTCGTGAACGTGATGCCGATCCACAGGCCGCCGGAGCCGAGCCCCATGACGAGCCGGGCGGCGAAGTAACTCCCGAGCGTGGACCCGAGCAGGAAGCCCGCCGTGCCGACCGCGAGCACGGCGAGGGACAGCAGCAACACGGCGTGGGTCCGGCCGCGGCCGACCCATGCGGACGCGACCACGAATCCGAGCATGATGCCGAGCGGGAAGCTCGCGACCAGCACGCCGATGGTGGCCGGGCCGGCCCCGGTCGCGGCGGCAATCGCCGTCGTCACGGGCGCGATCACGCTGTACCCGGCGGCGTCGACCGCGGCGAGGATCAACAACGCGGCGTAGGTGAAGGAGGAGTCCTCGCGCCCGGCCCACGCGCGCGCTCCGGTGACCGACACGCAGACGGCCGATCAGACGTGCGCCGGGGCCGTCGATCGCTCCGGAGGCAACAGCGCGCTCCGCAGCAGCTGCAGCGGTTCGGGCAGCACCCAGTGGAAGACCCATCGGCCGCGCTGCTCGCGCCCGACCAGACCCGCGTCGGTCAGCACCTTGAGGTGATGGCTGACGGTCGGTTGGGACAGCCCGAGCGGGCCCGTGAGGTCGCAGACGCAGACCTCGCCGTCCGGATGGGCGCCGATGAGGCTGAGCATGCGCAGCCGCGTGGGATCGGCAAGCACCTTCAGCGCCGCTCCGAGCCGCTCCGCAGCGACCTCGTCGAGCGGCGCAGCGAGCAGCTGGGGACAGCACGTCTCGTCGATGGTCTGGATGAGTCGCACGACTGCCATATTGACGGCGGTCTATGTGTCTGTCAACGTATCGACGCCCATCGATGTGTCTCCGGAAGGAGGTGACCGGCGATGACGGACCCCTGTTGCCCGCCCGATCAGTGCCCTCCTGACTGCTGCTGAGGGCGTCCGCCGGGCCGGCCGAGCCCAGGGCTCGGCCGGACCCGGCCACCCGGTTGCGTCCTCAGATCGAGCCGCGAGCCCTGGGCCGGACAGCGAGACCGTGGTCGCGGGAGTCCGCACCGAGCCCGAGCCTCGCTGGTCGAAGCCTTGCGGGAGGACGACCCAACTCCCGCCCGGATCTCGAACGCGAACGAGGCCGGCGCATTCGCGCCGGCCTCGTTGCGTGTGTGACGCGAGAAGGCGTCAGATGCCGCGGACGTTCGCCGCCTGCGGACCCTTCTGGCCCTGCGTGACGTCGTACTCGACCTTCTGGTTCTCATCGAGGTTGCGGTACCCCTCGCCAGAGATCGCGCTGAAGTGCACGAACACATCGGCGCTGCCGTCGTCAGGCGTGATGAAGCCGAAGCCCTTCTCGGAGCTGAACCACTTCACGGTTCCTGTTGCCACGTGCGATCCCCTCCTTCCTTCCGCCGTATCGGGCATCGTGCTTGAAGCTGGCCCGTCGGCGCCGGCCGTGACAGCCGGAGTGAGGGAACTGCTCGAAGCGTGTAACCGCGATCGGTGCCCTCGGCCCCAACGCTAGCAGGAACGGGCGTGCGCGCGCACCGCCTTCCTGCACGTTTGACCACGCACGAAGGAGGCTCGTACCGTCGCGGACCATGGAGCCTCGCAGCGATCCACGTCTCGGGGCGGCCATCGGCGCCATCGGCGAATGGCGCGGGCGCGACCTCGGGGTGACACCGGTCTCGATCGGACGCGACGAGCAGCACCTGCTGATCGAGGCGGACGGCGAGCTCTTCATGCTTCGCCTCGCCTCGGCCGCGAGCGAGCGCCCGGGACTCGACGCGACCGGCGAGCTTGAGGTGCTGTTCGCCGCCGCGAGCGCAGGCGTGGCTCCCCAGGTCGTCGCGGCGCTCCCCCAGCTCGGCTGCCTCGTCACGCGATTCGCGGCGGGCCGCCGATTGACGCCCGTCGATCTCGCCGACCACGCCGTGCTGGCTTCGGTCGTGGGCTCGGCGCGGGCGTTGCACGCATGCCCGGCGCCCGCGGTCCCGCGTTCGGTCTTCCGAGAAGCCCGCGATCTGCATCGTGCGGCGCTCGCGCGCGGGGTGACGATGCCGGCGTCCGAGCCGGCCGCCACCGAGGCGATGCGCCGTGTCGAAGCGGCGGTCGGGGAGGTGCCCGTGACGACCACCGCGTGCCACGGCGATCTCACGCGCGCGAGCCTGTTGCTGGAGGGCGAGCAGATCTGGATCGTGGACTATCGGTGGGCGGGGGCGGGCGATCCGTTCGAAGACCTCGCAAGCCTCGCCGCACACCTCGACCTCGATGGGGAACGGTGTGACGACCTGCTGGCCCTCTACTTCGGCGGGGCGAACGACGAGCACCGAACGCGGCTGGACCTCATGCGGCCGGCGGCCGAGTACCTGGCGGCGATGCGAGAGCTCGGCCGGGCGGCGTCGCCGTCACCGGCCTCGATCGAGGTCGCCGAACGCCACCTCGTCCGCATGATGCAGGGCGTGCCAGCTACGTGACGGACTCCAGCGAGAACCACGCCACGCGTCGGAGCCCACCGCTCCACCACAGGAGGGCTTGCCCGAGGTAGAGCCCCTCGCCGATCTGCACCAACTCGTCGAGCACTCGGCGGACGGGGAACCCGGGATTCCCTTCGACCTCACGGTAATCCAGCCGCAGCACGGTGCGGTCCGGATGGGTCGAGCTCGGCCCGATGCTCGTCGCGAAGCGGAAGGCCGTGGCCCCCGCCTCGCCGTCGACCAGCCCGCGGTACCTCGGGAACACCGTTCGGATCGCTCGCCGCCCCCCGGCCGTGAACAGATTCACGCCCTCGGCCGCCTGGCGTGAGAAGTCCTTCCCGCGCCACGGCATCCACCATCGGCCGAGTCCCTCGAAGGGGCCGTCGAGCCCGTACCCCACGGTCGTGGCGATGAGTCGGCCCCGCCGGAAGCCGACGAGCCCCTCGGCCGCCTTCCCGTCGGCGAAGCAGGACTCGAGCTCAGCGAGCCCGAGGGGACGATCGAGTCGCACCATCGCGACGGCGTGCCAGTAGTCGGTCACGGTGCTCAGCCCAGGGCGGCGAGGAACTCGTCGAGATCGGGGGCGACGTGGTACGTCGGCTCGAGGAAGCCCTCGAGCGCGTCGATCGTCTTGTAGCCGTTGCCGGTCACGTAGGCGACGACCTCCTCGCCGGGCTTCACGATCCCCTGATCGACCATGCGCTTCAGGTTCGCGATCGTCACGCCGCCGGCCGTCTCGGTGAAGACCCCCTCGGTCGAGGCGAGCAACCGGATGCCTTCGCGGATCTCCTGTTCGGTGCACCACTCGATGTGCCCGCCGGTCTGCCTGGCGACCTTGAGCGCGAAGAACCCGTCGGCCGGCGCCCCGATCGCGAGCGAACGCGCGATCGTGTCCGGCTTGACCGGCGTGACTTCCTCGGCCTCGTCGAGGAACGCCTGCGCGACCGGGCGGCAGCCCTCCGGCTGCGCGCCGGAGACGCGGTACGGTCGTTCCTCGACCGCGCCGATCGCGACGAGCTCGCTGAAGGCACGGTGGATCTTCGTGAGCAGCGCGCCGCTCGCGATCGGCACCACCACGTGGTCGGGGAGTCGCCAGCCGAGCTGCTCGGCGGTCTCGAATCCGAGCGACTTCGAGCCCTCGGCGTAGTACGGGCGCATGTTCACGTTGACGAACGCCCACGGCAGCGCGTCGGCCACTTCGCTGCAGAGTCGGTTCACGTCGTCGTAGTTGCCCTTGACCGCCACGACCTTGGCGCCATAGGCCTCGGTCGAGAGGATCTTCGCCCGTTCGAGGTCTTCGGGCACGAACACGTAGCACTCGATGCCGGCCTTCGCTGCGTGCGCCGCGGTCGCGTTCGCAAGGTTCCCCGTCGAGGCGCACGAGATCGCCTCGTAGCCGAAGGCCCGGGCCATCGTCGTCGCGACGCTCACGACCCGGTCCTTGAACGAGTTCGACGGGTTCACCGAGTCGTCCTTGACCCAGATCGGGCCGTCGTGGCCGATGGCGAGCGCGAGGTTGTCGGCGCGACGCAGCGGCGTGAAGCCGGCGCCGAGGTCGACGCGCTCGATGCCCGGCCCGCCGGGCAGGAGCGACTCGTAGCGCCAGAGCGTCTGCGGGCCGGCCTCCGCCTGCTTGCGGAAGTCGACCCCGTCGACGGATTGCAGGTCGTAGGAGGGCTCCAGCGGCCCGAAGCACTCCTCGCAGATGGTGAGCGGCTCGACCGGGTACTGCTGTCCGCAGATGCGGCACTGCAGCGCGGCCGGCGATGCGATGGTCGGGTGTGCGGTCACCAGGTCACCGCCCCGTGGTCGGCCGAGCCGACCGCGCGCGCGTACTTCGCGAGCGCGCCCTGCGTGTACCGCGGCTCGGGCGCCGTCCATCCCGCCCGGCGGCGCTCGAGCTCGGCGTCGTCGACCACCATCTCGATCGATCGGGCATCGGCGTCGATGCGGATGCGATCCCCGTCCTGCACGAGCGCGATCGGCCCGCCGACGAACGCCTCGGGAGCGATGTGGCCCACGCTGAACCCCTTCGTCGCGCCGCTGAAGCGGCCGTCGGTGATCAGCGCGACGTCCCTGCCGAGGCCGGCTCCCGCGACCGCCGCCGTGACCGCGAGCATCTCGGGCATGCCCGGCGAGCCCTTGGGACCCTCGTAGCGGATCACGATCACGACGCCGGCCGCGATCGCACCGGCCGTCAGCGCATCGAACGCGGCCTGCTCGGAGTCGAAGCATCTCGCGGTGCCCTCGAACGACGTGCTCGCGGCGCCGGCGACCTTGATGACCCCGCCGTCGGGCGCGAGGTTGCCGCGCAGGATCGCGAGCCCGCCCCAGGGGTGGATCGGGTCGCTCGGCGGGTGGATGACCTCGCCGTCGGGCGCCGGCACCGCCATCGCTGCGAGGTTCTCGGCGATCGTCTTCCCCGTGACGGTCAGGCAATCGCCGTGGAGCAGGCCCGCGTCGAGGAGCTCCTGCATCACGACCTGCACGCCCCCGACCCGGTCGATGTCGCTCATCACGAACCGGCCCGCCGGACGCACGTCGACGAGGTGGGGCACGTCGCGGGCGACCCGGTCGAAGTCGTCGAGCTGCAGGTCCACGTGGGCCTCCCGAGCGATGGCGAGCAGATGCAGGACGGCATTGGTGGAGCCCGCGAGCGCCATCACGACGGCGATCGCGTTCTCGAACGCGTCCTTCGTCATGATGTCGCGCGGCAGCGGTCCACCGTCGGCGACGAGACGAGCGGCGTGGACGCCGGACTCGCGAGCCGCCACCTCGCGCCGATAGTCGACCGCAGGCGGCGACGCCGCGCCCGGCAGCGACATGCCGATCGCCTCGCCGACCGCCGCCATCGTGTTCGCGGTGTACATGCCGGCGCACGAGCCGGTGCCCGGGCACGCGGCGCGCTCGATCGCGCGCAGCTCGTCGTCGTCGATCGTGCCCTTGGCGTGCGAGCCGACCGCCTCGAACACGTCCTGGATCGTGACGTCGCGGCCCTGGTAGGTGCCCGGCAGGATCGTGCCCCCGTAGAGGTAGACGCTCGGCAGGTTCAGCCGCGCCATCGCCATCAGCATGCCGGGTTCGCTCTTGTCGCACCCCGCGATGCCGACCAGGGCATCCATGCGCTCGGCGTGCATCACGAGCTCCACGGAGTCGGCGATCAGATCGCGGCTCATCAGCGAAGCCTTCATGCCCTCGTGCCCCATGGCGATGCCGTCGCTGATCGCGATCGTCGTGAACTCGATCGGCACGGCGCCGCCCTGACGCACGCCTTCCTTGGAGAGCGCCGCAAGCTTGTCGAGGTGGTAG
>Ga0299913_10003808_pt1 | contig 12480 bp, 12 predicted proteins | sample RVTome_9_FD_201360 | JGI IMG/M metagenome (GOLD analysis project Ga0299913, IMG submission 201360) | Soil microbial communities from uranium-contaminated site in the Upper Colorado River Basin, Wyoming, United States - RVT155D38 (version 2) ... | reverse complement strand
TGATGGATCTCCTGCCGGGCGAGGAGCCACGCCTTCCGCGGCGGCGGCCGCTCGCCTTCCTCACCGACCTGCTCAACGGGGCCGATGACGTGGCCCGTCGACGAGCGTCGCGCTAGCATCGGCCCCGATGCTTCCGCTGATCTGGACCCTGTTCGCCGTGCTCGCGGTGGGCGGTTTCCTGATGATCGCCGCCTACTGGCTGGACATCCAGGACCGACCCGATCTCAGCGTCCGCGCCCGCATCGGCTGGTCGGCGGGCGTGGTCCTCTTTCCGCTCACCATCCCGGCCTACGCCTTCGCCGGCGGCCCCGGATGGCCGGCGTTCCTTCGCTTCGCGAGCCTGGTGCCCGCGGTCGCGGTGGCGCTCTTCCTCGGGTTCGTGTTCGGCGCCTTCGGCTAGGACTCGCCCGGGGTGCGGCGCCGGAACGCCAGCATCGAGAGCCCTGTGAGCAGCACCAGCGCCACACCGCCGACGAGAAGCGGCACGGGAAGCTCGGCCGCGCCCTGCACGGGGTCCGGCGGCGTCGAGCCGCCCACCGGCGTCATGGCCTCGGCGATGGCCGCCGATTCGGGGTCATCCGCGTCGAGCGGTCGGTTCGGCACGCAGCCGTTGGTCTCGAGCCCGCCATCGGTCATGGAGGCGAGCACCAGCCATCGGGTCCCCACCTCGAACGACACGCCGCAGTTGGCGCCGTTGTCCGGCCAGCCGATGATCGTCGCGCGGTCGACCTCGAGGGGATCCCGTGAGCGCTCGATGGCCCACTCCATGGACATCGGCTGGTCGAGCGCATCGGGGGGCGGCGCCTGGACGGCGACCAGCGTGCCGACGATGGCGAGGTCGGCCTCGGCGACGGCCTGCTCGACCGAGGTCTCCATGCAGGAGCAGGCCATGACGGTGACGGTGGGGACGGCCGTGAACGCGAGCGCGGCGGCAACGGCGAGAAAGGGGCGAAGCAGTCTTGGCATGCCCCCCGGACGCCCGCGCGGTGCCCTGGGTTCCCGATCGCCCAGGCGCCTATCATCGGCCGATGAGCAGCCAGACCGATTCCCCCGCGGCCACCGACGCCGCCACCGCCTACCTGCGCGAGCACGACGCCGAGCATCTTGGGCAGCTCGACGAGTTCCTCCGCATCGAGAGCGTCTCGGCGGACCCGGCGCGGAACGACGACGTCCGCCGCGCCGCGCAGTGGATCGTCGACGAGCTGACGCGCATCGGCGTCGAGCGCGCCACCATCCACGAGACGAGCGCGCATCCGATCATCACCGCGGAGTGGATGCATGCCGGCGACGACGCCCCGACGGTGCTCGTGTACTGCCACTACGACGTCCAGCCGGCCGATCCGCTCGACGAGTGGATCCGCCCGCCGTTCGAGCCGCGGCACGAGGGCGAGAAGGTCTACGCGCGCGGCGCCGGCGACGACAAGGGCCAGCTGTTCATGCACCTCAAGGCGGTCGAGGCCTGGGTGCGGACCGCCGGCAGCCTTCCGGTCAACCTGCGCTTCTTCTTCGAGGGCGACGAGGAGGTCGGCTCGGAGCCCGTGGAGCAGTTCATCGCCGACCACGCGGACCTGCTGCGGGCCGACGTGTGCGTGGTGAGTGACGGCGACACGTTCGACGACGATGGCACGCCGGCGATCGGCTACGGGCTGCGCGGCATCGCCTACTGGGAGGTCCGAGTTCACGGCCCGCGCCAGGATGTGCATTCCGGCCAGTACGGCGGCGGCGTCGACAACCCGGCCAACGTCCTCGTCCGGATGCTGGCGTCGATGGTCGACCGGGATGGGCGCGTCACGGTCCCGGGCTTCTACGACGATGTCCGCGACCTGACCGATGAGGAGCGCGCCGCCTACGCGGCGCTTCCCTTCTCGGAGGATGGCTGGCGCGACGAGACCGGGGTCCGCGCGGCCATGGACGGCGAGACCGGCTTCACGCTGCTCGAACGCCTTTCGGCGCGTCCCACCTTCGACATCAACGGCATCTGGGGCGGCTACACCGGGGATGGCGCGAAGACGATCATCCCCGCCTGGGCGGCAGCCAAGATCTCGACGCGCCTCGTCCCGGACCAGGACTACCGGAAGGTCGAGCGGGCCATGAAGGCGCACCTCGAGTCGATCGCACCGCCGACCGTGCGGGTGGATGTGAAGGTCATCCACGGCGGCGCCCCGGTGATCACGCCGCTGGACCATCCCGGCATCGGCCCCGCCACCCGTGCGCTGAGCGCCGGCTTCGGGAAGGCGCCGCTCTTCCAGCGCTCGGGTGGATCGGTGCCGGTGGTGGCGGCGCTGGACGCGCAGCTCGGCCTGAAGACGCTGATGGTCGGCTTCGCGAATCCGACCGGCAATTTCCACGCCCCGAACGAGTGGATGAGCCTGCGAAACATCCGGGACGGCATGGTGTCGCTCGTCCACCTGTGGGCGGAGCTCGGCGCCATGTCGAAGGATGATCTCCGGGGCGCGTAGCCACCAGGCGTTGTGGCGGTCCGCTTGACGATCGTCGCGGCACGCGCGTAGCGTTCATCCGTACCCCAGATTTCGGAGTTTCACGCCCCAGTGCCCTCCTCCCCTCCAGCGCCGGAGCACGACTCGGACGATCCGTGGTTGCCGCTCGGTGCCGCCTCGCGCCTGGTGGGGGTCGGCCCGGACACGCTCCGACGGTGGGCGGATACCGGAAAGGTGCAGAGCTACCAGACGCCCGGCGGACATCGGCGCTTCCTGCGCTCCAGCCTCGAGGCCATGATCAACGCCCCGCGCCGGCATCGATACGACGTGGAGCGCCTTCCGGACTCAACGCAGACGATGGCCGGAGAGCTCCATCGGCGCATGCAGCGCACCGGCTACTCGGGTCAACCGTGGCAGGCCCGGCTGTCGGGAGAGCAGCGCGACGACTTCCGGCGCTGGGGCCAGCGCACCTTCCAGTTGGTCATCGAATACGTGGCAGCCACCAAGAAGGCCGAGCGCCAGCTCCTGCTCGAGGAGGCCGAGAAGATGGGCGGCCTCTACGGTGGTGAGGCCTCGAAGGCCGGCCTCAGCCTGGCCGAGACGGTCGAAGCGTTCCTCTTCTTCCGCTCGCCGGTGATCGACGCCATCACCGGCCACCTCCGGCGTCGGGCGGCCGATGTCAGCGACGTCACGAGCGCCTTCCACGAGGCGAACGCGGCCATCGACCAGGTGCTGGTCGCGCTGGTGAGCTCGCACCGCGAGGGCCGCTGACGCGCGCTACTCGACCAGGTACAGGTCCGTCGAGCTGGTGTTGAGTCGCTCGCCGCCGGCGTCGGTGCAGATCACGATGTCCTCGATCCGCGCGCCCCACGCATCGCGGATGTAGATCCCCGGCTCGACGCTGAACGCGTTCCCAGCCACCAGCGGCTCCTGGTTCGACGACACGATGTACGGCTCCTCGTGGGTCTCCATGCCGATGCCGTGCCCGGTCCGATGCAGGAACGCCTCGCCGTACCCCGCCTCGGCGATCAGGTTTCGCGCAACGGCGTCGAGCTCGGCCCCTGACAGACCGGGCCGGACCGCGTCGCAGGCCGCCTGCTGTGCCTGGCGGAGCACCTCGTACAGCGCCGCGAACTCGGCCGGTGGCTCGCCCACGAACGCGGTCCGCGAGGTATCGCTGCAGTAGCCGTCCACCGTGCCGCCGATGTCGAGCACGATCGCGTCGCCCTCGGTGACCACCCGGTCGCCCGGCACGTGGTGAGGGCTCGCCGCGTTCGGGCCCGAGGCCACGATCGCGAACTCGGCGGTGTCGTGGCCCGTCTCCAGGAGCAGCTCGCGGATGTGACGCGCGACCTCGACCTCGGTGCGGCCGGAAAGACGCTCGGCGGTGATCGCCAGCATGGCGCGATCCGCGGCACTGGCCGCGGCGCGCAGAGCCGCGATCTCGTCCCCGGACTTCACGCGGCGAAGCGCGCTCATGGTGTGGCCGGCCTCGACGACCTGCGCGGGATCGAGGGCGGCCGCGAGACGGAGCGCGAAGCGCGCCCACATCTGGTCCTGCACGGCGACGCGCATGGCGGAGCCGACGATGCCCTGCACGAGCCGGATCGGGTCCTGTGTCTCCTCCCAGGCCACGATGCGCACCACGTCCGCCATGGCTCCCAGCTCGTGGCGCGCCAGGGGCTCCTCGAGACGAGGCAGCACCAGGGTGGGCTCACCGTCCGCCGGCACCACAAGGCAGGTGAGACGCTCCATGGCCGGCGCGCGATATCCGAGGAGGTACGCGTAGTCCGGTGATGGGGTGATGAGCAGCGCGTCGACGCCTCGCTCACCGGCGGCCGCCGCGGCACGCTGAATGCGATCGCGATGCGCGACGCCGTCGGAGTCGCCTACGTCGAACGCCCTGTTGGTCATGACCGAAGCCTACACCGATAGGCCATTGCGTCCGGAGTGCGTGGTGATCAGGCTCGGACGGCGCCGACGATGCACAATGTCATACGGCGTCATACGCGAGGAACCGATGCTGCACCGCGACCAACCGTCCACGGCCCGCCGGTCGTGGGTGGCTGCGCTCGGGGCGGTCCTCGCCCTGTCGCTCCTGCTGCCGGCCCGGCCGACCGCAGCGGCCGAGCCGAACGCCGCCGCCGGCGCACGGGTGCTCGCCGAACGCAACGGCGGCGCCGCCGCCGACTACGTCCTCGTCCACGAGACCGATGCTCCCGCCGCAGATGGCTCCACGATCTGGAGCGGAAAGTTCGTCGACCAGCGCTCCGGCGCCATCCACGTCGTCCAGCGTGACGGCAGCGGAGCAGCGGTGCCCGGGGGGCAGCTGCGGACGCAGCGCGTCGAGGCCGCGACCGCGTCGCTGACGGCGCTCGAGCGCAAGGGAGACGCCGAGCTGCGCGCCGCGGTGACTGCAGCGAAGGGTCGCATCGCCGCGGCGGGCGCGGCGGCAACGGTGCCCGTTGGCGTGTGGGTGGACGTGGACGTGACCGCGGCCGAGGCGACGGTCATCGCCCGTCACCCCGAGCTGCAGTGGATCGGCGACCGCCCGATCGTCGACGACCTCGTGACCGCTCGTGCGATCCGCGCGGAGCTCTGGCAGGCGCGGGCCGATGCCCGCGCATCGGCGGTCGAGCAGCTCCGGGCCGATGTTGCGCGCATCGGCGGCTCGATCGCATACGTCTCCACCAGCGCGCCACTCGCCTACCTGGACGTGCCGGCGGACCGAGTCGCGGCGCTCGCCGAGCTGCCGGCGGTGGCGACCCTGGGCCTGGAGCGTTCCTGGTCGACCACGATGTCGAGCGCCGCCCCGGGCGTCCAGGCCAACTGGACGAGCGGCAGCGGTGACCAGGGTGCCGGCGTACGGGTGGCGGTGGTCGAGTACCACAACGTCCACAACACCGGCGACCTGTCCGGCCGCGTGGTCGCATCGCACAGCACGACCGGATCGATCGCCTACAGCCCCACGTTCGACCATCCGACCTGGGTGGCGGGAGCGATCGCGGGGCGCAGCTCCAGCTACCCGGGCGTCGCGCCGGGGGCGCTGATCGTCAGCGCCTCGACCGGGGGCGGCAATGCGGGAGTGACGCGCGACCGGCACATCATCGCCGCGGCCGATTGGGCCGCCAGCCCGGGCGGTGGCGACTCGGACGTCGTCAACCTGAGCATCGGCCAGGACACGGCCACCGGCTCCGAGGAGGCGCGGCGCTACTTCGATGCCATGGCCCACGAGGACGGGCGCCTGCCCGTCGCCGCGGCCGGCAACTACGTCACCTTCGGCCACTGGAACGTGCTGTCGCCGGGCACGTCGTGGAACACGCTGACCGTGGGCGGCATCGACGACCGGAACACGGCGGGCCGCAACGACGACATCGTCTGGTACTACCCCGGCTCGAACGGCAGCAACTACCGCGACCCCGGCGGCACCGCCTGGAACGCCCACGGCGACTTCAACAAGCCGAACGTGTCGGCGCCCGCCGTTTCCGTGCGGACGGCGAACGGCCTCGGCGCCAGCGGCACCAGCGTGGCCTCCCCGATCGTGGCGGGCATCGCGGCCCAGGTCATCGCCCGGGCACCGAGCCTCGCGCTCCGGCCCGAGGGCACGCGGGCGATCATCATGGCCGGCGCCATCAACCGCTCGCCGATGCCGGACGGGTCCCGTAACGCGGACCACGAGGGCACCGGCACGGCCTCGGCGATGTGGGCGAACCGGATCCTCAACGTCGGCGACGGCACGTGGGGCGGCTATCGGCTCGCGAGCATGACCGCCGGGCAGGTGCTGACCGAGGAGATCGCGGTGGTGGCCGGCCAGAAGATCAAGGTCGCGGTCTCCTGGAACAGCCACAGCTCCGGCAGCACGTCGTCGGACCGGCTCATGGCCGACCTGGACCTTCGCGTCATCGGCCCCGACGGCTCGGTCGCCGGCTCCTACACCCTGGACAACAACTACGAGTGGGTCGAGATTACCGCCGGGGCCACCGGAACGGCACGCATCGAGGTCCGGTCCACGCGCTTCGAGGCGAGCGCCGAGCGCATCGGGCTGGCGTGGACCAAGTGGAGCGTCGGGACGCCGGTCCGGATCGCGGGCGCCGACCGCTACGCGACGGCTGCGGCCGTGAGTCGCGCCCACTTCGGTCCGGGCGTCCCGGTCGCCTACGTCGCCACTGGCACGAACTTCCCCGACGCGCTGGCCGGCGGGCCAGCGGCCGGCATCCAGGGCGGTCCCGTGCTCCTGACGGAGCGAGGAGGGCTGCCGCAGGCGACTCGCGATGAGCTGACCCGACTGCGCCCCGGGAGGATCGTGGTCCTCGGCGGGACCGGGGCCGTCTCGGCCACCGTGGCCCAGCAGCTCCAGGCGTACGCCTCGGCGCCGGTCGAGCGGCTGCAGGGAGCCGATCGCTTCGCGACCGCCGTGGCGGTCAGCCGCAGCGCGTTCGCCCCCGGCGTGCCGGCCGCGTTCGTCGCCACGGGCGCGTCATTCCCCGATGCGCTCGCCGCCGGCCCCGCGGCCATCAAGGCTGGCGGACCGGTTCTCCTCACTCAGCCGGGCTCGCTGCCCGCGGCCACGCGGGACGAGCTCGTACGCCTGGCGCCGGCGACGATCTACCTGCTCGGCGGAACCGCGGCGGTGAGCGAGAGCGTGCGGCTGGCCATCGCACAGGCGACCGGGAAGCCGGTCGTCCGCCTGGCCGGTGCCGACCGCTTCGCGACGGCGGTGGCGGTGTCCAAGACGTTCTTCAACCTGCCGCCTTCGGTGTACCTGGCCACCGGCGCGAACTTCCCCGATGCCCTGGCGACCGTCCCCGCCGCCGGCCGGGCCGGCTCCCCCCTTCTCCTCGTCCAGCGCGACGGCATCCCGTCGAGCGTGGCGTCCGAGCTGCTGCGGCTTCATCCGCCCCGCACGTTCCTGTCGGGCGGGGCGGCGGTCATCCTCGACACGGTGATGAGCCAGCTGCGGGCGCTGCTCGGCAGGCCATGACCGTTTCCCGCGTCCTGGCGGCGGTCGCCATGCTGGCTCTCGCCGCCTGCGCGACACCCACCCCGACACTGACCTCTGGAGCGACCCCGAACCTGACCGTGCCACCGTCAAGCGCATCCCACACCCCCGCCCCGGCATCCTCGGCGCCCATCGCGCTGCCTGAGCCGGGCCGCCCGTACGATGCCGACGACCTGCTCGACGCCATGCGCGAATCGCGCCGGCCCGGCGGAGTCCCGCCCGAGCTCCAGGATCCGCAGATCGCGGCCGACCTGGCCGATCGGCTGTGGACGTTCGACGGTGAACCATGGGACGCCATCGCCGCCGGCGGATCGTGCGGACCGACGATATGCTCGCTGGAGCTCAGCGGCGGCACCGCCGCCGCCGGGCGGGAGGATGCCTGGGTGTTCGCGATCGACCGAACGAGCGGCGCCGTCGAGGTGGTCACCGCCGACCTGCACGCGGTTCCCAACGAGACGGCGGCGATTCTCGATCGCTGGGCGCGCGTCCTCGACGAGGACGGGCTGCTGGAAGGCCTGCTGACCACCGCCGTTCGATGGCTTCCCCCGCCCGCGGCGGATCGGTTCCGGATCGCCTATCGCTCCGGCAACGAAGAGGGGTCCTGTTCCGTCGACCTGGAGCTCGACGCCGCCGCCGGCCGCATCGTCGAGCTCATCCCGACCGACTGCTGAGGCCGCTCAGCGCAGCTCCAGGGCCACCTCTCGGCTCTCCCCGTCCTCGATCCGCCACGCGCGCAGGCTCGCCGCGGGCGATGCGTCAGGGTCGATGAGCGTCGCCAGCAGGTAGACCACCGGATAGCGGGCCTGTCGCCGGTCGGTCGGCGACGGGACCGCCGGGGTATGGGTGTGCGAGTGGAAGATCGCCACCAGGTCCTGCCCCGCGTCCTCGATCCCGAGCACGATGCGCAGCAGGTCGTCGGGATGGACCGTGTACACGTACGGGCTCTCGTCCGCGTTGCGGGCCTGGAGGTAAGCGGTTGCGGTGCCCGCCCCCAGGTCCCCCGCCAGCAGGCCGCACGCCTCGTTCGGCACCTCCGACCGGGCGTGGCGAAGGACCTCCTCCGCCAGCGCCAGCGGCACCGACAGCCCGTCGCTCACCACAGCAGCGAGCCCTCCAGCTCGTCCTCCAGCTCGTCGAGGTCGCGCGTCCAGAGGTCGGCGGAGAGGTACTTCCAGCCGGCATCGGCGAGGAGCACCACCACGGTGCCGGAGGTCATCTCGCGAGCCACGCGAAGTGCCACCGCCACCGCCGCCCCGCACGAGAGGCCGGCGAAGATGCCCTCGTCGCTGAGCAGGCGCCGCACGCCGATGACCGCGTCGCGGGTGTTGACCAGGTACTTGTCGTCCAGGACCGATGCGTCCAGCACCGGCGGGACGAAGCCCTCGTCCAGCGAGCGGAGCCCCTGCACCCCCTCCCCGGGGAGCGGCTCGGCGGCAACGATCCGGATTCCCGGCCGCTCGCGCTTGAGGAAGCGGCCCACCCCGGTCAGCGTGCCCCCGGTGCCGAGCCCGGCGACGAAGACGTCGAGATCCGGGACCTGTTCGAGGATCTCCGGCCCGGTCGTCTCCTCGTGCGCCCGCGGGTTCGCCTCGTTGCCGTACTGGTACGGCATGAAGAGGGTTGGATCCTCGGCCGCCAGCCGCTCGGCGAGGCGGATCGCGCCGTTCGACCCCTCGGCGCCCGGCGAGTGGACGATCTCGGCGCCGTACAGCCGCAGCATCTGCTCGCGCTCCGGGGTGGTGTTGTCGGGCAGCACGATCCGCACCGGGTGACCGAGCAGCCGCCCGACCATGGCCAGGCTGATCCCCGTGTTGCCGCTCGAGGGCTCCAGGATCGTCTGACCGGCGGTGAGCCGGCCCGACGCCAGGCCCTCCTCGACCATCGCACGCGCGATGCGGTCCTTGACGCTGCCCGACGGGTTCGCACCCTCGAGCTTGGCGAAGACCCGCGCACCGCCGGGCGGCGCGAGGCGGCGGAGCTCCACCATCGGCGTGTTGCCGATGGTGGACAACAGATCGCGTGCGGCGTCGCCGGTGGCGGCCGTCATCGGCCCGAGCGTGCGCCTCCGGCCATGGCCGGCAGCAGGATGATCGTATCGTCCGGCCCAACCTCGGTGCCGAGGCCGTCCCGGTAGCGCACGTCACGATCGTTGACGTAGACGTTGATGAACGAGGACAGCGCGCCATCCTCCGTGACGCGGTCACGCAGCGCCGGGTGCTTGGCGAAGAGGTCCTCGAGCGCCTCGGTGACCGTGGCGCCGGCCACGTCCACACTCCGGCTGCCGCCGGTGTTCTCGCGCAGGACCGGAGGGATGCGGACGGTGCTCACGCGCTCACCGCCGATGCCGGCACCGCCGGCGCGTCGCCGGCACCCTCGCCGCAGGCCGGGCAGGCCGGGTCGCGCCAGATGCGCACCTCGTCGAAGGTGGTGCCCATGGCGTCGAACATGAGCAGCCGTCCGGCCAGGGTCTCGCCCACGCCAAGCAGCAGCTTGAAGACCTCGTTGGCCTGCATCAGCCCGACGATCCCCGGCAGCACGCCGAGGACGCCCGCCACGCTGCACGCCGGCGCGAGCTCGGCGGGTGGCTGGGTCGGGTACATGCACCGGTAACACGGCCCCTCGAAGGGGACGAAGGTCGTCACCTGGCCGTCCCATCGGTAGATCGACCCGTGGACGACCGGCTTGCGCAGCCGCACGGCCGCGTCGTTGAGGACGTAGCGGGTGTCGAAGTTGTCGGTGCCGTCGACGATGACGTCGTAGCCGGAGATCAGCCGTTCGACGTTGTCGGCGCCCAGCCGCTCGGCGTGCTTGACGACCGTCGTCTCGGGGTTCAGCCCGCGGATCGTCAGCTCGGCCGAGTCGACCTTGCGCATGCCCAGGCGATCCACTCCGTGCAGCACCTGGCGCTGGAGGTTCGACTCGTCGACCACGTCATCGTCGACGAGGCCGATGGTGCCCACCCCGGAGGCCGCGAGGTACAGGGCGGTCGGCGAGCCGAGCCCGCCGGCGCCGATGAGCAGCACCTTGGCGTCGAGGAGCGTCCGCTGCCCCTCCTGACCGACCTCCGGGATCAGCACCTGCCGCGAGTACCGGCGTTGCTGGCCCGGCGTGAGGAGCTGGACCGGCTCCTCCCATCGGCCGCCGCGGTCCTTCCACTGCGTGATCGGCGCCTTCAGGTTGACGACGTTGGTGTAGCCGAGCTGCACGAGCCACGACGCCGCGCGCGCCGAACGGCCGCCGACGGCGCAGTGCAGCAGGAGTGGCGTATCGCGGTCGGGGACGACCTCGGTGATGCGGGCGGCGACGTCGCCAAGGGACAGCAGCGTCGCGCCCGCGACGTGGCCGGCGTCCCACTCGCTCTGCTCGCGAACGTCGATGACGCGGAAGCCCTCGCTGGCGAGTCGAACCGCCTCGGCGGTGTCGACGTCGCGGACGGCGGGGGTCGGTTGATCGGTCATGAGAGTGGTCCTTGCGGAAGGGGTTCTGGGGTGATCGGTCGGGAGGTCGGCGTCAGCCCGGACAGGACTCCGTCGACTGGCCGCAGGCGACCACCGCCATCAGCTCGGCGCGGCTCACGGTGCCGATCCGCCCTGGTTGGCGCCGGCCAGCACCTCGGCCTCGTCGGGCCAGCGCGCCTCGGCGCCGATGACGGCGCCCTGCAGCACCTTGTAGACGAGCAGCGCGCACTTCAGCCGCGCCGGGCCGATCGGGACGCCGAGATTCTCGACGACCTCCTTCGGGTCGATCGCCTCCAGCTCCCCGATCGTCAGGCCGCGTAACTCGTCGGTGAGGATCGAGGCCGATGCCTGGCTGATCGCGCAGCCGCGACCGGTGAAGGCGACATCGGCGACGCGCTGCTTCGCGTCGTCGAGGCGGATCGTGATCGACATCTCGTCGCCGCAGGTCGGGTTCGAATCGGCGAAGTGCAGGTCGTGTGGGTCGAGCACGCCGGTGTTGTGCGGGCTTCGGTAGTGCTCGAGGATGAAATCGCGGTACAGGTTGTCCATCAGGCAGCCCCGAACAGGCGCCGGACGGCGCCGATGGCATCGGTCAGGCGCTCGATGTCGTCCCGGTCGCTGAAGACGGAGAAGCTGGCGCGCGTCGTCGCCGGCAGGTCGTAGCGGAGCATCACCGGCTGGGCGCAGTGGTGGCCGGCACGCACCGCCACGGCCTCGGCGTCCAGGACGGTGGCCACGTCGTGCGGGTGGACCCCCTCGACCACGAAGCTGATGACGCCGGCATGCTCGTCCGGATCTGCGGGGCCGAGCATGCGGACGCCGGATGTGGCGTCCAGCGCGGCCCAGGCGGTCTCGAACAGGCTGTGCTCGTGGGCGCGAACGGCATCCATGCCGAGCCCCTCGAGGTAGGCGACCGCGGCGCCGAGGCCAATCGCCTCGGCGATGGCCGGGGTGCCGGCCTCGAACTTCCACGGGACCTCGTTCCACTCCGCGCCGTCGAGGGTGACGCGGGTGATCATGCTGCCGCCGGTCAGGAAGGGCGGCATCGCGTCGAGCAACGCTCGCCGGCCCCACAGCGCCCCGATGCCCGACGGCCCGAGCATCTTGTGTCCCGAGAGCGCCGCGAAGTCGACGCCAAGGGCGGCCACGTCGACCGGCAGGTGCGGCACGCTCTGCGCGGCGTCGAGCACGGTGACAGCCCCGGCTTCGCAAGCCATGGCGGCGATCTCGGCGACCGGGTTGATGGTGCCGAGCGCGTTGCTCACGTGCGTGAATGCCAGCAGACGTGCGCCCGGGAGGCGTGCGCGGAGATCGTCGAGGTCGAGCCGGCCGTCATCGGTGATGCGGATGTACTCGATGGTCGCCCCGGTGGCGGCGGCAAGCTGCTGCCACGGCACGAGGTTGGCGTGATGCTCCATCTCGGTGGCGAGGATGCGGTCGCCGGCGCGGAGGTTCGTCCGCCCCCAGCTGTACGCGACAAGGTTGATCGCCTCGGTCGCGTTGCGGACGAAGACCACCTCACGCTCGCTGGGCGCGCCGATGAAGCGGGCGAGATCCCGGCGAGCGCCCTCGAAGCGGGCCGTTG
>Ga0299913_10003807_pt1 | contig 12482 bp, 11 predicted proteins | sample RVTome_9_FD_201360 | JGI IMG/M metagenome (GOLD analysis project Ga0299913, IMG submission 201360) | Soil microbial communities from uranium-contaminated site in the Upper Colorado River Basin, Wyoming, United States - RVT155D38 (version 2) ... | reverse complement strand
ACGCGCTTACGACCGCGATCCATCGGCGATCGGGACGCTGCGCACGACCCTCGACGTGCTGCTTCGTCTATTCGCGCCTTACATCCCCTTCGTCACAGAGGACATCTGGGATCGGCTGCATCCCGAAAGCGGTTCGGTCCATCGCTCATCGTGGCCGCGCGCGAGCGAGCTGCCCGGGGGGTCGGACGACGGCGCGTTCGATGTGTTGGTCGGCGTCCTTTCCGTGATCCGTCGCGCGAAATCGGATGCCAAGGTGTCCATCAAGACCCCCGTCGCGAAGCTCGTCGTTCGCGCCTCGAGCGAACATCTCGATCGGCTGAATACAGTCAGAGACGATCTGTTCGCGGCGGGAAACGTGGTCGAGCATGAGCTCATCGCCGGCGACTCACCGGAACCACAAGTCACCGTGGAGCTCGGTGAGCCCGAGATCAAGCGACCTCACTGACATGGGTTACGAGGAAGCGTCTGCGTACTTAGACGACCTGGGCATCGACGCGATGAAGCGTCTGAAGCCCAACACCGCGCGCATCGAGGCGTTGTGCGACATCCTCAACCATCCCGAGGCGGCGATCCCCGCGATCCACGTGACGGGTACGAATGGAAAGACGTCGACGGCCCGGATCGCGTCGTCGCTCCTCGCCGCCGCAGGCCTGTCGGTCGGAACTTACACATCGCCGCATCTCGTGTCCGTACGCGAGCGGCTCACGCTTGCCGGTGAGCCCATCTCGGAACATGACTTCGGGGAAGTGTTCGATCACGTCCTTCCCTATGTCCGCCATGTCGAGGAACGGCTCGGTGAGCGCGTCACCTACTTCGAGTTGTTGACCGCGATGTTCTTCCTATGGGCGGCGGAGACGCCGGTGGACGCGATGGTCGTCGAGGTGGGCCTGGGGGGGCGATGGGATGCCACCAACGTCCTGCCCTCGTCCGTCCCGGTGCTTACGCAGGTGGCCCTCGATCACACCAGGAACCTGGGGACGGATCGCCCCACGATCGCCGGGGAGAAGGCCGGGATCATCAAGCCAGGTGGGGCCATCGTCACGGCCGAACGCAGCCCCGACGTGCTGGCCGTGATCGCAGACGAGGCAAGCAAGATGGGCGGCTCCGTGGTGGCGATCGGCCGGGAGTTCGACCTTTCCGAGAACCGGATCGCATTCGGGGGGCGCTACCTGTCGGTGCGGACCAGTGCGGCCTCCTACGAGGGCATTTTCCTTCCGCTCCATGGAGCTCACCAGGGGGTCAACGCCGCGACGGCCCTAGAGGCGGTCACGCGTTTCATCCCCGCGCGCACACTCGATCAAGCGGTCGTCGCCGCAGGACTGTCTCAGGTCGAAGTGCCGGGACGGCTCGAGACGATCAGGTCTGATGACGCAACGGTGCCCGTCATCCTCGACGTTGCACACAACCCGGACGGCATGTCCGCTCTCGTGACGGCTCTACTCGAAGCATTCGCCTTCGATCGAGTTGTGTTCGTCGTGGGGATACTCGCCGACAAGGATCATCGCGGGATGATTGCGGAGATGGCTCGCGTTCCGTCGCGTCTCATATTGACGCAGCCGCGGTCGGTGCGATCGACGTCGATGCACGATCTGCATGCGAGCGCCGGTGAGTTCGGTCTCGACAGCGAGGAGATTGAGGGTGTCGCAGATGCAGTGAAGCACGCTCTAGCGGCCGTCGAAGAGGGTGACCTCGTATGTGTGACCGGGTCGCATTACGTCGTGGGAGAAGCGCGACCCATGCTGCTACCGTAGCGCCCCATGGCAGACGTTCAACGAACTCTCGTGCTGGTGAAACCCGACGGCGTCCGCAAGCGACTCATCGGCGAAGTCATCGGCCGGATCGAATCCAAGGGCTACGACATCCGCGAGATGAGGCTCTTCACGATAGATGAGTCGCTGGCGAAGAAGCATTACGCGGAGCACGAAGACAAACCGTTCTTCTCAGAGCTCGTTTCCTTCATCACATCCGGTCCCGTTATCGCGATGGTCGTCGAAGGCACCGATGCCGTCGCGGGCATGCGCCAGATCATGGGGGCGACGAACCCGCTGGAGGCGGTGCCCGGTTCGATCCGGGGTGACCTCGCGACGGCGATAGGGGAGAACATCGTGCACGGTTCGGACTCCGTAGAGTCCGCCGCGCGAGAGGTGGCCCTCTTCTTCGGCTAACCTGTTCGTCCCCTTGATCACAGAGAGAACGAAGGTTGTGAGTACTTAGATGGATAGCCTCTTCCAGTTCATCGGCCGCGACATGGCTGTCGATCTCGGCACGGCCAACACGCTCGTGTACGTGCGCGGTCGCGGCATCGTTCTTAACGAGCCATCGGTAGTTGCCATCAACACAAAGACCGGTGCCATCCTCGCGGTTGGGTCCGAAGCCAAGCGGATGATCGGTCGTACTCCCGCTCACATCGTGGCGATCCGCCCCTTGAAAGACGGTGTCATCGCAGATTTCGACGTGACGGAGAAGATGTTGCGTTACTTCATCCAGAAGGTCCATCGCCGGGCCTGGCTCGCGAAACCGCGCGTCGTCGTCTGCGTTCCGTCCGGTATCACCGGTGTCGAACAACGTGCAGTGGAGGAAGCGACGATCTCCGCCGGCGCGCGCAGCGCGTACATCATCGAAGAACCGATGGCCGCCGCGATCGGCGCGGGACTTCCCGTGCACGAACCGACCGGGAACATGGTCGTAGACATCGGCGGCGGCACGACCGAAGTCGCGGTCGTCTCGCTAGGTGGGATCGTCACGAGCCAGTCGATTCGCATCGGTGGTGACGAGCTCGACGAAGCGATCATCAACTACATCAAGAAGGAATACTCGTTGATGCTCGGCGAGCGTACGGCGGAAGAGATAAAGATGGCGATCGCATCCGCGTTCCCGATGCCCGACGAGCAGTCCGCGGAGATCCGGGGCCGCGATCTGGTGACCGGGCTTCCCAAGACGATCGTCGTTGCCGCCGAAGAGATCCGCCGCGCGATCGAGGAGCCGGTCAACGCCATCGTGGACGCGGTCAAGAACACGCTCGACAAGACCCCTCCGGAGCTGGCCGCCGACATCATGGACAAGGGGATCGTCCTGGCGGGGGGCGGCTCCCTGCTCAAGGGACTGGACGAGCGGCTCAAGCACGAGACCGGGATGGCGATCCACATCGCCGAGGACCCCCTCTTCGCCGTGGCCGTGGGCTCCGGGAAGTGTCTGGAGGAGTTCGAGGCCCTCAAGCGGGTGCTCATCTCGTCCACCCGGCACTGATATCGCCGGGGGCGCTCGCTCCGCACCTCTCGCCCCGGGACCACGCTCCGCTGGGCCTAACCGCCCTTCGGGCGGTTACTCGGCCGACGGTCCCTACAGGCGAGAGGCGCTGCGCTCGCTTGATCACGGGCTCGGATCGGACCGGCCCCTCCCGTAGGGACCCTTGCCAAATTGCCGGTCGCCGGAGCCCCGGCGCCGGTCAGCGTCGGCACGGACTCGAAGCCGCTCGCATCCAGGAGGCCCCAGGCGCGAGGCCACCGGCACGGCGAGCGGAGCGTGGTCCCGTAGGGAGGGGTCGGGCCGGGCCGGGCCCTTAGGACCACTGTGGGGTCGAGCCGTTACCATGACGGTGCAGGGTGCTCGATGGGCACCCCCTGGTTTAGTAGTAAAGGTCTAGTTATCGATGTACCGCCGCTCAGGGCGTGGACGGTTGCTGCTGCTCGTCTTTCTCGCCCTCTCCATCGTCATCATCACGCTCGATTTCCGCCAGAACGAGGGCGGACCGCTGGAACGCGCCAAGGACATCTCGGTCTCGATCGTCGCCCCGATCCAACAGGGGCTTACGACGGTCTTCCGCCCGGTCGGCGGCTTCTTCGCATCGATCGGAGAGCTGGGGGGCCTGCGAAGCAAGAACGAACGGCTCGAGGCGGAGCTCGAAGCGGCCCAGTCTCAGATCTCTGCGGCTCGGGCCCTCGAGCAAGACTTCACCGCCCTGTCGCGGCTGAACAACATGGAGGAGCCGTGGACCGCGATGGACAAGGTCACGGCGCGGGTTTACAGCAACGTGTCGTCCAACTATCGCTGGGCGCGGGTTATCGACAAGGGGCGTGCCGACGGGATCCGCCCGGATATGGCGGTAGTGAATGCGAACGGACTCGTCGGGAAGATCGTCAAACCCGTCACCGAACACGAGGCAACAGTCCTGTTGCTGATCGATCCCCGCGGTGCAGCAGGAGCGCGTATCGCCGACCGAAGGGACACGGGCAAGATCCAGGGCAACGGAGACAACGACCGGCTGTCGCTCGAGCTGATCGGCTCGAACTCAGATGTGTTCCCGGCCGATATGGTCATCACGTCCGGTTACGACGAAGGGATCTTCCCGCCCGGGATCCCGATCGGGATCGTGGACGAGGTCATCGGGGACGTCCGTGCACCGGATCACACGATCGTTGTTGAGCCGTTCGTGAACTTCAACGAGCTGGACTACGTGCTCGTGCTTCTCGAGACGGGTCGGTCCGTCGCCGAGGACGGGGGCCGGGGGTGAGCGCCGTAGCCAAGGAACCGCGCCACGCTGGGGTTTGGGGTGAGATCGGCGTTCCCCGGCTGTTCGCGATCGGTGCGGTTGTCGTCCTCGCGCTCGCCCTGCAGTCGACGGTGCTCTCTTATGCGACCGTTCTCGGAGTCATCCCCCAGGTCGTGCTCGTGGTCGTCCTGTGCCTGGCATTCACCGACGGGGCGAGGGTGGGTCTCGTAGCCGGCTTCTTCGGAGGGCTGCTGCAAGACCTTCAGCTTCCCGAAGGGTCCATCGTGGGGCTCTACGCGCTCGTCTACACGCTGATCGGATACGGGGTCGGCGTGATGCGGGAGTACACACCGGTCGAATCGGTGTGGACCCCCGTGATCACGATCGCCGGAGCTTCCGCCATCGTAGAGCTCGGGTACGCGGGCCTGTCGATCATCCTGGGGCAGCAATGGATCGGTCTCATCACCACCACCAAAGTCGTCGGCTTAGTCGTGCTGTACAACACGCTTCTGACGCCGCTCATCTTTCCGCTGGTGAAACGCGTGGCGGATCGTTACCGGCCTGAGAGGGTGCACCGATGGTGATGGGCTACGGACACCAGGGACACAAGGACTCGGGGATCGACCGCGTCAGGTTGCGTCTCGCGGTCCTTGCGATCCTTGTTGTGGCGGCATTCGTTGCCCTGTTCTCTCGTCTGTGGTTCCTGCAGGTGCTGGCGTCCACGACCTACGAGGACCTCGCGAAGGAGAACAGGGTTCGGTTCATTCACTCCGAACCTGCGCGCGGTCGCATCCTGGACCGCAACGGACGGGTTCTCGTACGCAGCCGGAAGTCGTTGTCGGTCACGATCGATCGTCAGGTGGTCGAGCCCGGATCCCGGCGCGAGAAGGTCGTGCTTAGAAGGCTCTCGGGGTTGTTGGGGGACCCGCGCAAGGAGCTGCGCGAGCGTCTCTACGACGCGACGGTGTCGCCTTACAAGCCGGTGGCCGTCGCGAACGACGTGAAGGAACGCCATTCCATCTATATCGCGGAGAATCCCGAGGATTATCCCGGCGTCGGGACCGAGGTCCTCCCGATCCGCTACTACCCGCGCGGGAGACTGGCGGCCCACATGCTCGGGTACGTGGGCGAGATCTCACCCGAGGACCTGAAGTCCGAGCACTTCAAGTCGGCGAAGCGCCCCTACCTCGCCGGTGACCTCGTAGGGAAGGACGGGCTCGAATACGCATACGACCGTTACCTACGCGGTCGTCCCGAGATCAGGAAAGTCATCGTCAACTCGTTCGCCGACGTCGTCGGGTCGCGCGTCCAACAGTACGAGGTCCCGGGCCGCGACCTTGTGACCTCTCTCGACATCGAGATCCAGGAGGTTACCGAGGACGCGCTCCATGCGGGGATCCTCGCGGCCAGGGGTGCCACCTATAACGCGCCCGCAGGAGCCGCCGTCGTGATGGATCCTCAGACGGGCGGCATCATCGCCATGGCCAGCTTTCCCGACTACGACCCATCCGTCCTCGCCGACGGCATCCTCCAGAAGGAATACGACGCGCTCGGGGGAGCCACCCCCAACGATCCCGACGATGACGCACTTCTCAACCGTGCCACTCAAGCGATGCGTAAGCCGGGCTCCACGTTCAAGGCCGTCACCGCGGGGGCCGCGCTCGCAACGGATATCGCAACGCCGTATTCCTCCTTCGAGTGTCCCGGCTCCAAGGTCTATCCACCGTCGGGAGGATCGGGAAGTGTCACGTTCCACAACTGGACGTCGGCATACCGCGGCTATATCGGGTTCCCCGAAGCGCTCGAACACTCGTGCAACACGTTCTTCTTCGAGCTCGGCTGGCGGATGGAGTCTCAGTTCGGGGTCGTGTTCGGCGACGACAGCGAACGGTTCCAGAAGTACGCACGCCGTGCGGGGCTCGGTCACGAGACGGGCATCGATCTCCGCTACGAAGCCGACGGCCTCGTGCCGGATCAGAAGTGGTGCAAGGCCCAGTACGAAGCCACCAAGGAATCACCGTTCCCCACTTGCGCTTACGGATGGTTGCCCGGCTTCACCGTGAACATGTCCATCGGACAGGGCGATCTCTTGGTCACGCCGATCCAGATGGCTACTACCTACGCCGCGGTCGCGAACGGGGGCCGCGTCCTGCAACCTCGTATCGGGTGGCAGCTTGCCCAACCCGACGACGCCGGGGGTATCGACGTCGTCCACGAGTTCAAGACGAAGATCGCGAACAAGCTGCCGCTGGAGGACGAGGAGATCGCCGTCATCCGGCAGGGACTCCAGCAGGTGGTCACGGGTTCATCGGGTACCGCGCAAAGTGTGTTCGCCGGCTTCCCGCTCGATCGCCATCCCGTGGCCGGGAAGACGGGAACCGCGCAGCTGCGATCGGGCGTGACGACCCTGAACGACGCGTGGTTCGTCTCGTATGCGCCCGTGGACGATCCCGAATATCTGGTCGCGGTGTACGTCGAGGAAGCCGGCCACGGTGGAACTAGTGCCGGGCCGATCGCTAGGCAGATCTGGGAGGGGATCTTCGGGCTCGACAAAAAGGCCGAAGTGACCCTCGGATCGGACTCGTCCGGTTGATGGCACCTGCCGGCAACATCTCGTGCGATCTGACGGCTGCAAAGCTTCGCGATGCTGCGTTGTCGGTCGCGCCCGTACATTCCAGTACGCCCGCTCCCTGCCGCCTTGCCTCGCTCGCTTTTCGCACGTCAGATCACGACTCACGTCACCGGCAGGTGCCATAGTGGCATACGAAGGGTTCTTCGGGGAGGCGGTCGACCGCATCGGCGGCGAGCCGATCTCGGCGCGGATGGCTCGCAAGGCCCCCATCCGGCATCTCGACCCCTCGCTTCTCCTCGTGACGCTGCTGCTATCCGCATATGGGGCCGTGATGGTGCACTCGACGACGAGCGCCGGCGCGACCGCGTCGATAACCGATGCGAATCTCCTGCTGAAGCGTCAGCTCGCGTACCTCGTGGCCGGCGTTGCGGTCCTCCTGGCGGTCAGCTTCTTCGACTACCGGCATCTCGGAGGTTTCGCGCCGGTCGTTTACGGGGCCACGATCCTCGCGCTGATCTTGGTGCTGTCGCCGCTCGGGGACACGCAGAAAGGCGCAACGCGGTGGATCAACCTCGGCGCGTTCCAGGCACAACCATCCGAGCTCGCGAAGATCGCGGTCATCGTGACCCTGGCGGCTTTCCTGGCTGCCCGGAAGGCGGAGTTGCGTGCGCGCGATGTTGCCCTCTGTCTAGCGCTCGTCGCGATCCCGAGTCTCCTGATCTATCTGCAACCGGACCTGGGGACGATGATGGTGTTCGTCTCCCTGCTCGGTGCGCTGCTTCTGGTCGGAGGGGCGCGGCTTCGTCACTTCCTAACGCTGGGTGCGATGGGCTTGCTCGCGGTTCTGATCGTCCTTCAAGCCGGGCTACTGAAGGACTATCAGCTCCAGCGATTGACCTCGTTCCTCGATCCCAGCCCCGACGTGCAGTCGGTCGGCTACAACCTCACCCAGTCGAAGATCGCGATCGGGTCGGGCGGGATGAGAGGAAAGGGTCTCGGCGGACGAAACACCCAGACGTCGCTGGACTTCGTTCCGGAACAACACACCGACTTCATCTTCACGGCGGTCGGCGAGCAGCTCGGGTTCGTGGGCTCCGCGACCCTTCTTGGTCTCTTCGCTTTCCTCATCTGGCGCGGGCTGCGGATCGCGACGATGTCTCGCGACCTGTTCGGGTCGTTGCTCGCGTCGGGGCTCGTTGCCTTATGGGCGTTCCAGGTATTCGTCAACGTCGGCATGACGATGGGCATCATGCCGATTACCGGGATCCCACTCCCATTCATCTCATTCGGAGGTTCTAGCTTGATCACGAACTACGTAGGCGTCGGCTTGCTGCTCAACATCCACATGCGGAGGTTCCTATGAGCACGGATCCGAAGCCGCGCGAGAAGGCGTCCGACATCCGCCCGATCGATGGCGAGACCGTTCCCCGAGAGAAGGCCCCGCGCGAGAAGCCGCCCCGGGAGAAACCACCGCGCGAGCGCGCTCCACGCGAGCCCGCCGCGCGCGACAAGGCGCCGCGCGAGAAACGGGCGAGGAAACCCGCGCCGGAGGATGCCTCGGAGACGAGCAAGGCGGCCGCCGCCGGCGGGCGCGGCCGGGGAGGTCGCCGGCGCCAGCCTCGCCGACGCCCCACCGGCGCGGTATCGGCTCACGAGCGGGTGATGCTGGTGCACGCGGATCCCAACGGCACTCAGATCGCGATCACCGAATCTGGTCGCGCCGTCGAGCACTACGTGACCCGTCACGAGGATCGCTCGATCGTGGGGAACATCTACCTGGGACGCGTGCAGAACGTCCTACCGGGGATGGAAGCCTCTTTCGTCGATGTCGGCGAGGCCCGCAACGGCGTGCTCTATGCAGGAGAGGTCGGGATCGCCGGCGAGGAAGGCGACGAGATCCCGCGGATAGAGACGGTGCTGAAGTCCGGCCAGAACATCCTCGTGCAGGTGACGAAGGATCCCATGCGTGCCAAAGGGGCTCGGCTGACGGCCCTCATCTCGATCGCGGGCCGTCATCTCGTCCTCGTGCCGAACGGGGGCTCGATCGGGGTATCGCGGCGGCTTTCGGACAAGGAACGCACACGCTTGCGGGATATCGCGGCAGAGCTAAAGCCCGGTGAGCACGGTCTGATCATCCGCACGGCCGCCGAGGGCGCGTCACGACGCGACCTCGAACGCGACCTCGAGCGGGTTCTCGAAACCTGGACGGAGGTAGAGCGGCGGTCCAAGGGTGCGAAGGCCCCGGCCCTCCTTTATGAGGAGCCGGAGCTCGAGCTCCGCGTCATCCGCGATCTTTTCAATCGCGAGGTCGTGCGCTGCATCGTGGACAACCGGGAGCTCGAATCCAAGCTTCGGAGCTACATCCGGGTCACGACTCCCGACCTCGATCACCGGCTCGAGCTGTACGAGGGCCCATTGCCGATCTTCGAGGAGTACCGCGTTCTCGAACAGATCCGGAAGTCGCTCGATCGAAAGGTGTGGCTCTCTTCGGGCGGCCACATCGTGATCGACCGAACCGAGGCGATGACGGTGATCGACGTGAACACCGGGAAATTCGTCGGCAAGTCCACGCTGGAAGAAACGGTGTTCCGTACGAACAAGGAAGCCGCGTCCGAGGTTGCCCGCCAGCTCAGGTTGCGCGACATCGGCGGCATCATCGTTATCGATTTCATCGATATGGAGGATCAGAAGAACCGGGACGAGCTGATAAAGGCGTTCCGGGGCGAGCTCGATCACGACCGCACCCGGACCCAGGTGTTCGACATCTCTCAGCTCGGCCTGGTCCAGATGACCCGTAAGAACGTCTCTCAGGGGATCGTGGAGGCATTCTCGGACCCGTGCCCCACGTGTGAGGGCCGCGGCATCCTGCTCCACAACGTGGACTGACGTCTTGTATCCTGTGGGCGCCTTTCACTCGAGGGGCGACGGTCTCCAAGGAGAGAGATGTACGCCATCATCCGCGCGGGCGGGAAGCAGCACAAGGTCGCCAAGGGCGACGTCATAGAGATCGAGCTGGTCAAGGGCGACAAGGACACGCTCGAGTTCACTCCGCTACTCGTCGTCGACGACAAGGGCAAAGCCCGGTCGTCCCGCTCCGAGCTCTCCAAGGCACGTGTGACCGCGAAGGTGCTCGGTGAGGCCAAGGGCCCCAAGGTCGAGGTCATGAAGTATCGGAACAAGACCGGATACCGCAGGAATACCGGGCATAGACAGCGTTACTCGAGCGTTCAGATATCAGACATAAAGCTGACCGCGGGACGTTCGACGAAATCCGCCGCCGAAGACGCAGAGCAGGAAGAGGAGTCTTAGATGGCACACAAGAAAGGCGCCGCCTCGTCGCGCAACGGTCGCGACTCCGAATCGAAGCGACTGGGCGTAAAGGCATACGGGGGGCAGGTCGTGACGCCGGGAACGATCATCATCCGGCAGCGCGGCACGAAGGTCCATCCGGGACTGAACGTGAAGAAGGGCGGCGACGACACCCTGTTCGCGACGATCGCCGGCGAGGTGAAGTTCCATCAGCTGCGCGGCCGCCGGGTCGTTTCCATCGTTTCCCCGTAGCTCTCCGCTCGCTCCGAGCCCGGCTCCGCTCCCGCTCGCTCTACGCCCTTCGCCACGGGACCACGCTTCGCTGGGCCTAGCCTCCCTTCGGTCGGCTAATCGGCCGACGGTCCCTACTGTCGAAGGGCGCACCCGCTCGCTGAGTTAGCCGCGGCGCCGCTGATTGTGCCGCGTGGAATCCAGTAGGAAGGAGACCGATGGCGTTCGTCGATGAGGCGAAGATAAAGGTCACCGCCGGCGCGGGGGGGAACGGCGCGGCGGCCTTTCATCGCGAGCCCTACAAGCCGAAGGGTGGTCCCGACGGAGGCAACGGCGGCCACGGCGGCAGCGTGATCGTGCGGGCAGACACGTCGGTCGGCACGCTTCTCGAGCTTCGCGATCACCCTCATGTCAACGCGCCGCGTGGCGATCATGGCGCCGGCGACCGCAAGCACGGCGCTCGCGCAGACGATCGAGTGGTCCTCGTTCCCCCCGGCACGATGGTCTACGAAGGAGATGTGCTGCTGGCAGACCTCGCCCAACCGGGAGAGGAAGCCGTCGTTGCGCGCGGGGGCCGGGGGGGCCGCGGGAACGCACATTTCGCGACGGCGACCCGCAGGGCCCCCGACTTCGCGGAGAAAGGGGAGCCGGGGGAGGAACGATCGTTGCGTCTCGAGCTGCGATTGCTCGCGGACGTGGGATTGATCGGATTCCCCAACGCCGGGAAATCGACCTTGATCGGGCGTATCTCGGCTGCCAAGCCCAAGATCGCCGATTACCCGTTCACGACGCTCGAGCCGAACCTCGGGGTCGTCCGCCACGACGACGAGGCTTTCGTCGTCGCGGACATCCCGGGTCTCGTTCCCGGCGCGCATACCGGCCGGGGGCTCGGCGATCGCTTCCTCAGACACATCAGCCGCGCTGCCGTCCTCGTCTTCCTCGTCGATCCTCTGGCGCCCGACAGGGACCCGGCAGACGACGTGGACGTCTTGGCAGATGAGCTCGCCGCCTACGATCCCGAGCTTGCTCGCCGGCCGCGCCTCGTCGTCGTGACGAAGGCCGACGTCGCACGGGACCGTTTCGATGCGATCGAGCAGCGGCATCCCGGCGCGTTGCTGGTCTCCGCGGTCACCGGTGAGGGGATCGAAGAGTTGGTGGCCCTCTTCGCTTCTTCGGTGCTAAGAGCCAGAGCAGGCGCTCCACCCGCAGTGGGATATGTGCGACACGTCGTGCGGGACGAACCGATCGTGGTGGAGAGAGATGGTGATGCATGGCGCGTCAGAGGCCGGCAAGCAGAGAGTGCAGTCGCAACGACTGACATGGATAGTGATGAGGCGGTAGAGCGCCTTCAACGCAGATTGATCCTGTTGGGGGTGGAGGCACAGCTGGCCGAAGCCGGCGCAGTCGCAGGTGACGAGGTGCGGATCGGTACGGTGGCGTTCGAGTTCCACCCCGAATCGCCGCTGCCCGAACGGCGTTGAGTGCACTATCCGCGCCGTACGAGGGCTTTTCGGGTTAGCTAGTCACATGGGCACCCCCACGGAATCGGTCGGACGGATCGGCGTGTTCGGCGGCACCTTCGACCCACCCCATATTGGGCATCTCGTCGCGGCCTCCGAAGGGCTTCATGCTTTCGAGCTCGACCGGGTCCTGTTCGTCCCCGCCGGACGGCCGTGGCAGAAGTCCACCTACGCGCCGGCGGAGGACCGCTTGATGATGACAACGCTGGCGATCGCGGGACACACCCGGTTCGCGGTCTCTCGCATCGAGCTCGACCGGCGCGGTCCCACCTACACCGTTGAAACCCTGGAAGCGATCGCGGGGTTCTTCCCCGGAAGCTCTCTCTTCTTCATCGCAGGGATGGACGCCGTTGCCGATCTC
>Ga0299913_10003806_pt1 | contig 12482 bp, 12 predicted proteins | sample RVTome_9_FD_201360 | JGI IMG/M metagenome (GOLD analysis project Ga0299913, IMG submission 201360) | Soil microbial communities from uranium-contaminated site in the Upper Colorado River Basin, Wyoming, United States - RVT155D38 (version 2) ... | reverse complement strand
CTCCGTCAGACCGTGGAGTCCGCCGAGCGCCTCACGAGCCGCTGAGGTCGGCGAGCATCTCGTCCAGCTCGACCGAGCCGTCGATGAAGCCGAGGCGGACCATCGTCTCGTAGCCAGCGGCCCACAGTTCGCGGTCGATCGCTCCATCGGCGAATCCATCGCCCTCCCAGAGCTCGACGGTCGCGTCCAGGACCGCCCGCGCGGTCTCGCGATCCTCCGCGATCGTCGGCACCGCCGCCTCGGCCGCCGCGAAGCCGAGCTCCGGATCGGCGATCACCTCGGCCTGGGCCGCCGCCACCGCTGCGGTGAAGGCGCGCACGAGCTCCGGGTCATCCTCGAGCAACGCGTCGCCCACGATGACGCCCGGTCCGGGAAGCGGCGCGAGCTCGTCCAGCGTCAGCAGGTCGGGCTCGATGCCCCGACTGGCGATGCGCAGCGGCTCGTTGTTGCGGAAGCCGGTGATGAGGTCGACGTCGCCATTCGCGAAGCCCTCGGCCTGGTTGAACTGCGGGTACTCGCGCAAGGTGATGTCGTCCACGGTCAGCCCGCCCACGTCCAGGATGGCGGTCAACGCGTGCCATGAGGAGCCGAAGCGGCCCGGCGTGCCGATCGTCAGCCCGGCGAGGTCGGCCGGGTCGTCCGGCACCTCACCCGCCGCGCCGATGAGCGCAACCGGGAACGACTGGTACAGGGTCGATGCATACCGGATCGGGATGCCGGCGGTGCGGGCGATCATTACGTCGGTCGCATCGGCCACCCCGAACTCCGCCTCGCCTGAGGCAACCAGGCGCTGGACGTCGGGCGCCTGCCTGTGCTCGATCGTGACCTCGAGGCCCGCATCGGCGAAGTGGCCCTCCCGCTGCGCGACGTAGAACGGGGAGAACTGGACGTCGGGCCGGAAGCCGAGCAGGAGGGTCACGTCCCGCAGTTCCGCCGTTGGCGGCGCCGTGGCGGTCGGACCCTGGCAGGCCACGAGGAGGAGGGCGAGGAGCGGGAGCGCGGCGCGGAACGGGGGCATCGGTTGTCCTTTCAACGGCTGACGAGCCGCCGTTCGACGAGCACGACCAGGCCGTAGAAGGCGAGGCCGATGCCCGCCAGCACGGCGAGGGCGACGAACATGAGGGGGGTGTCGAAGAGTCCCTGGTTGGCGATGTTGATGAGGACGCCGAGCCCGATGCTGGCGCCCGCCCACTCGGCCACCACCGCGCCGATGACCGCCAGCGTCACGCCGACGCGCAGGCCGCCGAAGATCACGGGCAGGGCCGATGGGATCTCGAGCAGGCGCGTCCGCTGCGCCGGGCCGGCGCCGAGCGATCGGAGCATCTCGTCGAGCAGCGGGTCGGTGGAGCGGATGCCGACCATGGTGGCGATGGCGATCGGGAAGAAGACGATGAGCGCGCAGATCACCACCCGCGCCAGCAGCCCGCCGCCGAACCAGATGTCGAGCAGCGGCGCCAGAGCGAGGATCGGCACCGCCTGGGCGGCCACGATGTACGGCGACAGGACGCGCTCGACGAGCACGCTCTTGCCGAGGGCGATGCCGGTCAGGACCGCCACGGTCGCGCCGGCCGTGAAGCCGAGCGCGACCTCGAGCACCGTGGCGCCGGTGTGCTCCCACAGCACGCCGCTGGCGATGGCGCGGGCGCCACGCTCGACGACCACCTCCGGCGCCGGCAGGATGAATTCGGGGTAGCCGCCGATGATGGTGGCCAGCTTCCAGACGACGAGGAACGCGACGAGGCTCACCAGCGCGGCGCCGATGCGTCTCATACGGTCGCCTCCGGCCCCGACCAGGGCCGCAGCTCGTCGGCGTGGGACTCGGCGAGGGTGGAACGCACCTCGGCCGCCAGCGCAGCGCCGCGCGGGTCACCGGTGAGATCGACCGGGCGCGGGCGAGGCAGGTCCACGGAGACCAGGCGCGCAACCCGACCGGGGCGCGGGGTCATGACCACCACCCGATCGGCGAGACGCACGGCCTCCGCGACGCTGTGGGTGACGAGGATCACGGTGCGGCGTCGGTCCAGCCACAGGCGCTGCAGCTCGGCGTCGAACGTCTCGCGCGTGAGCGCGTCGAGCGCGCTGAACGGCTCGTCGAGCAGCAGCACCGCCGGATCGCCGATGAGGGCACGAGCGAGGGCTGCCCGCTGTGCCATGCCACCCGACAGCTCCCGCGGGCGGAGCCGCCCGGCCGTGGCCAGTCCGACTCGTTCCAGCGCGTCGGTGGCACGATCGCGACGCTCCTCTGCCGTGGCTCCGGCCAGCTCGAGCGGAAGCGCCACGTTGTCGAGCGTCGACCGCCACGGGACGAGCCGGGGCTGCTGAAAGGCGAGGCCGACCCGTCCGTCGCCGGCGGCGGGCGCGTTGCCACCGACCCGCACGTCGCCCGAGGCGGGCGCCAACAGACCGGCGACCAGCCGCAGCAGGGTGCTTTTGCCGCACCCATTCGGGCCGATGACCACCGTGAACGAGCCGGCCGGCACCTCGAGCGACAGCCCCGCGACGGCCGTGAGCTCATCGCGGGCCGCGCCGAAGCGCACGGTGACGTCGTCCAGGCGGACGTCGAGCGCGTCGGTCGTGCGGCGGGTGGCGTGGGTCACGGTGGCTCCCCGGGCTGGCGCCGTCGCCGTCGGGGCGTTCACCGGACGCCATCGCATGCGGCCGCCGATCACGAGCCACGCCGCATGGCGGGCTCGTCCGTACGGCGCGATCGGATCGCGTCGCGGTCGTCTTCTCCCTTCCGGACTGTGACCGTCGGCCCTGTCTGCCCCGGCGAGCGCCGAGGGTCAGGTCGGCCGCATCGGTGTCTCGACCAATGCGGTTCGCGGGCTGGCTCGCGATGCGAGCCGACCGCCGGTGGGGACTTTCACCCCGCCCCGAAGACGATGGCTGGTTCGATTGCGGCGATCGTCGCAGAGCGCCGCGCGGCGGTCAACCGGTGGCCCGGCGCTGTCGTTTCCCCCACCAGAAGCGCAGCACCAGCACGACGACCAGCGCGATGACCACCGCGTAGATCACGTACTCGTACGGCTTGATCGTCTCCTCGATCACCGGGTAGTTCTCACCGACCAGGAACCCTGCGTAGATGAGGCCGAGGTTCCACGGCACCGATCCGAGCGTCGTGAACAGCAGGAACCGCGGCAGCGGCATGCGGCTGATGCCGGCCGGGTAGCTGACGAAGGTGCGCACCAGCGGAACCATGCGTCCGAAGAAGACGGCCCAGCCACCCCACCGATCGAACCACCGATCCGCCCGGTCGAGATCATCGGCGCCGATGCCGACGTAGCGGCCGTATCGGTCGAGCAGCGGCCGTCCGCCCCAGGCACCGATGTAGTAACCGACGACCGCCCCGACCAGGCTTCCGGCCGTCGCCAGCCCGACCGCCAGCGGCAGGTTCCAGGGCAGCCCGGTGAGCGGCTCGAGCACCGAGGGATCGGCCGCCGATTGGCTGACCTTCCAGCCCGCCATGGGCAGGATGATCTCCGAGGGAATCGGGGCGACGATGGTCTCGAGCGCGACGGCGATGGCGACGCCAAGGTACCCGACGGCGTCGTACATCTGGAGCGTGAACGGGATGACCTCGCGGTCGATGAAGTCGAGCACGCCTCAGCTGTCGACGCGCTCGGGGGTCCTGCGTGGCACCGCCACCCGTCGCAGTCCCGTGGCCGCTCGGGCCGCCGCCTCGGCCGCCTCTCGCACCCGCTGCTTCTCGTCGACACGCAGGACGTGGATGGCGACCAGGATCGCGACCAGCGCCGCCCCGGCCATCCAACCGCCGAGTACGTCCATCGGATAGTGCGCGCCCAGGTAGATCCGCGTCGCGCTGATCGCCCCGATGAGGACGAGGGCGACCGCATACGCGATCTGGCCCTGGCGGACGTCGTGGGCGAGGCGGGCGACGCAGAACGCGGCGATGCCGTAGAGCGCCGTCGCGCGCAGGGCGTGCCCGGCCGGGAAGTCGGCGATGTCGTCGAGGCCGATGTCGTCGACGTTGAAGATCGCGCCGACCAGGTCGGGCAGGCTGATCGCCTCAGCCGAGACGAAGTACTTCAGCATCCACTCGATCGGGAAGCAGAGCGTTCCGAGCGCCAGCAGGGCGGCCAGGTCGCGTCGCCCGCGGGCAAGCGCCAGCAGCCCGAGCCCGGCGAAGGTGAGGGCCACGAACCAGCCACTGCCGAGGGCACTGGTGCCGATGATGAGCGTCTCGAGGGGCGGCAGGTTCACCTCCACCCAGCGGTGAACGGCCTCGACGACGTTGGTCATCAGCCACTCCTCCGGCGCCGTGTACACCGTGGTGCGCTTGAGCATCACGAGCCAGAAGAGGGCGGGCAGGGTCAGCACCGCGAGCAGGAAGGCGGCCGCCGGGCTGGGAACCGCGCCACCGAGGCGGAGTGCCGCGTCGTCCTCGACCACGAGGCGGCTCATGGGGTCCGGCAGCCGTCGCACGGTGCGTAGTATAGGGACCGATGCCGCCGCTCCTCCTCACCGGCCGCGACCTCACCATCGACCAGGTCGTCGAGGTCGCCCGTGGTCGCCGACCGGTCGCCCTCGCTGTCGAGGCCGCCGAGCGGATGCGCGCGTCACGCGCGGTCATCGATCGTCTCGTGGCCGACGGCACCACCGCGTACGGGGTGACGACCGGGTTCGGCGACCTCGCCGACGTGCGCATCGATCCGGCCCGCACGGGTGAGCTGCAGCGCAACCTCGTCCGCTCGCACGCCGCCGGCGTCGGCGAGCCGCTGCCCACCGATGTCGTGCGCGGCATGCTCCTGCTGCGAGCCAACGCGCTTGCCGTCGGGCTGTCCGGGATACGTGTCGAAGTCGTCGACCTGCTCATCGGCATGCTCAACGCGGCCGTCCACCCGGTCATCCCGTCACGCGGCAGCCTCGGCGCCTCGGGGGACCTGGCACCACTCGCCCACCTGGCCCTGGTCGTCATCGGCGAGGGAGAAGCCACCGTCGACGGAGCGGGTCCGGGGCCTGGCGGGACGGCGCTCGCGCGCGCGCGCCTCGCACCGGTCGAGCTGGAGGCCAAGGAAGGGCTGGCCCTTCTGAACGGCACGCAGCTGATGAGTGCCATCGGCGCCCTCGCCCACCACGATGCGCTGCGACTGGCGATCACGGCCGACGTCATCGGCGCCATGAGCCTCGACGCGATGCTGGGCACCGGCGCCGCATTCGACGAGCGCCTGGTGGCCGCCCGGCCGCATCCCGGACAGGTCGTCGCGGCACGGCACCTCCGCGAGCTGCTGCGCGACAGCGAGATCTGGGCGTCGCACCGCGCCGACCGGGAGCATCGGGTCCAGGACGCCTACAGCCTGCGCTGCATGCCGCAGGTCCACGGGGCCACCCGCGACGTGCTGGCCGAGCTCGAGCGGGTGCTGCGCGTCGAGCTGAATGCCGCCACCGACAACCCACTCGTCTTCGACACCGGCGAGGTGATCTCCGGCGGCAACTTCCACGGTGAGCCGCTGGCGCTGGCGCTCGACTACGCAACCATGGCCGTCGCCGAGCTGGCCTCGATCAGCGAGCGACGCACTGCCCGGCTGGTGGATCCGCACCTGAACGGCGGCCTTCCGGCATTCCTGACGGAGCAGCCGGGCATGGAATCGGGGCTGATGATCGCGCACTACACCGCGGCCGCGCTGGTCAACGAGCTGCAGGGGCTCAGCCATCCCGCGTCGGTGGATACCATTCCCACCAGCGCCAATCAGGAGGACCACGTCAGCATGGGGGGTACCAGCGCGCTCCAGCTCGCCGCCGCGGTGGATCGAGCCGAGCACGTGCTTGCCATCGAGGCGCTGTGCGCTGCCCAGGCCCTGGACTTCCGCCTGCCGATGAAGCCGGGGGCGGGGGTGGCCACGGCCCACGCCGGTATCCGCGCTCGGCTGCAGCATCGGTCCGAGGACCAGCCGCCGTCGCCGGAGATCGCGACCATGCGCGCCCTGCTGCACGACGGCGATCTGCTCGCCAACCCGGCCACGGCGCGCGCCCACCGGGCCGATGCCTGACTTCGAGTTCGTCCTCGTCGACGAGGCGACGTTCGACGACATCCCGGCCCCCGCCCGCCCCGGGACGCGCTGCCAGACGTGCGACCACTGGGAGCGCATCGACGGGACCCGCGACGCACCGGAATCTGGCTCCACCGACGCCGGCGCGCGGGCGAGCCTGAAGCGATCGCGGCTGCTGGCCTCCCGCGACGTCGCCGGCTCGTACGGCATGCTCGCCTACCGGCCAGGAGCGGGCGAGCGCGTGGCCGTCGGATATGCGCAGTTCGGGCCGCTGAGCGCCTACCCGCGCGCGCAGTCGATCCGCGAGCGCTACCCCGACCTGCCGGAATCTCCGGCGCCATGGGTGGTGACCTGCCTCCAGGTGGTGCCCGACGTCGGCGATCCCCAGGCTCGCGACGCCGCCGGAGCGGCGCTGCTGGGGGCCGTCTGCGACGAGCTGGATCGGCGCGGCATCACGGCCGTCGAGGCCTACCCCGAGCCCGTCCGGAACCCCTGGCTTCCCTCGTCAGGCCCGGCGATCGTGTACCGACGAGCGGACTTCGACCAGGTCGCCGGCGACGAACGCTATCCGGTCTATCGGCGCGAGCTCACGGGCGAGACTGATGCCGACGCGTGGTCCGGCCTGCTGAAGTCCGCGGCACGCGACGAGGGCGACGATTGGCCCCTCCCGCTTCCGAAGCAGCCCGATGCCGACGACTTCTTCCGCCTCCCGCCGGAACGGCCCAAGCGCCCGAACCCGTTCGGCGACGACTGACGGTCCGGCGGCCGTATCATCCGCGCATGACGGCCGTCGAACCGAGGAGCGGTCCCCGCACCGTTCGGGCTCCCCGCGGCACCGAGCTCTCCTGCAAGGGCTGGCAGCAGGAGGCGGCGCTGCGGATGCTGATGAACAACCTCGACCCCGACGTGGCCGAGGACCCCGACCGGCTGGTGGTCTACGGCGGCACCGGCAAGGCCGCCCGCAGCTGGGAGGCCTTCGACGCCATCGTCGCCGAGCTGCGCCGGCTCGAGAACGACGAGACCCTGCTCGTCCAGTCGGGCAAGCCGGTCGGCGTGTTCCGCACCACCCCCGATGTTCCTCGCGTGCTGATCGCCAACGCCAACCTGGTGCCGCACTGGGCGACCTGGGAGCAGTTCCGCGAGCTGGAGCGCGCCGGGCTGACGATGTACGGCCAGATGACCGCCGGGTCGTGGATCTACATCGCCACCCAGGGCATCATCCAGGGCACCTACGAGACCTTCGCCGAGGCGGCCCGCCAGCACTTCGGGGGCAGCCTGGCCGGCACCGCCACCATCACCGCCGGGCTCGGTGGCATGGGCGGCGCCCAGCCGCTGGCGGTGACCATGAACGACGGCGCCGCGCTCGTCGTGGAGGTCGACGAGGCCCGTGCCCGTCGCCGGCTCGACGCCGGCTACGTCGACGAGCTGACCGACTCGCTCGACGAGGCGGTGCGCCTGGTGGACCGCTGGCGCGCGGAGCGCATCGGCCGCTCGGTGGCCCTGGTCGCCAACGCCGCCGATGTCCTGCCCGAGCTGGTACGCCGCGGCTGGCACCCCGAGCTCGTCACCGACCAGACGTCCGCCCACGACCCGTTGGCTGGCTATGTCCCCAACGGCCTGTCACTGGCCGATGCGCTGGCGCTGCGCACCAGCGATCCCGACGACTACGTCCGGCGCAGCAAGTCTTCCATGGCCGATCACGTGCGCGCGATGCTCGCCTTCCAGGCGTCCGGATCGGTCACCTTCGATTACGGCAACAACATCCGCGCGTTTGCCCAGGAGGCGGGCGTGGAGAACGCCTTCGACTTCCCCGGCTTCGTGCCGGCATTCATCCGCCCGCTGTTCTGCGAGGGCAAGGGCCCCTTCCGGGTTGCGGCGCTGTCCGGCGAGGTGGACGACATCGCGGTCATCGACCGGGCCCTCGCCGATCTGTTCCCGGATGACGCCGGCCTCCAGCGCTGGCTCCGACTGGCCGCCGAGAAGGTGCCGGTCCAGGGCCTGCCGGCCCGCATCTGCTGGCTCGGCTACGGCGACCGCGCGAAGGCCGGGCTGCGCATCAACGAGCTGGTGGCGTCCGGCGAGATCAGCGCACCGATCGTCATCGGCCGCGACCACCTCGACGCGGGCAGCGTCGCGAGCCCGAATCGCGAGACGGAGGCCATGCGCGACGGCTCCGATGCCATCGCCGACTGGCCGATCCTGAACGCCCTGGTCAACACTGCCGCCGGCGCCACCTGGGTCAGCTTCCACCACGGTGGCGGCGTCGGCATCGGCTACAGCCTGCACGCCGGCATGGTGGTGGTGGCCGACGGCACCCCCGAGGCCGCCGCTCGCCTGGAACGCGTGCTCACCAGCGACCCCGGCATGGGCGTCCTGCGCCACGCCGATGCGGGCTACGAACGTGCCCTCGAGATCGCCGACGAGCGCGGCCTGCGCATCCCGATGCGATGAACCTGCCCGACCTCGTCCTCGAGATCGAGTCGGTGGCGGACATGGACATCGCGCGCGCAGCCGCCATCGGGCGCGCCTACGACGCCGATCCGGAGCTACGCCCGCGGCGGGTCGGCGGTGACCCGGCCCGCACCAGGGTCGACGGCACGCTCGAGGAGCTCATCCTTCGCTCGGGGCTGCCGATCGACTGGCTGACCGTCCGCGTCAACACCCGGCAGGACTTCGAGGGAGGCGCAATCCAGCTCCGGGAGGGACGAGGCGGCTACATGGGCTGGCCCGGCGACGGCGGGGCGATGGAGTTCACGCTCATCCCGCACCAGGTCACCCACGACGTGCTCCGATCGTGGGCCGACGCCGAGCCTGACCGGCTGGGCCGGGTGGCCGATCTCTTCGTCCGCCTGTGCGACGCCATGGATGCCTGCTACGGCGCGGCGACCCTCCTGCCGCGCCAGCGCACGCTCCCGCCGATCGACATTGGCATCGGCCAGGTGGGATGGCTGAACTGCTTCGGACCCGCGTTCGTCGAACGCACGCCCGGGCTCCTCACGACGGGGTGTCCCACCACGCGGCTCGCGAACGGTGGGGTCGTCATCCGCATCGCCGACGCGCCCTGGAACATCGACGACGAGGCGCGGCGTCCCGTCGCAGACGTATTGGAACCCGGGGCGCTGATCACGGCCTGGGGCAACGCGTCGCCTCGCGGCGTCAGCGTCCCGAGCTACGAGGATCACATGGCGTTCTCACCGGGGACACAGGAAATGCCATGGGTGAAGGGCGAAGCGAAACGAGCCCGCGACGACGCCGAACGACGACGGGTCCGCCGCCACGCAGCTGCTCGAAAGCGGCGGCTTGCGGCGGCCGAGGGTGTCGCCCCGGACGTCGTCGAGCGGGATGCCGAGTGGTCCACTTCCTTCGACGTCGATGACTGGCGCTCGTTCGGCCGTCGCGTCATGCGCCGGCTCGGAGGCGACCTGGCCGGACGCATGGGCACCGCCCTCGTCGAAGAGATCGCCACGGCGGAGGTGCAATCCGAGGAGTCGGTCGCCGTCACGACGGACGTCGGCCCGGTCGAGGTTCGGTGGTTCATCGACGACACCGATACGGTGGACGTCTACTTCTTCGGTCCGCGGGCCATGCCGGCGCTCATCGATGCCGTGCATGCTCGCTGGAGCGATGACTGAACGGAGGACACGGTGGATGCGCTCGGGCTGCTGCTGAAGCTCTCACACGTCGTGCTGGCGATCCTCCTGGTGGGAGGAATCCTCGGACGCTGGATCCTCCTGAGCCGGGCGGAACGGACGGACGACGTGGAGCACGCGCACCTGCTGGCCGACGCCGCGGCGCCCTTCGAGCGCATCGCGCAGCTGTCCGGGCCCCTGCTGCTCGCCTTCGGGCTGGCGACCGCCTGGGCGCAGGACTATCCATGGCTCGGTCTCACCACCGGCTGGATGGCCGTCTCACTGCTGCTGGTCATCCCCATCCTGCTGATGATCCCGCTGGTGTTCATCCCGCGGGGCCGCATCTTCGAGTCGGCGATGGCGGAGGCCCGCGCCCAGGGCCGCGTGACCGATGACCTGCGGGCCGCCTGGGGCGATCCCGCGGTCGCATTCGCTCGGCGCTACGAGGGGGCAGCGATCGGGATCATCGTGGCACTCATGGTCCTGAAGCCGTTCTGATGCGACGCGCGCCGACCGATCCACTTCCCGGCGCGCCCGATCCGTGGGCGGCCTCGGAGATGCCCGCCTTCCGGTCCCGGCCGCCGTACCTGATGAGCGACATGATCGCGGCCGAGCCCGCGCTCGCCGAGCGCCTGGTGCGCCGCTTCGCGGCCGACGAGACGCTGGGAGTGCTCGCCGATGCGGTACGCGCGGCAGCAGCGGCGGGGAAACCGATCATGACGACCGGCTGCGGCACGTCGGAGCACGCTGCCATGGCGGTCGCCGCGCTGCTCGAGGAGGCCCTCGACGGGCCCGAGGTGCGAACGGTGCAGGCCCTCGAGAGCCTGCGGCGGCCGATGGCCGACGGCCTGCTCATCGCGGTTTCCCACGAGGGAGGAACACTGGCGACGAACGCGGCGCTCGAGGCCGCCCGCGCGGCGGGTGCCCGCACGGCCCTCGTCACGGTGAGTGCCGGCTCCCCGGGCGCGGCCCTCGCCGACCTGGTCGTGCGCACTGAGGAGATGGACCAGAGCTGGTGCCACACCGTCGGGTACCTCTCGCCGGTGGTTGCGGGCGTCATGCTCGGGCTGCGCGTCGCCGGCAGGCGGTCGGACGCTCCGGCCATCCGATCGGCGCTGGAGGCCAACGACGACCATCGCGGGCCTGCGTCACTGGCGGCAGGACTGACGGGCACGGATCGGATCGCGGTAGTGGGATCGGGCCCCGATTTCGTCACGGCGCGCGAGCTCGCTCTGAAGATCTCGGAGGGCGCGCGGCTGCCCGCCGCGGCCTACGACGTCGAGACGATCCTCCACGGTCACCTGGCGGCCGCAACCCGATGGACCGGCCTGGTGCTCATCGCGACCGACGAGGCGCTCCGGCCCGCCGCCATCGGGGAGCGGGCACGCAGCGTCCTGGCGGCAGCGGGGGCGATCCGCATGCCGGCCGCGGCGATCCTCGGCGAGCGGACCGCGGCGAGCATCCCGGACGAGGCCACACCGGCCGGCCGCATCGTGCTCGCGCGCTCGACGCGCGTCACGGCCGTCACGGCCGCTCTGCTCGGGCCGATGTTGCCGCTCCAGCTTCTCGCCGACCGGCTCGCCCGGGCTCGGGGCGTCAACCCCGACACCCTCGGCCGAGAAGACCCGGCGCAGGCAGCGGCCCACGGCTGAGCGACCGCTATCGGCGGAGGAAGCGCCCGATGTCGTCGAACGCTCGCTCCGACTGTCCCGAGAGGCGGCCGAGCAGGAGAAAGCCGTGCGGCTGGCGCGGATAGCGCCGAAGGTCGACATCGCACCCTGCGGCGAGCAACGCGTTGGCATACGCGATCCCCTCATCCCGAAGGGGATCGAGCTCGGCCACCACGATCATGGTCGGGGGAAGGCCGCGGAGGTTGCCCCGCAGTGGCGACACGCGAGGGTCGTCGATGTCCGCTGGTGAGTCGAGATAGTGCCGGTGGGACCAGTCCACGTCCGCCGGTGCGAGAATCGGTGGTCGCTCGGGCGAGGACCTCGACGGGTAGTGCCCGGCGGCGTCGCAGCCCGCGTAGATGAGGACCTGGCGATCGATCAGCGCCGGGTCGGTTGCGCGGGTCACCTGTGCCACCACCGCGGCGAGCGTTCCCCCGGCGCTCTCACCGGCGACGGCCATCGCGTCCCTGTCGATGCCCAGGGAAGCCGCATTGTCGGCCAACCAGTTGAAGGCCCCGAGCGCATCGTCGACGGCCGCCGGGAATCGATGCTCGGGAGCAAGCCGATATCCGACCGAGCAGACGACGCGGCGGGACATGTCTGCCAGGCGGCGGCATTCGATGTCGGCTTCGTCGATGCCACCTGTGACGAACCCGCCGCCGTGGAAGAAGACGAGCGCGCCGCGCGCTCGCGGCGGCCGGTAGATCCGGATGGGGATATCACGCGCCAGGCCCACGGCCTGGACATCTCGGACCTCCGCCATCACTGGGGGTCGACCGTGGAGTCGCTCTGCCCGCGATCCGACGGTCTGGGCCCGCAGCGCCGCGCGCGCCTCGGTGGGAGTCATCATGTGGAGCCGGCGGCCGCCGCCGGTCCGACGAAGCAGCCAGAGGGCGATGCGGAGCCGCCATTCAAGGTTCATGGCAGTACCGATGATCGATCCCCGCGCAAGAGCTCGAACAGGCGGACGTAGAACCGGAGGTTGTGGAGCGTCGCGAGGCGCTCCGCCGAGACGTCGCCAACCTTGAACAGGTGATGGAGATACGCGGCCGAGGAGCGCGTGCAGACCGGGCAGTCGCACCCCACCTCGATCGGCCCATGCTCGACGTGGAACGGCTGATCGTGGATCCGGACCGCCCGGTAGAAGTGGTCGCCGGGTGACGGCCGCCGCGTCG
>Ga0299913_10003805_pt1 | contig 12484 bp, 13 predicted proteins | sample RVTome_9_FD_201360 | JGI IMG/M metagenome (GOLD analysis project Ga0299913, IMG submission 201360) | Soil microbial communities from uranium-contaminated site in the Upper Colorado River Basin, Wyoming, United States - RVT155D38 (version 2) ... | reverse complement strand
GTCGATGGCGACATATCCGTCCCCCATGTCGAACGGCGGAGGCTGCTCGGAGGCCACTACCAGGTCGACACCGAGCGCATCCGCTGCGGCGATGAAGTCCCTGGCCCGATAGGTTGTGCTGGGGAGGACGACGACGGCTCGGGGCATGGTTCCGGCTAGGTGCCATTACCATCGTGGCAGATGTCCGAGCAAACGGTCCTGAGTGTCACACCGGATGCCCTCGAGATGATCCTTCAGTTGAGGGATAACGAGCCCGGGGAGGAGGAGTTCGCCCTCTCCATCGAGGTGACCGGGTTCTCCGGCCCCCAATTCTCCTACGAGCTCGCCTTCGTGCCCCTCTCCGACAAGAAGGAGGGTTGGGTCGAGGAGCGTCACGGCGACCTGGCGCTGATCTTCCCCAAGGCGGACACCGGCAAGCTCGAAGGGGCGACGCTGGAGCTCACCGAGCAGGGGCTGGCGATGAACAACCCGAACAGCCCGGCCCCTCCCACCATGTCGGCGCCGGCGGGCGATCTCTCCGGCCCACTGGTGGACCGGGTGCAGCAGGTGATCTCCGACCAGGTGAACCCGGCGATCGCCGCCCATGGCGGCGGGGCGGAGCTGGTCTCCGTCGACGGGACGATCGCCTATCTGCGGCTCTTCGGGGGATGTCAGGGCTGCGGTCTGGCCCAGGTGACCTTGAAGCAGGGGATCGAGAGGATCCTCCTCGAGTCCATCCCCGAGTTGACTCAGGTGGTCGACGTCACCGATCACGCCTCCGGCGAGGATCCCTACTACCAGAGCCAGAAGAAGTAGCAGGCCCCATGGTCCGGTGGTCGCGAGCCGAGCTCGAGTCGTTCCGCGACGAGTCGGTGGACGATCTTCTCGGGCCCGGTCTTCTCCTCCTGTTCGTGGGGATCAACCCCGGTCTGTGGACCGCGGCCACCAACACTCACTTCTGCCATCCCTCCAACCGCTTCTATCCCGCGCTACGGGCGGCGGGGATCATCGAATGGGTGGTGGACCCGGATACCGGGATGACTTCCGAGCAGCGATCCGATCTGATCGAGCGGGGCATCGGCATCACCAACCTGGTGAACCGGGCCACGGTCCGTGCCTCCGAGCTGGGGCGGGCCGAACTGGAGGAAGGCAGATGCCACATCGAGGAAGTGGTTGACTCCCATCGTCCCCACGTGGTGGCAGTTGCCGGAGTCACCGCCTACCGGGCCGCATTCGCGGCACGCGCCGCCGGACTGGGCAAGCAGCCGGAACCTATTGGCTCAGCAGAATTGTGGGTGGTGCCCAACCCCAGCGGGCTCAACGCTCACGAGACCGTGAGCACGCTGGCGGAGTCGTACCGGCGGGTGGCGGAGCGCGCCGGGGTGGTCTGATCCAGGCTCAGCCCTCGTACACCTCGGCGTGGGGGAAGAAGGCACGCCAGGCGAACCAGAAGTCATTGCGGTGGGGGAGCAGCTCTAATTGTGCTCCCTTCAGCTCGCCGTCCCGGGCCAGCCCCAGGATCGACCAGGTGGTGCCGGTCTCGACATCGGTGAAGGAGTCGTCCCCAGACTTTTCAAAGGTCAGCCTGCGGCCGTTCACCACCGGGTCGAAGGCCAGGGCGCTCCCGACCGCGGCCGCTTCCGAGATGTCGCCGGCATCGAGGGCGTCGGCGGTGTCTGCAGCGCCCCAGAAGACAGCCACCCGGCGATCGCCGATCTCGTCGTTGACCACGCCCTGCTCGGCCAGGATTGAGAAGGGATAGGCCTTGGCAGCGGTCTCGAGGGTCACCCCCACCACCCGCTCCAGCGCGGGGAACCGCTCGTCGATCTCACCCTGGAAGAACCCGTAGGGCCGGCTCTGTGACGAATAGAACTCGTAGGGGTTACTCCCGTATCTGATGCCGAAGCCTTGGTCCGAGCTCAGTGCCTGGCCCTGCGGGTGGGTCTCCCTGAAGTCGGCCCAGCGAACGATGGCCGCGGGCACGACTTCCAGCTTCGCCCCGGCAAGTTCCCCCACGATGGCCTCGCCGGTGATCTGCTGCCAGAGGCTCTCGGTGAGGTCGTCCCACATCACCAGGTCAGAGTGGCGCAGGAGTCCAGACACGCCGAGACGGAGGACCTGGCCCTCCCAGTGGCGGTCGAAGGTGACCGCGGTGTTGCACAGCGGGCAGTAGGTGACCGCCACCGGGACCCCGCCGACGATGTCGTTGACAATCTCGTGACGAGTGAGCACCGCCAGCGGGTAGAAGCGTGCATCATCGCCCATCTCGAGCAGCACCCCCGGCTCTCGATCCTCGATCCAGACGGTCTCGCCCACCGGGGTGAACACCGGATCGTCGATTGGGGGGATGACATCCCGGGGGTCGGGCGCATGAATACCCACCAGCAGCTCTTCGAAGTCGATGGTCGACTTGGTGAAGTCGGTCTCCCAGCTTTGTGCCATGGGCTGGAGCCGGAGGGGAAGCTTGGCTGTGATGTCTCCGGTGCTCGAAGTTGCCATGGTGGTGCTCGTCTCGTCGACCGTGCTCGCCGTTGGCGGCTCGTCGTCTCCCCGGGGGGCGCCGCAGGAGGCCAGCAGGACCCCGAGGGCGGCAATCGCGGTGAGGGGCCGTCTCATCATCACTGTCAACCGGGGGGATGGTGGTTTGGATTCCGAAGACCTATCCCGCCCGGTCCACGTAGAGGGTCTGGGTGGACCTGCCGATCGCCCCGCCGACGTCCCACAACGAGCCCGTGGCGACTCCGCGCCCGATCGGCCCGTATACCGACTCGGCTTCGAGGGCTACCCACTCCCCTCTCGGGTAGCGGGCGAGATGGACGGTCAGGTCGCTGTTCATGAACACGAACTCGGATACATCGAGCCGACGGGAGATCCCGTTGCAGAAGTCGGCGGCTGCCACCGCTCTCTGCAACGGAGTCACCTCGATCCCGGCGACCATCGGCTTGGTCAGCCTGATCCAGACGGCCCCGGGGCCCTTGCTGGTGAACCCTCCGTGGATCTCACGAACCTCGATCGCGTTGCGATGGAAGAGGACCCTCCCCACCTCACCGACCCCCCAGGTCTTGGAGGAGAAGGGCTCGAGGCGGTCTGGCCGCGTCAGCTCGAGAGGTGGCCCCTGGGCATCGGCGGGCAAGGGGACGTCGGCGATGCGCAGCCGTTGCACGGTGGCGAGGGAGAGGAGGGTGCCGTCCGGACCGCTCACCCTGGCCTCGCTGGTTTGGATCCGCTTGCCCTCCCTGATCACGGTGGTCTCGATGCGCAGGGGCACCAGGGGGACCACCCTGAAGATCTCGACGGTGATTCGGGCGATCTCCATGGGCGTCAGGGTCGGGGTTCGCTCGACATGGGAGGCGATCAGGGCCGCCAGCGCCCCGCCGTGCTGGCCCTCCTGATACTACCCGGCACCGGCCAGCTCGGTCGACTCGTACACCGAAGGATCGTCGGTGGGGAGATAGACCCCTTCAGGTTCGCCTGGCATCGCCCGACAAACCGTAACGGAGACCGGGAAGCCAGCTATCACGCATCTACCATCTTCTCCAGTGCCCGGTGAGCTATCGACTTCCGACACTGTCGCGCCGAGGGCGATGAGTCACATCGGCCCGGCGTTGGTCGTCGCCTCCACTCTGGCCTCGACGTTCGGCATTGTGTTGGCCCAACTCCTCGACGATCTCGGAGACGGAGCGCTCGCCGAGCTCCTCGGCGGCAGGGCGGTGCTCTTCAACAACCGGGCGGAGGTGTTCGCGGTTTCCGACCTCGCCTTGGGTGGCGGATTCGCGCTCTGCCTCGTCGTCGGTCTCTTCTTTCTGTTCGGCTATCCCACCGGCCGAGGCCAGGGCATCCCCCGGCTGGTGATGCTCTGGGTTCTCTTGCACGTGTTGAGGCAGGCCCTGACCCAGGCGACCCTGCTCCCGTTCCAGCCGGGCAGCCAGCTCGCCCGGGCCTACTCGAGCTTCGCTCTACCTGCCGGTCTCGACCTGGTTATCGCGGCCGCCGGCGGCGTCGGGCTGCTCCTGGTGGCCCTCTCGGCGGCTCCGGCGTTTCTGGCCTTTACTCCGCATCGGCGCATGGTCAGCACGGGGCGGAGAAGGTTCAACTTCACGTTGTGGATCGTCCTCATCCCGGCGGTGGCCTCGGCGTTTCTCGCCCTCCCCTTCTTCCTCCCCGACAGCGAGAGCCTGGTGATCAGGATGCTCCCCCTCACCTCGGTGATCTTTGTCGCCACCGTGGTGGCCGCACCGGGCACGAGCTCGGTGTACGGGCCCGAGGACCATCGGGTCACTCCCTGGCCGTGGAGTCTGCTCGCCATGCTGATCGGGCTGTTGGTGATCCATCTGCTCATCCTCCAGGGTGGGATGGAGGTGGATCCTCGAAGATGGGGATGAGTGGGCGAGCCGCCAGGGTGCTGACCGTCAGTGACGGAGTGTCGGCGGGATCCCGTGAGGATCTGTCGGGGGACGCCCTTGCCGCCATGCTCGCCGCCGAGGGTTTCGAGGTGAGCCGAGATCTCGTCGCCGACGAGGAGACGGACATAGTGAAGGCGATTCAGCGGGCGGCAGAGGAGGTGTCCCTGTTGGTGACCACCGGGGGCACCGGATTCGGTCCCCGCGACGTCACCCCGGAGGCGACTCTGTCGGTCCTGGAGCGTGAGGCCCCGGCGCTGGCCCAGGCGATGGTGGCGGCGGGTTTGGAATCGACCCCGATGGCCGCCCTGACCCGGGCCCGGGCAGGGTCGATCGGCAGCTGCCTGGTGGTGAATGTCCCCGGCTCGCCCCGGGGGGCCACCGAAAGCCTGGGGGCGATCATCGGCGTCATACCTCATGCCTTGGCGCTGCTCGCCGGGGAGCCCAGCCATCACTGAGCTCGATTGAGCAAGCACCGGGCGAGGGCTACCGTCGGGTCCGTTCGCGAACAGGAGGATTCTTGAAGATCGAGCAGAGCTTTGTCGTGGCACGGCCGCCCGATGTGGTCTGGGACTTCTTTCAGAACGTCCCAGCAGTGGCCCAGTGCCTGCCCGGAGCAAAGCTCCAGGATCAGGACGACGACGGTTCCTACTCGGGGTCGTTGTCGGTGAAGCTGGGCCCGATGACCGCCAATTTCGAGGGCAAGGCCACCATCGATCCCGACGCAGCCGCTCGCTCGGCGCGTATCGAGGGCAGGGGGGTCGACAAGACGGGCGGCTCCAGGGGCCAGGTCAAGGTGGATTACCGGATAGTCGACGCCGGCGAGGGTTCGGAAGTCACGGTGGATGCCGACATCACGCTCTCAGGGCCTGCCGCCCAATTCGGACGGACCGGCCTCATCAACGAGATGTCGAAACGGCTGATCGGTGACTTCGTCGACTGTCTCGAGGCCAAGCTCGGGGCGTCAAGTTCGGAGGAGGCAGAAGGCATCGAAGTGACGGACGTGAAGGGCGTATCACTCTTCTTTGCGTCGTTGTGGGCCTGGCTCAAGGGGCTGTTCGGGGGAACCCGGGATTGAACCGGGCTAGTCGGACCCTCAAGTGGGGCGGTCTTGCCCTGGCAGCGCTGGCCATGCTCACTGCTTGTGGCGGGGCCTCGGCCCAAACCCAGATCTCGGGCGAACATGTCACCGTCCTCATGTTCGACGATCGCTTCCAGTACGACGAGATCCACATTCCGGTCGGGGGCACCGTTGACTGGCTGGGAGCAGGGAGGAACCCGCACAACGCCGTGGCATCCGATGGGTCGTGGTCGACCGAGACCGTCTTCGGAAGTCTGGAGCAGCTCGAGGGCGACTCGGCAGTGCTCACCTACGACCGGCCCGGGGAGTACGTGTTCTTCTGCACTCTCCACGGCAACGCCGCCGGCAAGGGGATGGCCGGGGTCTTGGTGGTCGGGGGAGAGGCCGACTCGGGCTAGAGCGCACAGGAACCGCGCCACTAGGCAATCTGCACTTCCTCGACTTCGCCGTCCCGCGCTCGCCACGCCCGTATCTCGGGCGTGCCCCGCATGCCGACCACCAGATAGACCCACTCCGGTTCGATTGCTGCCTGGAGATCGACCATCGAAAGCTCGGCGGACCCGAAGGGATGAGAGTGGAACACGCCGGCCAGCCGCCAGCCGGCAGACTCGGCGTTCCGCAACGCGGCGACATGCTCCTCGGCAGGGACGGTGTAGGACACCGGAGAGGGGGACTGGTTCGAAGTCGGGTAGACGGCGACCACCCGCTCGTCACCATCGCAGGCAAAGAGACCGCATCCCTCATCCGGAAGAGCCGCCAGACAGTGGGTGATGATCCGGTCGGCTAGATCCTCAGGAAGATGGAAGACAGGCCTCGTCATAGTCCACCAGTGCCGGGGGCCGCTCGGGGTCGGCGCATGCCGGGCATTCGGGGTCGCGGCGGACCGAGACCGTGGTGAAGTCCTGTTCGAGGGCGTCGTAGACCAGCAGACGCCCCATGAGGGAGTCACCCACCCCGAGCAGGATCTTGACCGCCTCCATCGCCTGGATTGCGCCGATCACCCCGGGGACCACACCGATCACCCCGGCCTCGGCGCAGGACGGTGCGAGCTCCGGTGGCGGAGGCCGACGGTGGAGACACCGGTAGCACGGGCCCTCGTAAGGGACGAAGACCGATACCTGACCCTCGAAGCGGAATATCGACCCATGGACCACGGGAGTCCTCGACTGGAGCGAGGCGTCGTTGACCAGGTAGCGGGTGGGGAAGTTGTCGCCGCCATCGATCACCAGGTCGTATCCGGACATGATCCGCAGCGCGTTTGTGGCCGCCAGTCGTTCCTGGTGGGCCTCGACCTTGACGTCGGGGTTGAGTGCGGTCAGGGTCTCCCGGGCCGACTCCGTCTTGGGCATGCCGATCCGGTCCACGTTGTGCAGAACCTGTCGCTGGAGATTGGAGTGGTCGACGACGTCGTGATCCACCACCCCGATCGTCCCCACTCCCGCCGCGGCCAGATAGAGGGCGGCCGGGGAGCCGAGACCCCCGGCGCCGACGACCAGCACCCGTGAGGAGAGCAGCCTCAGCTGGCCGGTCTCACCCACCTCGGGGAGGCGGATGTGGCGGGCATAACGGGTGCGCTGCTCGGTGGTGAGCCCGCCCGGGTCGCCCCAGGGTCGCCCTTCGGCCTTCCACCGATCGAACCCGCCGGCAAGCGAGCGCACCGAGGCGTAGCCCATCTCCTCCAGGGACGCCGCCGCCAGGGCCGAGCGATTTCCGGCTTCGCAATAGAGGACGATCTCGCTTCTCGGATCGGAGACGACAGCCGCGATATCCCGCTCCAGGACACCCCTGGGGAGGAGTCGGGCCCCGGGGATTGCCCCCTCCCGGTGCTCGTCGGGCTCACGGACGTCGATCACCACGAGTTCGCCGAGACGGTCGAGGACCTGGGCGGGAGTGAGCTCGGCGACCGACTCCCTGGCCCTGGCGACGAGCTCCCGGTAGGTGGCCATCAGTGTGCGGTCGCCGGGTCGATCGTCTCGGGGTCGATCTGGTACCGGTTGAAGGCGTCGGCGACTCTGGCGGTCTCGACCCGCCCGCTCCGGGCCAGGCCGGCCAGCGAGGCGGCCACCACATGACCGGTGTCGGTCTCGAAGAAGCGGCGCAAGGCGGGGCGGGAGTCGGAGCGGCCGAACCCGTCGGTGCCCAAGGTGAGGAAGTCTCCGGGCACCCACTTGGCCACTTGATCGGGTACCAAGGTCATGAAGTCGGTGACGGCGACGACCGGACCGCCCACCGCGGACAACAACTCTGTGACCTGGGGCACGCGGGGCTCCTCGTCGGGGTGGAGCCGGTTCCACCTTTCCACCGACAACGCCTGCTCGCGCAGCTTCTTGTACGAGGTGGCCGACCACAGCTCGGCGCCGATCCCGTAGTGCTCGGCTAGCTCCTCGGCAGCTTGGCGAGCTGCCAGGTTGGCGGTTCCGGAGAAGAGAATAGCCAGATCGGTCTTGGTGCCTTCGGGAGCCTCAGCCCAACGGTAGAGACCGTCGATGATCCCGTGTTCGGAACCCTCGGGACGGGGCGGCTGCTGGTGAGTCTCGTTGTAGAGGGTCAGGTAGTAGAAGACGTCGTCGGGCTCCTCGCCGTACATGCGCTGGATCCCGTGCTGGATGATGGTCCCCACCTCGTAGGCGAAGGCCGGGTCGTAGGCCTGGCACACTGGCACCGTCGTTGCCAGCACGAGGCTGTGGCCGTCCTGATGCTGGAGGCCCTCCCCTTGGAGAGTGGTGCGGCCTGCGGTGGCGCCGAGCAGGAAGCCTCTCGCCCTGGCGTCGGCGGCGGACCAGATGAGATCGCCCACCCTCTGGAACCCGAACATGGAGTAGAAGATGAAGAAGGGGACCATGGGGACCCCCCTGGTGGCATACGAGGTCGCCGCCGCGGTCCAGGATGCGAGCGAGCCGGCCTCGGTGATCCCCTCCTCGAGGATCTGGCCGTCCTGGGCCTCGGAGTAGGAGAGCAGCATGGCGGCGTCGACCGGCTCGTAGAGTTGGCCGCCAGAGGCGTAGATCTTCAGATCCCGGAACAGGGAGTCCATCCCGAATGTGCGCGCCTCGTCGGGGACGATGGGGACCACTCGCTCCCCGATGCCCTCCGCCCGGGACAGATTCCGGATCAACCTGGTGAAAGCGGAAGTGGTGGCAGCCTCTGCCTTGCCCGAGCCCGCGTAGACCTCGGCGAAGACATCGTCGGGGGGCATGGGGAGGGTCTCGTTCCTGACCACTCGCTGAGGCAGGAATCCCCCCAGCTCCTCGCGACGCGCCATCAGGTACTCGTATTCGGGGGTACCCGGCCCGGGACGGTGGTAGGGGGGCTCCTTGTCGCCCTCCAATGCCTCATCGGGGATCTCTTCCTCGAGATGGAGCGTGTCTCGCATACCCAGGAGCTGCTTGTTGGTCAGCTCCTTGATCTGATGGGTGGCCATGCGGCCCTCGACGTCGGGTCCGAGGGTCCAGCCCTTGATCGTCTTGGCGAGGATCACGGTGGGCCGTCCGTTGCGCAGGTCGGTGGCCACCTTGTAGGCGGCGTAGATCTTGCGGGAGTCGTGCCCGCCCCGGCGCAGAGCCCAGATCTCCTCGTCGGTCATGTCGGCCACCAATTCCTTGGCCCTGGGGTCCTTTCCGAAGAAATGCTCCCTGACGAAGGCGCCGCTCTCCGCCTTGTACCTCTGGTACTCCCCGTCGACGGTGGTGTTCATTACCTCGACCAGGGCGCCCCCGGTGTCCTTGGCCAGCAGCTCGTCCCACCCGCTGCCCCAGATCACCTTGATCACGTTCCATCCCGCTCCCCGGAAGACCGCTTCGAGCTCGGTGATGATCTGCCCGTTGCCTCGAACCGGGCCATCGAGACGCTGCAGGTTGCAGTTGACCACCCAGATCAGGTTGTCGAGCCCCTCCCGGGAGGGCAGCGAGATCGAGCCCAGGGTCTCCGGCTCGTCGACCTCCCCGTCACCGACGAAACACCAGACCCTGGAGTTGGAGGTGTCGTCGAGACCCCGGTGCTGGAGATAGCGGTTGAAGCGGGCGTGGTAGATGGAGTTGATCGGCCCCAGACCCATGGACACGGTGGGGAACTCCCAGAAGTCGGGCATGAGCCGGGGGTGGGGGTAGGAGGAGAGCCCGTGACTGCCGATCTCGAAACGAAAGTTGTCCAGGTGCTTCTCGTCGAACCGCCCTTCCAGATAGGCCCGGGCGTAGATGCCGGGGGCGGCATGGCCCTGGAAGTAGACGTAATCGCCCCCGCCGGGCGCTCCCTTGCCCTTGAAGAAGTGGTGGAAGCCGATCTCATAGAGGGTCGCCGAGGAGGCGAAGGTGGAGAGGTGGCCTCCGATCCCCTTCTCCCTGTGGTTGGCCTTGACCACCATCACCGCCGCGTTCCAGCGGATGAAGCGGCGGATGCGGCGTTCCAGGTCGGGGTCACCGGGGAACTCGGGCTGGTCCTCCACCGGGATGGTGTTGACGTATGGGGTGATCACCACCCCGGGAACCCCGAGATGTGTGTCGTGGGCCCGCTCGATCAGCTTGGCGAGGAGGAACCCGGCGCGCGCCGGGCCGTGCTCCTCGGCCACCGCGTCGAGGGATTCGAGCCACTCCTGGGTCTCGACCGGGTCCGTGTCCGGGAGCTGACGGGTGTAATCGTCGCCGATCATCTCACCAAGATCGCCTGGCATGGGCCCAGGTTAGTTAGGCCCCGGAAAAGGGCATCAGGCGCTTATCGCCTCCCGGGCGAGCTCCCGGCTCATCCAGCTCTCGATGATCCCTCCCAGCCGTACCGGGGCGTCGAGGTGCGGGGTGTGACCGGTGTCCTCCATGACCACCAAGTCCCAGTCGGGCCGTAGCGACGCCATCCATCGCACCGCGTTGGGGGAGACGATGTGGTCGGCCTCGCCCTGGACGACCAGGGTCGGGCTGACGATGTCACGGATCATGGCCACGAATCGGGAGGGTCTCCAGTAGAGACGTCTCATCGACTGTGAGGTCATGGGAACGGCCTGGGAAGCCCAGGGGAAGTGCTTTCTGATCCGGGCCATCTCGAGAAAGGCCTGCACCATGGTCGGCGGCACCCGCGCCGGGCTGTGCGTGGTCCACCGGATGGCGTTGCGAACCAGTCGCTCGGGAGGGTTGGCACTCAGGTAGCGACGGGCATACGCCGGCCCGATCGCCCTGGTCGACTGGAGAGTGAGTCTGCGCGCCGTGGGCCAATGCAGCAGCGGATCGCGAAGCCGGGGCGGGGTGGCGGGACAGATCAGCACCAGCGACTCGACCAGGTGCGGCGATGACGAGGCCACCATCTCCGAGATCAGACCTCCCATGGAGTTGCCCACCAGGGTCGCCGGGCCATGTGTCTCCAGGAAGGCGCGCACCGCCGATGCATGGGTCTCCAACTCCCAATCGGCCCAGGGTGGGGAGAGTCCGAAGCCAGGAAGATCGATGGCGGCAACTCTGCCGGCGCCGATGAGGCGAGGGCCGACGGCGTCCCAGTTGGCGATGGAGCCGCCGAGACCGTGGACGAGGACGATGGAGCGACCGTCGCCACCGAGATCTCTCCAGTGAACGGTCCCACGTGGTGTTTTCAGATAAATGCCCACGTCAGAAAGGATAATTCATGCATGAGACAAGTCCATGGGACCGCGGGCCTTGGAGCCGATGGACCGCTGGCTAACGTCAGCGGCTCGCGGTCGGGAGTGCAGATGACAGACATTCTCCAAGCCGACGGTCTCGTCAAGCGGTTCGGAGATCTGACCGCGGTCGACGGTGTCGGATTCTCCATCGCCGACGGGGAGACCTTCGGCCTACTGGGGCCCAACGGCGCGGGAAAGACCACCACGATCTCCATGGTCGCCGGTCTCCTCGAGCCCGACGCCGGGACGGTGCTGGTGGCGGGAGAGACCATCTCCACCCGATCGACCAGGGGAAAGGAACAGATCGGGCTGGTGCCCCAGGATCTCGCGATTTATCCCGACCTGACCGCAACCGAGAACCTTGCGTTCTTTGGTCGGCTCTACGAGATGGGGGGTGAGAGTCTGCAACAGAGGATGGATGAGGTCCTCGGGGTGATCGGTCTCTCTGATCGCAGGGATGATCTGACCAAGGAGTTCTCCGGCGGGATGAAGCGGCGGCTCAACATCGGCATTGGATTGCTCCACGAGCCTCGTCTCCTCATTCTGGATGAGCCGACGGTGGGAGTCGATCCGCAGTCCCGAAACGCGATCCTCGAGTCGGTGGAGCAGCTGTCACAAGGCGGGATCGCGGTGCTCTACACCACGCACTACATGGAGGAGGCGGAGCGTCTCTGCGATCGGGTGGCGATCATCGACCAAGGGGCGATCCAGGCCGAGGGCACGCGACGCGAGTTGGTTTCCCTGGTGGGGGAGAAGGATCGGGTGACAATCTCGGGCAGCGGAGATCTCGAGGCTGCGGCCAGGTCCATTCAAGAGATCCAGGGTGTCACCAGCGCATCGGCTTCGGATCATCGCGTCGAGGTCCTCACCGAGGACGCCTCTCCCATCCTGCCCGAGATCCTGACCAGGGTTGGCGCCGCCGGAGGCAGCATCAGCGGCGTCGAGGTTGTGGAGCCCAATCTCGAGGCCGTCTTCCTCCATCTCACCGGCAAAGCGCTTCGCGACTGAATGGCCGCCGCCAGCACGATCGCGGGGAAGGATCTGAAGCTGAGAGTTAGGGACCGTTCGGCGATCATCATGGGGATCGTCGCCCCTCTGTCACTGGCGCTCATCTTCAACCTGGTCTTCGGGAGCGCATTCGATCCGGGAGGGGTCGACCTCACATATGGCGTCGTCGACGAGGACCAAACCGAGCTGTCAGCGGCCTTCGTCCATGTCCTCGAAGACATAGAGGGGAAAGGCATCTTCAGCCTCGAGTTCTATCCAGACGCGGGCGCGGGCCGATTGGCGATCGACGATGGCGAAATCGACGCCTCTTTCGAGATCCCCGAGGGCTTCGGTCAGGACATCAACACCGGCGAAGCGCCGCAGATCGATGTCGTCGGGGACATCGACGAGCCGATTGCC
>Ga0299913_10003804_pt1 | contig 12486 bp, 11 predicted proteins | sample RVTome_9_FD_201360 | JGI IMG/M metagenome (GOLD analysis project Ga0299913, IMG submission 201360) | Soil microbial communities from uranium-contaminated site in the Upper Colorado River Basin, Wyoming, United States - RVT155D38 (version 2) ... | reverse complement strand
TCGCCGGCATGGATTCGCCTGGTGGTGCAGCCAGTCGAAGACGACGGGGACGCCGGCGGCCCTGCCCACCTCCAGCGCCTCGTCCGCGTCGAAGAGACGGTCGTCGTTCTCCACGACGAGCCGGCGGCGCACCGTGTGGGGTAGTGCGTGTGCCGCGGCAACGAACCGACCCATGGCCAGCCGCTCGGAGGCGCCGTACAGGCCACCGACGTGCACCACGATCTTGCAGGTGGTGTCTGCCCCCAGCGCATCGAGCAGCCTCGCGTGATACACGAGCTCGGACACGGCCGCGCTGACGATCGATCGCTGCGGCGAGTTGAGCACGGTGTACTGGCCCGGATGAGTGGAGACCCGTACGCCCAGCGCCCGCAGCCGCGCTCCGACCGCCGTGAACGTCCGGGCGTACTCGTCCCACCACGGGATGGTGTTGATGCTGTGGGAAGCGAACGGAACGAGATTGCTGCTGATGCGGTAAAGGGAGATTCGGTGCCGCTCCAGAAACGACGTGACCCGATCGAGGGCCGCCAGATTTCCGACGATGAGCTCGTGGATGCGCTCGTCCGTGGCATTGCGCAGGCGGCAGGTTCGGCTCGTCGAGAGGTTCTCGCTCAACACCGATGCGACGAATCCGAGACGCGCCAGCATGCTCGTCTAGACGCAACGATGCTGCCCGAGGCAGCGGGCACGAAACGTGAAAGTGTTCGAGTTCGGCTTCTCTCCCTCTGGGCCCCACCGATGCCGCGTCCCCAGCTCACCGCGCTGATTCTCGCATCGGCGCTGATCACCCTGGACGGCACTGCGACCACGATCGCGCTGCCGGCAATCGGACGCGACCTGTCGGCGCCCATGCCGCGACTCCAATGGATAGTCAATGCGCCGCTGCTCGCGCTCGCGGCCATGCTGCTGCCCGCCGGGACGATCGCCGATCGCTTCGGTCATGTTCGAGTGTTGCGAACCGGCTTGCTGATCTTCATGGCTGCGTCACTGGCGTGCGCGGCGGCGTGGTCTGACGCGGCTCTCATCGGCGCCAGGCTGGGGCAGGGCGCGGGAGGCGCCCTGGTGCTCCCTGCCGTACTGGCCGCCCTGCGCGGAGCCTATGACGATGCGGCCGAGCGGACGCGCGTGTTCGGTGTCTGGGCCGCGTGGACGGGGGCGGCCAGTGCGGCGGGACCGTTGCTGGCAGGCATGCTCGTGGATGTCCTATCGTGGCGAGCGGTCTTCCTGCCCTCGATCGCCGTCGGTCTCGTCTCCCTCATCCTGCTGAAGCGTGAGCGGCCGGTGGCAGTCGGGGACCGGTCCGGCCCGGTCCCGGGTATTGCGACGGCCGCACTCATGGTGCTCCTCGGCGCCTTCGCGTATCTCCTGATGCACGCCTCGCGGAGCGGCTTGACGGATCCGTCTCTGCTGGTGCCCGCGGCGCTCGCGGTCGCCGGCGGCGTGGCGCTCATCCGCGATCCGCGGCGTCAGGTGCTGTTCCCCGGGGAGCTGCTGAGTGCGCGCAACTGCCTGCCGGCGAACGCCACCACCTTTGCGCTGTACTTCGGCATGTTCGGACTGTCCTTCCTCCTGGTGCTGTACGTCCAGCAGGTGCTGCACTACTCGGCATTGTGGGCGGCCGTCGTCCTGCTGCCGATCTCGATCATGCTGCTGTTTGCCGAGCGATTCGGTCGGCTGACCTCGTCGGTCGGGACGAAGTGGCTGGTCCTTGGCGGTGCGCTGCCGGCAGCTGGTGGTCTTGCGTGGATCGGGAGTGCCCCACACCCCGTGCCGTTCTGGTCGCACATCATCCTGGGGACCACGTTGTTCGGACTCGGGCTCAGTATCGCCGTGTCCGCGCTGACGCACGCCGCGGTTGCGGCCGTGCCCGAGGAATGCGCCGGCGCCGCGTCCGGGCTGAACCATGCGGTGGTCCGCGCGGGCGGCCTGATATCTGTCGCACTGCTCGGCTCGATCGCGGCGCCGGGGGCATCGGACGTCATCTCGGCCGAGGGGTTTCAGCGCGCCTTGCTGCTGTGCGCGGCAGTGGTCGCCGCGGGAGGGCTCGCTGGAAGCGCACGGCTCCGCGACGATGAGGCCGGAGGCGTGACCTCAGGACCGTAGAGCTGATGCCGGCGGCAATTCCGACCAGCAGGGGCGGCTGGTTTGCATCTCCCGAGCTCATGAGCCGCGACGCGCTTCCCACTTATCTCAACGATCACCTCGCGGGATCGGTCACCGCTGTGGAGCTGCTGGACCGCCTGATCGAGCAGGTCGACGGAGACGTCCGCACGCGCTTCGTCGAGCTTCGCAGCGAGATCGCGGCCGATCAACAGACACTCGAGGACATCCTCCACCAGGTCGGGGGCCATGAGAGCCGCGTACGCGCTCTTGCGGGGTGGCTGGCCGAGAAGGCGGGGCAGCTGAAGCTTCTGTTCGACGACCCGCAGCGAGGAAAGCTCGGCCGGCTGGAGGCGCTGGAGATCCTGCGGCTCGGCGTTCACGGAAAGCGCGGCTTGTGGACGGCACTCCGGGCGGTCCAGCCGCAGATCCCGGAGCTGCACGGGGTCGACTTCGAGCGTCTGGAGCAGCGCGCCGTGGCGCAGCACGCGCAGGTGGAGGAGCTTCGGGTCGAGTCAGCCCGCCGCGTGCTGGGCCGGCATCACTCGCCGAACTGATCGCGTGGGACCTGGCGAGCGAAACACACGCTCGGGCTCACTTGGCCTCGCCCTCGCACTCGGGACACCGGCTCTGGACCCATTCGAGCCACTCTCGCAAGTCCTCGAACTCCGGCAGCTCCGCGACGGAACGGGCTGTCGCCACGTGCGCGATCTCCCCCCACTGGTCGGCGACGAGCGCGCCGGGCGCCGGGAGCCCCTCGACGGGATCACGGGTGATGACGAACGCGGCATTCAGCCCGCGGAGCTCGGGCGCGCGTTCCCGCACGCCGGAGTCGTAGCGCCTCGCGGTCTCCGACCCGTCCGGCGGCAGGACGACCAGCAGGAGGTTCCGCTGCTGCCAGAGCGCCGCGTACCGCGCGGTCGTGCCCGCGGTGTCGGTCACCTCGAAGTGCGGAACCTGATCGCCTCGCTCGAGCACTGGAGCCTCCCGGCGTGAAGACATGCCCTGGCTGCTTCGGACGGGCTGAGCGCCGCCGAGCCACGAAGCCGTGCCCCGGCCGGGTGCCGGAGCACAGCTCTCACTCTCTAGACTACACCGCCCGCTCGGTACGATCCGAGCCGAGCTGTTTGACCAGCTTGTTGTAGAGCCCGAGAATCAGGAACGTCGGCGCCCACTGGCCGACGAACAGGCTCACGTTCTTGTTGCCGATGATCTGCATCGTCGCCGACGCCGCCATCGCGCCGATGGCCATCCACAGGAAGGCATCCGACGGCAGCTTCGACGTCTGATCCTCGATCGCCTTCGCCACGCGTCCCTCGGACTGCTCGTACTCTCTCTTCGCGAACTCGGTTGCCATTGCTCCTCCTTGCGCCCTCGTCTGGCGTGGAAGGGACGGTGCAATCGCGATGCCTCTTGATGCGACGGTCGGGGCTTTCACCTGCGCCGTTTCCGCGTGCGGATGAGGACGGCGAAGTCATCCTACCGGGTGAGGCGGCACGGCCGGGTGCTTCGCTCGCGGCACCGGAGGAAGAACGCGTGCGCCGCGTCGACGTGCGCCCCGCCGTCGGCGGGCGAGCCCCACCCGCTGACCTTCGAGAACCCGTCGGGCTCGTGGCGCTTGTAGCTCGCGAAGAACCGCGCGATGCGCTCGCGGGTTTCGACGTCCAGGCGATGCGTGGGCTGTCCGTCCGCGTCCGCCGGCGAGAGCACGACCTTCGAGTCGATGCCGTTCTCGTCCTCCATCAGCAGCAGGCCGACGATGACCCCCTGCGTGAGGCGGCCTCCCGTCAAGGGAGGTCCGAGCACCAGCGCGTCGAACGGGTCGCCGTCGTCGAAGACGGTCTGGGGCACGAAGCCGTAATTGACGGGATAGCCTCCCACGTCAGCCGGCATCATGCGATCGACGGCGCGCTCGTTCGCGCCCATGTCGAACTCCCACTTCGTGCGCTCCCCGGCCGGGATCTCGACGTACGCGTTGACGAGCCCGGCGCCGGCCAGCGGCGCCGTATCGCGCCAGACGTGGTGCGCGTGCCGGCGGGCTGCCTCGAGGCTGGCCCTGAGCTCGGCGGCGGCCGAGGCGGGCAGCGCGGTCGGTGCGCGCGCGGGCCCCTCGGCGCCCGTCGCGTACGACAGCGCCGCCAGCGCGAGCATCGTCCAGAGGCTTCTTCTCATCGGCTCGTCGACTCTACAGGCGCTCCGGCCGCCTCCTCTTCAAGCTTGGCGCCAGAGCAGGATTCAAGCTTGGCGCCAGCGGAGGACGCCTGCCGGTCAGCCTGTCCAACCTGGCCGGAAAGTGGCGCGGCGGAACCTGCTCGTAATATGGTGTGGCCGTGCTGAGCCGGTGGACCGGGACTCCGTGACCTCACGACTCATCCTCATCGCCGCGGCGCTCGTCGGCGTCACCATCGGCATCGGCGCGTATACGTTCGTCTACGCACGGGGCTACTCCTACCTGACCGACGATCCGGCCGCCTGCGCGAACTGCCACGTCATGCGGGATCATTACACCGCGTGGACGCGCGCCAGCCACCATGCGGTCGCCGTCTGCAACGACTGTCACACGCCGCCGTCACTGATCCCGAAGTACGTGACGAAGGCGCAGAACGGGTTCTGGCACTCGTTCTATTTCACGACCGGCCGCTACCCCGATCCGCTCCGGATCACACGGCGGAACCACGAGGTCACCGAGCTGGCCTGCCGCAAGTGCCACATGGAGCTGGCCGAATCGATTGATCCGGCGCACACCGATACCGGACGCGGCGGTCTCACGTGCACGAAGTGCCACAACGACGCAGGACACCTCGAATGACGCGACGATTCTCGGCCCCCGTTGTCATCACCCTCCTCGCGGCCATCGCCGCCGTGGCGGTCACGGCACTCCTGGTGAACATCTTCACCCGCCAGCAGGAGGCGCGGAACCCCTTCTACCGGGTCGTCGAGCTGGACGACGACACGACGGATCCGGCGGTCTGGGGGAAGAACTTCCCGCTGCAGTACGACAGCTACCAGCGCACGGTCGACCAGGTGCGCACGCGCTACGGCGGCAGCGAGGCCGTCCCCCGGACGCCGACCGACGCCGATCCCCGGAGCATCGTCGCGCACTCGCGGCTGGAAGAGGACCCGCGGCTGAAGACGATGTGGGCGGGATACGCGTTCTCGGCGGATTTCCGCGAGGAGCGCGGGCATGCGTACATGCTGGAGGACCAGACGTTCACCGAGCGCCAGGTCGTGGTGCAGCAGCCCGGCACGTGCATGCACTGCCATGCGTCGGTCTATGTGCCCTACAAGAAGCTCGGAGGCGGCGACCTGATCAAGGGCTTCGAGCAGATGAACCAGATGAAGTACCAGGAGGCCCGCCAGCTGGTCGAGCATCCCGTCGCCTGCATCGACTGCCACGACCCATCCACGATGGAGCTGCGCGTCACACGACCGGGATTCCTCGAGGGCATCCAGAAGGTGAAGGCCCTGCAGGGGATCGACGACTACGACGTGAACCGGGACGCGACACGGCAGGAGATGCGCGCGTTCGTCTGCGGGCAGTGCCACGTGGAGTACTACTTCAAGGGTCCCGAGAAGCGGCTCACGTATCCCTGGGACAAGGGCCTCCGGGCCGACGAGATCCTCGCCTACTACGAGGAGACGGGGTTCAGCGACTGGACGCACGCCGAGTCGGGAGCGCCGGCGCTCAAGGCCCAGCATCCCGAGTTCGAGATGTGGAACCAGGGCGTGCACGCCCGATCCGGCGTCGCGTGCGCCGACTGCCACATGCCGTACCAGCGGACGGGCGCGATGAAGATCAGCGATCACCACGTCCGCAGCCCGCTGCTCAACGTCAACCGCGCGTGCCAGACCTGCCACCGCTGGTCGGAGGACGAGCTGCGCGCCCGCGTGCACACGATTCAGGACCGGACCTACCAGGTCCGGAACGTCGCGATGGACGCGCTGATGGCGCTCATCGCCGACATCCGCACCGCGAAAGAGGCGGGGGCGGCCGACGCCGGGCTCGAGACCGCACGGCGCCACCAGCGCCGCGCGCAGTTCCTCCTCGACTTCATCGAGGCCGAGAACTCGATGGGATTCCACGCCGACCAGGAAGCCGTCCGGGTTCTCGCGCTGTCGATCGACGAGACCCGCCGCGGCCAGGCGGCGCTGCCGGGCGGAAAGGCGACACCGGGACCCATCACCGACATGCCCCCGCCGCCGCAGGTCGTTTCGCCCGGGCGCGCGCCGGAAGGGGACTGACGCAGGCGCGATGCCCGCTCGAGGCCAGCCCTTCCCACGCTGGACGCGCGCCGTCGTGCTCGCGGGTCTGTCCGCCGGTGCGGTCCTCGGCGCAGCCGCGCCGGTCATCGCGCAGGCCGGCACGACGCCCCCTGTCGTGGAGCCGTTCGTCCGCAACTGGACGCGCGTGGAGGCGTGGCGCTACTTCGAGCCTCCCCCGGAGCTGCCGGCGCCCGGCGATCCGACGACGGCTCACGTCGGCAACCGCCTGCTCGCCGGCGTGCGCCTCCGCCGCGGCGCCCTCGACGGCACGCTGGCGCTGCAGTACGTGCAGTTCGGAGGCCTTCCCACCGGCGCGATCGGTCCGGGAGCGCTCGGGACCGGCGCGCTCTACTTCGACCACAGCGGCGACGCATCGAGCCGCCAGGTCTATCTGAAGGCGGCGCATGCCGCGTTCCGCCGCATCGGCGGCCGGCTCGACGTGCAGATCGGCCGCATGCCGTACACGAGCGGCGCGGAGCGCGCGTCCGGCGTGCCGAAGATCGAGGCGGTGAAGCGTCAGCGCATCGATTCGCGGCTGGTCGGCGAGTTCGAGTGGTCGCTGTACCAGCGCGCGTACGACGGCGTCCGCGCCGACTGGAAGTCGGATGCCCTTCAGATCACGGCGACCGCGTTCCAGCCGACGCAGGGCGGCTTCGAGGACGCCGCCGGCGTGTCGATGAGCGGCGTGCGCGTGTTCTCGGGCGTGGTCACCACCAGGCCGGGCGGGATCGTTCCCAGGAGCGAGCTTCAGGTCTTCATCCATCGCTACCATGATGAACGCGAGGTCTCGCAGCGTCCGGACTCGATCGGTGGCTCCGTCCGCGCCGCGGAGGTCGGCATCACCACCATCGGCGGGCACATCGTCGGTGCGCGCCGTGCGGGGGCGGGCGAGCTGGACGCCATGCTCTGGACGGCAGGGCAGTTCGGCTCGTGGTACGAGCAGGATCACCGCGCCTTTGGCGTGGTCGCCGAGGCGGGATACCAGTGGCCCGAGGCCGCATGGTCACCATGGCTGCGCGGCGGCGTGACGTGGCTGAGCGGAGATGATGCGCCGGGCGACGAGACGCATGGCACGTTCTTTCCGATGCTCCCCACCGTGCGCCGCTTCTCGCAGTCGACGCTGTACTCGCTGGCGAACCTGCGGGACGTGATGGCGCAGGTGATGATGCGGCCCCGTTCCGATGTGAGCGTCCGCGTGGACGTGCATCTGGTGAGCCTCGCGAGCCGCATGGATGGGTGGTACGCGGGCAGCGGCGCGACACAGGAGTCAGGCCGCATCTTCGGGTACACGCTGCGCCCCTCCGGCGGTCAGTCGCGCCTGATGGAGGTCGTCGAGGGTTCGGCCGACTGGCGCGTGAGTCCGCACTGGTCGGTGAACGGGTATGTCGGCGTCGCCAGCAGCGGTCCCGTCGTGCGGACGTCGTTCGCGGTCGGACCGGCGGTGTTCGCGTACGTCGAGAACGTCCTCCAGTTCTGATCGGCCGCCGCCAGGGACAGCCACCGCAGAATCGTCGTCCCGGTATCGAAATCGTCACCGGCGTATCGAAGCTGGCACACAAGTGGGCCCATCCCGCGTATGTTCGGGAGGGCGCCTCGTGATAATCGCCCGTGGCAAGCCGGTTGCACCCGTTCCGACGCACCCCACGTTTTCCTTAACGGTTCCAGAAGACTCCCCGCCGGTTTGGTTCGACAGACTGCTGGAGGGACGCTCATGCAAGTCCGCAATCCCCTGGTGACGGCGCTGCTCGTCATTCTGGTGCTCGCCCTCGGTCTGCCCGAACAGGTCCAGGCCCAGGGCAACGGTTCCTTCGTCGCGGGAGAAGTCCTCGTCAAGTTCCGGCCCGGCGCGGCCGCGAGCGCGAAGGCGGATGCGCACCGCCAGGCGCGCGGCGTTCAGCTGGCCGAGGTCGCGCGCACCGGCGTTCAGCGCGTGGCCGTGGGCGCCGGGAACGAGCAGGCGGCGATTGCGCGCTACGCGCGGAACCCGAACGTGCTCTTTGCCGAGCCGAACTTCATCCGCCGGATCCCCGCGCCGATTGCCCACGACGGCGGCGGCGAGGTGATGCCGGGTGACTTCTACTTCGACGAGCAGTACGGCCTCCACAACACCGGGCAGCTGTTCGTCTGCATTCCCTGGATCGACGGCGAGCTGTGCCTCTACATCGGCACGCCGGATGCCGACATCGACGCGCCGGAGGCATGGGCGATGACGACGGGCGATCCGGCCGTCAAGGTGGCCGTCATCGACTCCGGCGTGGACTACACCCACCCCGACCTGGCTCCGAACTGGGCCGGGGGCGACGACTTCTATTTCGGCGACGGCGACCCCATGGACGATCACGGGCACGGCACGCATGTGGCCGGCACGGTGGCCGCCGCCATGAACAACCCCACCGGGAGTCCGGCTGCCGACGAGGGCGTCGTCGGCGTCGCGCCGAACGTGCGCATTCTCGGTTACAAGGTGTGCGCGGCCGATGGCACCTGCAGCGACTTCGCCATTCAGCAGGCGATCGCGCGGGCGATCGACGACGGCGCTCGTGTGATCAACATGAGCCTCGGGTCGATCGACTATTCGCAGGGACTGGACGAGGCCGTGCAGGACGCGTGGGCCTCCGGCCTCGTGATCGTGGCCGGCGCCGGCAACAACGGGACGACGGCGCTCTTTTACCCGGCGGCGCTCGACCACGTGATCTCCGTCGGCGCGTTCGACGAGGATCACCTCCGCGCATCGTTCTCGAACCACGGCAGCTGGGTCGACATTTCGGCGCCGGGCAACGTCATCATGTCGACGTATCCGATCGCGGCGTGCGGCGGCGCGACCACGACGCCCGGCGACACGGGGTGCTACAACTGGCTGAGCGGCACGTCGATGGCCACGCCGCACGTGGCGGGCGCCGCGGCCCTCGTCTGGTCGCGGCCGGACGTCTCCAGCAATGCGCAGGTGGTGGACATCATCCAGCAGAGCGCGGATCCGCAGGGCGCCGGCACGGTCCGGCTCGACTCCTGGACCATCCACGGCGGCCTGAACATCCACGATGCGCTGAGCCACGGCGTCTCGGACACGAACCTGCCGCCGATCGCGCACGCGGGCAGCGATCAGACCGTGGCCGATGCGGACGGCGATGGCTTCGAAACGGTCATGCTGGACGGAACCGGATCGACGGATACTGACGGGAGCATCGTGAGCTACGAGTGGCGCGAGGGAGACCAGTCGCTCGGGACCGATGCCCTTCAGGCCGTGTCACTCGACGTGGGCCCGCACGCGCTGACGCTCGTCGTCACCGACGACGGCGGCATGACGGGGACCGACGGTGTCATCGTGACCGTCGAACCCTTCGAACCGCCGGCCGAGCCCGACGACGTCGTTGCGGTCAGGAAGGCGTCCTATCACTCGAAGCGGCAGCTGCTGACCGTGGAGGCGACGAGCACCGCCGCGCCTGACGCGACACTGACCGTGTTCGACGCGGCCAACCCGGCGACGCCGATCGGGGTGCTGGGTTACACGCGCAAGGGCGTCTACGCCGGATCGTTCACGATGCCGGCGGCTCCCGGCTCGGTGCTGGTCACGTCATCGGAAGGGGGATCCGCGACGAGCATCGTGAGCGCCAAGTAGCGCTCGACGCGCCTCGGCGAGGGTCCACGAATCGGAACGCCTCGCACGAGCGCGGCTGCAGCCGCGCTCGTGCGCTTCGCTGCGGCGATCCGGATGCGCGTCAGGCCCGGGGCGGCACGGGGACCGGCGGCGTCCCGTGCATCCGGGGATCGGCCATGTCGAGCAGGCCCTCGTCCTCGCTGAGCGGCATGGGCTTCTCGACGTACTCGATCTCGCCGCGCCCGTCGAACGACGCGCCGCCGGCCCATCGTCCTGCCTGGCTCTCGGATCCCTCCGACATGTTCAGGTAGAGATACGAGACCTTCTGCAGCTCCAGATCCTGCGGGAAATTGCTGGGCACCGGAGTGCGCTCGAGACCGTCGTGCTCGAGCTCCTCGATCGCCGCCAGCCACTGGTTCTGGTGCATCGTGTCGCGCGCGAGCAGGAACGACAGCATGTCCCGCACGCCGGAGTCGGCCGTGAGCTCGTAGAGCCGCGAGACCTGGAGCCGCCCCTGCGATTCCGCCGTGAGATTGAACCGGAAGTCGGCGAGCAGGTTTCCGCTGGCGATCGTGTAGCGCGAGGTCCACGGGTACCCCACGCTGTCGGTCGGGGTCGCGCCGGCGCCCGAGACGATGGCGTGCTGCGGGTTCATGCCGGCGAGAATCACGTCCTCGACCTTGCCGCCGCCCATCACCGCGCCGACGACCGAGTTCTTCGCCGCCTCCTCCTGTGCCTCGACCGGCGACTGCTCCAGCAGCCGCGCGATCATCGTCGAGAGCATCTCGACGTGCGCGATCTCCTCGGTGCCGATATCGAGCAGCATGTCGCGGTACTTCGCAGGACCCCGGCAGTTCCAGCCCTGGAAGAGATACGTCATCATCACGCTGATCTCGCCCCACTGACCGCCGAGCACCTCCTGCAGCTTCCTGGCGTAGATCGGATCCGGCCGGTCGGGCCGTGCGTTGTACTGTAGCTGTCGAATGCGATAGAACATCAGCGACCTCCTGTGTGAACGCGGGAGTCGCGATGCAAGCACGCTTCCCGATCCGCCGCGGCGCGATGCGTGCTGCTGAGACGAGGCCTGTCGAGGCGACGCCTATTGCGGGCGCGAGGTTGGCGAGTCCGCCGGCGCGTCCCGGCCGGCGGCGCGCATCATGTGCGCCAGGTACAGTGCCCCCGTCACCACGCCCATCAGCATCAGCGCGGAAGCCACGGCGACCAGCGGCCGCCGATCGCCGGCGAGCCCCGCTCCGAGCAGAGGTACGCCGGCGGTCCAGGCAGCGAAGATGATGCGCGCGAAGCCGGGCGACGGGAGCTCGTGAGCGGAGAGGGCCGGTGGACGTCCGCCGCGCGCGGCGAAGGCGCGATACCACGCGTACATGGGGACGAGGCGTCCCTGCATGCCGACGACGATCTGCGAGAGGAATCCGATGAGCCCGGCGATGCCGTACCACCAGGCGAGCGGCCCGGCCCAGCTGCTTGGGCCGGCGGTGAGCGCGAGACCGAGCAGGGTGGCGGCGGCGAGCCATAGCAACGCGGCGCGCGTCTGCCACATGGACCAGTCGCGGCGGGGCAGGGCCGGCGGCCGAGGCATCCGGCGCGCGAGCGTGCGCCTGACCTGCAGCACGAAGCTGCCGAGTCCGGCGGCAATCAGCAGGACGCCGGCCGAGGTCGGTCCGGCGCCGCTGATCAGCGTGAAGACTAGGACGGCCAGGCCCGCTTCGATCAGCACCGCGCTCCACGCGAGCGATGCGCCGGCCGGCATCGCCGCCGGCAGCATCATCGGGATCAGCCGATAGGACAGTCCCACGACCATCATCGCCGGCCACCCGACGGCGGCCAGGTGGGCGTGCGCGATCGCGGCGGCGAACGGCGGCCAGCCGAGGAAGCCGCGCGTCCGGTCCAGGCCGATGAGCGCGCCCAGCGCGGCGGCCGCGAGGATGTTCGCGAAGGCGAGCGCGACGTGGAGCTTGATCGGCCACGGCACGACGGCTCCGGGCAGACCCCGCGCGGCGCGCAGCCCGACCCAGGCGATGGCGAACCACACCAGTCCGGCGGCCCATGCCATGCCGGCGTAAGAGCCCAGCCAGAAGTGCGCCGCCATGCCGATCGTCCCGGCCTGGAACGCGGCGTACGCCGCCCAGTCGGTGCGCCCGACGGGCATCGCCAGCCGCAACGCCAGCGGCGCGACGATGTAGAACGCGCCGAGGATGGAGCCGGAGAGCCAGCCCACGGTGACGAGGTGGACGAGCGCCACCACCCGCGGGTGGTAGAAGAAGCCGCCCGGCACGTCCGGGTTGATCGCCAGCACCCCGAACGCGCAGGCGAGCGCGGCGTGAGCGCCGGCGAAGTATGCCAGGGGCAGCGCCGAGGCGGGAAGGAACGCGCGGGTCCCGGGTGATCCGATCATGTCGCAGGGCGGTTCCGGTTGCGCCGACAACGATATACGCTACACGCAGGATCTCGAGACGGGAGGATGCATGCGAGTGACGGCGTGGCTGTTCGTGCTCGGGCTCACGTTCGCGCCCGAC
>Ga0299913_10003803_pt1 | contig 12486 bp, 15 predicted proteins | sample RVTome_9_FD_201360 | JGI IMG/M metagenome (GOLD analysis project Ga0299913, IMG submission 201360) | Soil microbial communities from uranium-contaminated site in the Upper Colorado River Basin, Wyoming, United States - RVT155D38 (version 2) ... | reverse complement strand
CCCTCCCGCAGCCCCGCCCTGCTCACGATCTCGGCGTACGCCACAAGGCTCTGCAGCAGGTTGTCAAGCTCTGGAAAGTGCAGGCCGTACCACTCGCGCATCCTTGCGCCCACGATGTTGATTATCTTGTCCAGCTCGTCCAGCGCGTTTATCGACTGGATGATGTGGAGGTCGAGCCGCTCCGACGCCTCCTTTACCCTTGACGACGACAGGCTTATCGCAAATTCCCGGAGGGCCTGCATCGCCTCCTGGTCGTTGCCGGCGAATCCGGCCTTGATGATATAGCTGGGTTTGTCGTCCTGGATCGACTGTTGCTGGTCCTCCGACATCAGCTGGCTGTTCAATCCGGCCTGGCGCAGCACCGCCGCGACGCTTGCGTCGTTTGCCGTTACAGAGTCAAATGATCGTAATTTTTCTATAAACTGCTTGATTTCGTCTGGGATCGCGCCGCTCTTTAGCAGCCTGTACGACCTGATTGCATTGTCGAACTTTTTTGACGCCACAAGGCTGCCGCCCTGGTCAAACGCAGCCACGCCAAGCTCCATGAGGACTACAGAGCAGTTATTTGCCATCCAGAAGACCTACAGTGCAGCCATTTAAAAAAGCTAGCATTATTACCTGAAAGGCTGGTACCATAGCGCATGGGGCTTGAAGCCGGCGACAGGAAGGAGCTGGAGTCGCTTATCAAGGCGGCCGCCCACGACGCAAAGGCGCCGATAGGGCTTGCGCGCAAGATGGTGCCGACACAGGGCAACATCGAGGATTTCGCCTACGGCCTTGTCTCTGGCATGGTGATGGGCAACTTTATCGCGCAGTTCCAGAGCAGGAACGACAGGCAGCCTGACAGGGACGAAACCGCGGACATTCTGTCGATAATGATGTCCAGGATGCCGCGGCTCCGCATGTCGATAATGAAAGAGCTTGATCTGCGCTAGAGTGTAAACGTTTATCTAACGAACAGCATGATTATTTTCCGCGTTGCTGGATAAGGACAAGTCCAAGCTGCCGGTCGCCATCAAGGATGTCGTTATCATTGGCGTCGGCGTCCTTGCAGTCTGGCTGGTCATCTGGGTCAGCTTTGGCTCGAACCCGTTCTACGTGGTGTCCAGCGGCAGCATGGAGCCCGTGCTCATGGTCAACGACGTGCTCATCGTGAGGGACGGCGGCTCGTGGGAAGAACTCGTCGTGGGCGACATCATTGTTTTCAACAGGCCGGACGGCGGCGACAGGGTCATCGTCCACCGCATCATCGACATTGACGAAGACTCTGACGGCGACAGGACCGTCAGGACAAAGGGAGACGCAAACCCATCGCCTATACCGGGGACCGACTACCCGATCCAAGAAGACGACTATATCGGCAAGGTGATCTCTGTGGTGCCGGGCATCGGCGTAATAACCAAGGTCATCAGCCCGCCTGTCAACTATATCATAATAGCGATAATCCTCGGGATCCTTTTCTTCAACAGGCTCGGCAGGAAGGACAAGGGCAAGCAGCCGCCGGCAGGAACCGACAATAATACCACAAGCCAGCCGCCGGCATGAAGTCCAGGACTGCCTACCTTGCGTTTAACACGCCGACTCGGCGCGCGTTTATCAACATCACACCACAGGTCGCAAAAGTAGTCGCGGAAAGCGGGGTGAAGGAAGGGCTGTGCCTTGTCAACGCGATGCACGTCTCTGCCAGCGTGTTCATCAACGACGACGAAGGCGGCCTGCACCAGGACTTTGAAAAATGGCTTGAAAAGCTGGCGCCCCACTCGCCCTGGAGTTACATGCGCAACAGGACCGGCGAAGACAACGCAGACGCCCACCTGAAGCGGCAAGTGATGGGCAGGGAGGTGGTGGTCGCGATAACAAACGGCGGGTTCGACTTTGGGCCGTGGGAGCAGATATTCTACGGCGAGTTTGACGGCAAGCGGCAAAAGAGGGTGCTCGTAAAGGTAATAGGGAAATAGCTGCCTACAGGCTGCATTTATTGCAACTTGTATGGCATAATTTGCACAGGATTTTGATGGGGCAGGTTAATTCTACTATAATATGGTAGCAAGCAGGTATATATATAGCGCCTTTATAAAGCGGCTGTAATGCCACAGACCAAGCCTATAGTCAGCATCGAGAACGTAGTGGCTTCAGCCACGGTGAACCAGACTGTTAACCTTAACCTGATTACACAGATTTTTCCGGATGTAGAATACCACCCGGACCAGTTCCCCGGCTTGGTGTTCAGGCTCAGGTCGCCCAAGACTGCGACCCTGATATTCAGCTCGGGCAAGATGGTCTGCACCGGCGCAAAGTCAGAAAAGATGGCGATCCAGGCGGTCAAAAATGTGGTGCTAAAGCTGAAAAAAGGCGGCATACCGCTAGAGCATGATCCGCAGATAGAGATCCAGAACATCGTGGCGTCTGCAAGCCTGGGTGGCAAGATCCACCTGGAACTCGCGGCCAGGGTATTGCCAAGGAGCATGTACGAGCCTGAGCAGTTCCCGGGACTCATCCACAGGATGCTCGACCCAAAGACGGTGATCCTGCTCTTTGCAAGCGGCAAGCTGGTGTGCACTGGAGCAAAGAAGGAGAGCGAGGTCTACCGCGCAGTCGGCAACCTGCACACGCTGCTTGAAGAAAAGAACCTGATGATTTACGAAGGCTAGCCCGTTTCGTACTCGCCTACCGAAGTCATTTGCTTCATGACGGATTCTAGGGAGTTTTCATCCACCAGCCCGGCTTTGTACAGCGCGTTTACGATGTCGTTGATTCCTGCTACTGCGTGGAGCTTTACCCCCATCTTTTTCAGCCGGTCGTCCACCCCTTCGTACCGGTTGACAAGCGCCACGACGTCTTCCACTATCGCGCCGTTGGCGCGTATCGCTTCGACCGCGCCGCTGACCGACGTGCCGGTGGTCGCGACGTCGTCGACAATGACCACCTTTGACCCGGACTTTAGGAAGCCCTCGATCGTCTTGCCGGTGCCGTACCCCTTTGACTCTTTCCTCGCGTAGATGAAGGGCTTGCCCATTTCGTAGGCAAGGGCCGAGCCGAACACGAGCCCTGAGGTGGGCACCGAGGCAAACGTGTCAAACTGACCCACCTTTTTTGCCACCGTGTCCTTCATCGCGCCTATCGCCAGCCGAAAGTGCGGCGGAAAGCTTGGCAGAACGCGGAGGTCGATGTAGTATGGGCTCTGCTTGCCGCTTGCGAGCGTGAACACTCCGAACCTCAGGGAGCTGCTCTTGAGCAGGAACGAGGCGAATTCGAGCATAAAGTCCTTGGCGGTCATAGCATACATGTAAAAAAGGATTTATTTTAACCCTTCATGATACAGGGTGGATGCCAGAGATTTGGCTCAGGTACGGCACCACCGATGTGGTGCTCGACATCAGGTTTGAAAACTTGGCGGACCAGATCTCGGCCAACTTTCCGGCGCTGTCCGAAGAAGAGATAAGGACGGCGATTGCCGGCGTGCCGCTGGCCGACAACATGCTCCTCCTCGCGCTGTCAGGCTCCAAGGCCGCGGGCAGGGCAATTGCAATGCTTGCAGTGCAGGCCCGCGAAAAGGGATTCAATGTCACGGTGGACGTGCCGCACAGGATGGCAGGCGCCCTTCGCGCCAGCCTGGCAGGCAACGAAACGATTTCGATAAACCGCATCGACTACCAATCTCTGCAGGAGCGGATGGGCAAGTTCCAGAACACTGTAGTGGTTTCCGCTGTCGGGTACGACCCGCTCTTTGGGTTCGCCGGCGCGCCCGCGGCGCTCGTGCGCAACCTGCTCCCCGACAAGATGGAAGAAGCGTTCAAAGCGAGGAAGAACAACCGGCCGGCGCCCGGCGTGCAAGGAGGGCCGCTAAAGGTCGCCATTTCCGCGGCGGCAGGCATCCCGGCCGCGTCTGTCGAGCTCGTGGCCAGAAGCGGCGGCATTGCAGGAGTCCACACGGGGAGCATCAACGAGTCATTTGAGAAGGCCGTCTCGCAGCTACAGTCGATCTCGGCTGCCGAGACCAACCTGGCAAAGTGCGCCATAATAAGCGCAAGCGGCGAGGCTGGCGTGCACTCGACGCTGGCTGGCTCGCTCAACTCGCTCTGGAACTCTGCCCACGCGGTGAAGGAAGGCGGCGCGGCGATACTGGTTGCGGAAAACCGCGAAGGGGTGGGCGGAGGCGCGCTCCAGATGTTCATAGAGGGCCGGCTAAAACAGGAGCAGCTGCAGCAGAGCCCGTATGTCGACGGCCTTGAGCACCTGCTGTTCATCGAAGAGATGCGGCAAGAGATAGAGCTTGGGCTGGTGTCGACCCTGCCGCACTATTACACAAGGAGCAAGCTTGGCTTTACCACCTATGCCGGCATGAAGGACATCCTGGACAAGCTGCCTGAAAAGCAGGGCAGGAACTTTAAGGCGCTTGTCGTATCAGACGCCGACATTGTCCTGCTCAAGCCCAGGGCGTAAGCGACGCCGGGATTGGCGCGCATATCACGGCCATCCCGAGTGCCACGAAAAACAGCGCCTTGCGCTTTGCCGACAGCGGCGTGACGTCATCCAGCGGCGCGCTTTCCGGCGACCTCATGCTGAAGAACAGCACCAGGAGAGCCATCGGGATGAACCCGAGGACGAACAGTATCGCGATGCTGACGTACGTCAGCGCCTTGTGCCAGCGCACGCCGAGCGCGGACCGCGCAATGTGGCCGCCGTCGAGCTGCCACGCCGGCATCAGGTTCAGGAACGTGATCAGAAAGCCGAGCCAGGCCGCAAAGAGCACCGGCGACATCACGAGCACTGTGCCTTCCACCACCATGCCTGTCAGGTGCAGCGTGGACACCATCAGCAGGCTTTCGCCGAATGGGAGCGGCCCCAGGTTCTCGATGCTTTGCGCTTCTTCGGAGGTTATTATGGTGGATATCGTAGAGCCGTAGATCGAAACTATCACCGTCACTATCAGACCCGCTATCGGGCCGGCGATGCCTACGTCAAACATGACGTTCCGGTTCGTCATGTTGCCCCTCAGCACTATCAGCGCTCCAAACGTGGGGAGAATCCCCGGGATGCCGGGTATGAAGTAGGGCCACGACGCCTTGATGCCGTATTTCCTGTTCGCCAGCACGTGCCCGAGCTCGTGGATGCCAAGTATCCCGATCAAAGACACGGTGTAGATGGCCGCCAGCAAGATAGGGTTCTGGAGTTGCGCGCTGGCAAATGGCGAACCGGACCTGAGTATGCCGTCGACGAATACCAGGCAGATCGCGGCTATGAAAAGCAGGGAGGGTATCGACCGCCAGTATTTGCTCCTTGGCTTTTGCTTTTGGATCTTGGCCACCGTGAGCACGATGCCGTCGTCAACCGTGAGCCGCATGGTCGACAGAGTCGGCATCAGCCGGGAGACGTATTTCGACCTCTTTGCTGCCGCGACCATCCCGACGCTGCCCAGCTCCTTCAGGAACGCCGGGAACTTGTCCTTGACCTCAGACTCGGCTATCAGGAACTGGACATAGTCATCCCTGGCGTTTCGCTGGAAGTCTTTGACCGTAAAGAACGACGAGACTATCGGAAGCACGCGTGCATAGTCGCCGTTGAGGAAAGTGGTAGCCACCAGACATTTCTGGGGCGCCAACGCAATTAAAATATTGTCCCCGAAGACCGGCTTTGTTTAAAAAGTCGCAAAAGCGTGCTCAGATAGCTGTTTGAGCGCATGACTTTGTTTTTATGAGTTATTTCTTTTTACACAAAGCCCCGAAGACCCTTAAGGTTAAATAGTGTGTTTTTGTCTTTAGTTGTTGCATTGCAAACTGCTCTGCGAAAAGTGGGTGACTATGTAATACACCGCTGCGACGAAAGCGACATCGCGGCAGTAATTGACATCAACATGGCCGCGCTGCCAGAGCACTACTCTGACTACTTTTTTGAGTCCATACTGCGCGAGCTCCCGGAAGCGTTCATTGTCGCAGAGCTGGACGGCAAGATAATCGGCTACATCATGTGCAAGATCGAGTTCGGGTTCTCCAACTTCCGCAAGCTGGGCTTTGTTAAGAAGGGGCACGTAGTTTCTGTGGCCGTGCTCGAGAAACACAGGAACAAGGGCGTCGGCAAGGCGCTGATGCTCGAAGGCATCAACGGGGTGATGTACAGGAAGAGCGACGAGATCTACCTAGAAGTAAGGGTCAGCAACACCGGCGCGGTAAAGATGTACGAGAGGCTGAGCTTTGAGATAAAGTCGAGATTGCGCTCGTACTACCGGGACGGCGAAGACGCCTACCTGATGGCGCTGGAATTGGGCTAAAAAGATTATTAAGATGCTGCAAATGCCTTTCCGCTATGAACGTTAAGAGAAAGGGGAGCAGGGGAACAGGCGCCGTCCTTCTTGTGGTTTCCATTCTCGCGTTCATTGCCTACGCCTACTTGATGCTCGGCACAGAGTGGGGCATGCTGGTGCTCCAGCTCACGGTCCTGGGCGCAGTGGCGGTCCTCCTGACTGTGCTCGGGTGGATCGGCTACACGATGCTCACCGCGCCAAGGGAAGAAGGAAAGCCTAGCGCGTGACTGAAACGTCTGCCACGATCTGGTATATTCTGGGGCCGACTTCCCTAACCACCCTTGTTGCCAGGACCTGGTGATCGTATTTTGCAAAGGCACCCTGAGCGTCCTCTAGCCCGAGCTCCTGGCCTGCCTTTTTGCTGTCTGCCTTAACGTGGGCAAAATAGTGCACGACGCCTTTTTCCTTCAGCGCAAGCACCGCTGAATCGACAAACTCTTTTGCCCTCGCTGGCAGTGGCATCAGCACCCTGTCGGCCTGCCCCGCAAGCTGGCCTTTGATCACTTCGGCGGCGTCGCCGCATATCGAGACGACCCTGTCCTGCACCTTGTTCAGCTTTGCATTGATTTTGTCGAGCTCGCTTGCGGCGGAATTAGAGTCGATGCTGTAGATCTTGCAGGTCTTGTTCGTTTTCGCAATGACGACAGAATACGTGCCCACGCCGGCAAACATGTTGACTATTGTTTCGTTGTCGCCCACCATCTCAGCGATCCTGAGCCTTTCGGTCGACAGGCGGGGCGAAAAATAGGTCCTTGCCACGTCGACTTTGAACCGGCACGCGTGCTCCATGTATTCTGTCACCGTCCTGTTTTCGCCTGCAATGAACTCTAGGTCGCGGACCCTAAATTCGCCCTTCACCGCCGAGACCTGCACAAAAACCGCCCTGGCAGTCTTTACGTTGGCCAGTATCGCGCCGGCTATCAGTGTTTTTTTCGGCATCAGCTCGTCCGGGATCTTGATGATCACGATGTCGCCTATCTGGTCAAACGCGGAATAGATCTGCGCAGTTTCTTCTGGGGTCAGAATGCTGCCAAGGACCTGCTTTAGCATGTGCGGCATTAATGATTCTTCACGTAGTAATAGTTGCCCGATTGCTTTTGCTCGCGGTCGAGCCTGCCGCCTTCCTTGTTGACGCGCGGCCTGCCCGACGTTTCGTCGCGCCTGTATGTTATTGAAAGTGCTTCCAGGAAGCGGTTCATGCCCTCTTCCTTTCTCATGGGCGCGGTCGCAGAGCCTTCCAGGCCCGGCCTGCCCTCGAAAATTACCAGCGTGTCAGCAACGAGATCAATGAGCTGCATGTCGTGGTCGATGATTATTGCGGACTTGCCCTGCGCCCTTACAAAGCGTTGGAGGAACTTTGCGACGGCTATCCTGTCCTCCGCGTCAAGGAAAGCTGACGGCTCGTCCAGCGCGTAAATGTCCGCTTCGCGCAGGAGCGACGCGGCCACCGCGACTTTCTGCAGCTCGCCCCCGCTCAGGTTCTTGACGCTCTTTTCGTACATCTTTTTGACGCCCATCGGGATGATTATCTGCTCTTCCGCCGTCGAGCCTTCAATCGTGCTCTGGTAGGCGGCATACATCAATGATCTCACGTCGCCTTCATAGTCCTGGCTCAGGTACTGCGGCTTGTACGATATTCTGGCGCCGACGTCTATCGTGCCCGAATCCGGCTTGTCGACCCCTGCCAGCATGCGCATGAGCGTGGTCTTGCCGAGCGCGTTAGCGCCCACCATCCCGACTATCTCGCCCCTCCTCACCTTGCCGGCCTCGATTTTAAGCTTGAACGACGGGAACGACTTTGCCAGATCAGAATAGCTTGCAACCGGGATGTCAAGGATGACGTCTTCGTTTATCGCGGCGACGTCGAACTTGAACGCCTTGTCCCGGAAGCGCACGTTTTCAGCAGGCAGGAACCCTTCGAAAAAGTTGTTGATCCCCACCTTTGTGCCCTGCAGGGTCGAGACGATGCCATAAGCCCCCGGTTCGCCGTAGACTATGTGGACATAGTCCGAGAGGTAGTCGAGAAGCGTCATGTCGTGCTCCACCACCATCACGCTCCTGCCCTCTTCTGCCAGGTCCCTCATCACCTTGCCGACTGCGAGGCGCTGGTAGACGTCGTTGTAGGACGACGGCTCGTCGAAAAAGTAGTATTCGGCGTCCTTTGCCGCCGCGACCGCGACCGCGAGCCTCTGCAGCTCGCCCCCGCTCAGCTGCGCGACGTCCCGGTCCATGACGTTCTGCAACCCCAGTTGCGGCACCAGCCTGTCTGCCACTTTGCGCTCGTCGTATTTCTTTAGCAGTTCCTTTGTAGTTCCTTTGAACGCCTTTGGTATCATGTATACGAGCTGCGGCTTTATGCTGGCGCGCATGGTTCCGTTTGCAATCTTTTCAAAATGCGATCTCAGCTCGGTGCCCTGGAAATACTTTAGAATTTCGTCCCACGTGATGTCCTGGTCGTACCTGCCGAGGTTGGGCTTCATGTTGCCGGACAGGACGTTTACGATCGTGGACTTGCCCATGCCGTTCCTCCCGACGATGCCGACTACCGCGCCCTTTTTCGGAATCGGCAGGCGATAGAACCGGAAGGAGTTGATGCCGTACTGGTGGACCTTGTCCGTGGAGAGCTCTTTTGCAAGGTTGACAATCACAATCGCGTCAAAGGGGCATTTCTTTATGCAGATTCCGCAGCCGGTGCACAGGTCCTCGGATATGAGCGCCTTGTTGTCCTCCGGCCTCTGGACGATGCACGCGCCGCCGGTCTTGTTCACTGGGCAGTAGATGATGCACTCCAGGCCGCACTTTTTTGGCTGGCAGAGCTCCTCGTCAAGCACCGCAACCCGGTGCGTATTTTCTGCTTCAGAATTGCCCAATTACATGTAATTTTTGCAATAATGCGTTATATAGCTATGCCCTGACGCTAGTCAAAGTACTTTCTCATAAAATCCGACATTTTCAGCCTGCCGGCCACCTCGGCATCATAGATGTCCTTGTGTTTGTCTGAAAAATGCTTTAGCGTGAGCCTCACCTCGTCCCCGCAGACCTTGCATTTTGCTCTGCCAAACATTGCTGGTTCATACTTGGGTGCTCAAGTAAAAAACTATAGCGGCCCCGGGACGGTCGGCAGCAGGAGCCCGACGATTGTTGCCGCTATCCACACGATGACTGCTATCGCGAGTGCCCTGAGCCACCCTATGTCGTAGAGCCCCCGAAGCGCTATGAGCCAGACAAACCCGCCGACTATTGCCGCAATCCATCCGTTGCCAAAGATGAAATACGTTATAGAATAGATCACGGCGCCGATTATGGCGGTGACAAACGCCCGGCCTATCCCTTCCTTCTGGCCAAACAGCTTCGTCGTGATAAAGATTACGACGGTCGAGATTGCCAGCCCTACGACAAACACTATGGCGGATGTTACGGGGTCGGCCATGCGTGGTACCGTCGATCCTGCCTGCTTTTTAACATACTGGAAGGGCATTCTAGCTTTGGAACATGCAGGGGTCCTTTCCATTTCTGCCACGCCCGCCGCCAGGAACATTGAGGCGAACTAAATAAGCTTTCTCGACATGCTACACTTACAACGCGCGCTACCCGCCTAACTGGGCGCCCGGGCAGGAGAGCAAGGTTAAATTAGCCCTCTGGCAAATGTCTGGGTAAGCCGGTCATAGCGGCAGGGTGCGACCCGGTCCCATTCCGAACCCGGAAGTCAAACCTGCCGTCGCTGCTGTGTTACTGATGTGCGTGAGCCGTCGGGAAGCAGCAGTGCTGGCATCTTACTTTTCCACATGTTCGCCGAGGTGTATCGTCTTGACAAGGCGCCTGACATTGTGCGCTATCCTGTCTATCGTCGTAAAGGCCGACGCGAGCCCGGCCGGCTCCCACGCCCGGCTTTCGATGATGCAGCAATAGTTGGCCGCCTTGACCGTTATCCCCTTCACTTCTTCCTTCAAGACGTTGCGCGAAAACTCTTCCGACAAGACATTGTCCTTGGCCAGCACGTTTGCAATCACGCCGCCGCTCCACCCCATGCTCTCCACCTTGCCGTTGTGCAATTGAAAGTAGGGCGCCGCGTCCAGCAGCTTGTGGGCGTTGTCGTCCGTTTCTACGATAAAGTCGTTCTCCACAAGGCAGTAGACGTTGTAGAACGGCCCCATGCGCATCACGTCCTCCACGCCGAGAAAGTCGACGTTGCCGCTTGTAACCCTGAGGAAGCCGTCCCTGTTTGAAAGCCACCTCTCAAAATATGGCCGCCTCATCGGGTGCACGTCCAGCTCCATGCTGCCTGCCCTGCAGCTAAAGCCCTGTTCTTCAAGGGCGTTGATGAGCGCGGAGAGCTGGAACACCGGCATGCTATCACGCTGGCTGCTTTTCGTCCTCCATCAAAAGCTTTACGAGCGTCCTAACGCCAAAGCCGGTCGCGCCCTTTGGGTTGTAGCTCTTCTCGTGCGTCCCGTCCTGAGTCCAGGCGGTGCCGGCGATGTCGATGTGCACCCAAGGCGCGCCGTTGGCGAAATTGGAGAGGAACGCCGCAGCAGTTATCGCTCCGCCCGGCCTGCCCCCGATGTTGCGCATGTCCGCGTAGGCGCTCTTGATCTGGTCGTGGAACTCGTCGTAGAGCGGCAGCTCCCACATCTTTTCCCCCGTCTTGTCGGCGAGCTTGCGCAGCCTGTCCGCTAGCTGCTTGTTCGTGCCCACGAGCGCGGCGACGTTTGAGCCGAGCGCGATTATGGCGGCGCCGGTGAGAGTCGCAAGGTCAATGACAGCTTTTGGGCTGTAGGTGGCGATGCCGTAGGCGAGGGCGTCTGCCAGTATCATGCGCCCCTCTGCGTCGGTGTTGAGCACCTCCACCGTCTTGCCATTGTACATCCTGATGATGTCGCCCGGCCGGTAAGAAGTTGAAGAAGGCATGTTTTCGACCGACGGCACGATTCCCACCACGTTTACTGCCAGCTTCATTGAAGCGACTGCCCGCATCACCGCAAGGACGGTGCAGCCGCCGCACTTGTCAAACTTCATTTCGTCCATCTTTTCGCCCGGTTTTATCGAAATGCCGCCGGTATCAAACGTGACCGCCTTGCCGACGAGCAGGTACGGCTTTTGCTGCGCGTCGCTGTTGCCATTGTATTCGAGGATTATCAGTTTGGGCGGGTTGTTGCTCCCCTTGCCGACTGCCACTATCCCCCCCATACCCATGTTCTCCAGCTCGTAGCGGTCGATCACCCGCGCTTTCATGCCGTATTCCTGCGCAAGCGAAAGGGCGGTGCTTGCAAGGTGGGCCGGCGGGCAGTCGTTTGGCGGCATGTTGCCAATGTCGCGGGCAAAGTTGACGGCTTCGACGACAAGCCCCGCCTTGTCCGCAACCGACTGGAATTTCGGGGAATCAGAGTTTATCAGTATCGCGACTTCTTCGATCTTGGTCGCTGGCTCTTTTGCCTCCTTGTACCTGTCAAAGGAGTAGAGCGCGAGCGTCACCCCCTCTGTCATTACCTCGACAAGGGGCTCGTCAAGATTTGAGAATTGCAGGATCGAGAACTCTTTTGCGCCCAGCTCTTTTGCCTTCTGGGCCGCCTTGCCGGCGCAAATGCGCGCGCTTTCGTCCGTGAATTTTTCCTTCTTGCCAAGGCCGAGCAGCATTATCTTTTTCATCGGCCCCTTGCCCAGCGTGTAGACAAGGATCGACGAGCCAAACGTCCCGCGGAACTCCTTGCTCTCCAGGGTCTCCTTTATTGAAGCAAAGACCGCCGGGTCGAGCTCTTTTGACTCCATAAAGTCCTGCTCGCCTTCAAACACGCCCATCACTAGGAGCGAAGTGTGCTTCTGGTCTATCTTGGCCTTCTCGACTTTGACCTGCACCATGACGTAAAGACAAGGCGGGGAACTTTTAAACTATTCAAACGGGAACCGGGCGCCGTGGCTGAGCATGTTAGCCAGCCTCCTGAACACGTTGGTCGGCGTGTAGCACGACATTGAAGTGTTGTATTCGCATGCCGCGGCGATGTCGCTTGGCTTGCCGCCTCTGAACATGCCGACAATGATCTCGCGGGCGACAGGCGGCAGGCCCGAGCGGGCGCCGTACGCGCCGTTCCTGTTGATCAGCCAGAACATCTTTGTCGCGTCATAGCCGGGCGGAAAGACCGTTTCTTTCGCCTCCTTTGCCTCTTGTGAATAATAGTGCCCCGCTACCC
>Ga0299913_10003802_pt1 | contig 12486 bp, 15 predicted proteins | sample RVTome_9_FD_201360 | JGI IMG/M metagenome (GOLD analysis project Ga0299913, IMG submission 201360) | Soil microbial communities from uranium-contaminated site in the Upper Colorado River Basin, Wyoming, United States - RVT155D38 (version 2) ... | reverse complement strand
TCAAGCGAATCAACTATATCCAGTCGGTGCGCGCCCAGGTCGAGACGCGCATGATCTCCGAACGCCAGAGCATTGCGGCGCGTTTTCGCTCGGAAGGCCAGGGCCGGAGCCAGGAGATTCTGGGCGGCATGGAACGCGACCTTCGCAGAATTCGCTCGGAGGCCGAACGTCGTGCTCAGGAGATCCGCGGCGCAGCCGATGCCGAAGCAACCCAGATCTACGGCAGCGCCTTCGGCGAAGACCCCGGGTTCTACGCGTTCTTCAAAACGCTGGAGAGCTACGATGCCATCGGGGAGAACACGACCGTGCTGATCGACGCGGACTCGGATTTCTTTCGTTATCTCAGGACCGCGCGTTAGCCCGGATCGTTCATGAATCGCCGCGATGATTGCGCACGCGGGTCGACGGCTTACGAGGCCTGACTGCGTTTCGACGCCCGGCGGAGGGAAGCGGCAGCCTCGGCTTTGTCCCCCTCCACAAGCGGCTGGTCAGAAAGTGACTGCAGCTCGGTCAACGCGTGCATCAGCAACGCACCGGTCGCCCCTGTCATGCCCACGCTGCCGGTTTTCATGGCCGTAAACGCCTGGATGGCGATTTCCACCAACCGCCCGTGCTCTTCCCTCAGAACGGACAGACGTTGGTGTCTCTCGTCTTCGAGGTCATCGATCGCTGTCTGGTGTCCTGCCGCGAAGGCGGTCACCGCGCCGGCGATGGCGTTGTCGAGACAGCCGTTCAAAATCCGAAAGTCGTCCGGGTCGATGGCGCAGCCCAGGTCAACGGCCATTTCGGTGATGGCCTGGCAGACATCGCCGTAATCGTGCACTACCTGGTCGACCGTGAATCCCCGGCGTAACAATTCAGCGCCATGCAAAGCCGCGGAGCGACCGATCTCCGTGGGGAACGGAACTCGCCCTTCAGCGTCCCCGTCACCGACAGGGGCCGTCGGCCGGATCGTCAGGGCATCGATCAGTTGCTGTATGAACAATGGAACGCCGTGGTCTACGACATCGGGCGTGTCGGCAGGCGCAAACCTGGCCGCCACCTTTTCCCTGCAATTCCGGACCAGGTCGCGGCGATGCGAAAGCAGAAACTCGTGAAGCATGCCTCAAAATACCGCGTCGGATGGCTGGCGACTGTGCGGCGCCGTACATAGCGGGCTGATTGGTAAACTTTAGCCCCCAATGGCACACGGCCAATGGCGCTAGAGCGCGAAGCAATACCCGGACTTTCGCTGTTTAGCGCGATACATCGCCGAATCCGCGCTCCTGACCAGCTTGTCCACCGTGATACCGTTTTTCGGCGAAATCGAGATTCCTATGCTTGCATCAAGCGCTACGCTGACTTCAGTCCCGTCCGAGCTGACATGGCACGGTTCCTGAATCAGGCGAATCATTCTTTGCGCAATGGAGACGATCGATTCGTGGTTGCCGGGCTCCGCGAGCAGGTACAGGAACTCATCGCCGCCATGGCGGCTGGCGGTGTCCTCGCTGCGGGTATGTTCCTGGAGCCGGGTTGCCATCACCTGCAGGACCGCGTCGCCCACATCGTGCCCGTACTTGTCGTTGACGTCTTTGAACCCATCGAGGTCGATAAACATCACCGCCAGCGGTCGGCCGTGGCGAAGTGTCTGCGCCAATCCATGTTCCAGGCGATCGTTGAAGAGTATCCGATTTGGCATGCCGGTCAGCGCATCGTGCAGGATTCTGTGACGAGCCGTCGCTTCCTGCTCCTGGACGGCGGCGAACTGGTGATTCAGCATCTCGCGCTCCCTGATTTCGCCCACCAAAGCTCGCGATACAACGGATAGCACCTGGAACGCTTCGTTCAGTCGGGCCTCGATAAACCCGGTTCTTTCCAGCGCGTGGTTCCCTGCTGGCTGCCGACCCGGATCGGCGAAGTCGTGCCGGAGAGCCTGGCTGACCAATGAGAGGTCCTGGACGCTTGCCTCAATCATCGCCTTCACCATCGTGCACTGGCCCAGGACGATGTCCAGCGACAGGGGACGGGCGGAGTCTTCCCCGGGTTTCGCGATCGACTCGACTTTGGCAGCCATTGTGAAATCCTACTGCACGGAAATTACTGCGACTGTACGTGACCGCACATACCGCCCGGCGGCGGCTGTCAGGCGGCCGCCTGGCCGCCTTGGCATATTTTTTGCTTGAAACACCGGAGAGCAGTTCCATGCCTCGGCGGTCCGTCGGGGCGACGTCCGCCACGATACCCAAGTGACTTCCGTGAAATCTGCAACCAAGCCCAAGCTTTTGATCGCCGTCGCCATCGTCCTGGTCCTCGGCGTCGTCGTTCGCGCCATGCTGCCATGGGTGGCCACTCGCTACGTCAACGAGCAGCTTGCGCACATGGGCGACTATCGCGGTCGCGTCGCCGACGTCGATCTGTCCGTCTTCCGCGGCGCCTACGTTCTGCGCGACCTGACGATCGTCAAGGAATCGGGCACGGCCGGGGAACCTTTTCTCGTCCTGCCGCAAACCGACCTCTCGGTCGAGTGGCGTGCCTTGTTCGACGGAAAGCTTGTCGGCGAGATCCACATGGTCCGGCCTGTCATGAACATGGTGCAGGGAGAGACCTCGGAAGCGACGCAGCTGGGTACCGGAGTGAACTGGCCAGACCAGGTTCGGAAGCTTTTTCCTTTCCATTTCAACCGCGTCGAGGCCACGGGCGGCACGCTGACGTTTCGCGCTCCGGGCATCGAAGCGGAGGAGTCACTGACGCTTCGCGACCTTCATGTCACCCTGAGCAACCTCACAAACGTCGAGAATCTGGATGACCCGGCGTTCGCACAGTTCGATCTCAACGGACTGTTCGGCGAAAGCACACCGCTTGCCGTCACAGGACGCACCGATCCCAACGCGGCGCAGCCGACATTCGATCTGGACATGTCGCTCGAAGACGCCAGACTCGTGGACGTCAATCCGTGGCTCGAGGAGTTTCTGAACGTCGACGCGGAGAAAGGCGTTTTCTCGATGTATACCGAACTCGCCGCGGCTGAAGGCCGGTTCGAAGGCTACATCAAACCGATTCTGGAAGACGCTGAAATATTCGACCTCGACGAGCCCTCGGACGGGCCATTGCAGAAGGCATGGGAAGCGCTCGTCGGAATCGTCGCTGCCGTTCTCACAAACCCGGAAGAGGACCAGGTCGCCACGCAGCTTCCGTTCTCGGGGGAGCTCGACGATCCCGAGGCTGAAATACTGTCGGCTGTCGTCAACCTCCTGCGAAACGCCTTCGTGGCCGCGTTCAGCCACGCGATCGAGGGTACGGTAACCATCGACGATACGGGCAACGTGGATGCGCGGGAGGAATGACGATATCCGGGCTAGGGCAGCGCCCACCAGAGCAACGCAAGTCCCGCGGACAGGCCCAGCAGAAAAAGCCCCCACAGAGTGCCGACATTCGTTTCGTCGCCGAACTTGTCGGAGATTCTCAGCGCGCGTGCGAACAACGCATAGCCGGAAACTCCACCAAGCACCAGTAGTGCTATGCCAACCACGAGTACGATGATGTCGAACGCTGCCATAAGTCCCCCTACTCGATGTCCACTTCCCGCACACCCTTCCTCGTTCGGCATTCCTCAACGTAAGTTCTCAGCTTCTCTCTCAGGTCCTCGCCACCTGGAATCGCCTTGATGACGACATGCGGATGCGACTTGTCCGACGTCTGCAGAACGATGTCGCCAAGAGAAAAGATGCGCAAAAAGAACGGCTGGTGCAGCTTGTAATCGCGTACCCGGTAGAGTTCCAGCTCGTCGGTGTGTTTGTTGAACACCCCGTGCCGCATTCGCAGCCTTTCGGTCGTAAGCTCGTACTTGGTGTTCTTCACGACCAGCCATTTCCACAGGATGACGAACAGCGGTATGACCAGCCAGAAGAACAAGCCCAACAAAACGAAAGATCCCAGGTTGACTATCTGCGACGGCGTACCCAACCAGACAGTCCTTTCCTCTGCCATTGCTCTACCCTCTCCAGGATGTCTGTTTTCGTGCCTGAGACCGAAGCAAGGGCCGCGTCACCGACTCCGGTACACGCCGAAGTGTACGTACCGCTCCGAGGTCCGGCGTCCGGGCGGTACATTCTCCGGCACCTGAAAGCCGACCGGCTCTATTCTGCGGAGGTAGCCCACCATTGCCATGATGTCGTCGTCCGAAATCTTGCTGTAAGCCTGCCACGGCATGACCAATATGCGGCCCTTTCCGTGACGGCCGGCGCCGGCGCGTATTGCCGCGGCAATCTGGCGGTCGCTCCAGGTTCCTATGCCGGTCTCGTCATCCGGAGTGATGTTCGGCGGGAAGACGACGCCCGGGCGGCTGTATTTCATCGGATTACTGTAAGCGATGCCGACGCGTGATCCCGCCAGCCAGCGCTCCATGTTCGCTTCGCCGATCAGGGCGCCGTCGGTATGGCAGGAGCCGCAACCGAGCAATTCCACCAGGTACTTACCCCGCGCGATCGCTTCACGATCCTCCGGGGCGACCACGGTGGCATGCGGCGCATCGAAAGTGGCGGTGGAGATGACTTCCTCGTAGTCATCCAGCGGATTCACCGAGGTGGCGCAAGCAGCCGGCAGAAGAGCAAGCGCAGCCATGAAAAAAAGTCTTTTCATCCCTCGGTCCTCCGCGCATCAGCACAGATGCGCCGCTTTCGCCTGCTCGAAACAGGAAACTCATAATAGCGACAATAGCGCAGAACATTGAAACCCGCGACGTTCACACGGTAGAGTCCTGCGTCAATCGCCCCCATTATATGAGCGCCGACCGGAGGTTGGATGCCTGCAGCGAAACTTTTCGCGGCACTCGCAGCAAGCCTGTTGCTGGCCGCCTGTGGCACGCAGGACGTCCCTTTCCATTCGTCGACGGACGAGGCAACTGTCGACGTCCTGTCGTTCAACATACGTTACGGCACTGCAGACGACGGTCCGAATTCCTGGCCGCATCGCGAGAGGCTGGTCCGCGATGTGTTTCGCCGCCAGGACCGCGACTTCATCGGCCTGCAGGAGGCATTGCGCTTCCAGATCGATGCCATTCGCAGATCGCTGCCGGAATATGACGAAGTCGGCGCCGGCAGGGACGACGGCAAGGAGGCCGGCGAGTACGCGGTCATTCTGTATCGCTGGGATCGCTGGTATCCCACGGACAGCGGCACCAGGTGGCTTTCGGACACACCGGAGCTTCCGGGCTCCATGACCTGGGGGAACGAGATCACGCGCATCGTGACGTGGGCCAGGTTCGTTGAAAAAGCCACGGGACGCGCCGTCTGGCTGTTCAACACTCACTTCGATCACGTTTCGCAGCCGTCACGCGAGCGAAGCGCCGAAATGCTGGCCTCTCTCATAGCGAACAGGAAGACGGACGATCCGGTCATCGTGACCGGCGACTTCAATGCCGGCGAAAACAACCCGGCAATCCGTTACCTGAAGAATGCCAATAACTTATCGCCCGTCACCCTGGTGGATACATTTCGGGTTCTGCACCCGGAGACGCGAGCGGTCGGCACCGGCGGCGGATTCGAGGGACGGCGCGACGGGCCGAAAATCGATTACATCTTTGTGGAGCCCGATGCCCGCGTGCTGGAGGCAGGAATTATTCACGACAACGAGGCCGGTCGTTATCCATCCGACCACTTCCCGGTCCATGCGGAAGTCGTGCTCGAGCAATGATGACCTGGACGCGTGCGGAGCGGCGACCGTGGCCGCTTTTCGACGCTGGGCGTCGGCTATTCTCCGCCCGCCATGCTCGCCGAGCGCTTCATCACGCCCCACTCCGGCTTGTTGCCGCGCAACCAGCCATAGAGTCCTTGCAGCCGCCAGAAAACGGTCAGCTGCCGATAGCCGAAGTTCTCGACGATCGCCACCAGGAACAGCCGGAACAGATCGCGCATGCGCGGATACACATGGAAAGACATCTCCTCCAACAAGAGCGCACTGGTCGAAAGCAGCACGCCAAGTCCGACAGCGAGGCAAAAGAAAATCCCTGTAACTTCCCATGAAATCCAGCCGACTATCGCCGCGACCGTCATGAAGGCGTAACCGACGATTTCCACCGCCGGTCCGAGAAGTTCGAATATGTAGAAGAAAGGCATCGCGAGCCAGGAAACGGCGCCTCCCCCGCGACGGAAAAACAGGCCCTTGTGCAGCATCAGACTCTGTGCCAGCCCGTGGTGCCAGCGGACTCGCTGCTTCTTCAATGTAGAAAGGTCTTCCGGCGCGTCGGTCCAGCAGATCGGATCCGGTACAAAGGTGATCTTGTAGCGTCGTTTCTCGGCGCGCATCAAACGGTGCAGTCGCAGGATGAGCTCCATGTCCTCTCCGATCGCATCCGGATTGTATCCACCGACCTCTACTACAGCCTCTTTGTCGAAAACTCCGAACGCTCCCGATACGATGAGCACGGCATTCAGATAGTCCCAGCCCATGCGTCCGAAAAGGAACGCCCGCAGGTATTCCACAACCTGCACCCGGGCAAGGAAGTTTCGCGAAAGACCGACCTTTTCCAGAAACCCCCCGCGTACCGTGCAGCCGTTCGCAATGCGCACCGTGCCACCGGCGGCAACCACGTACGGGTCCTCGAGAAACGGCCGGACGGCGCGGCGCAGACTGTCGAGCTCGAGTACGGAATCGGCATCGACGGCACAGAACAGCGGAAAGCGACAGGCGTTTATGCCGGCGTTCATCGCATCGGCTTTGGACCCTCCGTTTTCCTTGTCGACGACCCGCAGCGAGGGATAGCGCAGCGAGCGGTAGACGCCCCTCACGGGCTGGCATGGAACGCGCTGCCGGTACGCTTCAGGAAAGGGCTGAAGGCTGAATTCCTCCTTCAGCTTCTCGAGCGTGTCATCCTTCGAGCCGTCGTTGACCACCAGAACTTCATAGTCCGGATACTCGAGCTGCAGCATGGCCCGCGTCGCCGTGATGATGGTCGACGACTCGTTGTAAGCGGGCACGATGACGCTGATCGGAAGATCGAGCGTCGAAAACACGTTGTCGGCATCCGTCAGGCTCGCGATGTGCAGATAACGACGAATCTGGATCATCGCCATGACGTTCAGGCCCGCATACACCGCATATATGAGTATGAAGTAGCCGAAGAACAGCCACTGGATGCCAAGCAGGATCGGCTGCCAGCTCATGCCAAGCCCCTCTCGGCAAGAGCCTGCTGGAGAATGTCGTGTGCAAACTGGTCCTTCTGGCGGGACGCAATACGTCGCAAGGCGTTCGGTCCGAGGAACGGCGATGCGACCAACGCCTGCGCGGCCCGGTAGCGAACCCACCATTCACGATCACTCAACAACGGCTCGAGAGCACCCAGGTCTTCAAAGGTTCCGGCACGTCCCAGAAACGTGGCGGCCTGCATGCGCACGTACCAGACATCGTGCCGCGTCAGCTCGACGACGCGTTCGGGACAGATCCTTCCGCGCGCAGCCTTGAGCGCCGCGGAAAGTAGCGCAGGTTCCTGACGGGTCGTCAGCAACTTTTCGGCGACGGCGTTGATGTCTCCTGCGTACGCGGAATCCGCGAACTGCAACAAGAGTATGGCAGCATCGAACGGGGCGTCCGCGATCTCGCGGCAAAGGCGTGTCGAAACGATGTCCGGCCCCGCTCGATTGAGTATGCGGCCGACCTGCGTCCGCGGCCAGCGCACGAACGTGCCGATGAGCGGTATGACGCGTGGGATGGCTCTGTCCGGATCGATGTCCGTCAGTGCAGTGGCCGCGGTCACCGAGAGAGCGATGTTCGGGTCTTCGACGGCTGCGCTGATCGCATCCCAGCTGTCGCGATCCCGGAGCTGCCCGACCACCTGCAGCCCCAGCAACCGATTGGCGACCGACCGGCGGTGCATATACCGTCTCGCCAGCGGCAGGAGATCTAGGCGTCCGGCCAGCGTATTCAGGCTCACCGTTGCCTGGCCCATCACCAGGCCGCGAAAGCGGCTCCACTCCCGAAGCAACATGAGCCTTTGTCGGGCCCGAACGGGCGGCAGCACCGCATCGGCCGCGAACTGTTCCGAAGCCGCGGTTTCCGCGAATATCGGCCACCACGTCGCCCGCAATGTCTCCAGGTGGCGCTTGTTCAGGATGTGAGACGCGCGCAGACCCAGGACGATCGCAAACAACAAGAAAGCCATGGCCGCTGTTCCGGACGCAGCGATGACGACCGCGTTGTCCGGAATGCTAAAAGTCACCGGCAATCGACAATCCGACGCTGTTGCGCCGATAGATGGATCCCTGACGATGCGTGCCGACCCGCCACAGGAGACTGAAGCGCTCGCCTAACGGATGCCGGCCGCTCAAGCCGACGGCACTGATATCCATTTCCAGCAGTTGACCGGGCGCGACGATCTCGACTTCGTCGCCGGCGGCAACCGTCAGCCCGTACCGGCTGCCGGACTCCGCGTAGTAGTTGAGGACAGCGCGATGCACGAACGACGACGAGGTCGACAGGCGGGTGTTGCCGATGTGGTAAGCCGCGCGGAAGCTGCCGAAGTAGCGTTCGACTTCGATTCCCCACGTATTGACGGTGTCGTTCGGATACTGGCGGTGACGTACGTCGACGCCGGCCAGCCAGCCGTTTCCAAGTTGTTTTCCGGCGCCCGCATCGATCACGACCTCTGCCAGGAAGTCGGCATCGGGACTCAATCTCAGCGCCCCGTCGAAAAGCCAGGAACGGCCGAATCTGAACGCACCGCCAAACACGATTTCGTTGTCGACGAGAGAAAAGCGACGGTGCTCGGTCAGCGTAAGCGACATGAGATTGTCGTTTGCCGACCTGCGATCGACGTATGCATAGACGTCTTGCCAGTCCCTCGCTCCATTGTCCAGAGATTCGCGGTTGATGCCCGTCTCCCAGCGCAACCCGGCGCCGTCACTCGCCGTTGTCGTCCGCAGCCACGTCGCGCCCGGGAACCTGGCATTGGCTTCGCCTTTGAACGACTCGAGCCGCGTCGCACCCTCTCGCGACTCACCGCCTGGCGCGTTTATTGCCTGCAGTACGCGGTATTCGAGCCTCCATACGTCTTCGTAATCCGGCGCCAGTCGACGCGCGCGTGAGGTGAGATTCAGAGCGCATTCATTGTCGCCGGTCCAGAAACGAACCTGGGCCTCTCCGAGAAGGTAGTCGACATCGTCGGGATGTCGTGCCGAGAGCCGGCGATACTCGAGAATAGCGGCATCGTAATTGCCGTCCCGGGCGAGCGAGCGCGCTCGCTGAAAACCTTGCCGCGTGTCGAAATCGCCTGCGTGCTCCGTGATCGCCGGCGCCGGGGCTGCATCGCAGGCATCGGGCTCCGCCCACGCCGGCGTGAAGAAGGTCGAGATAGGGATAACGGCCAGAAAAGCTCTGCGCACGAGATTCTGCAGGGATGCGCCGCTCTGCGGCAAGCGCCTGACGGCTCCGGTTCTTAGCATGGCGGGGCTAGTGTCGTGTCCCGCAAATAACTCACATAATTCGCCGCGTCTTTTCGTGTCTGGCGGCGTTGCGGCTCCTCGCAATAGCTGGCTATTACTCGTCGCCGCGCCTTGCCAGTCACGAAAATCCACAGCCGAATTAAGCGAGTTATTTGCGGGACACGACACTAGCGACGCTTCGCGTTGTTCATCGAGCGACGGATCCGCGCGCTCAATTCAAGCGGCTTGTACGGCTTCGTAACATAGTCGTCGGCGCCGAGTTCGATCGCGCGAACTATGTCACGTTCGGACACCTTTCCCGAAAGCACTACTACCGGCACCTTGTGCCATATCGTGCTCTCCCGGATCTGCGCGAGCAGTTCGTAACCGTCGACGTACGGCAGCATCAAATCGAGAATGACGACATCGGTGGCCTTCGACTCGACAAGGTATTTCTGCGCATCGCGGCCGTTGCCGATTGTCTGTACGGCATAGCCGTCGCGCTGCAACATGTGTTGCAGGAGGTAGGCGACGTCGGCGTTATCTTCGATCAGCAACGCGGTGTTGATGGCCGCGACATCTCTCAGAGTGGCATCAGCATCCATAAGGGGACCCTCGTCAGCCCCCGGACGCTATTATGGAAAACCGCGATTGGCCACGGATTTACCGCGAATCTGCGACGCAGTTTGACTTAATCAGGGAGAATTATGACGGATTTGGCAGTTTAGGGGCCCTAAAGGGCCACGCGGAACAGAGCACTTAGGCCGGAAGATCGCTGAATTCCGGCAGCGCCGTCGCATCGCAGGACCAGGCCGCGCGCGAACCGCTGAAGATGCGAGCCTGCGGCGCGATCGAGGGCTCCACGTCCAGCGACCCCGCCGGAATGAATACCATCCCGATCTTTTCGATGAATCGCGGTACGCGCGAGCCGCAGGTGCTGCAGAAAGTCGTGGTAAATCGTTCCGCCTCAGGCGGCTTGTAACTCGCGATCCGGTCGTCGCCGCTAAGTATTGAAAGGCTGCCCTTGAGGAACAGGTTACTGGCATGGCCCGTACCGCTCGCCTTGCGACAACGCGAGCAGTGGCAGTGATAGAAGCGGACGGGCTCGCCCGTCGCCGTGTAACGCACGGCACCGCACAGGCAGCTGCCGGTCAGCTCTTCCGTTTTCATCCATCTCCCCGTCGACGTTTTGGACAGCACACGTCCGGAGCTATCATAAGCGATCCGTTGCACGCCGTGCTCGCTTCCGTTTAGGCTCGCTTGCCACGGCTTTTCGATGTACGCCGCCTGCGAGGGCAACCGATGAGTGACGTCTTCTATCTACGGTCGATCGACCCCCCGGTGGCGCCGACCGACGTCGGCGAAATGTCCCGCTATTCGGAGGGGTGCTTCGATCTGCACCGCGTCGAGTGGCTGGAGAGCTTCCTGGCCACAGACGGCGGGAGGATGCTTTGCTGGTACCGCGCCCCGGACGCGGAGTCCGCTCGCCTTGCGCTGAGACAGCTGGGATCGGACATGGCAGGGGTATGGCCGGGGAAGGTTATCGGGGATAACGCGGCCGACCCGCCGTTGACGGATGCCGGAATGCTGGCCGAGTTCAGCCTCGAGGAAGCGCAGAGTGCCGACGCGCTCAGGGCCAGGATGAGCGACGCTGCAACACTTGGGGGGCATGGGTTGACGTTCGTGCGCGGTTTCGTTTCGACGTCCGGCACCCGGATGGCTTGCGTTTTTCAGTCACAGAGCATGGCTCAATTGAAGTCGGCCCTGGAAGGTGTCGAGCTACCGGCCGACACGATCTGGGACTGCATTCCGCTATCGCCGAAGATGGTCGCCACCGGCGAATGAGCGATTTCGTCGAGTTCGTCAAGGAGACACTCGAGCCGTGCGGCGAGATTCGCTCGCGGCGCATGTTCGGCGGCCATGGCATCTACCGCGATGACCTCATGTTCGCGATCGTCGCCGACGACGTGCTGTACCTGAAAGCTGACGACAAGTCCGAAATCGCCTTTCGGGAACGCGGACTCGCCCGGTTCCAGTACGCGAAAAACGGAAAGGTAATCAACATTTCGTACTACGCCGCACCCGAGGAAATCTTCGACGATCCCGAAGAGGCCGTCGTCTGGGCCTCGCGCGCCTACGAAGCCGCGGTGCGTGCGAGGAAAGCCGGCGCCAGGCGTCCCCGCTGATCGATCCAAACCTTTGACCCTGTGCAGGCATCTCAGTACTGTCGGTTGCCGTCTTATGCACGGCAGGCGAGGCGCGCGTTCTCGCGCCGAAGGTTCTGACGACGCAGGAGCAACGCTGGTTCGATGGGAAAGGGATACGTTGCAGATGCCCCCGTCGCGTTAGCGGCACTGATACTGTTCCTTGCGACAGACGCGGCTGCACAGACGCCCGGCGTTTCCACCGCCGCCCGTGTATCGACCGATGCGGTTCAACTCGACGGCCGCCTCGACGAAGCGGCATGGCAGCAAGCCGAGCTCATCGAGCTCACGCAACAGGACCCGAGCCCGGGCGCACCGACACCCTACCCTACTGAGGTGCGAGTCCTGGCGGACGGACAGCAGCTATATTTCGGCTTCGCCAACCACGACCCGAACCCGAACCTCGCTGCCATTCACACGCTGCAGCGCGACGACGATCAGGACGCCGACGACCACGTCACCGTCGTGCTCGACACGTTCGGCGCCCGCCGCCTGGGCTACTGGTTCCAGGTGAACGCCGGCGGCGCACGCACCGACGGACTGAATATCAACGACGACGCCGACGACAACTGGAACGGTATCTGGGATGCGGCCGTGGTCCGCACCTCCTCGGGATGGACCGCCGAAATCGCAATCTCGACCCAGGCACTGCAGTTCAGCCCGGGTCTCACCGCCTGGGGACTGAACGTCGGTCGCTACGTCGCCCGCGATCAGCTTTCGCTGCGCTGGGCCGGCATCACGCTCGACTCCGACATTTTCGATTTGCGCCGTACCGGTGCCTTGCAGGGTGTCGGCGACATGAAACAGGGGTTGGGGCTTGCCGTGCGGCCCTACGCGCTCGGCCGCTACAACAGCGCCAGCGACGTGGGCGAGCCGGGCGATATCGGCGG
>Ga0299913_10003801_pt1 | contig 12488 bp, 13 predicted proteins | sample RVTome_9_FD_201360 | JGI IMG/M metagenome (GOLD analysis project Ga0299913, IMG submission 201360) | Soil microbial communities from uranium-contaminated site in the Upper Colorado River Basin, Wyoming, United States - RVT155D38 (version 2) ... | reverse complement strand
GCGCCGACCGCGTCGATGCGATTCTCGTCGGGGACTCTGACATCGTTGAAGAAGACTTCGTTGAACTCCGCTTCACCCGTGATCTGGTACAGGGGCCGCACGTCCACACCCGGTGATGTCATGTCGACGATGAAATAGGTGAGACCCTGGTGTTTCGGAGCGTCCGGGTCGGTCCTGGTCACCACCATGCCCCACTTGGCGATGTGAGCCAGGGTGGTCCACACCTTCTGGCCGTTGACGATCCATTCGTCCCCGTCCCTCACCGCCCGGGTCGCCAGACCAGCCACGTCTGAGCCGGCACCAGGTTCGCTGAACAACTGGCACCAGATCTCCTCGGTGGTGAACATCGGACGCAGCCACCGTCGCTTTTGCTCATTCGTGGCGTGAGCGTCGAGCACGCCCGCTCCCATGGCGATGCCGAGGAGGTTGGTGTACCGGTTCTCGGTCGAGGCCCCCGCCTCCTCCAGCCGACGGTTGATCGTGGCCTGGTGTTTTCGGGCCAGAGCCAGCCCGCCGAAGCCCTCGGGGTGCCACGCCCAAGCGAGCCCCCTGTCGTACTGCGCTCCCCAGAAGTCCTGATCCGGGGTCTTCGCCGGGGGGTTCTCCGCGATCAACTCGTCGACGAGTCGATCCACCCGGGCACGGTCGGTTTCAGACATTCGCTATTTGACCTTTCACTCAAACTCTGCCGGCAACGGTACAGACCCGGGCCAGGTCGTGCTCAGAACAGCAACTCGACGATCAGGAAGCCGGCGATGCCCGCGGCGAGTGTCAGACCGAGCGACCGCTTCGGTGATGCCAGGAGAGCTCCGACGACTGCGGCGATCGTCGCGGGGTCCGGGACGCGGACCTCGTCGCCGACCAAGGCGAAGACGGCGAGACTGGCGAACAGAGGGCCCGGAACACGACGCACGAAGACCAGGAGCGGGCCCTCGGCCGGAGGTAGCAACACGACGGCGGCAGCCCGGCTCAGGTATGTCATCGCCGCCACCACGAGGATAAGGATCTGATCAGTCACCGGGGCCTCCGGGGATCGCTGCGACAACGCCTCCGACCACCGGGGCGAGCCCCGCCAGACCAGGCCAGGCCAGGAGTAAGACCAGTGTCACCACTGCCCCTCCGACCGCCCGCGCCAGCGCACCGGCGCCTCTCACCATCAACGCCGCCAGCCCGATGAACAGCACGGGGAAGACCGAGGAGGCGAGGCTCTCCAAGCCGAACGTGGCCCCACCGGCGACGCCCAGTGCCGTGCCGCCGACCCAAGCGGCATATGCGGCCCACCCGGACAGAAGCAGGGTTCGATCGGCCGCACCCGGCGTGGCGAGCGCCAGCCCGACGGTCTCGTCGATCAAGAACCACGATGTCAACATCCGGGCCAGCCTCGAACCGGTGAGATACGGGCGCACTGCACCACCCAAGGCGAAGTTGCGGACATTGATGACGAACACCGCCCAAAACACGCCGAGCGGCCCGGATCCCGCCGCCAGCAAACCCACCATCGTGAACTGGACCGTCCCCGAGAAGACGACCACCGAGCTCGCCAGTGTCAGCCAGGTGCCAAACAGGGGTTGAGCGGCAGCTCCGTAGACGACCCCGAACACACCTATCGCCGCGGCGATGGGGACGATCGTCCCCGCGCCAACCACGCCTCTCACCGGCGAGCCATCCGGCCCAGCGCGCGAGAGACCGTTCTGTAATGAGCTAAGAACACTTGACCGCTTACCATCCAAGTACTATCCTGTAAGGAGCAACATACAGTTGGCTCATTACGGAGAAGGAGACATCGCATGCACACCAGTAACAGGTTCGACAGTCTCTATCACCAGCTGGCCCGGGCATGGGAGGCACATCAGTCGCTGAAGCGCACCGACGCCACCATCCCCGACCTGGCGAGATCGTCACATCGCCTCGATCAGGCTCGTCTGGCTGTGTGGGAGTGGCATGGATGTGAGAGGCTGGAGGCCCGCTGATGTTCGCACCATATTGTGAGTCCCACGGTTCGCGAATTCTGCTCCCCACGTCCGCGATAACCGCCCTCGTCCCCACTGATGACGGGATAGTCGCCCACTTCACTTGCATATGCGGCCGGGCCGGAACCTGGCAGGCTGCGCCGACACGAATCCGCCACGACGCGAGCTGAGCATCTCGGCCGTTCAGAACACCTCGGGGCACCAAGGCGCCTGGCTGGTATGGAACAGCCGATGAAGCGACCCCACCGACTCGGGATCACCTTCGACACGCCCCGCACCCGCCATCGCCCCGGCATTTCCGCCTCCCAGGTATAGATGCCCCATGACGTCGGTGTCGAACGTCGCTTCCGCCGCTGACGACACCCGTTCGCAGTGGCCTCTGCCGTCGGCGACGTCGAGACGATAGGTGCCCGTGTTGTGGGGTCGGCTGGCATCGATCAGGTCGAAGGTGATGCCTCCGTCGGTCTCGTAGGCTCTGGCCTCCAACGCCGCAGTGACGTCCATCAGCCGCACCCAGAGCCCGTCCACCAGCTTGCTTCGGACGCGACGAGGTGCGGTGATCTCAAACGGGAGCGCGTCGTCCACGGGGAGGTTCCAGTATTCCAGATCGGTGTAGAGATCGATGTTCGTGAGAAATGACCAGATGCCGGCGTGAGAGGCGGCGGTAGTGGCGATCACCTCCGAAACGTCGATCTCTCCACCGGCGGCGAAGTCCTCCCACTTCGCCTTCTGCCGATAGGAGGCGTAGCCGGTGGGAGACCCATCCTCTTCGAAGACGACATATCGGTTCGAGGACTTGCCCCCTCGCCACGACTCCGGGTCGGCGATCACCCGATGCACCCACCAGGCGTCACTCCTCGACAGGAACCCGGCCCGGGTGGTTCGCGCCTTCTCGTAGAGGTCACGGACGATGGGCTCGGCCTCCGGCGCGCCCAGCAAGCGGGTCGAGCCTTTCACCTGCTCGTCCCGAAATGCGATCGATCCGGTCTCGATGGCGATGGAGTGGCGATAGGTGGCCGGCCCGTACCCGAACCGCCCGTAGATCGAGCTCTCAGACGCCCAGAGCCCGGCCAATGGCTCCTCGCGACTGGCTACGTCGTCGAGATGGCTCTCCATCAAGGCCCGGAAGACACCTCTGCGGCGATGGGTGGGCTGCACCGCTATGACGGTCGTGCCCGCCATCGGCACCTCGGCGCCCCCCGGCACGGTCAGCCCCAGCGAGAAGCCTGCCGCGGTGCCGATGATGTCGTCCCCATCGAAGGCGGCGAACGTGCGGTCGAATTCGAAGATCGCCTGGAAACGCTCCACCGAAGCCGTGTCCGAGTCGGGGTCGTTCCCAAAACCCAGAGCGAGCCGACGGCGGAACTGCTCGGCATCGGCGTCGGTGATGGTTCGAATGTCCGGCATTTGCAGAGACGCTAACCCGGACCCTCATCCAGGAGCGCGACAATAAAGAGCGAGGCACGGCACAACCTTGGGGCCGTGCCTCATGCACTGATCACCGCCGATCACATCGTCGTCGGCGGGCCGCCCTTCGGGGTGCCGTACTTGGCCCACCATTTCTTGCCGGCGTCGATGCCGCCGACACCGAAGGCGATGGCCCCGGCGATGGCGACCGCGGCGATGACGATCTTGATGATGTCCTCGGCGAAGTCGATGTTGAGGATGTCCATGGCGAACAGGACCCCGAACAACACCACGCCCACGTGGACCACCGCCGTCAGCCACTGGACGCCTTGCTCGTTGGCGAACGGGCGCACGAGGTTGGCGGCCCAACTCCCCATGGCGGCAGAGATGATGATGATGACCGCGGCCAGCAACAACAGGGGGATCCATGCCAGCAATCGCACGAGCAGCGCTTCAATGGCCTCGAGCTGCAGGATCCGCGCCACGACCAGGAACAGGACGACCATCAGATATCCGTAGATCACCGTTGCGACGATCGAGGCAGGGGTCTGCTCCCCTCCCTCCAACGCCTTGGCCACACCGGAGCGTCTCCACACCGGGTCGAGGGCTCGTGCGGCGAGCAATCTCTCGGTCCAGGTCCTGAGGAGCCCGATGATCCAGCGACCGATCACGAGCACGACGAGAGCGACGGCGATCAGGATTGCCCACTCGACGACATTCTCGCCGAGGGTCTGCAGGCGATCCACGAGACTATCCCAGAACGACAAAATGTCTCCTTTCAGTCTTCGGAACGAAATCCAACCTACGCGGACGCCCCGACTCCGCGTCGTGAACCGCCAGAGATGGGCATGTGTTGGTCAGGCGTTACTGGCCCTGTTCCCCATGTAGATCGGACCGGTCGCTCTCGGTGTGGATCGATCGCTCGTGATGAGCATGCCTTCCGTCGGCCGGTGAATGGGCCGGATCGTCGAGAAAGACCCTCCCTTTCTCGACATGCAGCAACGACGGCCCGTAGGCAACGACGAGGTGATCCTCGGTGAGCACGTCCTCCGGCGTCCCACAAGCCACCACCCCGCCCGACAGCAGCATCACATAGTCGGCGAGTCCGGCCTCAGAGAGGTCGTGCGTCGTCATTATGACCGTGCAACCGTCCTCGGTCTCGCTGTGGATCACCTCGTCGATCGCCTGGGCGGTGGTGAGATCGATGCCGGTCATCGGCTCGTCCAGCAACAGCATGTCGTGATCCTGGGCGAGGCCCTGGGCCACGAACACGCGCTGGCGCTGCCCCCCGGAGAGATCGTTGAGATGTCGGGATGCGAGGGCGGAGATCCCCAGACGCTCCATCGCCGTTTCGACCGCTGCCCGATCCTCGGGGCCGGGCCACCCGTAGGCTCCCACGGTGGCGTAACGGCCCATGGCGACGACTTCGCGCACGGTGACCGGCAGGTTCTCGTTCACCTTGGTCGCCTGCATCACGTAGGCGAGACGCCCTGGATCGACGTCGACCTCGATCTCACCTTCGGACGGCTCGACCAGCCCGGCGATGACGTTGAGCAACGTCGATTTCCCTGATCCGTTGGGCCCGATGACAGCGGTGACACCGCCCGCCGCCACCTCGAAATGGGACGGCGCCAGGGCGGTCACGGCGCCGTACCTGACGGCCAGATCGCGCGCTCGAACCGCCGGGCCTCTCATGCGCACCGGGAGCAGCGACCCTCGATCTCGAGGGCATGGTCGGTGGGAGCGAACGAGGCGAGGGCGGCGATCTGTGTGACGAGGCTGCGCACGCTCTCCTCCTGACCCGCCGGGATGTCGACATCGGCAACCGAACCACAGTCGATGCACACCAGGTGATGGTGGTGACCGGCCAACCATTCGGCCAGCTCGAACCGGGTCAGGCCTTTGGCCCCGAGGTGAGGGGCGAGCACCCCCGCCTCCTCGAGCACGGCGAGAGTCCTGTATATCGAGGAGAGAGGGACGGCGGGACCCAACTGCTCGCTCAGCTCCGCCGCCGACCTCGGTCCCGTCGCGTCGGCGAGGGCGGCCACCACTGCCCTACGGCCCTTGGTGAACCGGATGTCGTGCTCCCTCAGCCTCTGCTCGACTTGGCGGTCGAGCGCCGATTTGGTCATGTCCCCATTGTAGTGATTATGATTCTCATTGCCATGATAACGATTCTCATTCACAGTCGATCATGAGAAAACACCGCAACACGTCTCTCGTCTCGGTGTTGGCCTGCGTCTTGGTCCTGGTCAGCTGTGCGGGGTCGCCGGGCGAGGGCGAGGCTGGGCTCCGCATCGTCGCCACGACCTCGATCTGGGGCGACGTCGTCTCGGAGTTGGCGGGAGAGGACGCCGCTGTGGAGGTCTTGGTTCCCATCGGCGTCGATGCCCACGAATACCAGCCCACGCCCCGCCACATCGCATCCCTCCAACAAGCAGATCTCGTGGTCGCCAACGGGCTGGGCCTCGAAGCAGGTCTCACCGACGTCCTAGAGAGTGCCCGGGCGGATGGCGCCAACATCTACGAGGTCGGTCCAGAGCTCGGCCCGCTGCCGCTTGCCGGCCACGACCCCGACGAGGAAGAAGATCACGACGACGACCCACACGTTTGGTTCGACCCGTTGCGAATGGCAACCGCGGTGGGCCTGATCGCAGAGCGGATGGCCGAGATCGATCCCTCCATCGACTGGGCGGGCAGAGCAGAAGCGTATGCCCGGTCTCTAGTGGAGACCGATGCCGCCATCACCGAGATCCTCGCCACCGTCCCGGGGCCGGATCGCAAGCTGGTCACCAACCACGAGGCCCTCGGCTACTTCGCCGATCGTTACGACTTCGAGATCGTCGGCGTGGTCGTGCCCGGAGGATCTTCGCTGGGTGACCCCAGCTCGGCTGAGATGGCCGCACTCGTCGACGAGATCAGACACGAGGGTGTCGACGCGATCTTCGCCGAGACGAGCCAGCCCACCCGACTCGCCGAGGCCGTGGCGGCAGAGGTGGGAGGCGACGTGGCCATCGTCGAGCTCTTCACCGAGTCTTTGGGCGAGCCCGGTAGCGGGGCCGAGACCCTCGTCGAGATGCTCCTCGCCGATGCCATGCTGATTGCCAACGCCCTGTCCTGATATCGCACAACTAACTTGACGACGTGGACTGGCTGATCGAACCCTTCGAACTCGCGTTCCAGCAAAGGGCGCTCATCGGCGGGTCCTTGGCCGCGATCGTCCTGGCCCTCGTCGGGACTTGGGTGGTGTTGCGTGGGATGTCATTCCTGGGCGATGCCCTGGTCCACGGGGTCGTCCCGGGAATCGCCCTCGCCATCCTCTTCGACTTCAACGTCGTCGTCGGCGCCTTTGCCGCGGCCGCGGTGATGATGCTCGGTATCCACCTCGTCCATCGTCAGACCACATTCTCGGAGGACACGAGCATCGGCCTGCTCTTCGTTGGGATGCTCGGTCTTGGCGTCATCCTCATCTCGAGGACCGACTCCTACTCCGGCAGCCTCACGGAGATCCTCTTCGGCGACGCCCTTGGCGTGACCACCGGTGATATCTGGCTGCTTTCGACACTGCTGGTCGTCACTCTCCTGGGGACGTTCCTGCTCTACCGGCCCTTTCTCGTCCTCGCCTTCAACGAGCAGAAGGCACAGTTGCTCGGTCTCCGTCCCGGCCTCGCACATGCCGCCCTTCTGGGACTGATCACGTTCGCGATCATCGGGTCCTTCCAGACCGTGGGTACGTTGCTGGTCTTCGGGCTTCTCGTCGGTCCGGCGGCGTCGGCCGCCCTCGTGGTGCGTCGGGTCCCCGCGATGATGGCCACTGCCGCGATCATCGGTGTGCTCTCCGTGGTTGTCGGGCTGATCGTCAGCTACCACGCCAACACATCGGGCTCGGCGACGATGGCCGTGACTCCCATCGCCCTCTTCTTCGCGATCCTCACGGTCCGATCGATACGTGTTCGGGCGCTCGCCGCGCAGACAGCTGCCTGAGAGCGACTGCTGTGACGTGGCCGTTGAAAACCCAGCCCAATGCCCACGGTGTGGCCGTCTGGGTGGAGACCCGGTGTGAGAGGCGAGCGACGATCATGATCTGGAACCACTTGGACTAGCCCTCCGGCCGTGCGACACTCGCACGCATGTTGCGACGGCTCCTGGTCCTGTCCGCTCTCGTGCTCGCCGCGGTCGCGGTTTTCGGCACCTCTTCGGCGTCCGCCGAGCTCCCGCCAGGGGGCACCTTCATCGACGACGACGGCAGTGTCCACGAAGGCTCGATCGAGGCGATATACGCCGACGGGCTAACGGTCGGATGTGACGACCGGGGAATCCGCTATTGCCCCCGCGACGTGGTCAGCCGGGGTCAGATGGCGGCGATGCTCGCCCGGGCACTGAATCTCCCGAGAGCCGGCCAGGACTACTTCGACGACGACGAGAGCTCCTCGTTCGAAGACGCCATCAACAAGATCGCCGAAGCCCAGATCACGGTCGGCTGCAACCCCCCCGACAACGACGAGTACTGCCCCGACGAGGGCGTGACACGTGGGGAGATGGCGACCCTCCTCGTCCGTGCGTTCCCAGACCTTCGTCAGGACGGTGTTCCGGACTCGTTCTCCGATGACGACGACAGCGTGCATCAGGACAACATCAACCGCCTCGCCGCGGCGAACATAACACTCGGCTGCAATCCCCCCGACAACGACGAGTTCTGCCCCGGGGACCGGGTCACCCGTGACCAGATGGCGACCTTCCTCACCCGGGTCCTCGGTCTCGATGCGATGAAGCCCCCACCCCAACTGCCCATCGAGCGGGTGTCCAGCTTCACCACCTATTTCGACTGCTGTCTCCCCCGGGTCACGAACATCCGCCTCATCGCCCGTGAGGTAGACGGCTATGTGGTCATGCCCGGCGAGACCTTCTCCATCGACGAAGTAGTCGGCCCCCGAACCTCCTCGGGTGGTTACGTCCCCGCCCCGTATCTCCAGAACGGACAGGGTAAGTGCTGCGCCGTCGGCGGCGGTGTGAGCCAGTTCGGCACCACCATCCACAACGCGGTTTTCTGGGGGGGCTATGAGGTCGACTTCCACCGGCCGCATACCGGGTGGATCTCGCGATATCCGCTCGGGATCGAGGCAACACTCGTCTACCGGTCGATCGACTATCGGTTCACCAATGACACCGTGACACCGGTGTACATCGAGACATCCAGCACCGGGACCTCAGTCACGGTCGAGTTGTGGGGCAACCAGGGCGGTTGGCAGATGCGGGGATACCACCCCATAGGCGCCCGCAGCTCCCAAATCACCGTGCTCGACCAAGGAGGCTCGGGCGCCAAGCGAGTCTCGGCAGCGGTGACCGGCTCGGCGCCGGGAACGGTGAGAATCGTCCGCACCCTGACCCAGGACGGAGACTCGACATCACAGACGTGGTGGTGGAACTACGTGAGTTGATCCGGACGGATCTGCCATTCCGGCCCCGCGCCGCCCGGGAGTATGACGAGGTTCGATGTCCCCAATCCCCGGTTAGGCTCACATCCGTGGACCAGGCAACGAGCCGCCATCCGGAGACAGAACTGACCTATCCCCAGGTCTCGGCAGTTGGAGCACAACGCGCCTTCAGCATGGCGATGGTCATTTCGGGCGTTCGATGCCTGATCGCATACATCCTCCTGCCGTTCGTGGCCCCGCTCCTCAACCTGGCACCGGGTGTCGGGCCGTGGCTGGGGGTCACGATCGGGATCGTCGCCATCGTGGCCAACCTTTTCAGCATTCGGAGGTTCGCCCGATCGCGGCACCGTCTTCGCAGACCGGTGATCGCCATCAACATCCTGGTGATCGTCTTCCTGCTGGTGCTGCTCGGCATCGATCTGAACGCCGCTCTGTCCATCTAGCGATCTGCCGGCAACAGGTCTTCATGACGACTCCATAACGCCGCGTAGACCCCTCCCGCCGCTCGCAGCGTCTCGTGAGTGCCCCATTCGACGAGACGCCCCTGATCCATGACGGCGATCGCGTCCGCACTCACCACGGTCTCCATCCGGTGAGCCACGACGATGAGGGTCGTGGCTCCCCTCTCCGAGTAGACCTCGTCGAGGACTGCCTTCTCGGCGATTGTGTCCAACTCCGACGTGGCCTCATCGAGGATCAGGATCCTCGGATCTCGCATCAAGGCCCGGGCCAGAGCCAGTCTCTGTATCTGTCCGCCACTCATCCCGACCCCGCTCTCACCGAGGGCGCTCTCGAGCCCGTCGTCCAGGGTCTGCACCCAGTCGAGCAGCCCGACTCGGTCCAGAGCGATGCGGAGCTCAGCTTCGTCGGCGTCTGGTTTGGCAATGAGCAGGTTGGATAGGACAGTTCCGTGGAAGACGTCGGGTCGTTGCGGCACCAGGGCTATGGCTCGTCGCAGGGCGGATGGCTCCAAGTCGGAGACAGGCCTCCCGCCGATGAGGACCTCTCCCGCAACCGGGTCACGATGACGGAGCAACGTCGAGACCAGCGTGGTCTTCCCCGACCCCGATGGGCCGACCACACCGAGGAACGTCCCCTCGGGCACGCTCAGGTCGACGGATTCGACGATCGTCTCGGAGCCCGCCACGACCGTCACTGCCTCCAGCCGGATCCCGGCCGCGGCCACCTGCGCGTCTCCGCTCGTTTGTGGGCTAGCTTCGGCGAGCTCGAAGAGTCGACCGGCGGCGGCGAGTGCCTGTTCGGTGTCCGGGACGATCTCTTCGAGGGCACGCAAAGGCGTCATGATCGTCCAAGCGACAACGATCGACACTGCCACGTCGGTGACACCGAGCCCGGAGGCGATCCCCACCAGCCCGACGGCGACGAGCGCAGCACCCGAGAGGATTCCTCCGAGGAACGCTCGCCATGCCGCGACAGACGCGAGCCGGCGCTGGATCTCCGCAAGGCCGGCGTCCGACCGCTCGATCGAGTCGAGAACCGAGCTCTCCGCCCCGAGAACCGCGATCTCGTGTGATCCCTGCACCACGTCGGCCGCGACGGCGGCGGTCTCCCCCGACATCCGCCTCGCCTCGCCACCCAGGAGGGCCACGCGCCGGGACCCGAGCCAGGGCACGGTGGCCAGGTAGACGACGATCACGATGGCGAGGGTCACGGCGGGACGGGGGTCGACGAGCGTTGCGACACCTGCCAACGTGAAGAACGGCACCACCACCGAGGCGAGCACCGGGGCGATCGTATGGGCGTAGAAGGGCTCCACCCGGGCGATGTCCCCGGACACGCGAGCGACGAGGTCGCCACTTCTCTCATCCTCCAGCCGTGCTGGCTCGAGACGCTCCAGCCACCAGAAGACCTCGTTGCGCAGGTCTGCGAGCAGCCGGAAGGCCACGGCGTGGCCGGTGTACTGCTCCAGGTAGCGAAAGACCCCTTTCACGAGGGCAAGCGCGACGAGAACCGCGGCAATGGTCCCCATTCCGGGTGCGGAACCATCGGCCACCGAGAACACGTAGCCAACCGCAACGGGCGGAATGAGGACGCCGAGTCCCTGGTTGGCCACCCGGCACAGGATCGAGACCACCATGAGCCGGCGCTGTGGACGGAGCAGACCCATGAGTCTCCGGAGCACAGGGCCGATCACGATGGGAACGCCGGCTCGGACACCGGATCGCCGGCCACCGTCACCACGCGATCCACGTCGGCCAGAGTCGAGTGACGATGGGCGACGATGATCACCGTCCTGCCTGCAGTCAGACGTCGCAGAGCATGGCGAATTCGAGTCTCAGTCTCGATATCGACGTTCGAAGTCGGCTCATCGAGGACCACGATCGGTGCATCGGCGATCAGTAGTCGGGCGATAGTGAGCCGTTGTGCCTCTCCACCGCTGAGTTGTCGACCACGCTCGCCGACGTCGAGGTCGAGACCCGGTCCACGTCCACGAGCCAGATCGTCCAGGTCCGCCATCTCGAGGGCGGCCCAGAGATCGTCGTCTGGAGCGGAAGGGTCGGCGAGGAGCAGATTCTCCCGGAGTGTCCCATGGAACAAAAAGGGCCGCTGGGACACCATGGCCACCCGACCACCTGTGGACACCTCACCCGCGTCTGGTTCGAGAAGCCCCGCGATGAGCCCGACGATGGTCGACTTTCCAGCACCCGAGGGCCCGACCAGCCCGACCACCTCCCCCGGCTCGACTCTGAGAGACAGAGAGTCGAGCACCTGGCGACCTTCCCCGTACGAGAAGGAGACGTCCTTCATTTCGACCCATCCACCTTCACCGTCTCGCCGGATGTAGCCGGCGCGGTGACTCACGTCACCGATGAATCCCTTGATGTCCCTGGCCGCCGCTCTTCCCAACGCCCCCACGTAGAAGAAGCGTCCGATCTGGGATATCGGCTCGATCAGTGCTACCCCGAGGAGCACGATGGACACGGCCTGACCGGGGGTGATCACCCCGTCGCCCAGACGCCAGACGGCAGCCACGGCTGCGGCGACGACAGTGCCCAGAGTGAACAGGGAGTCGACCACCAGCAACGCCAATTGGTTCACCTTCAGCAACGCCATGGTCTCGCCACGAAGCCGCTCCGACTCGCTCGCCAGTGCTTCCCCGTATCGGTCGGCTGCGGCGAGGTCGCGCAGCGTCCTCATCCCCTGGACTCCGTCGAAGAACTCCGCCGAGAGCCGGTCGGCCGTCTCCCGGTATCGCGTGGTGACGCTGGTGAACCGCCTCTCCATCCCACGGAGAAGTATCGGGACCGCAGGGATGGTGACCAGGAGTACCAGCGCAGATGTGACGTCGATGGTGGCAACGACCCCGCAGATGAGGAGCGGTACGACGATCCCCGCGATGAGCTGAGGGAGGAACTTCCCTGCCAGTGAGCCGACCGCAGCCACGCCGTCGGTGGCCCGGCTCGTGACCTCTCCTGTGCGGAGGCGGGTCGCCGGGTGGCGGATGACCAGGCCGAGGAGCCGGGCCCGTAGGTCGGTCTCGACTTCGGTACGGGTTCGATTGGCGAGCATTGGCGAGAGCCAGCCGAGGGCCGCCGCTCCGAACAGGAGAGCCGCCAGCCACGAGATCGTGACGCCGATCCGCTGACCCGAGGCCGCCCGATCGATCAATGACCCGACAACGACGGCCGCTGCCGCCACGAGAAGGGCTCTGGTG